>Ga0160427_10001226_pt1 | contig 15837 bp, 13 predicted proteins | sample SolpanmetagenomL_FD_108194 | JGI IMG/M metagenome (GOLD analysis project Ga0160427, IMG submission 108194) | Solar panel surface microbial communities from Lawrence Berkeley National Laboratory, California, USA - L | ecosystem: Engineered > Built environment > Solar panel > Unclassified ...
CCGAATCCTGCCGATAGGTGTAGCGGGTGCCCTCCTCGGAGAACCAGTTCACGGATTTCGGCGAGACCTCCTGACCATTGGCCAGGATGCGGATCTTGTTGTCCGTGAGGTAGTTCGGATCCTTCTGCATCTTCGGGATCAGGTCCTTCTTCACGATGGAAGCCGGGACCGTCCAGGTCGGGTTGAAGTTGATCTGGGTCGCCTTGGTGTTCATGATCGGCGACTGGCGATCGATCTTGCCCACGCCCGCGGCGTGAAGCGTGACGACCTGGCCGTTCTCCACGGTCTCGACGAGCGCGGCCGGGATGTTGGTGATGACGAAGCGGCGGCCGAGATCGCCCGAGTAGGAGCGCAGGCGCACCACGTTGGTCTCGAGTTGGCGCAGGCGCACGTCGGCGGGCACGTTCATCGCCTGCTGGGTGGCGAGGCTCATCGTGCCGGTCTGGCTGAGGCCGTGCCGCGCCTGGAAGCGCTTCACGCCGGCCGCGACGTAGGAATCGTAGACACCAGAACCACCGGCGGCCGCGTCGAGGTCGCCGGTGACGATCAGGCGCTGGCGCACGGCGGCCACGGCCGGGCCGCGGGAGCCGATCCGCAGGTGCTCGGCGCCGGAGACCGGACGCCAGCCGCCGCGGGTGACGATGTCCTTGTAGCGCTCGACCATCTGCTCGGTCGCCGCCACCGTCTGGGGCGAGAGGATCGGCACGGTCTCGCGCTGAACCTGCATGCCGGCCGGGGAGGCATAGTCCTGCGCCCACTCGGCCTGGGCGTAGTTGCCCTGGTCACGGGCCTGGGCGGTGCCGATTCCCAGGGCGCCGAGGGCGGCCACGCTCAGGAATGTGGTGAACCGGTTGTGTGCCGTCATGCGCATCGGTCGCTGGCTCTGGTCCGGAGTTCGTTCGGATCGTGGCGGGAGAGGATGGTCTCGGCCGTCACGGTGTTGGGTTGTGGCTTAAGACTCCCTATCCAAGGGGCCGGAATATGGCATCGCGGTGCGCCAGCGCACGTGGCCTTCGGATGCGGCAGCTTGGCAACAGCCACGGGCTTTCAGGTGTGGCAGGGATACCATAGCGGTCCGGAGCGGTCCGCGAACGGGCGCATCATGGACCAGGCTTCGGCCAGATCGAGACGACGCGACCGCGATCCCGTGGCGCCCCTGCGCGCCGCGATCGCCGTGCTGGCGCTCTACGCCTTCGTGCTCCAGGCCTTCCTGGGCGGGCTGATGCCGCTCCCGGCCGCGGCCGACGGCCTGTGCGCGCAGCATGCGGCCTTCGATTCGATCTCCGACAGGATGCCCGCGCACGGCCGCGGCGATTGCTGCACGGCGGCGCAGGTCCCGGGCACCGCGCTCCCGTCCCGCGTCGCCCCGGCCCTCCTGGCGTGGACGGCCGGGGCTCGGGGCGGGCCCGGCTATCGGACCGTCAGCCAGATCGGCGCCCGCGCCCCGCCCGACCACGACGTCTCACCCCGTGGTCCCCCATCCGCCTGAGCGAGCGTTTCCCGACGACTCCCTCAGAACGGATGCATTCCCATGAAGATTCTCATTCCGGCCGTGATCGGCCTCGGCCTCGTCGCCTCTGCGGCGCAGGCCCACGCGGTGCTGGAGCGCAAGCAGGCGAGCCCCGGCGCGCCCTATCGCGGCGTCGTCCAGATCATGCACGGCTGCGACGGCAAGCCGACCACCAAGGTCAGCGTCAGCATCCCCGAGGGGCTGATCGGCGCCAAGCCGATGCCGAAGCCGGGCTGGACGCTGACGATGACCCGCGGCGCCTACGCGAAGACCTACACGACCCACCATGGCACCGCCTCTGAGGGCGTGACGGCGATCACGTGGAGCGGGGGCAGCCTGCCGGACGACCAGGTCGACGAGTTCACCTTCCTGGCGCAGGTGGCCGACACGTTCGAGCCCGGCGCGACGGTCTACGTGCCGGTGCAGCAGGAGTGCTCGGAGGGCAGCTATTCGTGGTCCGAGATCCCGAAGCCCGGCCAGGACGCCCATGACCTGAAGGCGGCGGCGCCCGCCTTCCGGATCGTTCAGGCGGCCCAGGCGGCACCCGCGAAAGCCACGCCCGTCAAGGCCGGCGACCTGACGATCGAGACGCCGTGGCTGCGCGCCACGCCGAACGGCGCCAAGGTGGCGGGCGGCTACGTGCGCATCACCAACACCGGCAGCGCGCCGGACGTGCTGACCGGGGCCGCGGTGCCCTTCGCCAAGTCGGGCGACCTCCACTCCATGTCGATGGAGGGCGGTGTCATGAAGATGGCGCCGCTCTCCGACGGGCTGACCATCAAGCCCGGCGAGACCGTCGAGTTGAAGCCCGGCGGCTATCACCTGATGTTCGAGGGCCTGACCGGCGCGCCGAAGGCCGGCGAGACCGTCGCGAGGACGCTCACCTTCCAGCGGGCCGGCACCGTGCCGGTGACGTTCTCGGTGGCGCCGATCGGGGCGGCGGCGCCCGGCGGCCAGCATCAGCACCAGCACTAGCAACCCGGCAGGAGAAGCGCTCCGCGAACGGCTGGTCAGGAGCACCCCAAGGTGCGCGCCCGATCCTACGGTAGCGAGACCGGACCACCGGGGCGTCGGCCCCGGCTGATCCCGGCCGGGCGGGGCGTGCTGGCGATCCTCGTCCTGTACGCGCTCGCGCTCCAGAGCGTCCTCGGCGGCCTCGCGATGGCCGCCGCGGCGGGGCCGGAGCATGCCCTGTGCCTGACCGACGGCACCTTCGACAGGTCGGGGCCGGACGATCCGGGCGTCCCGGCCCACGGGCCGATGGCCTGCTGCGTGGCGTGCCACGCCGCTGGCCCGGCCGACCTCCCTGCGCCGGCCGAAGCCGTGCCGGTTCCCGCCCCGGTCGTACTCACCCAGAGGCGGCCGGCGCGCATCGCCCTGCCGCGGACACCGTCTCGAACCGGTCACCACGCCCGAGCTCCGCCCCCCGTCGTCTGATCCGATCGCCCCGTCCCGATCCTCAGACACGGATATGAGTCCATGCCCTCTCCCAGCCGGGCCGGCCGCCGCACCGCCCTGTCGCTCCTTGCCTGCGCGATGCCCTCGTCAGCCTTCGCCCAGGACCCGGTCGTCGCCCTGCCGGAACTCAGCGTCGTCGGCACCGCCACGCCGATCGGGCCGCTCCCGGGGGAGGCGCGCGGCTCGCTCTCCGTGCCGAGCGTCGATCGCCAGCGTGCGGCGCTCTACCAGACGGTCGGATCGGTCGCCTTCGTGGACGCCGCGACGCTTCAGGACCGCTACATCAACACGATCCGCGACGTGCTCAAGGACGTGCCGGGCGTCTACGTGCAGGAGCGCTATGGCCAGGAGATCCGCCTGTCGGTGCGCGGCTCGGGCGTCGCCCGGAACTTCCACCTGCGCGGGCTCGAGATCCTGCAGGACGGCATCCCGTTCAACCTCGCGGACGGGAGCGGCGACTTCTACCAGATCGACCCGCTCGCCGTGCGATCCGTGGAGGTCTACAAGGGCGGCAACGCCCTGACCTTCGGGGCGACGACGCTCGGCGGCGCGATCAACTTCGTCACGCCGACCGCCTACACGGCGATCGCGCCCAACCTTCTGCGCATCGACGGCGGCAGCTTCGGCACGATCCGCGAGCAGGCGCAGATGTCGCGCATCGACGGGCCGCTGGACGTGCTGGTCAACGCGACCCTGACCAACGCGGACGGGTTCCGCGCCCACGAAGCGCAGGCGACCAAGAATTTCAACGCCAATATCGGCTACCGGATCGCCCCCGATATCGAGACGCGCTTCTATCTCGGCACCTATCTGACCGATCAGAAGCTTCCGGGCAGCCTCACCCTCGGCCAGAGCCTCACCACGCCGACGCTCGCCAATCCCACCGCCATCACCGGCAACCAGTCGCGCAAGGTCGAGACGGAGCGCATCGCCAACCGCACCTCGTTCCTGCTCGATGTCGGCACGCTCGACGTGGACACCTGGGCGATCCACAAGAGCCTCTACCACCCGATCTTCCAGGCGCTCGATCAGGACGGCTGGACCTACGGGATCAGCCCGCATTGGGCCGGGACGTTCGATCTCGGCGGTTTTCGCGACGACGTGGTGCTGGGCTTGCGCGCCTTCGCGGGCCAGAACGCGGCGCTGCAATTCGTCAATGTCCGCGGTGAGCGCGGAGCCCAGACGCTGAATGCGCTCCAGAGCGCGGCGAATTACGAGGCTTACGGCGAGAACCGCTTCTGGTTTCTGCCGGACGTCGCGCTGATGACCGGCGCCAAGGCGTTCTCGTCGAACCGCACCTACAGCGACAAGGGCGGGTTGCCCGGAAACCTGCGGCCGCGCTTCGCAGAACTGACCTATGCGGGGATCAACCCGAAGATCGGCCTGCTCTGGCAGCCCAACCCCGACATCCAGGTCTTCGGAGACATCACCCGGTCCCGCGACGTGCCGGATTTTTCCGACCTCGTGCAGCAGAACCTCCTGAACACCACCTTCGTGCCGCTGAAGGCCCAGCGTGCCTGGACCTATGAGGCGGGTGCGCGCGGCCGGATCGACCGCCTCGCCTTCGACCTGACGCTCTACCGGTCGGACCTGCGGGACGAGTTCATCAACTTCTCGACCGATCCCGGACTGAACATCCCGGCCGCGACCTTCAACACGCCGCGCTCGATCCATCAGGGCGTCGAGGCGGCCGTGACCCTCGACCTCGCCGGCGATCTCATCGGCGCCGGTGACGCCCTGAGCCTGACGCAGATCTGGACCCACAACGACTTCCGGTTCGTGCGCGACCCGGTCTTCGGCAACGGTCGCATCGCCGGCATCCCCACGGACGTGCTGCGTACGGTGCTGAGCTACCGCCACCCGAGCGGCTTCCACATCGCCCCCGCGGTGGATTGGGTGCCGGCGGGTGCTTTCGCCGACCACGCCAACACCTTGCGGGTGCCGGGCTACGCGCTGCTCGGCATCGAGGCCGGGATCGACTTCGCGAACGGCGTCGCCCTGTTCGTCGATGCGCGCAACCTCTCGAACGCCCGGTACGTGTCGGATATCGCCGTGGTGGCGAATGCCCGGGCGTCCGGGAGCCCGGAGACCTTGGCGGCGTTTTACCCCGGAAGCGGCCGCAGTATATTCGGCGGTCTGCGCGCCGCATTCTGAACGCGAGAGCCGTGCCCGATCGCGTTGCAATCGGGCACGGCTCCCAACCCTTGTTGTGACGCGCTCTCTTACGCCGAACCGCTTCCCACTTCGGCGGAGAGCGCTCTAGCATCCGCCGATAGCCCGCTTATCTTGAGGATCTGCGGTCCGTTAACGTTAAAAAAGGATGAACCCTGCCGTCCGCGTCGATCGGCGCTAGGATTGCAGCGTCGTCGGATAGCTCGGGACAGCCTGTCCCGATTCGAGACGGACGGCGCCGTCTGACGGCACGGGAGAGGCAGGATGAACGGCTTCGATGTCACGTTCCGGGACGATCAGGATTGGGTCGATTTCGGGAAGTCCTACGTCAACTCGGACGCCTTCAAGTCTCTGTTCCGGGAGGGCATGAGACTCGTCGAGGAAACGGCCGCCTATCTCGACGGCGAGGGCCGCGACGAATCCCGCCTCATCTCGCGCGATGCGACGCTGAGCTACGCGGCGGAGAGCATGCGGCTCACGACGCTGCTGATGCAGGTCGCCTCCTGGCTGCTGGTGCAGCGTGCGGTGGCCGAGGGTGAGATGACCCCGGCCGAGGCGCTCCAGGAAAAGCACCGGGTAAAGCTCGCCAGCAGCGAGCCGCCGAAGCCGCAGGATTTCAACCTGCTGCCGATGCGGCTCCAGCAGCTGATCATGCGGGCGCGGCGCCTGCACAGCCGCATCCTGCATCTCGACGTGCTGATCACCGAGGACCGGCCGACGCCCGCCCCTGTGGAGAGCCCGGTCGCCGCACAACATGGCCTTCTGCGCATGGCGTTCCGCCTGAGCGAAGGCTGAGGCGCCCGAAGGCGGATCGGCCGCGGAAGATGTTCTTGGCCGTGTCGCCGGACGGTCCATGACGCGAGGCCGGGACGACCTCAGGTCGGTCGTCCAACGTACCTCGCATCCCGAGGTGCCGAAGCGTGGCGGAGGCCGCGAACGAGCCCGCCAGGGGGCACGCGGCTGGCGGGAGCTCTTCTTCGAGGCCCGCTTCGCGCGCACCTCAGGATGAGGGCCGTGGGCGGGATCGCCCCGGCGGCACGGCGCGCTTGCGAGCGCCGTGCTCCTGCGCCGAGCCCTCATCCGGGCCGGCTCGGTGGGTCTAGAACACCGGGAACTGGCCGGGAAACCGCTCCTTCAGGAGTTGCCGGATGGTATCGTTCTGGAAGGCGCGCACAAGCCGGGCCACCCAGGCGGCAGTTCGATCGGTCTCTCGGACCACGATGACGTTGTTGTAGGGGTTGGCGACCGCGGATTCGATGGCGATCGAGTCCTTGCCGGGCGTCAGGCCAGCCGCCACGGCGTAGTTGGTGTTGATCACCGCAGCATCGAGATCGTCGAGACTGCGCGGGAGCTGCGCGGCGTCGAGCTCGTGGAATTTCAGCCGCATCGGATTCTCGACCACGTCGAAGACGGTGGGCAGGAGACCGACGCCATTCTTCAGCTTGATCAGCCCCTGGGCCTGCAGCAGCAGGAGCGCCCGCCCACCGTTCGACGGATCGTTCGGGATGCCGAGTTCGGCATCCGGCTTGAGGTCGCCCACAGCCTTCACGCGCCGGGAATACAGGCCGATCGGCGTGACGATCGTCTCGCCGACCGGGACGATCTTGTAGCCGCGGACCTTGATCTGGTTGTCGAGGAAAGGCCGGTGCTGGAAGGCGTTGGCGTCGAGATCGCCGGCGGCCAGGGCCTCGTTCGGCAGGAGGTAATCCGAAAAGACGACCAGCTCGATATCGAGGCCGTCCCGGGCGGCGATTTCCTTGGCTTTCGTCCAATGGATCTCGGAATCGCCCCCCATGATGCCGAGTTTGACCCGGTCCCGGGCGAAAGCGGGCGCTGAACCCACGCCCCATAGAGCCAGTGCCAGTATAACCCACCCGATTACGCGATCCTGCACGGATATGCGCAGCTTCTCACGCCGCCTTGTTAGTGAAGACACCATATTCAGCACCGTCCAGTCCCGTTTCGCCGCATCGACCGATCGACGAACCCAGGATCTACGATGTCGCGACTGGGTCGAGAATGGAGCAAACCTGCGAGAGATTGCGCGCACAGGTCGAAAAGCGGCGGATCGGAGAAGGATCAACCCCGGCCCGGGGGGTGGGCAGCCGCGTCATCGTACGATCGGCGCCCTCTTCGTAATACCGTTCTGTGGACAACAGGCGGATGGTTGCGCCTTTCAGGCGGCTCCCCGAACCAGGAGGCGCAACCGCGCGCCCGGTTCAACCGAAACGAAAACGGGCGGCCTCGCGAGGAAGCCGCCCGTCCTGAGATTGGCCGCACCCCGGGGCGCGGCCTCCGCCTCGCTCAGCGCTTGCCGAGGTTGCCGAAGCGCGAGTTGAAGCGCGAAACGCGGCCAGCCCGGTCGAGCATCTTCTGCTCGCCGCCGGTCCAGGCCGGGTGGGTGAGCGGATCGATGTCGAGGTTGAGGGTGTCGCCCTCCTTGCCGTAGGTCGAACGGGTCCGGTACTCGGTGCCGTCCGTCATCACGACCTTGATGAAGTGGTAGTCGGGGTGCTCTGTCCCCTTGGCCTTCGCGGCCGCGTCCTTCGCCATGACCTGTCGTCCCTGATCTGGCACGCCGGCGGGAAGCGCAGGAGGCGCCGCCCGGCCCGGAATGCGGAAGATGACACCGGTTGCACCGAACCGTGGGTTCGTGCAACGGCACGTACAAGCCGACCGTGGTGGCGGCCCGCGGCCATTGAACACACGCAATCGGATGAGCGGCGGCGTATACCGCACGCGCTTCCCGGTCACAAGCGCCGCGGACCGGGAGAGTGAGGGATACGAGAGGCGTAATGGCCCGCAAACCCAAGGTGGCCGTTGAGGGACGGCCCAAAGCTCCGCTGAGCGCGCTTCGGCCGCTGCTCCCGTTCGCGCTGCGCTATCGCGGCCGGATCGTCGGCGGATTCCTCGCCCTCGCCTGCGCGTCGGCTTCGACGCTGGTGGTCCCCATCGCGATGCGCCGGGTGATCGACCACGGCTTCACGGCCGACGGCTCGGGCGTGATCAATGCCTATTTCCTCGCCCTGCTCGGGGTGGTGGCGGCCTTCGCGCTGTCGAGCGCGGCCCGGGTCTACACCGTGGTGACGCTCGGGGAGCGGGTCGTGGCCGATCTGCGGGCGGCCGTGTTCGCCCGGCTCACGATCCTCGATCCGGCCTTCTTCGACCGGGCGCAGTCGGGCGAGATCGTCTCGCGCCTCACCGCGGACGCGACGCAGATCAAATCGGCCTTCGGGGTCTCGGTCTCGATCCTGCTGCGCAACCTGTTCCTGTTCGTGGGCGCCACCGCCATGATGGTGATCACGAGCCCGCGGCTGTCCGTGATGGTGCTGGCCGCGATTCCGGTGATCGTCTTCCCGTTGATCCTGTCGGGCCGCGGCGTGCGGCGCCGGTCCAGGGCCGCCCAGGACCGGCTGGCCGAGGCCTCCGCGTACGCCGCCGAGGCGGTCGGGGCCGTGCGGACCATGCAGGCGTTCGGGCGTTCGGGCAGCACGGCAGCCCGGTTCGCGGCGGCGTCCGAGGAGGCCTACGGGGCCGCCCGTGATTCGATCCGGGCGCGGGCGCTGCTGACCGGCGTCGCGATCTTCCTGATCTCCGCCTCCGTGGTCGGGGTGATGTGGTACGGCGCGCAAGGGGTGCTCAGCCACACCATGACCGGGGGCGAGCTCTCGCAATTCGTGCTCTACGCGGTGTTCGGCGCCGGGGCGCTCGGCCAGCTCTCCGAAGTCTACGGGGATCTCGCCATGTCGGCCGGCGCCGCCGAGCGGCTGACCGAGATCCTGGCCGCCGAGCCGGCGATCCGCGCGCCCGTGCCGACCCTCCCGCTGCCGGAGCCCGCGCTGGGCGCGGTGGCCTTCGAGGCGGTGCGCTTCGCCTATCCGACGCGGCCCGGCCACACCGCGCTGGACGGCCTGAGCTTCGCGGCCGCCCGCGGCGAGCGGATCGCCATCGTGGGCCCGTCCGGGGCCGGCAAGTCGACGGTCTTCCAGCTCTTGCTGCGCTTCTACGATCCGCAGGTCGGCCGCGTTCTGGTCGACGGTGCGAACATCGCGCAGGTCGATCCCGAGCGTTTGCGCGCGCGCATCGCCCTGGTGCCGCAGGATCCGGTCGTGTTCTCCGGCACCGTCACCGAGAACATCCGCTACGGTCGGCCGGAGGCGAGCGAGGCGGAGGTCCGGCATGCCGCCGAGCTGGCCCACGCGCACGGCTTCGTCACGGCCCTGCCCCAGGGCTACGACACGCAGGTCGGCGAGCGCGGCGTGACGCTCTCGGGCGGCCAGCGGCAGCGGATCGCCATCGCCAGGGCGATCCTCAAGGACGCGCCGATCCTGCTCCTCGACGAGGCGACCTCGGCGCTCGACGCCGAATCCGAGCGCGCCGTGCAGGCCGCCCTCGACACGCTGATGCGGGGGCGCACCACCCTGGTGATCGCCCACCGGCTCGCCACGATCCGCGCCGCGGACCGGATCCTGGTCCTCGATGACGGCCGTATCGTCGAGACCGGGACCCACGAGAGCCTGCTGGCGCAGGGCGCGCTCTACGCGCAGCTGGCGAACCTGCAATTCACGGATGCCCTCGACGAGACCGCCCGGGGCAAGGAGCCCCGCACCCGGAGCGAGCAGCTGCCGGCGGCCGAGTGAGCCGCCGCCCCGAATGGTTGACACCCGCTACCGCTCGGTGAGCTTCATCTCGATCCGGCGGTTGCGGGCATAGGCCTCCTCGGTGGTCCCGCCATCGAGCGGCTGGAACTCACCGAAGGCGCCGGCGAGCAGGTGCTGCGGCGGGATTCCCTTGCCGGCGAGGTACTGGACCACCGCGATGGCGCGGGCGGCCGAGAGCGCCCAGTTCGACGGGAATTGCGACGTGCTGATCGGACGGGCATCGGTGTGGCCGTCGACGCGCAGCACCCAGGGCAGATCCGCGGGGATCTGCTTGGCCAGCTCCGAGATCGCGCCGGCGATCCGGTCGAGTTCCGGCCCGGCCTCAAGCTTCAGCGTCGCCGAGCCCGCCGGGAACAGCACCTCCGATTGCAGCACGAACCGGTCGCCGACCACGCGGATGTCGGGGCGGTTGCCCAGGATCTGCCGCAGGCGCCCGAAGAAGTCGGACCGGTAGCGCGCAAGCTCCTGGACCTTCTGCGCCAGGGCGACGTTCAGCCGGCTGCCGAGTTCGGCGATGCGGGCCTGCGATTCCCGGTCGCGGCTCTCGGAGGCGGCGAGCGCATCCTCCAGCGCAGCGAGCTGGCGGCGCATGGCGCTGATCTGCTCGTTCAGCAGGTCGATCTGCGACAACGCCCGCTTGGTCGTCCCCCGCTCGGCCTCCAGCTGCCTGTCGAGCGCGCCCGAGGCCCCCTGGCTGACGGTCGCGGCCTCGGCCTGGGTCTTCGCCTGATCGCGCTCCGCCTCGACGCCGGCCAGTGTGGTGCGCAGGTTACGGACCTCGTCCTCCTGTGTGCGGCGGCTCGAGCGCTCCAGGGCGAGGAGATCGGTGAGATCGGCGATCTGGCGGTTGAGCTTGACCAGCGTCTCGTCCCGCCCGGTCAGCTCCTGCGACAGGAAGAACTGACCGACCACGAACACCGTCAGCAGGAACACGACCGCGAGCAGCAGCGTCGCCAGCGCGTCGACGTAGCCCGGCCAGACATTGAGGGTGCGCCGGGACCGCGCCGCCCTGGACGCCATCAGACCCGCTCCCGGCTGAGCCGGTCGAGCACCTGCTTCAATTCCCGCTCGCGGCTGGCCTGGGCCTCGACCCAGTCGCGGATCATCTGCTGCTCGGCGCGCATGTGCTGAACCAGCCCCTGGATGCCCTCGGCGAGGTTGGTCATGGCGAGCGTCGCCGAGCGGCTGCCGCCGCCCTCGGCCACCAGGGTGGTCAGGCGGTCGATCGCCGCCTTCAATTCCTGCGTACCCGCTCCCCCCGCCGCCCGGACCGGCATGGACGCCTCGTCGGCAACGGCCGCCTCGCCGGACATCAGCCAGTCCTGCAATTCGTTGTGGAAACGCGCATGGGCCTGGCCCGCCTGCAACTCCAGGAAGCCGGTGATGAGCGACGAGGCAAGGCCGAACAGGGAGGCCGAGAACGCCAGGCCGATTCCCGACAGCGGGACCGCAAGGCCCGATTTCAGCTCGTCGAACATCACCCCGGCATCGCCGCCGCCGCGCATACCCTTGATCACGCCGCCCACGGCCGAGAGCGTGTCGATCAGGCCCCAGAAGGTGCCGAGCAGGCCGAGCAGGATCAGGATGCCGGCGATGTAGCGCAGGATCTCGCGCCCCTCGTCGAGACGGGCCGCGATGACGTCGAGATAGCCGGCGGTGCCCGGCAGCGTCGCCCCAGCGGCTCGGGCCGCGACCATCGGCACCATCGGTGCGAGGAGTTCGGGCGGGCGTTTCGACCGCGCGCCGCGCGCCGCCGCCTTGACGTAGGCGACCTCGCGGAACAGGCGGATCACCTGACCGAAGGCGATCACGACCGCGATCACGAGCACCCCGAGGATCAGCCCGTTCAGGCCGGGGTTGGCCAGGAAGGCCGGCGTGATCTGTTTGAACAGAATGAAGGCGAGGAAGCCGACAAGGATGAGAAAGACGACCATGCGCCCGAGATAGATTCCGGGCTGAGCCAGAGGCCCCTTGGTGTTCTCGCCGGTATCGCGGGCGGCCATCGGTCGCTCTAGCCTGATCTCAGAAGATGCGGCCGCCGGCGGCGCCCGTCCTGATCACTGTGGCGGCAGGGCCGGACGCGATCAAGTCACGCACAGGACGCAGTCGCGTCGCGTGGTGAACGGCAGGCGGATCCGGGGCTCGCCCTCGCGATGCGATCAGGGCCGCCCCTCATCCCAGAAGTGCGGTGCGCATTCTTCGAGATGCGGCCCGAGCCGGAGCGCCGCAACCTTGGTGGCAAGCCCCCGCGCATCGATCTCGACCGCGATGCCGCTGAGCGTGCCCTCGCCGGTGGCGACCTCCCAGCGGGAACCCGGCGTCTTCTGGATCATCCGGCGGATCGGTTCGTCCTTCTGCATGCCGATCACCGAGTCGTAATCGCCGCACATGCCGGCATCCGACATGTAGGCGGTGCCGCCGGGCAGGATCCGGTGATCGGCGGTCGGCGTATGGGTGTGGGTGCCGACGACGAGGCTCGCGCGACCGTCGAGGTAATGACCGAAGGCCTGCTTCTCGCTGGTCGCCTCGGCGTGGACATCCACCACCACAGCGTCGGCGGCGGCTCCCAGCGGGCAGGCCATGATCTCGCGCTCCACCGCGGCGAAGGGGTCGTCCATCGCGTCGAGGAAGACGCGACCCATCACGTTGACCACGAGAACGCGGGCGCCGCCCTGTGTCTCCACCACGGTGGCGCCACGTCCGGGCGTTCCGGGCGGGTAGTTGGCCGGGCGCACCAGGCGCGGCTGACGGGCGATGAAGACCAGGGCCTCGCGCTGGTCGAAGCTGTGGTTGCCCAGCGTCACCGCGTCGGCGCCGGCCTGGATCAGCTCGTCGCAGATCGATTCGGAGATGCCGAAGCCGCCGGCCGCGTTCTCGCCGTTCACCACCACGCAGTCGAGCCGCCACCGGTCCCGCAGGCGTGGCAGCTTTTCGCAGACCGCGATGCGGCCAGAACGGCCGACGACATCGCCGAGGAAGAGCAGCCGCATCGGTCAGACCGTCCTGTCGAAGCGGATCAGACCCGCCTCGGTGATCACGCAATCGAGGGGCCGGTCGTGCGGCTCGGCCGGCACGTGCGCAACCTCCTGCACGGCAAAGCCAATGCCAACGGTGAAGACCGGGTGGCTGCGGGACAGGCGCTCGATTGCGCCGTCGTAATAGCCGCGGCCGTATCCGATCCGCTGGCCGGTCCGGTCGAAGGCGGCGAGCGGCACGATCAGCGCGTCGGGATCCACGGGCGGCAGGGAGGGATCGGGCTCGCTCAGGCCGAAGCTGCCGGAGACCAGGGCGTCCCCGGCACGCCATTCCCGAAACACGAGCCCCGCCTTGGTGACCTGCGGCAGGGCCACGGCCTGGCCGCGGGCCAGCAGCCCTTCGGCGGCAGGGCGCGGGTCGACCTCGCTGCGGATCGGCCAGAAGGCCCCGACGAGCCGGGCGCGCGTCAATTCAGGCAGGCTGAGCAGGGCGCGGGCGATCGCCGCCGAGGCGGCCTGCCGGTCTGCCGCGCCGAGCGCGTCACGGGCCGCCAGCGCCGCGCGGCGCAGCTCCGGCTTGCGCGCCGCATCGGCAGGATCGGAGAAAGACGAGTGCGGAGCCACGTGAGCCGTTGGAGGATCGATCCCGGGAAACCTACAGCGTAGGTGGGCGCCGTGTTGGCCAGGTCCAGGGACGAGGCCAGTGACAGCTCCCGAGGGAGTCGATAAGGCCCCGGGGATAGTGCTCCTGACGAACTCTGCAGCCCCGCCGCCAACATGTAGCGGTCCGGACGCCGTCCCGCCAGGGCTATGCGGCCAAGAATTTGGTGGCGGTCGCGGGAGGGCCCAATCTCTGTGCCCTTGCCCGCAGCCCGTACGAGGCGTCGGACCGCATCCTCGTCAGCGTCGACGGGGTTCTGAAGACCCGAACGGCAATCATCGGGTTGCATTCCGCTGACGCTCCATCTGCCCGGCAAGAGGGCGGCGCGGCCAAACGCGGATGCGACGGACGGCCGTCGATTCGACCTGACCATCCGGTTCGGTCCCGCCAGGATCGAACCGGGCATCACCGATTCTGCCACGCCATTGGGCGCGTCACCTGCGGAGGATTGTTTGCTAGACGCGATCGGCCGCCCGGGCGCCCGCCCTGTCACGCGTCTCATCTCTACGCAGCAGCGAGATTTTCGCGTGATCCTCAATGGCCAAGTTCAGGATCGCATCGCTTTGGCGAGGGGAAACCTTCTGCGCGGATCGCGGGTCGGCGGACGGCGCATTCTGAGTGGTCTTGGCGCTATCGGACTGCTTCGCCTCGGACTTCACGGCATGCGATTGAATGGCATGCGTATGAGCGTTGGATGCCGGAGCGATGGACGTACTCATCGGATAACTCCTGTTTCGCGACTCACCACCGGCGATTCGTCGATAATCTGATCGGCTCGCCGAGCGGATACACGATCGAGCAGCAGAGATTAGGCGCGGCCTTGCGCAATGGGAGGTCGTATGTCTGTCGTTCAGCCGCTTTTGGCATCCGCGGATCAAAGATTTGGCAAAAATCTTTCAAATGTCAAGCATTGATGCACGAAGAAACATCGCCACTTAGCCTCCGGTTTCGAAGCAGATTTGTTCGGATAATGATTATTACTTGGCCAAAATTATATAAATCCGCATCACGCAATATCGACAGCGTTTAAAGACGCCTGAACACGATTGCCGCACGGGTCTTTCATGGCATGAGGACGGTGCCGGTTCGCAGCTTCGGTGTCACGGCGACCATCCCGAGCCGCAAAACGGCCGGCTCCGCAACGACTTGGCCCGGATCACACCATGCGCCGGCCGCGGCCCGGGATCGTGACGCGCGGCGCGCGCCCGGCCCCGTCGATGCACTCGATCCCGCCGCCCGCGTTCAGGGTGTGCAGGCGATTGCCAGGCCAGGCCGGACCGGGCTCGACCCGACCGATCACGGTTTGGCCGAATCCCTCCGGATCGAGGCGATCGATCCGCGCGAGCATCAGAGCGCGGCCGTAGCCGGCGGCGCAATCCTGGATCGGGCGGATCAGCCGGCCGGCCCGCGACACGATCCGGCCCGCCGGACGGGCCAGGGACGGATCGACCAGGACTGGGTTGGCCGGATGCGGCGTGTAGGGGCCGCGGAAATCGGGTGCCGACCAGAGGTGCAGCGCGTCATGGAAGGAGCCCGCACCGGGCGGCGCGTCGAGGCCGGCGTCGCGCACGGTGGCGAAGATCCACCAGCGGCCTGCATGCTCCACGAGGGTCGCGTCGCTCGCCACCACGCCGGAGAGGAGCGTCGCCTCTTTGACCCAGCCGCCCGGAAAACGCGTGGCGCGATACAGGTCGACCGTCCCGGCGGCGGAACTTTCCGGTACCATCCAGACGGCGCCGTCCCGCTCGAACACGAACGGGTAGGACAGGTGATGCGCCTCCTCCAGCACCGGCACCGGTGCGCCCTCCGGCCCGTCCGGCCCGAAGCGGACGGCCGAGATGATCGCCTTGCCCGTGGCGTGCGGGAAATCCTCGACGAAAAGGTGCGTGCTGCCTCCGACGGAGATCGGAAAAGGATCGGCATAGAAGCGCCGGCCGTCATCGGGCAGGACGGTCCAGCCCGCCTCGGGATGGCGCCCCAGATCGATCAGGTCCGGCCCGGTGAGGCGCCGCCAGCCGCAGCGCCAATGCGGGGCGTTGTAGCAGAGGCGATACAGGCGATGGATCAGGGCACCCGCGAGCATGCGCCCGGCCCGCACGCCGAGGCGCGGAACCGTCAGGACCCCGCGATGATCAACGGGCGCGTCGCCGGTGCCCCCTGCCCCGGCCCGTCCGGCGATGCGGTCGTGCAGGGCCGCGGTGATCAGCGTGATCGTCCGGGCGAGCGCATCCTGGAAGCTCGCCAGCACGATCCCGGGCCGGTCGGCGCCCAGGCGGCCGGCGGCGCGGATCGCGCCGTTCTCAACCAGGGTGAGACGCGGCACCGCATCGGCGAGCAGGCTCGCCAACAGCGAGTCCGGGCCGACGCGGCCGTGATACGCGATATGCCATGTGGCCGGGC
>Ga0160427_10001227_pt1 | contig 15827 bp, 14 predicted proteins | sample SolpanmetagenomL_FD_108194 | JGI IMG/M metagenome (GOLD analysis project Ga0160427, IMG submission 108194) | Solar panel surface microbial communities from Lawrence Berkeley National Laboratory, California, USA - L | ecosystem: Engineered > Built environment > Solar panel > Unclassified ...
CAGCGCCACCACCGCCCTGCTGGGTTTCCGCGCGCCCAACGGGCCGACCTCGGCCCGCACCCAGGCGCTGATCGTGCCGGTCACCAACTTCACGTCCCTGGTGACGGGGGCAAAGACGGCCAGTTTCGGCGCGCCGATCCTGCTCGACCTCGGTGGGCGCGGCGTGCGCGAGCTGAAGTGCAACGACACGTCCTGCCTGATCCTGGCCGGGCCGGCCTCGGGCGGCAGTAACTTCGCGCTGTACACCTGGAGCGGCAAGCGCAACGATCCGGCGCAGTTCCGCAGCGACCTGACCGCGCTCTCCACCGACAGCGGCGGCAGCCTGGAGAGCATCGTCGAGGTGCCGAACCTCGACCTGACCACCCCGGCCGCCGACGGCGCGAACATTCCGCTGCTCTCCGACAACGGCGACACGGTGTACTACGGCGACGGCGCGATTGCCAAGGACGTGGCCCAGAACTGGCAGAAGTTCCGCAGCGACACCGTGACCCTCGGCGCCGCCCAGACCTGCATCGTGAACAGCGTCAACGTGTCGCCCGGCGGGGCGAGCGTGAACGTCGGGGCGAGCGCCTCCTTCATCGCCACCGTCAGCACCACGCCCGCGAACTGCCCGGTGGTCGTCCGCTGGACGTCAAGCGATACAGGCAAGGCGAACGTCAACGCCGACAGTGGCGCGGCGACGGGCTTGGCTGCCGGCACGAGCGACATCGTGGCGACCGCCAGCGCCGGGTACGGCAGCGCTCCGGTGAGCAGCGCCCCCGCCGTGCTGACGGTCAACGGAGCCGCCGACTTCTCGCTCACGCTCGGCGACCCGGCCGGCAGCACCTTTATGGGCGGCACCGGCGGCAGCATCACCGCTGCCCTCACCCTGACACCCCAGGGCGGCTACGGCGGCACGCCGAGCTACACGGTGAACAGCTCGCCGAGCGGCGTGACCGGCAGCGTGACCAGCAGCACTGTGACGCTCAACGTCCCCTCAACGCTGGCGGCAGGCACCTACTCGGTCAGCGTGACCGGCACCGACGGTACGCTCGTCCGCACCAGCAACAGCAAGATCCTGACGGTCATGGCCGCCACGGCCGCCGCTTCCAACGTCACGGTGTACCAGGTGGGCGACGGCTCGGCGGCCCTCAGCAGTGCCGCCACCGCCGTCTTTCTCAAGACCTTCAGCGGAGACTCGGGAGCCCTGGTCCGGACGGTCGGCCTGCCCACCACCGTCAGTGGCAGCAACCGGCCGCTGACCGCCTCCGGCACGGCCAGTTCCGAGGGCCTGTTGAGCACCTCGGCCGACGGTCGCTACCTGATTGTGCCCGGCTACGGTGCGTCGGTCGGTATGGCGGGCGTGGCCTCGACCACCTCAGCTACGGTGCCCCGCGTGATCGGACGTGTGGACGCGGCGGGCACCGTGGATACCACGACGGCCCTCGGCGACGCCTCGACCGGCAACAACGCCCGCAGCGCTGCCAGCGCCGACGGGATCAACTTCTACTTCACTGGAGGCGCGGGCGGCGTCCGCTTCGCCACGCTCGGTTCGACCACCTCGGTCCAGCTCAGCACCAGCCCGACCAACCTGCGGCAGGCGGGCATCTTCGGCGGGCAGCTGTACGCCAGCACCGGCTCGGGTTCGACCGTCCGCCTCGGCACGGTCGGCACCGGCACGCCCACCACGCCGGGTCAGACCATCAGCAATATCCCCGGCTTCCCGCTCACCGGGAGCCCCTACGCCTACTTCTTCGCCGACCTCGACGGTACGGTGGGCGTCGATACCCTCTACGTGGCCGACGACGCGGCCGGCATCCAGAAGTACGTATTGATCGGCGGTGCCTGGACGGCCAGAGGCACGTCGGGCGTGGCCGCCGACGGCTACCGGGGCCTGACCGGCGTGGTCGACGGCGGCACCGTCAACCTGTACGCCACTACCGCCAGCAAGCTCGTTGGCCTGAGTGACGCCAGCGGGTTCGGCGGCCCGCTCAGCGCGGCTCCCACCACCCTGGTGACCGCGCCCACCAACACCGCCTTCAGAGGTGTGGCGATCTCGCCCAGGTAAGCCGAAAGGGTTCTGTCAAGTTAACTGAGCGTCATGTGAAGTATGAGTTCGGGTTGGCTGAGCTTTGAATTAGAAACAGCCTGGAGTACTGTCCAGGCTGCCCGAAATTTCACCTACAACAGTATTAGTAAATATTTATTGGTTACATACTTATTAAAATAAAGTGACATGAGTCACCAACCACTTAACTTGACAGAACCCCTGCGACGGCAAAAAGGGTGACAGAATCTGAAATGGTTGTGACGTGGCTTCGACAGGGCTTCGCCGGTGAGGTGGGGAGCGCCTGTGATGCTTACACTACCGGGATGCCCATCCGCAGACGCAACCGACCTCCGCTGACTCCACGGGGCCGGGCGCAGCGGGCACGTGGGCAGGTGACCGGGAGCCTGATGCTGTTCAGCGCCTCAGGGACCGTCGCAGGTGTCCTGACCACCCCCTGGGGCCTCTGGGGCAGTCTCGGCATTGCCATTGCCGCCCTGCTGCTGCTGGTGCTCGGCATCATCAACATCGTCCTCAGTCGCCGTACGTGACGTTCTGCCCGTGCTGCGGCTGACGGCGGTCCTTGAACCAGGCTGACGTTCTCAACAGAAGCGGCCGGGAGAAAACGAGCAGATGAAATGAATATCGAACGGTGGTGGCACAGATTTCTACACCGGATCACGTTTCACCGGAGGAGAACGACCCGCGGCACCTGTTGGACCTTCAGTCGATGTTCAGGCCGTAGTTGTCGCACATGGCTTTCAGGCCGCCCTGCCAGCCCTGTCCCACTGCACGCAGCTTCCACTCACTGCCGTAGCGGTACAGTTCCGCGAAGATCATGGCCGTCTCGGTGCTGCTGTCCTCGGTCAGGTCGAAGCGGGCCACCTCGCGCTGGGTTTCGTCGTTGACGATGCGGATGAAGGCGTTGCTGACCTGCCCGAAGCTCTGCCGCCGGGTCTGCGCGTCATGAATCGTGACCGTGATGGCGATTTTCTGCACGGCGGCTGGAATCCGGTCCAACTGCACCACCACCTGCTCGTCGTCGCCATCGCCGTCCCCGGTGCGGTTGTCGCCGGTATGCGTCACCGTCTGGTCGGGCGTCGCGAGGTTGTTGTAGAACACGAAGCTCTGTTCACCGGTGCCGTAGATCTTCCCGTTGCCGTCCAGCAGGAAGGCGCTGGCGTCCAGGTCGAACTCGGCGCCATTGGTGCTGCGGGCGTCCCAGCCCAGTCCGACCAGCGCACGCTTCAGGCCGGGGTCCTGCTTGGTGAGGGAGAGGTTGCCGCCTTTGCTCAGGGTCATGGTCATGGTGGGTCTCCTTGAAGAGAGGGAACAAGGCGAGAAGGGTTGAGGTCGGCTCAGCCCATCAGCTTCTTCCACCACGGCCGGTTGTCAGCCGGGCCTGCTCCCGGACCGGGCGGCACCGGGCGAGGTGGGAGTGGCCGAGGATTCCTGTTCGGGCGGCCCAGGGCGTCGAGGATTCCGGCCCTGGTGGCCGCCGGAATCCAGTCGCTGATCTCCTGGCTGATCAAGGAAAACAGCTCAGCGTCGCCGATGCGGGTCAGGTCCTGAATCTGCGCGAAGTTGGCGTTGTCGACCACCCGTCCGGGCATGGTGTCGAGCTTCTCGAGGAATCGGAACGGCCCGTCGCCGAGTGCGAGGAATTTGAAGAACACCGCCTCATTGCTGGCTTGGGTCATGGCCGCCTCTGCCTCTCTGGGGTCGCTGTTCTCACCGTCGGTGACGAACAGCACCAGTGTCGGCCAGGTGGCGTCACCGGCATTCTTCACGACCTGCCGGATGGCGGGAGCATAGACGGTGCCGCCGTCATAGGCGAAGTGCATCGACTGGATGTACCCGGTGATGTTGCTCAGATCGACGGTGCCGCCCTCTCTGGCATGGGTGCCGAAGAGGGTGACCGGCACCTCGCCGTTGTCGTCGAGGCGCGCGGCGACCGCCAGGGCACGTTCGACGAGGCGTTGGACCTGTCCGGTCTTGAACAGCCCTGACATGCTGCCGGAGACGTCGAGCACCAGGACCACCTCGAAGGTCAGGGTGTCGAGCCCGGCCTTCTGGAGCGTCAGCCTGGCCTGTTCGATGACCGGAACCATCGCCGGGGCCTGGTCTTTGGCGAGCGAGAGCAGCTTCGCTTGCGTCGCCTGTTTGTTCAGTGTGAGCGGTGAGGCGGGAGGCGGAGGGGAGGCTGCCGCTCCCCTCTTTGCCGTGCTGAGCGGCGCGCCGGCCGGAGGCGTTGTCGGGGCGGCCTTGGCCGCCTGGGCCTTCAGCTGTTGTGACCGTGTCCGCGCCTGTTCGACCAAGCCAGGCAGCCGGGTGTCGAGCTTTTCCAGAGGGCCGACGTCCTCACCGGCCGCATACAGTTTCCACCCACCGTCCCGTCGATAGAGTTCGATCAGCCGCGTGTGGTGTCCTGCGGCCTGGCTCTGGCCGGCCGGTGCTTCATAACCGTAGCGCTCCGGTCCGCTGGACAAGATCACCTCCCCCGGCGTTCCGGGGCCGTACAAGATGGCGACCGTCTGCACCGCCGCGGACAGGTCCGCGAGATTGAGTGAGAGTTGGCCGGCCTGCAGCACCTGGAGCAGGTCGCCTGTCGGCTGTTCGGCGAGGTCAACGCTCAGTGTCTGGCCCTGGGCACTGAGGGCGACAACCACCCCCATGGCGGCCGCCCCGCTGAGCTGCAGCTGAATCTTGGAGCTGGGGAGCGTGAGGCGCTGGCCGGTCTGGAGAATCTGCATGGACGGCATCCTTTCAGAAAAGGCGGTTTTGTTTATGGCTGATCGGGCATTGCCGGCTCTCTGGTGGAGTATTCACACCCTTGAAAGGAGGGCGCGCCTCGGTTCCGTGAAGCGGTGAACTCACGGCTTTATCCTAGCCCGTACGGCCGTACGGGGGTCCTCAGCACCTTCGTCAGTGAACCGACACTCTTCAGTGCAGCAGTGAACGAGGCGGTCGTGTAGATCGGATTGCCGTTCGGTCCGGGCCGTTCCATGTCCTTGGCGGCCTCTGCGCCGATGAGCTCGGGCGCCGGTAATGGTGGTGTGAGGGGGCCACAGCTTTTTCCTCCTGAACTGGGAAGCCCTCTACACTGAGCGGGTCCGGTGGCTCAGTGGAAGAGCGCTTCCTCACCAGGGGAGAGGTCGGCGGTTCGAATCCGCCCCGGACACGGAGGGCAGCCCACCTAGCCAGGGTGGTGTCTGCCCTTCTCTCACCTCTGGGGGTATCTACGACCTCTCCTCAACCAGCCAACTCTTATACTTCAGGGGTCCGGTGGCTCAGTGGAAGAGCGTTTCCTCAGCAAGGTCAAGGTCGGCGGTTCGAATCCGCCCCGGACACGGGGAGCAGCACGTCCTGCCAAGACGTAGTCTGCTCCTCAATCTGTTTGCTCCCGTTTCATCTCCGGGAAGTCGCTTTCTCCCCTGCACGTTTTCCCCTACAGAGGTGCCTTTGAAGACTGACCTGACACCCCAGGACTGGGAGGCGGCGCGGCGGGTGCTGAAGGCCGTATTGCGCGACCCGGCCCTGGCTGATCCGCAGCCGGAGTTCAGGACGCTGGTGGCCGGCGTCAACCGGCTGGGGCGTAAACACGCCCGCCAGCAGGGAGTGCAGGCCCTGCCTGCCCCGCCGGTGGGTCGCGACCGGCCACCCTGCTACATCTGCAAGGCCAGATACGACCGGCCACATCCGTCCAACCCCTCCCTGTGCCCATCCTGCGGTGAGTTCAACTTCGCTCGGCGCTCCCTGCGGGCCGACCTGACGGGCCGGGTAGCGGTGCTGACCGGCGGGCGGGTGAAGATCGGCTTTGAAACGTCTCTCAAGCTGCTGCGAGACGGCGCTCGCGTGATCGTAACCACCCGCTTCCCCCAGGACGCCGCCCGCCGCTACGCCCAGGAAGCCGACGTGGCCGACTGGCAGGCGCGGTTGACCCTCTACGGTCTCGACCTGCGTGACCTGCGCGGCGTGCAGACCTTCATCGGGCACCTGAAGGCCACCGAGCCCCACCTCGACCTGCTGATCAACAACGCGGCCCAGACCATCTCGCGGCCCCCCGCCTTCTATGCCCACCTGCTGGAGGGGGAGCGGCAGGCGCTGCCCGCACCGGGCGTCCAGGTGCTCCGCCCAGCCCCACTGGCGCTGGTGGAGAGCGGTCCCAGCCTGCACGACCCTGGGCTCTCTTCTTATTTCCCGGCAGGCGAACTGGACGCCGAGGGGCAGCAGCTCGACCTGCGCCCTGTCAACAGCTGGAGCGCCCTGCTCGGCGAGGTCGGCACCCGCGAGATGCTGGAGGTGCAGCTCGTGAACGCTTCGGCGCCCTTCATGCTCTGCTCGGGGCTGCGGGACCTGCTGCTGGCGTCTCCCTTCGAGCGCCGCTTCATCGTGAACGTCAGCGCGATGGAAGGGCAGTTCGCCCGGCGAAGCAAGACCGAGCGCCACCCGCACACCAACATGGCCAAGGCCGCCCTGAATATGCTGACCCGCACCAGCGGTCCCGAGCTGGCCCGGAGCGGCATCTACATGACGAGTGTCGACACCGGCTGGGTCACCAACGAGAACCCGCACCCAAAGGCAGAGCGCATGGCACAGTTGGGTTTCGTGACCCCGCTCGACGTGATCGACGGGGCCTCACGCATCTATCACCCGGTCGCCTCCGGCCAGATGCAGAAGGAACGACCGCTGTTCGGGGTCTTCCTGAAGGACTATCGCCCGTATGCCTGGTGAGACCCACCTCCGGAGGCCCCAGTGACCGATTCTCAGCTGAACGTCCATTGCCCCGTGACGGAAGCTCCCACTCCCGACTTGGACGCCTTCGCCCCGCTGCTCGACCGGCTGCGTTCTTCCGCCCCACTCCTTTCGGACGAGACCTTTCCGCGCGGCACCCTGCGCCGGGACGGGCGGCTCGACCTGTGCAAGCAGGACGCGGGCGTGCAGGGCTGCGCTGCCGTGACCGAGGCCCTGCGTGAGAGCAGTGCGGTCCAGAGCCTACTGCTGGGCACCAACGGCATCGGTGATGAGGGGGCCGGGCACGTGGCCGAGCTGATCAGAGTTCGACCGCTCCGCACCGTGTACCTGGGCTGCAACCTGATCGGCGCTCCAGGCACCGCCGTGCTGGCCGAGGCGGTCGCCAGGCAGCCGCAGGTGCGTGCCCTGTGGCTGAAGCGCAATCCGATCGGGCCGGAAGGGGCCAGGACGCTGGCCGCGATGCTCAGGGGCAACCGCACTCTACGGACGTTGGACGTGGTGAACACCGGCATCGGCGACGAAGGCGCGCGTGAACTGCTGCGGACGCTGGTGGAGGACAACACCACCCTGCAGCACCTGTATCTGAGCGGCAATGCCCTCACCCGGGCGATCCTTCCGGACGTGGTGGCTGTGCTGGACCGCCATCCGGCCCTGCGAGGACTGTATTTGAGCGTGAACGCCTTCGGAAACGACGCAGGTCTGCTGGGTAAAGCGGTCGCCCGCAATCAGACGCTGACCTCGCTGGGTCTGGCCAGCTGTGATCTGGGCGACACCGCCCTGAGCACCCTGCTGGAGGCTGTGATTGCCTCACGACTGGAGTTCCTCGACCTCGGCGATGCACCGAGCGCCCGTGCCCTGAGTGTCCCGCCGAACCGGGCCGGTCTGCACACCCAGGCGGCGGTTCGCGCCATCTTCGAGCGGCCTGGCCCCCTCCGGGTTCTCAACCTGCCCAAGGTCCTCTTTCCAACAAGTGTGCTGGCGTTGTGCCCACCGCGCCTGACGCTGCGTATCACTGGACAGAAGGTCGCTCAGGGGCAGGCCGACCTGCCTTTTCATCCTGACGCCGCCGATATCCGCAGCGTCTATCGCTGAGGGGGGTGCCCGTCAGCCGCACCTTCGACGGGCGACGCCGATACCCTGAAGAACTCAGGCGACAGGAACGTCCAGCCGATGGTCCGCAACGCTGTCAGCACCTGATCGTAGAGGACCCGTGGTTCGGTGTTCCGCGTCCACAGGTCGAGGGGCAGATTCAGTTCGAGGACCATGTCCAGTTCATGCTGCGAATCTCCGCAGCTGAGCGTCACCATGCCCAGGTGGCTCCCACTGAAGGTCACTTCCCGTGTGAGGAGGGCGTCGCCTTCACCCTCCACCTATTGCGGGTATTCCTGTGCTCTCCATTCGTCGGCGATGTTGAACTGCTCCGTACCTCTTCCTCTGAGCGCGAGCCCGTTTGCGATGAAGAAGGTGACGAGCCTCGACGTCTCCAATGTCATGGGGAAGTCCTGTGCCAGCTGTTCCAGCACCAGTTCACGGTCATTCTCGTCGTTAGAGGAAATGAAGTCGGCCGGAGGAGGAGCTGGCTGGAATGGTCATGCGTCTGCCTTGTGAATGAGCTGGAAGGTCGGGAGGCTGGGTGCGAGTGCAGGACTGCCCCGTGCCCTGGAAGTCGAGCCTGCCTGAGGCTGTGCAGGTCCACCGTCCATCAGGCACCTATCGGGCGAGCAGGCGACCGGAGCAGGCTTGAACCCTTGGCGCACGAGGAGGAAGCCGCATGCCGTCAGGTGTTCCTGAGATTCCGACCACCGGTGACCGCCTGACCACTGAGATGAGGATCGTCGGTGCCGGCTCCACCGGTCTGATGCTTGCCGGTCGATTGACCCGCTGTGGGGTCCGGATGCGGATCATCGACAGCAAAGCTGGCCCGCCGCAGGAGAATCGCGCCACCGCAGTGCAGGCGCGCACCTGGAGCTCTGTGACCAGCTGGGCCTGAGCGAGCAGGCGCACCGGGCGGCCGGTATTGAGCGCGCGAAGGCGGTGCTGCTCAGGATCCACGAGCAGAGCTGAGCAAGTGTCACAACCGGCAGGACAGGTCCGATCTGTGACAGCGACCTTCTGACCCTCCAGGCGCTAGCATCAGGCCCATGAATCGCGCCCAGCGGCAATCGTGGGCTGTGACAGCCAGAGGGGATCCTGCGGCCGCTGAAGCGGTTGCCCGTCCCTTTTGTCTGGATGGGACTGTGACGGCTCCCCGGGGCCACCGGAGCGATTACCGGGCGGTGCATGCGTCGGTGTTCGGGCTGGTGTGGGGGCAGATCAGATGGGGGGCCACCGGCGGCCCCCTTCTACAGCCGGATCCCCCCCCTATCGACCCACCAGGGGCCACACCGGGTCAGCCATGAGCCTGGACACCTTCCAGCAGGCCCTGAGCGCCGGGCTGCCCCGCAGGGTGGCTGAGCAGTGCGTGCAGGTGCAGGCGATGTACTCGGTAGACACCAGCAGCGTGCTCCAGCCGGAGGGCAACTTCCTGGAGCTGTACGCGGCCGCCAAGAGGTACGCCGGGGCCTTCCAGCAGCAGGTCGAGGACTTCGGCGCCCTGGTCGGGTTCCCGGCTCAGAGTCGGCCTGGCAACGTCAAGAGTCTGGACCGGACCGTCGAGAAGTATCAGGGCACCGACCGCGTCCTGCCGCTCGACATGCTGGCCGGCAAGGTGGTCGTGCCGAACCTGCAGAGTCTGTACCGGGTGGCGGCCAGGGTGGGGGAGGCGTTCGAGGTGGTGGCCTACCGGGACCGGGTGCTGCGCCCCCAGAAGAGCGGCTACCGGGACCTGCACTTCATCGTGAACGTCTCCGGCCACTACGCCGAGCTGAAGATCATGCACGCCTTCTTCGATCAGGTCGACGCCTACGAGCACCGCCTGTACGAGATCCGGCGCGGCCTGGAACTGCGCGCGCAGCCGGTCAGCCTGAGCGGCCCGGACGTGTACCCGGTGCTGGCCTCGGTCGAGCCGCTGATGCTCGACACCCTGGAGGACACCAGCCGTGAGCTGTTCGGCAAGACCTGGCGGATGGTGCTGGGCCGGGAGGCGGGCGACGGGCCACAGGTGCGGTACTACCTGCTGGGCGGCGTGCCGGTGAAGCTGGAGGAGCAGCCCGGGGAGGGGGTGTCGCTGGTGGCCTTCGATCCGCTGCGGGGCGGCTTCGTGGCAGACGCCCGCTACTACAGCGCGATCAAGCGCGAAGACCGCGAGTCGGTGATGCAGATCACCGCCGAGGAGTTCGAGCGTCAGGTGGAGACCCTGCAGCACGGGAGCTGACTCCCTTCACCCTCCGGACAGGGAAGAGGCCGTCCCACGACAAGAAGGGCCACTGCCAGAACGGCAGTGGCCAGATGAAGCTGCGGTCAGCCAGTCGCTCTCTGGTGAGCTGAGGACCCTGGCCCACGTCGACGCGGGTCCTGAGCATGCGCGGCCTGCGACACCCGGAAGACAGTGATCACCACCGGGTAGGGCCGCAGCCGGTACATGACGCGTAGCAGACAGCCGGACGAGGTGCGGCGCTCGGCGAGGTGGCGCCCGTTCCGACGAAGTGCGGGTCCGGCCCCGAGACGGTCTGCAGGATGTCGGTCAGGCCCAGACGGTGGCGGCGCATCTGGTTGGTGGCGTGCGGCGTCAGGTGATCCTCCTGCCTGCACCGTCCGGATGACCTTCTGCATGCGCGCAGCAGGCCGCCTGAACGGAAAGCACGCGACCGGGAGCGGGGCCACGTCGATTTCTGCCCGATCTGGCCCTGACGGTACGGACAAGTGCCGGATCCTGGACGACTTACAGCCCTACAGAGCAGCGGACGACCATTCGAGCGCGAATTCCAGACCTCACACAGGTTTGACCGCATGAACTTGACGCTCAGTGCATAACGGGCTATCTTAGAGAAATCAAGGCGACCTCCGGGTCGCCTTTTTTGTGCCTTTCAGGGCAGGAGGAAGTTGACCCGGAGTTCGATGGCGCTCTCCAGACCCAACCGCAGCAGGCCCTCGACCTGAGTGGTTCCGAAGTTCCGACCGAGAACCACGTGGCCGTTCAGCAGTGTCAACGGCGAAAAGGCGATGCCCGGAAGGCCAGAGCCGTTGTCTCCGAAATCCGCGACTACCCCGGAACCAATGCCACCGCCGTAGTACAGCTCGCCCTCATGGTGCAGCAGGGCCAGGTCCAACCGGGCTTCCGGGATGCGGTTCAGGCCGACATTGCCTTCCAGAGTGCCCCGCAAGGCCAGGGATGAGCTCAGGTTTCCCTCGCCACTCAGGTGAGTACCAAACGCCAGGGCAGCCCCTGGAGACACCGGTCCACCGGACATGGTGCCGTTATTCAGGCCCGTCGTCTGCAGGCCTGCGGCCCATTGAACCGCATGAACCATGGGCGAGAGGATGGCAAGGCTGGCGAGTACGACCATGAGACGGCGCATTGCCAGAGCCTACTCCCGCTCGAACTCCCGACAGGCTGCATCTTCGTGATCCGACGTCGCGACCGAGCCTGAATTGACGGCCGAAGGTCACACTGTGAACCTGGAACAAGTACACCACCTTCGGCTTCACCCTCCCCAGAGGCGGCCCGTTCCTGCTGCACGAAGCATAATTCACGAAGTCACCAACCCGACTGACCACGCCCACCGGGCTATGAGACGCTCAGAACAACGCTGGGGCCACTTCCAGCAGCACATCTGCCCTTTCAAGTTCATGCGTCTCAGACGTCTTTTGCCTCAACTGGGCTGCGTACACTTCGCGCACACTCTCGTCGGAGAAAGGCACACTTTTTGCCCATTCGCTGGAAAACGGTAAAAGACGACAGAGGATGAAGATCGGGAAAACGCTCTCTGGTACGAAAAATAATGGTACCGAACGACGTATGACGTTGATGACACCTCGTTTTGATGTCTCAGACTCATCAGGGCGCCTTCGGCTGCGCTTCTCGACGTTCCCATTCCCCAGTACAGGTATCGGTCAACTTGGGGGAACCGGCCCGTCCGGCCTATCGGTCAACTTAGGGGAAATGAGCATATTCTGCGTTCCAGGCGTACTTTTCCGACGCACAGGCAGCGATCGGTCCACTATCGGTCAACTTGGGGGAAAAGAGTCACTGAACGCCATCCATATGGTGAAATGGAGTCTCGCCTTGTTGTTGTTACAACAATATCTTTTACTTCTTTTGAACAGAGAAAAGAACAACAACACCAGGTTCAGGCTAGACTTGAATCAGTCATGACACTCAGCTGCGGAGCCCAGGACTTGCCCGTCCGTTTCGAGGAAATGAACGTGCTTTGCCTTGGTCTGGTCAGCATGCAGGAGCGTATCCTGGTCGATTACTTCAGCTGGGATGAGACCTGCGAAATTGACGGCCAGGTGGGCAAGGTCGTCTGTAAAGCACTTCCGGAATACGGCGTCCCGCACGGCGTCGACAATGATGTGATCACCGCCCTGATCACCCTGTTCCGTGAACAGGACGACCCAGAGGACGGACGGATGACCACCTCCGCCTACAGCCTGTTGCAACTGGCCGGCATGGATGTCAACGGCGCTGCCTACCGACTTCTGAGACAGAGTCTGCAACGGCTCTGGACCACCTCCTATCAGTTCAGCCGACTCTGGCGGGACCACCGCCGGGGCCGTTACACCACTGTGGGTCTGCGAATCGTCCACGAACTGGAGTTCACGAGCGGGATCGAGGGCGAGATCGACAGTGACTCGGCGATGATCATCACGCTCGCTCCAGCCCTGGTGAACTCGATCCGTGCCGGGTTCGTGCGCCCGATGGACCCCAGAGTCGCCCGGCTGCTGAAGCGGCGGTCGACCCGGGCCGGATGGCCAGTGAGCTGCAGATGTCACTGATCGAACTGAAGCAGGCCTGCAAGATCATCAACGATCAGCCGGACAAGATACGGCGGTCGATCGAGCCGGCGCACGAGGAGCTGTTGCAGATCGGTTACCTAGCGAAGGTGGTGTACATCGGCAAGGGCGCCCAGCAGGAGGTGGCGTACACCTTCAGCAGTCAGCTCACCGAGGAGGAGCCACACCTTGCCTTCAAGACGGAATTGGAGGCTCTGGGACTCAGGGCACCGAGCCTCAGAAATATCCTGGGGGGGGTAGACGCGGACGAGGTGCGTCAGCGGATCACCAAGGCGAGACAGGTGCTGGACGGCTACGGCACGCCGCCGCGCAACTCGGCGGCAGTTGCGGCGGACGTGCTCAAGAATCCCGGGAAGTACGAGGCGCAGGCGCAACTGCTGCCGATGTCACACGCCTCGGCAAAGCGGCCCGGGAAGGCGGTCCAGCCCCGCGCCATGCCGGAAGTTGCCAAAGTGCTGGAATCGGTGGAAGACCATCTGAAGACACTGCGCTTCCTGCTGAAGTCACACCTCAGCGTGTCCGAAGTGGACGCGCTGCAGGCGGCGGTTCAGGATGGCCGGATCGAACCCGCGAAATTGATTCGTGAAGCGAGTTCGGCCAGAGCGGCGCTGGGAATGCAGGCCTTCGTGCTGAACCTGAAGGAACGGCTCGTCTGATCAGGTCGGGGTATCGGTGAACTTGGGGGATTTGAGTGTGCCCGGTCGATCACGGGGCGGTCGACCGGCATTCTGCTCCCTGGCGCTCTGCCGGGACCTGGGGCCTTTCCGAACGTGAGTGCACTCCTCCTGGACCAGTTGTACGCCTCTCTCGACCGGCGCGTCCGGCCGGAAGACCTGATCGGGCCAATTCAGCGGCTGCTCGCTGAGCACCTAATGGGAGAGGACCTGAAACTGCTCTTCGAGCTGCAGGCCATCGTCCGTCAGCCGAAGACCGCAGGATCGAGCTGGAGCAGCATGGCGGACGAGTTCCGTCGTCCGGTCGGGATGGACCGGCAACTCGGCGTGGCGGCCGTCCTGTTTGCCGCGGCACCGGTGACGGCTACGCAGGACCCGGAGCACATCACTTCCTACCTCATTGAGGCGGAGGAGGAGATCGGTAAGGTGACAGGGCGCAGCGACTTTATGGCCGACCGCCTGAACCGGGCCGCACGGGTGGAGATCGGCCTGACGCTGAACCATCGCCAGTACAACAAGCGGTTCCGTCTGGCCCAGCGTCTGGAACGCAAGCGGCTGACCCTGATGCGTGAACTTGAGAAACGGGCGCTGACGATGATCAGCAAGTCGCGCCTGGCCTCGGAACTCGTCCGGGCAGAGTTCATGGCGGACGTCCCCTCGGCCTGTTTCATCGCCTACTACACCGCCCGCTGTCACCTGCGCAGCGAGTTCACGGCACAGGCCCAGCAGCGCCCCTACGACGTGGTGTCCGAATTTCTGTTCGCGCGGTGCCGCGCGTCCGACACGACCGACTGGTGGGCGATCGCGCACGTCTACCCCAGTCCGGAGGTGCTCTCTCACCTGAGCGCCGAACAATGCGGGGTGCTGCTCGGGCGTCTGTATAGTGTTCTGGAGCGTGCCGCACAGCTGATGTCGGAAGTGTGGGCCGCCTCGAACATCGACAGGGACACCATGGTAGTTCGCCGGGGCAACGACAGCAGCACCTGGAACGTGCTGGCCGGAGCCTGGAATCAGGCCCGGGACGGCTGGATCAACGCGCTCTATGCGCTGGAGGCGGATGAACTGCTGGACGTGGTGTGTCCAGGAAAGGTGATGCGGCTGATGGCGGCGGATGTGGCGTACTGGCACCGCGCGGTCGGCGGTGGTCTGGCCCCGGACACCCGGGTCTGGGCGGAGTTGCCTCTGCCCTGGGACGTGCTGACCGGTGAAGCGGTCTGTACGCGCGACACGGTTGTTCAGGCCTGTCAGGTAGCGAAGATTGATCCGTACACGAGTGGCTGGATCGCGCCAAGGACGCAAGCGCGTGTCGCCCCATTCAGCCTGACCCCGGAACTGGTCCATGGAGTTCGTGTCGGAAGCCCGGGGTTGGCCCTGCTGCTCCGCCGGACTGGCGTCTTCAGTGGAAAGCCCCGTCATGAACCTGACCGTTGACGCCCCGGACCTCCTTTGACACAATAGGTACGGAATCCTGATAGCTCAGTGGTAGAGCGGTCGGCTCGTCTCCGACTGGACGCAGGTTCGAGCCCTGTTCAGGATTCCTGTGTCTTGAAAGGACCGGTGCCTGGACACCAGGTGACTTCATTTCAGCGCTACTGGCAATGGAAAGGCCCCAGGAAGAGTCATTCATGCGAATCCACTGTCAGGGTGACTGAAGCCATGGACCGGGTCCTCATTGCTGCTCTTCACACCCCTAGGAATGCCCCTCTTCCCCTTGGTGAGGAGAAAGAGGATGCCTGCCCGCCTCCAACGGCCTTCAGAATGCCTGTGAGCAGCAATGAAGAGGATCTCCCCGGCTACGGAGTCGAGGGTCAGGTCGCCTCTCAAACCCGGAGGTCAGGACCGACCTGCAACGCGAAGAAGTGCTGATCAAGGCGGCGGAGACCTCTCGCGAGCTTCGGCCGGCCGTGATGCAGGGACCGGACTTCAGGTCTGGGTGCTCCAGCCACTCGGATTGTTCGGCCTTCTCAACCATCTGAGCGTGCTTGAACGGGTGGCCCTGGGCGAGCAGCGCCTCGATGGGCGACAGTTGGTGAAGCAGACCGGCAAGGCCGTCCTGAGCGGAGCGGCCCGCCTCCTGGCCCTGGTCGAGACGGTTCGGCTCCGACTCTGAATTCGGCTGCACTGACACCCGTAGTTTTTGAGGGAAAGCCTCGACCGGACGTCCGTAGTTTCTGCGGGAGTGAAGCACAAACAGGCCTGTTTTCTCCGTAGTTTCTGAGGGAATATTCCGATTTATGCTGTCTGACACGCGGTTGTCTCCTGTCGTAACCGACACGTCATGAGGGAGTCTCGGCTGCACCTGGGCAGGTGTTCCCGATGACCGAAGCGGAGCCCACACGGATGTGCAGGGATCCTGGTCCAGCGCGTTCGAAGGGAAATCCTTCCCGCTTTTCCCGGACGACCGAAATGTCCGGACACTGCTCCAAGGCCAGTCATGGGCCGGTCCGCGTCAAATAGCGTCTCCTTCCCGCACAGGA
>Ga0160427_10001229_pt1 | contig 15818 bp, 16 predicted proteins | sample SolpanmetagenomL_FD_108194 | JGI IMG/M metagenome (GOLD analysis project Ga0160427, IMG submission 108194) | Solar panel surface microbial communities from Lawrence Berkeley National Laboratory, California, USA - L | ecosystem: Engineered > Built environment > Solar panel > Unclassified ...
AAGATGCCGCCCGAGTTGTTCATGGTCACGTCGATCAGCACCGGCAGCGTGTCGCCGCGCGTGATGACCACCTGATCGACCGCCAGCGCCGAGATGCTGTGGATGTCGACGCTGCCGAGCGCGAAGGCCTTGCGCCCGCGCCCCTTGGTGATGTCGGTGCCGTCGGCCACGGCCACCACGCCACCCTCGATGGTCAGCGGCGGTGGGTTGAGGTCGTGGCAGTTGATGCCGTGCAGGATGAAGGCGCGGATCTTGGTGCGCTTGAACACGTCCGGGTAGAGCGGCTCCAGCACGCGGTCAATGATCGGCCGGGCCAGGTGCACGCCGTGCTGCTCGTGCTCGGCGCGGTGGACCTGGTTGCCGATATCGTGCAGCATGGTCGAGAGGATCACCACCAGGAACACGTCCTGCACGTCGCCCACGCCGCTCTCGAGCAGGTCGGGGCGCACGCCGCCCTCGAGCAGCAGTTCCAGAATGGCGAGGCTGGCCGCGCCGGTCACGAACGCGTGAACGCGGCCGTGGTCGTTGTAGCCGAGCTTGCGCATGGTGACGTAGTTGGCCATGTCCCAGGACGCGAGGGCCTCCGGGTCCTTGATCAGCGCCTCGAACGCGGCACTCGCCAGCGGATACTCGCGCAGGTCGTCGCGGATCGCCGCCCCGAGCGCCTCGATCAGCTTGGCGCGCGGCGTGGCGAACTCGATGGTGCGCTGTCCCGAGTGGCGGGTCATTTCCTGCATGGTGCCGCCGGAGACGTTGAGCGTCAGCTTGTCGCCCGAGGGCCGCTCGTCAGGCGTGCAGTCTTCCGCTGGGTCGGTCGGTCGGTGGTCGGTGGACATGAACTTCCTCCCGGATCGGTCGGTGTGCGCGCGGTCGAGCCTACAGACGCGCGGTGTAGAGCGTGAACTCAGGTCTGAACAGCCAGAGACCGAAGTGGCCCGGCGCTCAGACCTGAGCATGTCGTGTTCGGTGCAGGGGCCTCGTCTCGGGCGCCTGCCTGCTGCGGCTCACTCGCCTTTGAAACTGGCCTTGCGCTTGGCGAGGAACGCCTTGGTGCCTTCCTTGAAGTCCTGGGTCGCCACGCACATGCCGAACAGGTCGGCCTCGATCTCCAGGCCCAGTTCGAGCGAGGTGTCGAGGCCCCGGCGCACCGCCTCCTTGACCAGCGAGAGCGAGATCGGCGCGTTCTTCAGCATCGCCTCGGCCACCTCGCGCGACTTCTCCAGCGCGTTGTCGGCCACGTAGTTCACCAGCCCCATGCTCAGGGCCTCGTCGGCCTGCACCTGACGGGCGGTGAGCATCAGGTCGAGCGCCCGGCCCGAGCCGATCAGGCGCGACAGGCGCTGCGTGCCGCCGAAGCCCGGCAGCAACCCGAGCGAGACTTCCGGCAGCCCCAGGCGGGCGCCGCGCGACGCCACCCGCACGTCGCAGGCGAGCGCCAGCTCCAGGCCGCCGCCGAGCGCGTAGCCGTTGATCGCCGCGATGGTCGGAATCGGCAGCGAGGCGATGCCGTGCATCACGTCCTGCCCGGCCAGCGCCATCTCCCGGCCCGCGAACATGCCTTCGAGCTGCGTGAGTTCACCGATGTCGGCCCCGGCCACGAAGGCCTTGTCTCCTCCGCCGGTGATGATCAGCACGGCGATCTCGGCATTCTCGGCCACAATATCGGTCACCTGCGCCAGTTCCGAGAGGGTCTCGCCGTTCAGCGCGTTCAGGGCGCTCTGGCGGTTCACGGTCAGCACCGCCAGTGGGCCGTGCTGGTCGATCTGGAGCGTCGAAAACTCGTATTCCTCGAACATCGTCATGGCGTCAGTCTGCCATATCGCGCAGAGGGCCGCCCGACCTGGGCGCCGCGCCTCCGGCTGAGCTGCACCGACATGGACCGACCGACCCAATCTGACCAGAATGTGAAGGGCCTCATCTGTCTGAAGTCGCTTCCGGACGATGTTTCATGCAGATTTGCCCCAGATAAGCGAGAAATTAAATGAGAATATTCTCATGAGTCCAAATCACCAAGGCTTAGTTAGCTTTGCCATGTTGCGGAAGGTTTTCGTCTCCAGCACACGCTTTTGCTTCCTCATGAAATGAAGCGCTTTATGAGAAATTCAGTGACATACTTCACAATTGCGCGAGATCGGCCCGTAAAGCGGGCACGGCGGCCGACAACCTCCATCTTGGTTCACAGCCTGCTCACCTGAAGTTCTTACGGTGGGTGTCAGGCAGTCACCTGGAAGCGCCCGCTTCTGGAACCGCGACAAGGAGATTCATCATGCAGATTCAAAAGAACACCGTTCTGACCACCCTTTCGACCCTGGCCCTGGCCCTCGGCGTGGCGAACGCTCAGACCGCCCCCGCGACCACCACGCCCGCCACCACCACGACGGCGGCCACCCAGGTCACCACCTTCACCGACGTTCCTGCCGGCCACTGGGCCAAGGACGCGGTCGACCTGATCGTGCAGAAGGGCCTGATTCAGGGCTTCCCCGATGGCACCTTCCGCGGCAACGAGAACCTGACCCGCTACCAGGCCGCGCTCATCTTCTACCGCCTTCTGCAGACCGGCGCCCTGAGCAGCAGCAGCGTGACGAGCACCGACACCACCACCATCGCCAACGGCATGCAGGAAGTCTCGACCGAACTGGCGAGCATCAGCAGCCGCGTGACCGATCTGGAGACCCTGACGGCCAGCCAGCAGACCCGCATCGCGGCGCTGGAGACCCAGATCGCCACCCTCACTGCAGGCAGCACCTCGAACGACACCACCGCGCTAACCGCCCGCATCGACGCGCTGGAAACCGCCGTGCAGAACATCCCCGCAGGCGCGACCGGTCCCCAGGGTCCCGCAGGCACGGCGGCCGACACCACCGCCATCGAGGCCCGTCTGAGCGCGCTGGAAGCCCGTGCGGCCACCCAGCCCAGCACGACGACCACCACCACGACCAACAACACCACCAACCCGAGCACCATCGTGATCGGCGCGACCACCCCCACCACTACCGCGAGCACCGCTGGCCGCCTGTACGTCGGCGCCAACTACGACTACTCGCTCGGTGGCAACCAGACGCGCGGCAGCTACGGCGCCGTCGTGGGCAGCACCCAGGTCATCGGGCCGGTGGGCGCCCAGGTGTCGGTCGACTACGAGCCGACCAACGGCACCATCAACGCCGACGCGACGGCGACCGTGCACCTCAACCAGGGCGGCACCTTCTCGCCCTACGCCGGCGTCGGCTTCGGTCTGACCAGCAGCAAGACCCGCAGCACCACCAACCCGAACGTGGCGGCCGCCACCGGCACCAGCACCGACTATTCGGTCGGCGGACTGGTCGGCGTCGACTACCGCTTCACCGACAGCCTGGGCGTCTACGCCGAGGCCCAGGGCCGCTACTACATCACCAACAACGGTATCGGTACCGGTCTGCAGGGCACCAAGGCTGGATTCGGCAGCACCGCCAAGGCTGGCCTGAAGTTCTTCTTCTGATCTGAGCCCCAGAAAAAAGCCACCCTTCGGGGTGGTTTTTTTTGGCTTTGTCGGTCTGTAGAGGGGAGGACGTGGGCGACTTCTATTCCTGGCTTTCCTTCACGATTGCGCCGTCGAGCAGATGCAGGTTGCGGTCTGCCCGCCTCGCCATGCCCTCGTCATGCGTGACGAGCAGCACTCCGGCGCCCGTCTGCCGGGCGAGGTCGATCAGCAGCTTCGATACCGCCTGAGCATTGGCCGTGTCGAGGCTGCCGGTTGGCTCGTCGGCCAGCAAAATCGCCGGACTCGCCACCAGAGCGCGGGCGAGCGCCACCCGCTGCCGCTCACCGCCCGACAGCTGACCCGGCATGGCCTGCTCACGGCCGGACAGTCCGACCGCCGAGAGCAGACGCCGGGCCTGCTCCGTCTGCTCCTGGCCGAGCAACAGCCCGGGCACCCGCAGGTTGTCGAGCACGCTCAGATCGGCCAGCAGGTAGTGGTGCTGGAACACCAGCCCGTCCGACTGCGCCCGCAGCCGCGCCCGTTCCTGGGTGCCCAGCACGTCGGCCCGGACGCCGCCCCAGTGCACCTCGCCCGAGTCGGGCCGGTCGAGACCGCCGAGCAGGTGCAGCAGCGTGCTCTTGCCGCTGCCCGAAGGCCCAGTCACGGCCACCACCTCGCCGCGCTGCACCCTGAGCGAGACGCCGTGCAGCACCTCGTTGCCGCCGAAGGCGTGACGCAGAAGCACGGCTTCCAGGGCCGGGGTGGCCGCTTGTCTGGTCGGAAATTCAGGGTTGGCCTGCACAGTGGTCATCGTCCCCGATGCTAGCGCCTGGGCCGCCGTTTTCCCGGCGCCTTCCCTGCACGCAGCGCCGATTCAGGCCGCCTGCATGCCACAATGGGCCGCAGATGACGCGCCTTCATGCTCCGCCCACCCGTGCTGGCCACCTCGGTCTGGTGCTGCTCTCACTGGTGTTCATCGGGGCGGGCGCGCTGCACTTCGTGCGCCCGCAGGCCTACGACAGCATCGTTCCGGCCTGGGTCGCGCCGGGAGTGTTTCCCGGTGCCCGCAGCGTGACCCTGATCAGCGGGGCGGCCGAGATGCTGGGCGGCCTGGGGCTGCTGCTCCCGGCCACCCGGCCAGCCGCCCGCTGGGGGCTGGTGCTGCTGCTGATCGCGGTGTTTCCCGCCAACCTGGAGATGGCGCAGCAGGCGGAACGATATCCGCTGCCCGCCTGGGCGCTGTGGGCGCGGCTGCCGCTGCAACTCCCGCTGATCTGGTGGGTGCTGCGGGCCGGGCAGCCCAGAAAGAAACTGTTCTGAGCGCCGCATTTCTGCGAGGCTCAATCTTTTCGGCGGCTCAGCCGGTGACCGCCCGGCGCACCACCTCGATCGCGTCCGGGTTCTCCAGGCTGGTCAGGTCGCCCTGGATCTGGCCGGTTTCGAGCAGGTCGCGCAGCAGGCGCCGCATGATCTTGCCGCTGCGGGTGCGCGGCAGGGTCGGCACGATCACCACCCGGTCGGGGCGGGCGAGGCTGCCGACGCCCTGCACGATGGCCGCCGACAGCTGCCGTTCGAGGTCGGCGCTGCTCTCGACGCCGGCGCGCGGCACCACGAAGGCCACCGGCACCGAGCCTTTGATGGCGTCGGGCCGGGCCACCACTGCCGCCTCCGAGACGGCCGGGTGCGTGATGAGCGCGGCCTCGAGTTCCATCGTGCCGATGCGGTGGCCCGACACGTTCATCACGTCGTCCACCCGTCCGGTCACCCACAGCTGGCCGTCGTGGTCGAACAGCGCGGCGTCCGAGGCGGCGTAGCTGCCGGGAAAGTCGGAGAGGTACACCGCCTCGTAGCGGGCATGGTCACCCCAGACGGTGCGCGCCAGACAGGGAAACGGCTCCTTGAGTGTCAGGTAGCCCAGCTCTCCGGGCTTCGCCACGCCGCCGCCCTCCAGCCGCACTTCGGCGCGGTAGCCGGGCAGCGGTTCGCCGCAGGCCCCGGGCCGGGTGGGGCTCAGGCCGACCATGCTGCTGGCCCAGGCGGTGCCGGTCTCGGTCTGGCCGTAGGTGTTGTTCACGAAGATGCGCCCGGCCCCCAGCACCGCCTGCGTCCAGTGCCACGTCTCGGGGTCGAGCGGCTCTCCAACCAGTGACACCAGTTCCAGGCGGCTCAGGTCGTGGCGGGAGACCGCCTCGTCTCCGGCCCGGCGCAGCATCCGCAGGGCGGTGGGCGCGGTGAACAGCTTGGTCACGCCGTACTCGGCCATGATCTGGTAAGGCCGCTCGGGCGTCGGCGTGTCGATGCCGCCCTCGAAGATGACGTGCGTGGCCCCCTGCGCCAGCCCGCCGACGAGCGCGAAGATCGGGAAGGTCAGCCAGCCCACGTCGGCAGTACACCAGTACACGTCGCTGCTCTGGAGGTTGAGCGACCACTTCACGTTGGCGTATGTACCGACCAGAAAGCCCACGCCGCTGTGCACCAGCCCCTTGGGTTTGCTCGTGGTGCCCGAGGTGTAGATGATGAAGCCCGGCTCGTTGGCCTCCATCGGCACCGGGTCGGCGCGGCGCATCTGCGCCGAGAGCAGCGCGTGGAAATCGTGCTCGCCGGCGTTCAGAGGCGCCTGCGCATTCACCCGGCGGGCCACCACCACCGCCTCGACGCAGGTCAGGCCGGCGCGCGCCTCGTCGAGCGTGGCCTTGAGCGGCACCTCCTTGCCCCGGCGCAGCGTGGCGTCGGTGCAAACCACCACCTTCGGCTGCGCGTCTTCGAGGCGGTCGCGCACGGCCGAGGCACTGAAGCCCGCGAAGATCACACTGTAGATGGCCCCGATGCGGTAGCACGCCTGGATGGCGATGAAGGCCTCCGGGGTGTTGCTCAGGTAGATGCCCACCCGGTCGCCCCTCACCACGCCGAGGTCCTGCAGGCAGGCGGCGAAGCGGGCCACGCTGTCGGTCAGCTCCCCGTAGGTCCAGGTCTCCTTCAGGCCGTCCTCGCGCTCGTAGAGGAGCGCCACCCGCGCGGGGTCGTGGCGGTCGAGGCAGTTCACGCTGACGTTCATGGTGGCGCCCCGGAAATAGCTGAACTCGCCGAACCCTCCCTCCAGACCAGTGGTGGGGGGCACGAACCAGTCGAGGTCGCGGGCGATCTCCAGCCAGTAGTCGCTGGCAGGGAGTGCCCTGAGCCGCTCGGCCTCGCGGGCGCTGACGGGAGCGGTCGCGCGCAGGTGGGCGGTGGGCGGTACGAGGGGAGCGCGGAGCAGGGCGTCGTCCATGGGGTCCTCTGGTGGGGAATGGGTCGGGCAGGTCTTCGGGTCGAGGCAGTCTAGCGCCGGGCGCTGCTATTGTGCCCGCATGCCTCCGCGTTTTCCGCTTCTCGCCGTGGACATCGGCAACACGAGCACGGTGCTGGGCCTGGCCGAACCGAGCGCGGCCACCGGCGAACTGACGCTCAGCCACACCTGGCGGCTGAGAACCAACCGCGAACTGCTGCCCGACGACCTGGCGCTGCAACTGCACAGCCTGCTCAACCTGAGCGGGGCCACGCCTCCGGGCAGCGCGGTGCTGTCGAGCGTGGCCCCGCCGCTCGGCCAGAACTACCTGCTGGCCCTGCGGCAGCATTTCGCCGTCGAGTCGCTGGAGGTGAGCGCCGAGAACCTGCCGGGCGTGCGCGTCGAACTCGACCAGCCCGGCACCGTCGGGGCCGACCGGCTGTGCAACCTGTACGGCGCGGGCCGCTACCTGCGCGGCCACGAGTACGCGGTGGTGGTCGATTTCGGCACGAGCACCAACTTCGACGTGATCGGGCGCGGCCTGCGCTTCATCGGCGGGGTGCTGGCGACCGGAGCGCAGGTGTCGGCCGACGCCCTGTTCGCGCGGGCCGCCAAGCTGCCGCGCATCGCCCTCGAAGCGCCCGCCACCGCCATCGGCAAGAACACCGTCCACGCGCTGCAGTCGGGGCTGGTGTACGGCTACGCCGAGATGGTCGACGGCCTGCTGCGCCGCATCCGCAGCGAGCTGGACAGCCCGGCCGTGACCATCGCCACCGGAGGCTTCGCCCGCACCATCGAGGGCATCTGCCGCGAGATCGACCACTACGACGAGACGCTGACCCTGCGCGGCATGGTCGAGCTGTGGCAGAGCCAGACCGAGTACAGCGGCGCCTGATCCGGCCTCGCCTGTTCAGCGCGCGCGGGTGAATTTGCGGGCCTGGGCGTTCCAGGTCAGGGTCAGCGGGCGGGTCAGCAGCGCGACTTCGACGCCGCTGGCCTCACACGCGTCCCGGACGGCCGAGGACACTGTCGCCATCGCCGTCAGGGTGGTGTCGTAGCGCGACGGGAGGTACTGCACGCCCAGCGTCACGCCCTTCAGGCAGTCGGGGGCGGCTCCGTCCAGCAGGTCGCTGTCGACGATCCGGGGCACCAGCCGGGTGTCGTCCAGCGGCCTGTCCGGCTGGCCAGGGCGCAGCAGCACGAAGCGCGTGCGAGTCTTGCAGAGCCCAGCCGCGCACCAGTCGTCGTTGAGCACCAGCACCGCCTCGGCCGCGTTCCTGTGGTAGACGGCCGCCCGCCAGACGCCCACACTCTGCTGGCCGCCTGGCAGCGACGCGACTCCGCGCAATTCGGCGTAGGCGTGCGCGTCGTCGAACAGCGGCGCGAGCTGCCCCAGCGCGGTCTCCCAGTCGAGCGACTGCTTTCTGAACAGGGCCAGCGGGGTGGTGTCGGCCGCCACCGGTGTCCAGGCGTCGTAGCGCGCCCGCAGCGTCTCCGATATGCCCGGTGGAGGGGCGGCCGACAGCAGCAGAACGCACAGCGCGGCCGGAAATGTCAGGACCGCGAGCCTGTTCAGGCCCGCTCCGCCGGGTCGCCCAGTTCTCATGCATTCTCATTCTATGGGTCGGCCGGTGGCGGAGCTGTGCGGAACTTCGCACCCATTTGGGGGAACTGCCCTCCTGCGGGGGCACGGGGCATTTGCCTTCCCCTGCGGGCGTCCGAATTCGGTACCATGAAGGTACAGGAACCGACAGAGGAAACACGGACGTGCGGGAACCCCCACACCCTGCACAGGAGAAACAGACATCATGAATTTGGTTCGCCAAGCGCACGAATTCGAGTACCGCGACAGCCAGGGCATTGACCGCCTCGGGCACGCCGATGTCTGGGCCACCAGCGGAGGCGAGCGGGCGGTGCTGGTGCTGCGCAACGTCGACGGCGGCTTCGGAGGTAACCAGCGCCTGACGCTGCTGGAGAACGCCCGGCGCGCCCTGCACATCCTGGCGTCGTCACTGCTGCCCTTTCTGGTACCGCGCGCCAGCCTCGACGTGTGGGTGATGCGTCCGGCCGACACCGACGAGACTCAGGAGGCTCAGCCGGGTGGATTCCGCGTTCGGCCCCGCGCCCTCGTGCTGCCCTGAGCGGTCATTCGAGCAGGTAGCGCAGGCCCTCTTCCAGTTCGACCGAGGCGAGAGCACTCCAGGGCAACACCACGTTGCGCCGCCAGGGCATCCACTCGGTGCTGCCCGTGACCGAGCGCAGAAACCCGCGCCGACCGACCTCGGCGCTGTGCAGCAGGCCGCTTTCGGCTCCGGCCCGCAGCACCTCGCGCAGGTGGGCCGGGTCGAGGTCACCGGTCAGCCGCGCTCCCCGGATCTCGTCGCCCTGACCGTACAGCTCGGGCGAGATTCCCCAGGGCCGGAGCATTTCCTGGGCCGTCGCCCGAGACAGCGACGCGGCGAAACGCAGCTGGCAGTCGAGTTCGAAGCCGCGCACACCGCCGGGCTTCGCGTCCTGGGGGCGCGTCACAGGTTCTTCCGGGGCTCGGGCTGGCCCTCGGTCAGCTGACGGCGGTGGTGCCGGGTGTGGTAGGTCACCATTCTCGCCCAGTCATGGGCGTCGATCGGCCCCAGAAACGGATGGCTGTACCGCCGCGACAGATCGGCCCCGCCGAGCCGGCTGACCGCCTCGTCGAGCAGCGAGACACTGGCCTGCCAGCGGGGGTGCAGCTCGGCCCAGGGCTGCCCCTCACCGGGTTCGAGCGCGGCCGGGGCCAGCCGCTTGCCGTCCTGCGTCCGCCCCGGCTCGGCGGGCACGTTCCGCAGCGGCTTGTCGGAGAGCAGCAGGTTCAGGATGCGGGCCACGCCCTCGTTGACGATCGTCACGTGCTCGGTCACCTGCGCCGGGCTCCAGCGGCCCTCGGCCGGGGCGGCGAGCCAGTGCGCCTGCTCCTGCCGAAGCGTCTCCTCGAAGCGCCCCAGCGCCTTGTGCAACTCGGTCCGGATCTGCTCCGGGGTCTCTCCAAATGCTGTCAGGACGCGCGTGCCGCCGGAGGGATGTGACTGCTGCTGCGCCGAGGCGTCCTGCTCCGGCCGCGCCTGCTCTGGTTGTGCCTGATCCATGCCCGCAGTTTACCGCCGCCGCCGCCCGTTAAGGCAGCAGGCGCTCCGCTCCGGCGTAGACGTTGAATCTCCCCTGCCGCGCGAAGCCCACCAGCGTGAGGCCCAGGCTGGCGGCCGTCAGGACCGCGAGGCTGCTCGGCGCGCCCACCGTGACCACCACCGCCACCCCGGCCAGCAGCGCTTTCTGCACGATCTCGAATCCGGCCCGGCTGCTGGTGACCAGCATGCGGTCGCCGAGCGGCAGCTCTCCGGCCTCTACGGCGGCCCCCACCAGCTTGTCCACGGCGTTGTGCCGCCCCACGTCCTCGAAGGCGGCCAGCAGCGTGCCCGCAGGGGTGAACAGACCCGCCGCGTGCAGCCCGCCGCTGGCCTCGAAGGCGGGCTGCGCTTCCCGCAGGCGGCCGGGCAGGCTGGAGATCAGGGCGGGCGCGAGAGGCGGGGCGGTCCAGACCGGCTCGGGCACACGCAGCATCAGGCGCTCGACGCTGCCGCTGCCGCAGATGCCGCAGGCGCTCGACGTGGCCTGAGCGCGCCGGGCACCCAGCAGCGCCTGCACGTCGCCACGCAGCCAGACGACGTTGGGCAGGTCGGGTTGCTGCCAGAGGACGTCCACCGCAAAGCTCAGCCCCTCAGCGTGCAGCCAGCCGCGCACCAGCAGCAGGTCGTGGCCGGGCGTGCGCATGGTGACGCTCAGCGCCTCGCTTCCGCCGTTAGGAAGCTGCACGCGCAGTTCGAGCGGTTCCTCGACGGCCACCAAATCATCCAGATCGTGCCAGCCCGCCGACGACGACCGCCGGACCGGCAGCCGGGCGAGCAGCGGTCCCTCGCCGGTGCCGGCCGCGTTCCCGGTGTCGTCCGGGACGGCGTCTGTCAGGCTCATGGGCGAAGTATACCCGTCAGGCCGGAACGAACAGTTCGGGCCGCAGCGTTCGGAACACGTTCCAGGCGGCCCCGTCCTTCTCGCGGCCCTCCTGCGCCGCCCAGTCCCAGAACGGGGTGTAGATGCTGCGGGCGCTCCGGATCTCGGCCTCGAAGATGCGCGCACTCAGGCCGCCCGCCTCCAGCAGGCCCGAGGTGCGGAAGCGCCCCAGCACGCCCGCACGGCCGTACGGCACCGCCCGGATGCTCGGTTGCCACGCTCCACCCTGCTCACGCAGCAGCAGGTAGCGGGCGCGCGGGTCGCCGTCGAAGGGCGCGCCCACCGCCCCGGTGTTGATGAGCCACGCGCCATCCTGCTCGCGCAGCATCGGGCGGTGGATGTGCGAGGCCACCAACACCTGTGCGCCCTCGGCCAGCAGCAGCTCCGCGCCGCGCTCGGGGGTGGTGAACAGGCCGATGGCCTCGCGGTAGTGCTGCGGGGAACCGTGCGCCATCACCACCTGCGGCAGGCCGGGAAACTCGGGGCGCAGGCTCATCGGCCAGGCCCGGATCGGGCCAAGCAGGCCGGCCGCGTGCAGCTGGGCCGTGCTCCAGGCGGTCGCGCCCCAGAACGGCTCGGCGAACCACTCGGGCGGCAGCACCGGGCTGCGCTCCTGCCACAGCAGCATCAGGTCGTCGTGGTTGCCGAGCGTGAACTCGGCGTTCAGTTCCAGCACCCGCTGCATGCAGGCCACGCTGTCAGGGCCACGGTTGACCACGTCGCCGTTGATGTACAGCCGGTCGGGGGCGAGGGCCCGCAGGTCGCTCAGCACCGCCTCCAGGGCGTCCAGATTGCCGTGGATATCGGCGATGACAGCTAAGAGCACCCGGCGAGTATAGAGCCGGCGTCCGCCTGCTCTGTTCCCACACCCCACTTGCCGCGTCCCGCGCCCTTTAGATTGAGCGCATGATCGACGACTTCATCGGCCACACCCCGCTGGTTCAGCTCACGCGCATCGTGCCGCCGGGCAGCGCCGACGTGTTCGTGAAGCTCGAAGGCCAGAATCCGGGCGGCAGCATCAAGGACCGCACCGCGCTCGGCATGGTCAACGACGCCGAAGCGCGCGGCGTGCTGAAACCCGGCGGGCTGATCGTCGAGCCGACGAGCGGCAACACCGGCATCGGGCTGGCGCAGATCGCGGCGGCGCGCGGCTACCGGCTGATCCTGTGCATGCCCGCGCAGATGAGCGAGGAGCGCAAGCGCACCCTGACCGCGTACGGCGCGGAACTGGTGCTGACCGACCCCGAGCGCCGGATGCTGGCGGCCATCGAGGAGGCCGAGAAGATTGCGGCCGAGCAGGGCGGCTGGATGCCCAACCAGTTCGCCAACCCCGCCAACCCGGCCTCGCACGAGCGCACCACCGGCCCGGAACTGTGGGAGCAGATGGAAGGCAAGATCGACGCCTTCGTGTACGGCAGCGGCACCGGCGGCACCATCACCGGGGTCGGGCGGTTCCTGAAGGCGCAAGACCCGGGCATTCAGGTGATCGCGGTCGAACCGGCCAGGAGCAACGTGCTGTCAGGGGGCGAACGCGGCGAGCACGGCTTTCAGGGCATGGGGCCGGGCTTTATTCCAGACAATCTCGACCGCACGCTGCTCGACGATGTGGTGCAGGTCTGGGAAGAAGACGCCTTTCCGCTGGCCCGCCGCGCCGCGCAGGAGGAGGGCGTGTTCATGGGCATGTCGTCGGGCGGCATCCTGTGGGCGGCCGTTGAGGTGGCCCGCCGCCTGGGGCCGGGCAAGCGGGTCGCCACCATCGCCTGCGACTCGGGCTCACGCTACCTGACCACTGCCCTCTACAGCGGCGCCGGAGACACGCCGAACGGCTACAGGGTGCGGTCGCGCGAGCGGGTCTGAATACAGCACCAGAAAAAGGGCCGAACACCCCGCAGGCGTCCGGCCCCTTCTTCGCTGGGGGTTACTTGTAGGTGGCGGCCTTCGCGCCGGCGACCACCTTCAGGCCGAGGTACTGGCCGCCCAGGGCGTGCCCGGGCACGCCGCAGACGATCAAGTAGGTGCCGGCAGTGGTGGCCTTGAACTTGGCGTTCGACGCGGCGTTCATCGGCAGGCCCTGCATCACCATCGCCGTGTGCGCGCCGGGGAACGCGGCGTCTTTCTCGGTCACGCTCGCAGGCGGCGTGCTGCCCTTGATGACCACGGCGCTGTGGGCGAAGCTGCCCATGTTCTTGAACTTCATCACGACGTTCCAGCCGGCCGGGACGGTGAAGCTCTTGGCCGCCTTGACCTCGCCGTTGAAGTTGAGACCGCCGCCGGCCGTGCCCTGCCCGGCGTCCACCACGATGGTGGCCGTCTTGGTGGCGGCGTCGCTGCTGACATAACTGGCCGCCGACGCACCCGAAACAGCGAGCGCGGCAACGAGAATAAGCATGTTCTTCATGGATGTTCCTCCTGCATCAAGATAGGACCGGGAACATTCATGAATTGCCACAGGTGACGCAATCGGTGACACTCTGATGCCAAAGACCTGCACGCTAAGCTGCAATTCGGGACAATTGACTGCTTTTTAAGCAGCGCTATACGAATTTCAGAAAAACGAAGACGATTTCGGGACATTCATACCCTTCCGTGCATCTTCTCTATTCGCGCACCTGCCCCCCTCCCAGCACCACCCAGCGTGTGGTGGTCAGCTCGGTCAGCCCCATCGGGCCGCGGGCGTGCAGTTTCTGGGTGCTGACCGCCACCTCCGCGCCCAGCCCGAGCTGAGCGCCGTCGTTGAAGCGAGTGCTGGCGTTGACCATCACGGCGGCGCTGTCGGTGCCCTGCACGAAGGTGTCGGCCTGCGCCGCGTCGTGCGTCAGGATGGCGTCGGTGTGGCCACCGTGCTCGGCGACGTAGTCCATCGCCTCGTCGAGGCCCGCGACGGTCTTCACGCTCAGCTTCAGCGCCAGGAACTCGGTGCCGAAGTCGGCGGGTTGTGCCAGCGCCACCTCCAGGCCGGCCGCCCGCACCACTTCCAGGCTGGCGGCGTCGGCCACCACCTCGACGCTCGCCGCCTGCAGGTCGCGAACGATCTGCGGCAGGGCCAGCCGCGCCGAGGCGGGCGTGACCAGTAGCGTGTCGAGGGCGTTGCAGGCGCTGGGGCGCTGCACCTTCGAGTTGTTCACGATCTCCACGGCGCTCTGGACACCGCCCGGCGTGGACACGTAGCTCTCGTCGAGGTACAGCTGCACCACACCTACCCCGCCCACGATCACCGGCACGGTGGCGTTCTCGACGCAGAAGCGGTGCAGACCTGCACCGCCGCGCGGAATGATCGCGTCCACCAGATCGTCCAGCCGCAGCAGTTCGAGCATCCGGGCGCGGTCGGGGTCGGCGATCACGCTCACCGCTCCGGCCGGAACACCGTGACGGGAGAGCGCCTCGCCGATCAGGCGCACCAGCACCGCGTTGCTGCGTGTGGTCTCGCGGCCGCCGCGCAGGATGACCGCGTTGCCGCTCTTGACGGCCAGGGCCGCCACGTCGACGGTCACGTTGGGCCGCGCCTCGTAGATCACGCCCAGCACGCCCAGGGGCACGCGGCGCTTCATGACCTCCAGGCCGTTGGGACGCGTGGCCCGCTCGAGCGTCTCCCCCACCGGGTCGGGCAGTGTCGCCACGTGCTCGACGTCGGCGGTCACGCCTTCCAGCCGCGCCGGGGTGAGCGTCAGGCGGTCGATCAGCGCCTCGCCCAGCCCGGCCCCGCGCGCCGCCTCCACGTCGAGGGCGTTGGCGGTCAGGATCTCACCCGAGTGGGCGCGCAGACTGGCGGCCACCTCGCGCAGGGCGGCGTTCTTGGTGTCTGTGGGCAGCACCCCGAGCCGGCGTCCAGCCTTGCGGGCCGCCTCGGCCATCTGGCGAACGGTCTGGATCTGGACAGGTTCGGCGGCAGTCATGGCTTCAGGATAATGCAGCCGCTCCGGCCGTCACAGGTACCGAGCGGTCACAGGTACAGCGACAACCACCAGACGCACAGCCCGCCGCGCAGCAGCCAGGCCACGGTGCGCGCCCAGTTGCTCGCCACCAGCCTCCGGTGCAGCCGCGCGTCGAAACGGGCCGACAGCCGTCCGTGAAGCCGCGACTGCACCAGACCGGTCGAGGCCCAGATGACCAGTACCAGCGCGAGGCCCAGCCCCAGGCTCCAGACGGGCAGGCCGGGCGGAGGGTTCAGCGCGAGGTACGCGGCGCTCAGCAGCTCGGCCAGCATCAGCGGCGCGACCAGCCACGTGATGCGGTTCTGGTGCTCGCGCTCGTACACGGCCCAGCCCGGCTCGCCCACCCTGGAGAACAGCGGGTAATGCACGAGCTGGATGGTGGCGATCAGGCCGAGGAGCGCCCAGGTGACGGCGGCGTGCAGGATGAGCAGCATGGCCTAGAGCAGCACCAGGTCGTCGCGGTGGACCACCTCGGGGCCGTAGTCGTAGCCCAGCACCGTCTGGGTGTCGGCGCTGCGCCGGCCCGCGATGCGCCGCAGGTCACCCGACGCGTAGCGGCTCAGGCCGCGCCCCAGCTCCCCGCCCTCCGGGGTGAGCAGGCGCACCGTCTGACCGCGTTCGAACTCGCCCTCGACGCCGCGCACGCCCACCGCCAGCAGGCTGCCGCCGCGTTCCTTGAGCGCCGTGGCTGCACCCTGGTCGAGCAGCACCCGGCCCGGCGCGATCTCGGCCAGAATCCAGCGCTTGCGGGCCTCCAGGCGCGATCCGGCCGCCAAAAAGCGCGTGCCGACCGCCTCGCCCGACGCGACGCGCAGAAACACGTCGGGGGCGTCGCCGGGCGCCACCACCACCGGCGTTCCGGCCCGCGTGGCGATTTCTGCGGCCTGAATCTTGGTGTGCATGCCGCCGGTGCCTCGGTGGCTGCCCGCTCCGCCCGCCAGCGCCCAGATCTCCGGCGTGATGCGCGCCACGGCGGGAATGAGCACCGCCTCCGGATGGCTGCGCGGGTCGGCGGTGTACAGGCCCGGCGCGTCGGTCAGGATGACCAGCAGGTCGGCCTCGAGCATGTTGGCGACGAAGGCCGAGAGCGTGTCGTTGTCGCCCACCTTGATCTCGGCCACCG
>Ga0160427_10001231_pt1 | contig 15805 bp, 11 predicted proteins | sample SolpanmetagenomL_FD_108194 | JGI IMG/M metagenome (GOLD analysis project Ga0160427, IMG submission 108194) | Solar panel surface microbial communities from Lawrence Berkeley National Laboratory, California, USA - L | ecosystem: Engineered > Built environment > Solar panel > Unclassified ...
AGTTCGACCTAGCCCCCGACCTCGGTTCCGCCCACACGGACGTCACCAAGCTCCGCCAGAACCTACTGAACCTGCTTAGCAACGCGGCCAAATTCACAGAGAACGGCACTGTTACCTTAGGCGCCCGGCGCGAATCGAAGCCGACCGGCGACTTCCTTGTGTTCAGCGTGCGAGACAGCGGCATCGGAATGACGGAGGAGCAACTAGCCAAGCTGTTCCAGCGCTTCGCGCAGGCCGATGTCTCCACCACTCGACGCTTCGGCGGCACCGGGCTGGGGCTGTCCATCACCAAGGCGTTCACTGCCATGCTGGGCGGCGACGTTTCGGTGACCAGTGTTTACGGAAACGGCACCACCTTTACCGTCACCCTGCCTGCTGAACTTCCAGAGCAGGAATTGGTCGAGCCGCCCGACGCCGAAGATATCGAGGGCGCCTCGTGCGAAAAAGTGGTTCTCGTCATCGACGACGACCCAGCCCAGCAGGAGCTGATGACCCGCTTTCTCGACCGGGAAGGCTTCACATCGCGCACCGCGTCTAATGGGGCAAGTGGCTTGGCGCTGGCGCGACAATTTCGTCCGCGCGCCATCCTGCTCGATGTAACCATGCCGGGCGTGGACGGGTGGTCCGTTCTGCGGTCACTTAAGGATGATCCGGCGCTCGCTGACATACCGGTCGTGATGGTGACGTTAATCAACGATAATGGTCTCGCCATGGCCCTCGGTGCTGCCGACCACGTAACCAAACCGGTTAATTGGGACCGGTTTCGCACGGTGATGGACTGTCTTCGCGAGGCGGCTGGCGATGTGCTGGTAGTCGACGACAATCCCAACACTCGTCGCCACCTTCGGCTTGCCCTGGAGCGAGACGGCTGGACCGTGGCGGAAGCCGCGAACGGACGAGAAGCGTTAACCCGGGTGGACACACACTTGCCCCGGGCAGTCCTGCTTGATCTGGAGATGCCAGTGATGGACGGGTTCGCCTTCTTGCACGCGTTCCGCAATCGGCCCGGCTGTCGCGACATCCCGGTGGTGGTAATCACCGCGCGCGACCTCACAGGCGAAGACCGCCGCAACCTTCAGGATGCAAACCGTATCGTGACCAAGGGCAGCATCAGCTACTCGGCCCTGGCCAAGGACCTACACGGCATCGTGGAAACGGACGGTGAATAGCAAGCTAGTCCGGTGAGAACGTGGGCGTCGAAGGTTAACACTGACGCTTTTCTCGATCCTCATTGGGTGCCGTCGCAAAGGTGGTGGAAATAGGTTGGCGGCGTAGTCTCTGGTTTGTTTAACGAACCATGCTGCCCACGCTAGACGAGGCACTCCTTCACGCCACCACGCTGCCGCCCGGCACCGCTCGCGACAACCTGCTTATGGGCTTGGCCGGCGTGCGGCTCAGCCTGTTCTCCGGTGCGGCGGCTCCTGATCCTTTCACCGCCCCTGCAGTCCCGCCCACACCGCTGCTGGTGCGAGCCGCATGACCGGCGAGTTCAACCTTTACGGCGTCTTCATACCGTCGCTGATGGTGTGGACGGCGATCGCGGTCGCCTTGACGGCGCTGATGCGGGCGGGGCTTCGGCTAGCAGGTGTCTACCGCCTGGTGTGGCATCCCGCGCTGTTCGACCTCGCCCTTTTCGTCATCGTGCTTGGGGGCGTCATCACCCTGGCCTCATCCTGGACAGTTCCATGAATCTCCTCCGCAAGTTCGGCCGCGTGGCAGTGACCTCCGCCATGGTGCTGATTGCCGTGCTGGTGGGTCGGCAGATCTGGTCCTACTACGTCGACGACCCCTGGACCCGCGATGGCAGGATCCGGGCCGACATCGTTGCCGTCGCGCCGGACGTGTCTGGTCCCGTGGTCGAGGTCCTGGTGCGTGACGAGCAAGCCGTGCGCAAGGGGGACGTGCTGTTCCGCGTCGACCCGGCCCGGTTCGAGATCGCTCTGCAGCAGGCGGATGCCGTGGTGGAAGCGCGCAGATCGACGCTGGACCAGGCTATGAGCGACTACAACCGCTACCGGCAGCTCGACACGCTGAGTACGTCCGTCCAGAAGCAGGAGCAGACAAACGCGGCGCTGAAGCTGGCTACCGCCTCTTACCGCCAGGCCCTGGCCGATCGCAACCTGGCGACATTGAACCTGGACCGTGCCGAGGTGCGGGCCCCGGTCGACGGAACCGTCACCAATGTGGACCTCCGCCCCGGGGACTACGTCAGTGCCGGCAAGGGCGTGTTCGCGCTGGTGGACCAGAACACGATCCGTGTGGAGGGTTACTTCGAGGAAACCAAGCTCGACCGGATCGCGGTGGGTGACAGAGTGACGGTGCAGCTGATGGGCACGTCGACCGTGTTGAAAGGCCACGTGCAGGCCGTGGCTGCCGCGATTTCGGACCGGGAGCGCTCGACCTCAGGCGACATGCTGGCCAACGTGAACCCCACCTTCAGTTGGGTCAGGCTGGCACAGCGTGTGCCGGTTCGCATCCGCCTCGAGGAGGTCCCTGCCAACGTCACGCTGCTGATGGGCCGCACAGCAACGGTCACGGTGCAGAACGGCACTGTTCACCATCCTTTCGACCTCCTGGCCTGGCGGTGATCCTGCGCACTGGAAAGCAAGGTCCCGGTCAGTCCCCGCCGGTTACCTGCGGTGCTGCCTCGGCCTGGGATCCGGCAGGGGCCGCCCGCATGCCGCCGCGCCAGGAAGCGACGGCCGCAACCAAATAAAGGGCCGCCGAGAAGCTGAAGGCGAACACCAGTCCGTGCTTGAACGGGGTGGACATCAGAGTGGGAAAGAAAGTCTTGCCCGTCAGCATCGCTGCATTGGCTGGCGGCAGGGCGTGCAGCACGTCCGGCGGAATCAACTCGCCCATCGGATTGTAGCCGAGGAACGCGGCAAACAGGCTGGACACTGGCGGCAAGCCGGCGACCTGGTGCGCCACCGCCGCCGGCACGTGCTCCGCCAGCAGGCCGGCCTCCATCGATTGCGGCAGCGTCGCGGCCAGACCCACCAGCATCAGGCTGAAGAACACCCCGATCGACAGCACCTGCCCAGCATTGGTGGTGGTGGCCCGGATGCCCGAGGCCTGGCCGCGCTCGCCGGCCGGCACTGCGTTCATAATCTGCGTGCTGTTCGGTGCCACGAACAGGCCGGAGCCGAACCCATTGGCGAATAGCAGCGCCGCAAAGGCCGCGTAGGAAAAGTCGGCTGGCAGCAGCATAAGTAGCAGGAAGCTGATCGCACCCAGCACCATGCCACCCACTGCGAACGGCATGCCGCCGACCCGGTCGGACCAGTAGCCGGCGATCGGCCCAGCCAGCAGGAAGCCTGCCGTGAGCGGCAGCATGAACACCGCCGACCAGAGCGGCGTCTCCTCGAAGGAATATCCGTGCTGCGGCAGCCAAATACCCTGAAGCCAGATGATCAGCATGAACTGCAAGCCACCCCGCGCCACCGCGGAGGCCATGTTGGCAAGGTTGCCGTAGGCAAAGGGTGCGATGCGAAACAACTGGAAATCTAGCATCGGACGCACCGCGCGGCGCTCTACCGCCACAAAGGCCGCGAGGGACACGAGGCCAGCCGCGAACAGGCTCAGCACGAAGGGGCTGGTCCAGGCCATCACCTGATTGCCGTAGGGCTGGATGCCGTAGGTGATGGCCGAAAGGATCAGCACCAGGCCGAGCGCGAAGGTAACGTTGCCGGCCCAGTCGATTTTGTGGGTCACCCGCGTCGGCGCGTCCCGCAGCTTCCAGAACGCCCAAACGGTGCCGATCAGGCCGAAGGGCACGTTGATCCAGAACACCAGCCGCCAGTTAGTGTCGGCCAGCAGGCCCCCGATCAGCAGGCCTACAAACTGCCCCCCGATCGCAGCCACCACGTTGATGCCGAGCGCGAGGCCCCGCTGATGGGCCGGAAAGGCATCGGTCAGGATCGCCGTGGAGTTCGCCATCAGCAGCGCACCGCCGACCCCCTGGATCATCCGGACCACGATCAGGTACATCGCGGCGAAATTTCCATGGCCGGGCAGCAGGCTGAGCGCCACGGAGGCCAGGGTGAACACCAAGAAGCCTAGATTGTACATGCGGGCACGGCCGAACTGGTCTCCCAGCCTTCCGAAGGCCACGACCAGCACGGCTGTGGCAATCATGTAGCCAATGATCGCCCAGAGAAGATAGTTGACGTTGCCGGGATCCAGCGCCTTGAGCCCGATACCGCGGAACACCGCGGGCAGGCTGATCAGCAGGATGGAACTGTTGATGGCCGCCGCCAGCATGCCGAGCGTGGTGTTGCTGAGCGCCACCCACTTGTAGCCGTCGTCCTGGGCTGGGTTCGCGTACGACATGAGGGATCCTGGTGCAGATTGGATCGGTTCGGGCTATACCTGAGGCCAACCTCTAGTAACGGATATACGAGGATGTCCTCAGATACTGCAAGCGACCCGGCGCTCACGTCTCGGGCACCGCGGCGTCAGCGGGGGCGGGACCGTGTGGCCGCATTGCTGTCCGCCGCCGCCGCCCTGTTCGTCGAACGCGGCTACGAGGCGACCACGATGACGCAGATAGCTGCCCGTGCCGGAGCGTCGATCGGCTCGTTGTACCTGTTCTTCCCGACTAAGTCGGCGCTGGCGCAAGCCATGCTGGCCGAGTTAGCGGAGGCTCTCTCCATCCGGCTGGATGCGTTGCAGACCCAGGTGAGGGGCTACACGGCCGCCGCAATCGCCGATGCGCTGTTCCAGGAGTTTTCGGCCTTCCTGCACCACCAGCCCGCCTATATCGTCCTGGTTGAGCGCGCCGGTGACGAGTGCTGGCGCCAGGCCGTCCGCGCGCACCGGCGCGTTCAGATAACAGCTCTTTTTGGGCTAGCGACGCCGGCCTTGCCGGATGGGCAAGCAGAGCGGCTTGCCTTGCTGGTGCCCTCGTTGATGCGCTCGGTCATGATCCTAGCCGGCGAACCCATCGCGATGCGGGCCGCGCTCCTAGCCGAACTGCGCGCCATGCTTAGCCACCATCTGACACAGAAACCAGATTGATCCGCACAGGATGGATGTCCGCCTAATCCAACTTCCTGCCCCACCGGGCGAACCGCAGACGGCTAGCCAGGGTGAGCTTACACGTGCAGGAAGCGGCACTCTGGATCCGAGATCGAAACGCAGAGATGCCGCGTTGCATTCGCTTCCTGTCTCGGCCACGGACGCTGGGCAAGCGATCAAGGAACGAAGCATGAGAGTTGTCCGCGATCTGGCTGAACTGCAGGAGGCCAGGGCCGTCAGATGCGCTGCGGGAGGGAGCCTTGGGCTCGTTCCCACGATGGGCACCTTGCATCGAGGCCATCTCGAACTGGTGAAGGCAGCCCAGCGCCACGCCGATCAAGTGGCCGTCTCGATCTTCGTCAACCCGTTGCAGTTCGGCCCGACCGAAGATCTGTCACGTTACCCTCGCGACGAGATCGGTGATCTGGAAAAGCTGCGCATTGCGGGGTGCGACCTCGTTTGGATGCCTCCGGTCGCGGCCATGTACCCGTCAGGGGCGGCAACGACGATCGATGTGGGCGGACCCGCGGTAGGCTTCGAGGGCACGGCGCGGCCGGGTCACTTCCGAGGCGTGGCAACTGTATGCACCAAACTCTTCCAGCAGACCGGCGCCAACGTGGCCGTGTTTGGGGAGAAGGACTGGCAGCAGCTTAAGGTTGTCCGCCGGGTGGTGACGGACCTGGATATGGCCGTGCGCATCATCGGTCATGCCACCGTTCGGGAGAATGACGGGCTCGCTTTCTCTTCCCGCAATGCGCGGCTGTCATCAGATCAACGTGTCCTCGCTCCGCAGCTGGCACAGGTTATGCGGGACGCCGCGCGAGACTTGGTGAGTGGAGCACTGCCCGACGCGGTTCTCGCCGCGGCACAGACACGGCTTCGCGCGACCGGCTTCATGCCGCACTACCTCGTGCTGGTGGAGCCGGACACGCTGCGCGCTTGGCCTCAAAACCGCCGTGGTGAGGCCAGGCTGCTCGCTGCCGCCCAGTTAGGTGACGTGAGAATGCTGGACAACATGGCGGTCCGGCTACCGGGGTGAACGTCGATACTCTGGTGCTGTGTCGCTCACCGTGTTGCTGCACTCACTCAAGAAGCGGGAGAGCAACGCCACGGCGAAAAGGTCCGCTCAGTGTCGACACTACCTGGTTGCACAGCCGCCAGATGGTGTCTGCTTCCTGCGGCCCACCGCTACGGAGCGGACCGTCCGCTGTCGGCCAGCCTCGTCATCAAAACGGAACCGAGGTGCGTCGTTTTGCGAGACGTAAGTGTCGCAGAAATGCCTCGAAATAGTGTGCTTTTGCAAACGACTTTTGCGATGCGAGATCCCCTGCGACTACTCGGTGGCTGTCGATGATGCAAATCTCACCATTTTCACGACACCATACGCATTCCGGATCGACGAATGGCGATAGAGCAGCCGCACGGGCCGGAGTGACCGCGTCGAAGAGCGGCACTGAGCGGTTCGCCGGCACCACCATCACGACAACAGCAACGCTCAAATTTGTCTCACTGCGGTTGCCGTGCAAAGAAGCCTCAAAGCTTGATCTAACGAGCGCCTTGGAGGTTAGGAATGAACCGCATACCCCGGGCCGCCGCGCTCGCAAGCGCCATCATGATCGTCGTTTCACCGGCCCACGCGCGTATCACAAAGCTTGAGATCCTGCGGACTGAACCGGCCTTTGGTGGGTCGAGCTTCGGCAATGGCGTGACTTACGAACGTGTCTTCGCGCGTGCCTATGGCGAGTTGGATCCAGCCGGTGCCGCCAACGGTGTCATCCAGGACATCACGCTGGCGCCGCGCAATGCACGGGGCATGGTGGACTACACAACGGATGTTGCGATCCTGCGTCCGGCTGATGCGTCGAAGTCGAACGACATCCTGCTATTCGATGTGCCGAACCGCGGGGCCAAGCGCGCGCTGCTTCTTTTCAACGCGGACATGCGGGCGACGGCCGCAGCGGTCAACGCCATCGATGTCGTTGGTGACGGCTTCCTGCAACGGCAGGGCACGACGGTGATCTCGTTCGCCTGGCAGGGCGACGTGGCGCCCGGTGACAACCGGATGATGGTCGATCTGCCGGTGGCCAGAAATTCGGATGGGTCATCTGTCACAGGGGTGGTGCGCAGCGAACTCACGACCCTGTCGCCCACCGCGACGCTCGGCCTTGCCGCCGGCTGGTTCACTACGACGCCGCCTCATCTAAGCTATAAGCCAGTTGTCACCGACAACACCCAGCCACTTGCAGACGGATTTCAGCCCACCCTCACGGTCCGGTCTCGAGAGAACGCGCCACGGGAAGAAATCTCGACGAGAGATTGGCGTTTCGGCAGCTGCGACACGACGAACGAGACCCAGATCTGCCTGCCGGCCGGCTTTCAGCCCGGCAAGCTTTACGAACTAATCTACCGCGCCAAGGACCCGATGGTAATGGGGATCGGTTTCGCCATTGCACGCGATATCGGTTCGTTCTTCGAATATGCGAAGGCCGATGACACCGGGACGTCCAACCCCGTCGTGCACGGGCCGAAGGTCCGATCGATCATCACCGGATCGTCTCAGGCCGGCCGCTTCATCCGCAGTATGATCGCGCTAGGCTTCAACAGCAGCGAGGACGGACACCGGGTCTATGATGCGGCAATGCCGCATATCGGCGGTGGTCTCATGCCATTAAATATCCGCTTCGCTCAACCCGGCCGCGCCTGGGGCGAGCAGGTCGATCACGACTATCCCGCCTACGACTTCCCCTTCACCTATGGGCGAGAGAGCGATCCAATCAGCGGACGGTCACAGGGGCTGCTGGATCGCTGCACCACCGACCAGACCTGTCCGGTAATATTCCACATGGCGACCGCCCTGGAACTCTGGGAGGGTCGTCAGTCGCTCGGCCTCACCAACCCGCTGGGCCTGCGCGATACAGTGGAGCCGGCAAACGTCCGCACCTTCATCATGGCGAGCACTCAGCACGCCCCCCCAGGATTGCCGCTGCCCGTCACGCCGTCCTTTGGGCTCTGTCAGCAGCAATCAAACCCGAACCCACATACCTGGACGATGCGTGCTGCGTTCATGAATCTTGTTGGCTTGGTGCGCGACGGCACGTTGCCGCCAGCCTCGGTCAAACCGTCGGTGGCAAGCGGCACCCTGGTGCCACCGGACCGCGTGCAATTCCCGATGATCCCCGCAACGAACTATGGCGGCGTCGCGCGCCCGGAACCGCGCTACACCGGCGCCGTGAGCAGCCTGCATGTTCTTGATTATGGCCCCGATTACCGGCCGGGCGACAGCTCCGGTATCCTGTCGCGGGAGCCGCCGGGTTCGGGTACAGGCAGCTACGGGATCCTCGTCCCACAGGTCGATTCAGACGGCATCGATGTTGCCGGCGTGCGGGACGTTTATCTCGGGGCACCCATCGGCACTTATACAGGTTGGAACGCCTTTCGGCCGGAGCTGTTCGATGGTGGCTTCTGCAACTTCCAAGGTAGCTTCATCCCGTTTGCCGCCACCAAGGCGGAACGGATCGAGGCTGCCGACCCGCGTCCATCGCTGGAGGAACGTTATCCCACGAAGGACGCCTATGTGACTGCCGTGCGCACGGCAGCCGACGCGCTGGTTACCGCGCGGATGATGCTGATGGAAGATCGCACCCGGCTCGTGACTGAAGCTGAGCAGAAAGGGCTGCGCACTGGACCCTGAGAAGGTCTAGCTCGCTTCCACCTGGGTCTGCATCCGCCCCAAGCGGATCGCGTAGATGCAGAATTAGGTTATTTGCAACTCACGACTTCCGCAACACGCTCCGTGGCAGCCGTTGTGGTCCCGGGCCGATCGGACCCGTGGCCGAACCTCGCGGCGACGACGACCGCCTTGGCTTAAGCCGTGCAGTGGGCCCTGCTGCGCTATCCCAGCAGGGCGCTTTCCTATCTCGACCAGCTGCTCGAGGCCTTCGCGTCCTGGGTGGCGTGCCAGCTTGAGATTCCGACAGCCGCCTTTGCAGAATGCGCCTATCGACCAAACCCATGACGGACCGTGCGCGCCAGGTCGCCGCAATCTACGTCTACGCCCTTCTACCATGGCCGACATGCCGCCGATGTTCGAGGCGGCAGCACTTGCCGCGCGCGGCATCTCCTTGGCCCAGGCGAGCAGAACAGCGCTGTCGGGTGAGATCTCCTACTGAGCTAAGCGATCCCTGCTCAACGCAGCCCGGGCTGTGCAATGCGCCGGCGCATGCGACTGAGGTCACGCTCCAGCCCCTCCGACGGTCCGGTCACTAAGCCGGACAACTAATACCGACCTCCGGTCACATGCAGAGTCTCGCCAGTGATGTAGCTCGCGCGGCTCGATGCTAAGAAGGCAACCGCGTCGGCAATGTCGCTCGGCTCGCCTGGCCGGGGAATGGGCGTCGCCTTGACCGCACGATCTTTGACCGTCTCGTAATTTGGCAGCGCGCGGACCATCTCGGTCGCGATGAAGCCGGGGGCCACGGCGTTGACCGTGATGTTGTAGCGCCCTTCTTCAATCGCCAACGCCCGCGTCAGCCCGAGCAGGCCCGCTTTGGCCGCCGAGTAATTGGCCTGGCCGGGATTGCCTAGATAAGCCCGCGACGAGATGCTGATCACGCGGCCCCAGTTCTGCGCGATCAAGTGCGGCATCACCGCCTTGCAGGCGAGGAACGCACCTTTCAGCGTTACGTCGACCACCTGATCCCAATCCTCCTCGGTCATCTTAGTCAGGAACCCATCACGCGGGAAGCCGGCGTTGTTGACCAGAATGTGCACGCCGCCGAAGACCTCGACCGTCTCGGCCACCAGGCGCGCCACGTCGGACTGCTTGGTGATGTCACCGACGATCCCGTGCGCCGTCAGTCCGTCGGCGCGTAACGCCGTCACCTGCGCCTCGACGCCCTCGGCCCGGATGTCAGTCACCACCACGCGCGCGCCCTCCTCGGCAAGCCGACGCACGGTCTCGCCGCCGATCCCCCGCGCCGAACCGGTCACGATGGCCACCTTGTCCCGCAAACCTAAATCCACGTCGTCTCTCCTGGTAGTTGGGTCACGCCAGATCAATACGTCCGGCATTCAAAACGATCACGTCGCGCTCGACCACGCGGGAGCGGAACGACACCACCGCGCCGTCGCGCCACAATTCGGTCCGGACCGTTTCGCCGGGCAGCACCGGCGCGGTGAAGCGGCACCGCATGCCGCGAACAGCCGCCGGGTCGTAGTCGAGGACGCTTTTCAGTGCGGCGTGGCAGGCGATGCCCATTGTGCACATCCCATGCAGGATCGGCCGCGAAAACCCGGCGCCGGCAGCAACCGTGGGATCGACGTGCAGCGGGTTGAGGTCGCCGCTCAGCCGATAGATCAGCGCTGCCTGCGCGAGGGTCGGCAGGTCGCACACGGCATCGGCCGCCCGATCCGGCAGCTTGTGCGGGGCCGGTGGCGACCCGGCCATGCCACCCCGCCCGCCGTCGCCGCGCAGCATCGAGAGTTGCGACACGGTCGCTAGCGTCTCCCCGGTGGCTTCGTCGGTTATCGTACGCTCCTGGCACAGCAAGGCGCCCTTCTCGGCCCCTTTGTCGTAGATCCCCGTCACGCGAGTGTGGCCGACAACGACGCCCTGCGCGGGGATCGCGCGGTGCAGGAGGAAGGATTGCTCGGCATGCACGACCCGGCGCCAATCGATGCCCGTATCGACGTCGCGCGCCCAGAAGCCGGGATAGCCGAGCACGTTCGCCATGCTGGGCAGCGCCTGCAAGTCGGGCTCATAGAGGTAGCGGAGCTGGCCCAAGTCGAGCGGGTCCTCACCCAGCCCAACGCCCAGCGCGTAAATGATGCTGTCGCGTGCGGTGTAGGCGTGGCGCTGCGGCGTGAACTGGCGCGCGAGCAATGCGTCCGGGTCGATCGGCATGTCAGGCGCTGACCGGCGCGCCGGGAAGTGCCGCGGTGTGGTGCAACGTCACCCGCTCGATCCGGCCGGTGATGAACACGAAGCACAGGATCGCGCCGATTGCATTCGCGGACACGAACAACAGCGCCCAGTCAAACGAACCCGTCAGCTCCACGATGTACCCGATCACGATCGGCGTCGTGATCCCGGCCACATTGGCGAACATGTTGAACAAGCCACCGCTCAGCCCGGCCGCCTCCTTCGGCGAGGTGTCGGCCACGACCGCCCAGCCCAGCGAACCGATTCCCTTGCCGAGAAAGGCCAGCGCCATGAACAGGATGACGGCGGTCTCGGTCGAGACCAGGGTACAGCAGCCGATGGTCGCGGCCATGAGCATCCCGACCACGATCGGCACCTTGCGTGACACCGTCAGCGAGTAGCCGCGGCGGAGCATCGCGTCCGACACGACGCCGCCCATGATGCCGCCGAGGAAGCCACAGACCGCGGGGATCGCGGCGACGAACCCGGCCTGCATGATGTTCATATGAAGACCACGGACCAGGTAGATCGGAAACCAGGTCAGGAAGAAGTAGACCAGCGTCGTGATGCAGTATTGGCCGAGATAGACGCCCAGCATCATCCGGCTTCCAAGCAGTTCCTTGATGCAGAGCCAGGACGAAACGCGGGGGCCGGTCGACGTATCGGTGCCGGCGACTTTGGAATCCATATCCGTCAGCGCACCGCCGTCGCGTATGTAGTCGAGCTCGGCGCGGTTGATCATCGGATGCGTGGCGGGCGGATGGATGACGAACAGCCACGCGACGGTGGTGACCATGCCCAGCCCGCCCATGACGAAGAACACCCAAGGCCAGCCGAACGAGTGCGTCAGCCAGCCCATGAGCGGGGTGAAGCTGACGGCGGAGAAATACTGCGCCGAATTGAAGATCGCGGCCGCCGTCCCGCGCTCGTTACTCGGGAACCAGGTTGCAACCAGCCGGCTGTTGGATGGAAAAGCCGGGCCTTCCGCCAACCCGACCGCGATCCGCAGCACGAACAGCGCGACGATGGCCGAGGCAAACCCGAAGCCGCCGACAAAGCCCTGCAGGAAGGTGAAGAACGACCAGAGGAAGATCGCCCAGGCATAGACGCGCTTGGAGCCGAACCGATCCAGCAGCCAGCCACCGGGGATCTGCACCAGCATGTAGGCCCAGGCGAACGAGGCGAACAGGTAGCCCAGCGTGATCGAGCTGATCCCCATGTCCTTCTGGAGCGAACTACCCACGATGGACAGCGCCGCGCGATCGGCATTGTTCAACGTCGTCGCGATGAAGATCATTGCGATGATCAGAAATCGCACCTTGCTGCGACGATCGGTCGACTGGGCCGGGCCCGGGCTAGCCGTTCTCAACTGCGCACTGCTCATCGTCTCGCTCCCCCGTTCTTCTTTTTATTGATGGGACGTTACACCGTGCGCGGCAGCACCACCGCGTCCAGCGCCAGCACGCCTTTGCCGGCGTCGAGCACCAGGAGAGGGTTCAGATCGATGGTCTCCAGCGTCTCTGCGTTGGCGGCGGCAAAATGGGACAGACGCTCGAGCGCCTCGGCCAGCGCCTCGACATCGGCCGCCGGCTTGCCGCGGAAGCCGCGCAGCAGGGCGTTGCCCTTGACCTCGGCGATCATGCGGTGCGCCTCCGCTCGATCGAACGGGGCGAGGCGGAAGGTCACGTCGCGGAACAACTCGGTGAAGATGCCGCCGAGACCGAACATCACGACGGGGCCGAACACCGGGTCGCGATTGACGCCCATGATGGTCTCGATCCCTTTCGGGGCCATCGGCACCACCAGCACGCCTTCGATCGTCGCCGCCGGCGCATGGGTCGCGGCCCGTTCGCGCAGCGTGGCGTAGGCAAGCCGGGCCGCCGCTTCGTCGGCGATCGAGAGGATCACCCCGCCGATCTCCGTCTTGTGCAGGATGTCGGGGGAGACGATCTTCATCACCACCGGATAGCCGAACGCGGTTGCGGCCGACGCCGCCGCGTCTTCGCTCCCAACGATGCGGGACGGCGGAAACGGAATACCGGCCTCGCCCAATACGCGCTGCGCCGAACCTTCCGATAGTGGCTCACGGCCCAGATCGCGGGCGAGCCCCGGTAGCACCGCGGGTGCATGAACCGGTCGATCGAACTGCTCGCGCAGCCAAGCCAGCGCCGCGATGGCCTGCGTGGCTCGCTCGGTATCGGGAAACACGAGGAACCCGGCCTCATCATAAGACCGCACCACCGCCTCGGAGGCCGCCATGCACAGCACCGTCGGACGGTCCATATGCGCGCTCGTGCCCGCCGCGATCGCCTGCCGGATGCCTTCGCCGAACGTCGGCGAGCCCGGCAGCATCGTGAACGAGCCGAGCACGCTCTCGTAGCCGCCCTCCTCGTACATCACCTCGAATGTCTTGGTGATGATGCTCATGTCGTTGAGCCAACCCGCCGTGGTGTCGCACGGGTTGCTTGCACCGCCCATCGGGTTGATCGTGCGCAACCGGGCCTGCGCCGCCTCCGGCAACGGCGCGACATCCAGGCCGCACCGCTCGGCGGCATCGCAGGCCTGGATGCCGAAGCCGCCAGAAACGGTGATGATGCCGACCCGGCGCCCGGCCGGATAGACGCCGCGACTGCAGGCATAGGCGATGTCGACCTGCTGCTCCGTAGTCTCGGCCCGGTAGACGCCATATTGCTTGAACAACGCGTCATACATCGCATCGGCGCCCGCCAGGCTCGCCGTATGGGATTGGGCGGCGACGGCACCCGCGTCGGAAACGCCGACTTTCATGAACACGATCGGCTTGCGGTAGGCATGCGCCGTCTCGAGCGCGCGCACGAAGCGGGCGCCATCCCGCACCCCTTCGGCATAGGCCATGATGACCGCGACATCGTCCTGCCGGGCGAGCCACTCGATACAGGCGGCGACGTCGGTATCCGCCTCGTTGCCGGTCGACACCCAGTAGCTGACGCCGACATTGCGAAGCCGACACAGATACGCCAGGTGGCCGGCATAGGCGCCGCTCTGGCACACGACGGCGACGTTGCCGCCGGCGACGATGCCTTCGTCGAGCGCCGAGGTGAACGTACCCATGAAATTCGAGGGGGCATGGAACAGACCGAGGCAGTTCGGGCCGAACAGCCGCAGGCCGCCGGCCCGGGCGACGGCCACGATCTCGTCCTGCACGGCCGCCCCCTCGGCGCTGATCTCGGCAAAGCCAGCCGCATAGATCACCGCCGCGCCGACGCCCTTAGCGACGCATCCGCGCACGGCATCGAGCGTCTGCGCCGCCGACAGTGCCAGCAATGCCACGTCCGGCACGTCCGGCACCGCGTCGAGCGTGGCGAAGGCGCGGACGCCCTGGACGGTGTCACGCCGGTTGTTGACCGGATAGATCGCGCCGTCGTAGCCGGCTTTGAGCATGTAGTGCAGCGCGCGTCCGGAGATGCGCGCCGGGTCGTTGGAGGCGCCGAGGATCGCGACGGACCGAGGGCGGAACGCGCGCCGGAAGCTCTCATCTGCGGTATTCGTAGTGATCTGGTCCATCGTCGCCTCCCCGACGGCATCATCAAATCCCGTCGAACGGGATTGCGGCGCGTCTAGGAATTGACGTTGCGATGTGCGCCGCAGGATGTCTAATATCAAGCAACAATAAGTCGATACCGGGGAGATATCAGTGGAGTTGCGTCAGTTGCAGCAGTTCAGCGTGTTGGCCGAGACCCTGAACTTCCACCGTGCTGCCGACCGGCTGCACATCGCCCAGCCCCCCTTGTCCGTGTCCATTCGCAAGCTCGAGGAGGAGTGGCGCGTCAAGCTGTTCGATCGGTCTCCGCCCGGCGTGCGCCTGACCGAAGCCGGACGCGCGGCCCTGATTGACGCCCGCCGCGCCTTGTTCCACGCCGCCGAAAGTGAGCGCGTCGCGCAAGCCACGGTGTTGGGCACCGGCGGGCGGCTGCGGATCGGGTTCGTCGGGACGGCGAAATACAAGCTGCTCCCTCGCCTTCTACCGGCCTTCCAAGCCGAATATCCCGGCGTCACGCTGGCGCTGTCGGAGCGCAGCAACGGCGAGATCCTGCACGCGCTGGAAAGCGGCGAGCTGGACATCGGCATCATCCGCGTCCCGCTCGCGACGCGGAGCCAGGTGCGCAGCAGCGTCGTCGAGAAAGACACCTTCATGGCCGCCCTTCCGGCAAACCACAGGCTGGCCGACAAGCGCCGGCTCAGCCTGGCCGATCTGGCCGACGAGCCGTTCGTGCACTACGCCGCCAACGAAGTGCCCGGGCTGCATGCGCTGACGATGCTGGTGTTCCAGGCGGCCGGGATCGTCCCGAAGGTCGCCCAGGAGGCGGTGCAGGTGCAAACGGTGGTGTGCCTGGTCGAGAGCGGCATGGGGGTGGCACTCGTCCCCTCGGTCGCCGCCGGCACCACGTCCCGCCGCGTCGTGTTCCGCAAGCTGCACAAGATGCCGCCGGGCTTGACCATCGGTCTGGCGGTCGCCTGCGCCTCGGTCAACGAGACCTCGACCGCGCGGCGCTTCTTCGGTGTCGCGGAAAAGCTCGGCGCGGAGGTCGAGGCATGAGGGGACCACTGGCCGGATTGCGGGTCATCGAGGTTTCGGCGTTCATCGCCGCCCCACTCGGTGGCATGACGCTGGCGCAATTGGGGGCCGACGTGATCCGCATCGATCCGCTCGGCGGCAATATCGACGCCAATCGCTGGCCGCTTGCGCCGAGCGGGGACAGCATTTACTGGGCCAGCCTGAACAAGGGCAAGCGCTCCATCACGCTGGCGCTGAACACGCCGGAGGGGCAGGAGATCGCGACCCGGCTCATCACCGCACCCGGCCCCGGCGCCGGCATCGTGCTGACC
>Ga0160427_10001233_pt1 | contig 15803 bp, 15 predicted proteins | sample SolpanmetagenomL_FD_108194 | JGI IMG/M metagenome (GOLD analysis project Ga0160427, IMG submission 108194) | Solar panel surface microbial communities from Lawrence Berkeley National Laboratory, California, USA - L | ecosystem: Engineered > Built environment > Solar panel > Unclassified ...
ACACCGCCATCGTTGACCACTGCTGCGACGCATGGAACCGGCTTACCGAACAGCCGTGGCGCGTCATGAGCATCGGACTGCGACAGTGGGTGCCGGGTCATGTGCCGTGAGTCCTGGTATAAGATGAGGTCAGTCATGCCAACAGGCAACCCACAGCGAATATCCCCTTCCTGCTATTTCTGTTCCATGGCTGCCTGTTGGCTTTCAGCCAATACTCGCTACGTGTCGATGGCGTAATTCCGGCGCGATTGGCTTAAAGCGCACTGACCTACAAAGCTTGTGTCGATCTTAAATGATTTTCGGACAGCTGCGGATGGTAAACAATCTGAAATCCTCGACACAACGGTTCCATGATAGCTTCAATCTGGTGGATGATGCTCTCAACCTGATCCTGTTTTTCACGTGCCATCTGCTGGTTCAATTTGAGATTGAATTGCTCTCGTCCTGTAAGCTTCTGCACGGCAACCCAGCCCGTGATGAGATGGTCCTGTTTTTCGTAGGGCAGATCATCAAACTTTAATTGAGAGAGATGATAAGATGAGTCTGCGGTGATGGTTTTTGTAATAATGTTAGTCATGTTGATGATGTCTCCCTGCTAACTGTGCTCAGACTATTTACCTGACAAGAATGGTAGGATTTTTGTTGTCCTTCTAGATAGCGGCTGTAAATCGATAAAGACAGAACGATACCAGAAGGAAAACTATGTCCCTCAAGACCCTTAAACTCTCCCAGGCAATTCCAGCCGGATTGGCTGCTAACTCAAAGGATCGTGCCCGTGCGAAGGTGATCGCGCACCTGGAGCAGCAGAAGCGGTTGCTGACTGCTCACCTCGAAGGCCGGATGTTCGATGCCACCCGGCAGGTGTATCGCACCAACGATGCCGGCGAGCGTGTTCGGGTGATGGCGCCGGTTCATATTCGGCGCGACTGGTTCGAAGATACGGCCGGCGTGTTCCACTTTATGGTGCGCTACGGCAGCAAGGCGCTGAAGCTCGATAAGGCCGGAAACAGCAGTGTCGAAGTTGGCAAGCTGGACGCGTTGGGTAGCGTGATCGACACGCTGGTAAATGCCGTTCGCGCCGGTGAACTGGATATTCAGCTTGCTGCGGCTGTGCAGGAGCGCAGCAAGGCATTCAAGCGGACTTCGACGAATGCGAAAGCTGCGTAACCAGACTGTTCAAGCCGGCACCTTCAACAAGGATGCTGGCATGGGTCGGTAGGATAGGGAGGGGCTCAGAGAATGAGGGACGAGCTGCGTGATGCATCCGGTCGCTTGCTCGGTTGGACACAAGACAATGGAGGACGCAGTGAGGGGCGCGACACCAACGGTGCATTGAAGGGCTGGTATGATCGAGGACCCAATGAGACCCGGGGAGCAGATGGCAGTCTCTCGGGGTATGGCGATCTACTGGCCGCTTTGATCGTTGGGAGCAGGTAATCTGGGACCGACGCCTGCTATCGGTCATACTGGGAATGACACCGCCGAAAGATTTCCGCTTGTTATAAACGCTGATTGTGTTGCAACTGCCACTTTGGATTTCAAGGTCCATTGAACCCTACAGTACCATCTTCCGAATCCATCATCCCTGCCATGATAATAGCACTGCTGCTACTCGGGGCACGGTATGCATGGAGGCAGTGGATAAAGCGGAAAGCCTATATGGAGGCTGTTTCGGAATTCAGATGGAGTGATAACATTTCCCCTGTCGAGTTCGAGCATCACTGTGCCGACTACCTCTCGCAGAGGGGATGGAGAGCTGGCACCACGAAAGGGAGCGGCGATCAGGGTGTTGATGTTCTGGCCAGCAAATCAGGCGTCAAAGTCGTGCTCCAATGCAAAAAATATTCGAAGCCGGTAGGAAACAAGGCCGCCCAAGAGGCCCACGCCGCTATGGCTTTCGCGGGCGCGCATCGTGCTGCGGTGGTCAGCAATGCAGCCTATACCACTGGAGCGAAGCAGCTGGCTAAAGCTACGGGGGTGCTGCTGTTGCATTTTACAGACCTGGCCAGAGCTGACGAGCTTTTCGGAGTTCCTAGCGCTACCAGCACTTCCCGGTTTGCTAAATTTGGTGCCACATTCCTTCGCACTGGCGCTCAGCGGACCCAAATTAGGTGTCCTGATTGCAATACGTATCTCGCGCTACCAAAGGGCAAAAACGGTATCGTCAACTGCCCCAGGTGCAAACACAGGTTTCAGGCAAAAACCTGAACAGATGCGTATTGCGAGTGCCGCATGCTGCGATTTGGTGACTCAAACGATTAGAGCCGATCTGGCAACATGTAGGTTTACCGGGTGGTTGCTGTCTAGAAGCAGCGCCCCCACGAAGCAGTCTCGACCTTTATTGTATTCATTTTGTGTGCGATCCTGTATCGATTTACTTGTTCAAGGTGTATCGCTATAAGGCGTTGCTCAATAGGACCATCGGCGTCTATATACATAACAGCGAGCATTGGTAAATCCTTCAGGTACCCCAAATCGAAACTTTCATTCGTTCCAATCAAAATCCATTTCAAATTCTTGAGATGCGACATTGGACGCATGTCCTGTATCGAAGCCTGAGACATGCACACCCTTGTTAGATTATCTAAGCTCTTAAACGCAGTTATTTCAGATACAGCGGTATCAGAAATATCCAGTTTTTTCAAGCCCAACAAAGAGGAGATCGGCTCGATTTCATGAACTAAGGTATTCTGGATATTGAGATCTCGCAGAGTGGTAATTGACCTTAAAGGTTGTAAGTCTGAAATACTTGTGTTGCTGAGATCGAGTTCAGAAATGAGCATCGATCCAAGCAACGGTCCTGCCAAATCAAAGCGGTCTTGGTCGACACGTCGACTAGCTGTCACACTAAGGCCAGCGGTAGTCGAAAGAATAGAAAAACCTAATCTCGAAAGTTCAATACGAACCCCAACTTCCTCAAAATCGCCATTCTGAAGCAATTCGCGGGCTCGTCTTAGCCACAAAGCCTCTTCTTTGTTAGTACCCTGTAACTTCTCTGCTTCGGTAATATAGGCTTTAGCCTCAAGGTACTTTGCCGCCCAGCTTTCAGCCTCAACAGTCTTCTGTCGTAGATCGAGGTCTTTGCGATCAAGGAGCTCATTGAGGCGAGCCAATGCTCTCGGGTCTACGCCATTGCATACCACTGTATTTCCGGTTCCGATCTGGGCTGGACTACACCAACTTTCGGCGCCTGTATTTTGGCTGACTCTCGGTTCACCAGCAGCTTGCGCCGTGGGCGGAATTACCAGCAAGAATATCATTAGACATAAGTTATGATAACTCGCGCACCAGGACGACCCAAATCGAAGAGGAAGGTTCATCCGTGTAGTTGTCCAGTTAATTTGGATTAGTTTGGTTTATGACCGTATTTCCTACCCCGATTTGCGCAGGTGAACCAACCCCCCCCGTTATTTGTGATACGCTGCCGGACTCTTTCCAGTGCGCTGGCGACCAAAAATAGAGAACTACAAATATGGCCAAAGCACCGCCTGCGCGCAAGGTTAGTCTCGTACCAGCGCCGACCTGCAAATCCAGAAAGCCTGGCAACATTGCTCCAAAACCTGCTCCCGCCAAGGCTAAAACAATACGTAGGACTTCGGCTTGTTGGTCGTTCAAAGCAGACGTGCTGAACGACAGCCAAAGCACCACACCCAGCGCCATTATTCCAAACAGGAATGCTATGCCGGTTTGTAACCAGCGAGATAAAAGGGTGTCATCCAGTCTGCGCGTCATTTCACAGATTCGATCCCTGAGTAAGTCCTCGCTCGAACCCTATCGGCAGACAGGTAGAGCGTCTACTCACGATGTGTGTCACACCTAAGATGGACTGCGCTTACTTGGCCAGCTTACCTGGAGCAAATGACCGGCATTGCGACCTTTGGCCCAAAATCGGACTTGCCGCTCTCCAAAAAACTCGGACATTGCATATACCACGGATTTATACCAGACTTCCTGGTCAATTCGATCAGTAACTTGGTTGGTGCGGCAGTCTGGAGCGAACGTCGGCTTGGGGCCGACTGTGGCTCTAGCTCAGTGGGCACCAAGCGTCAGGTTGCATCCACTAGATATTCGCTACCATGCTGATAACCTCGCGCAAATCTGAAAGCGATAGCCACGGCCGTCGTGAGTGAACCATGCGATGGCAATTGGAACAGAGTAGAGCCAGGTCGCTCAGCCTTGTTCTTGCATTCTCGCTGAGTGTCTCGACAGGTTTGGTATGGTGACATTCGATGAACCCGTGACCCCGTTCACCGTAAATCGCTGAGAAGTCAAACGCGCACACCTCGCACCTCAGCCCTCCAAAGGCAGCGAGCGCCCGACGCTTCTTTGCTCGAACAAGCTCCCGGTTACGTTCACGCTGCTTGTGGAGGTTGGTCAGAACCTTTCCCTCCGGTGCTTCGAGATCGACGCCGATCTCGAGCGACCGCAGGTGATCGCCAGGAGTGAGTTGGTTACGGATGGCGTTTGCTACAGCGGTCAGCCGGGTCGGGTCAGCATGGAACGTCTCCCACACCTCCTCTTCAAGTCTGTCGCCTCGGCTCAGTCCAGATTTGCCGTTGCCGATGAATGCTGGATCGAACCGCCTGAAGTTCATCATCTTCATGTAGACGCCATTGGCGTTCCGGAGCGTCTCGGCATGTCGCGACCCAAGCAGCTTCTGAAACCGATTCAGCACAACACTGAGGTCGCCGATCTCCACAGATGATCTTGGCGGGTTCCCCTGATGGCGGCTGTAGCAGTCAAGCGCGAGGATCAGTTCGTCACGTGTCCAAGATGGATTGCGACCCGCATTGTCCTCTGGGTTGCCAGCGGGTACTGGGCTGGCTGCAACGACATCAAACCCGAGAGCATTCAGTTTAGCCGTGACCGTCGCCTCTCCGCCCGAGAACTCTGCTGCCGTCAAAGGGCCGGCGCCGGGGAATTGATAGCCATGGGCAACGCCCACGATCGCCTTGCTGTCGTAGGATGATCCTTGTTGGCCAAGGACGACATACCGACGGGCTTTACCGAACCCGTAAGTCTGCAAAAAGGCATCTCGACCGAGGCTGTCGAACTCTGCCATAGCGGCCTTGACGGCATTTGGGTCTGTCAGGTCAGCTAGGGGCAATTACAGTCTTCCAAACCGGCCGGGAAACCTCGAAACCCGTCTTCCTACTAGGATGCTTCAGTGCGTGCACACTCGCAAGTTCTTGTGCCCATTGCCGTCGTTCATTGCCACTACCGTTGTCAGAATGTGCGGAGCATTATGTGAAAGATGGAGGCGGTCCTACAGCCGCCTCCATTGGCACAGTTAAGCAGCCTGGCGGTCTGTCGTTGTCCAGTTTGCCTGCTTGCGTATGCTACTCAGCACTGACTTGATCTGATCTCTCCGCTTCTTGTCCTGTGCGACAGAAAGCAGGTGCTCGGAGATCTCGGTAAGCGAACACCCGAGGTATAGTAGCATAACCCCAAGTTTGAAGAATGCGCTGTGACGTTGCTTCATGCCTGTCGGCACAGCTAGATAGTTTGCCTTGGCGTGATTGATGCGAGCGTCTTTGTTCAACACGATCGCGCTGTCCTGCGTCAGTTGCGCGCGAACGCGAGTGAGCTGGTCGCATGATGTGTCAATTGGCGTGACCAGAACGGCAGGAGCAGGTTCGGATTCTGGATCGAACAATGAGCTGATTGTCGGGTTGGTGAGCCACAACACCGGATCGAGTTCGGTGCCAGGATACTCTGTGAAGAACGCCGCATTGTCGCCTGGCCGTTTGCATGGAATGAAGAAGATGCTGGAGGCTGTCAGCTTCCCCATATCAAAGCCATGTACCCTGTCATCATCTTTCACCTTTTTGGATTTGTATCCAGCATGATTGATCACCTGCATGATCATGTGCTTGATCATACCATCAGCTTCAACGCTCATGCATTGCTTTGTTGGAATAAACAGTCGGTATCTGCCGCCGTTTGAGTGAGTGCTATACGCTGCAAACCATAAATAAGGGAATAACTTGCGGAAATCGTGAGATGCGAGATCACCTCCATCATTATCTAGCCATATCCCATCGACACTCTCAATATTTTCTAACCCGCGACGAACACTCGTTCCACTCTTCACGCAGAATTTTGCAGGAGAGATTAGAATGTTGGTATATTTATCGCCTACCTCATAGTCTAGAGCTGAGCGTAATTCGTCCATTAGGGCCTGATTGCAGGTAATCTCATGGCTGATCACTTCACGGGTGTAGATGCTTGGCACAATGCTGACTGACTTCGCCGCTTTGGGGTGCCCAAGCTTAGTCACCTCCCTCCTGACCCGCTCCCGCGCCTTTGCGGCATTTGCACGCGCCTTAGCATCCCGGTAGACCTTCTTCTGGCCACCTTTCTTCACGCAGAGCTCGGGCATGTTTGCCGCCCGCTTCAACGTGCATCCCGGAAAATGCAGCTGCAGGTATTCCGCGGCGTCCCGGTCCATGACCACGATGTGCTTGGGTGTGGTGTCGTGCGGGTTACGTATGCTGGTGCGCATCATCGCTTGGTAGACGCTCTGGAGGTACATGGACCGGCGCAATTCGTCCGCGTTGAAGCCCAATGTATCGACGAATTTGAGGTGAGCCGGTGCAGGATTAAGCGCGCTCAGGAACACCGCCTTGTGGATACCAGAATACGTATTCAGCCCGTGACAGACGGTCGAAACGGCTGTACCGCCGTCAAAACTGTCAGCCATTTCCCCTTCCACGTCGTTGTTAACAAGGTAGATGTAGGGATCGTTGCCCATCGCATTCAGCGACCTTTTCACGACGGACTCCCATACGGTCCCGGTACCGTCGGGTAACGCTTTGTCTCGGAGGTTCTTGCTCCAAGGACGGTCCAGCAAATACTCGACCGTGATCAGGCTGCCGTTGGTATGCTGCTGATAGCGTAGCTTGGCCTGGATGGCGTGCGGCTTGAAGGTCACTCCTTCGGCTGACCATAGCGCGTAGAGTAGGCTTTCCTTCAACATGGCGCCCATCACGATCACCTTGGCAAAGCCGCGCACGATGGACGAGTGCAGCTGTCCAAACATGATCAGCTTGTGGGCGTCGGGCGCGCCATCGTCCTCCAAGATGCGGTGATAATTGGACAACTGCGCGTAAACGGACCAGTTGTCATCGAGCAACCTCTTGGCTGGCTCGTTAAATAAGTTCCAGACCTGATCGCGCCGAGGGTTTCGCGCCACCTGTGTAAGCCACTTTCTACCTTCGGTCGGCCTCATGCGGCTGTAAGTTGCGTTGAAAGGTTGCAGTATCACGTTCTCCGTAAGCCGCTTATGCTCTTCTGGAATGGTCAAACTGAGATCAGAAACAGCAGCGATTACTTCGTCAATGATGAGGGTCCAATCACCACGGCGGTGCCAGTATGGTAAGCCGACGAATGCGGCATGTGTGATAATCAGGATTTCACCCACGTCCTGCGGAGTGGTCTTCAGGCGATCCATGATCGCCTTTGCCACATTGAAAGGGTGAGTGCGCGACGTGATCTCTGTCAACCTGACATCATGACACCCTGATTGCCGAAGGGTTTTGAGTGTCTCGTGGATCAGGTCGATGGAGGGCTGCACCAGGGCAATTTTCCGGTCCTGCCGTGCTTGCTCGATTGACCAAGTGCAAGCGCCGTAGGTTTTACCAGCTCCGGCTAATGCATCGACTGTGAATATGGTTAGCATGTCTATAATCTCCGTTGTTGAATGAAAGAAGGCTCGATCAGTGGGGCTGCACTAATCGAGCTGATCTCTTTCACAACAACGGTTGCTGGTATGCCTACCTGCAGCTGTATTTAGCATCGGCCTTTAGATCAGATCATTGATGCTGTTGTGCGAACCCAGCCCGGCTTCGCGCTATATGTATTTATATAAACGAGAAAGGGTGACGTTTGCACTATATAATAGAAGGCAATCGTAACCCTTCTATGTGTATCAGCAACTCGCTGATCTTGTATTTGATTGGACTTTGGTTAGTTTGACTTCAGCAGAAAAGCCACTTAAGCCAGCCCCGCTGCCGCGGGAAGGGCAGTCGACATGGCGGTGGCTGATAAATTCGGCGTTTGATGACGCCATGCCGAGGCTTTGGCCGCTGACACCACATCACATGTCACCAGGAGCCCTGTCCAAAATCGGTGTTGTTCGCTGTGATTACTATCGCGGCGTTTAGTTTACCGTTCGGGCATCCTGCTCGTTAACTCGGTTTCGCGGGCGAGCTTTGAGAGTTATTAAATTCTTTGTTAGAACTAGACGTAGTAGTGCCATCGTCGCTCGATGCACCTTTGAGGCCCAGAATTGATCGCCGACTTAAGCGGTGCGCGCCTGCTGCTCTGATCGTAAACTTAGTGATGAGCAACAATCTTTCTTCGGCGAACTTTTGGGTTAATGATTGAACTGCAGCAGAGATAGTTGAGAAAAGCTGCCAAGCCGCACGCCTCGCCGCTGGGGTCTTCTCAAAAAATACGCGAAGTTCGTTTGCTGTCTTAGCACCTCTGTATGCGATCTCGGAGATTATCAACGCTCTACTCAAGAACGCTCCTACATCAACGACAAGCTGAATATTGCCGAAGACTGAGGATCCAGCTTGAGCTGAGCCACGCATGAATGCGATCGGAAACGTATATTGGCTGCTAAGACGTTCGCCCAAGAACTTGATATACTCGTTGCCAAGCTGCCGACGAACCTTGTCAGCTGCGCCTCGACGGTTCAAGCGAGCAGCTGATAACTCGGACCCAATTGACGGCAGGGCGTCTCGATCCCCAAAGGTGACCGAAATTTTGGCAAGTGGCCGCCATTCAACTGGCTCTGGCTCTGCGAAAAAAAAGAAGAAGAAGGCACGACTCCTTGCGTCTAATGCTCTTACAATCAAGCAAAGTGGCGGACTCGTCAACTGTGCGAAGATGCTCCTCCGGGAGGTTTTTCTTCTTAACAGATAACTTGCCTTCCGATGCTCAACCTTGGATCGAACTGGCCACAAAAGCCATCATAAGGATGGTTTCAAGCTCAACTATCGAGCTTAGGCTCTTGTCAACCATGGATTGAACGTGCGCGGCTTTAAGCACCTGCTTCGCGAGCAAGAACACGGTAGACGCTGGCCCGGTTGATCCCAAGCTGCTGTGCGATGGATGTGGGTGACACGCCCTGACCATGGAGCGTGTGAACGGTTTCAGAGTGGCGCCGTGCAGTGGGCGCCCGACCTTTGTACTTGCCATCAGCCTTTGCCTTGGCAATTCCTTCGCGCTGTCGTTCGAGCATGATCTCCCGTTCCCATGCTGCAATTGCTCCAAGGAGCGTTAGCATCAGCTTGCTGGTAGGATTGCGGGTATCGAGTGCCTGTCCACCCATACTGAGGACGACAAGGCCAATCCCTCGCTTCGACAGGTCAGCCTCGATGGACAGCAGTTCAGCAGTGGAGCGGGCTAGGCGATCAGGCTTCGTGACGTAGAGGACGTCATCCTCACGCAGGAAGGCAAGGCAGTCAGCTAGTGCTTGTCGCTCCGACATGCTGGAGACCTGCTCCTGAAACAGCTTGGCACACCCAGCTGCTCCGAGGTCTCTCAACTGGGCCTGAAGGCCGGCATCTTGTTCTGTGGTGCTAGTGCGCGCGTAGCCGACCTGCATTCCTGTCCCCTGTCGCATATACGTCTTAATTGTTGTGCGACCTTTGTCGCAGGAGAGCGACCACAACCTGTGTGCGACAATTTCGGGCAGCGCAGGGGTGTCGCGCACGGGCAAGCCTGTGTGCGACAAACGGCTGCATCTGATTGTCACAGCACATGTCGTGTAGCTCGAAGGGGAAGCAGGGCTCCTGCGGCTGACATGCCTGCCGATGTGACGATCCTCAGCACTGCGATGGTGAGCGTGTGTAGCACCTTACGGAATGCAACCATTGGTTCGTGGTCAGCGAACAAGATGATCCATATTCAGCATATCTGGGTAAAGGTTCACGCTGCTGTGATCTGAACAACGTGGGGATCATGGCGCCGCACTCCGCCAAATTGCTTACAAATCATAAGGACAAAAAACATGAAGCCCTTTCTGGCTGTCGCAGTTTTAAGTGCCACGTTTCTTACGGGCCACGCCAATGCTGTTACCACTACCCAGACTTTTTATGGCTTTACCCGTGAAGCAGGGACAGCAAACTCAATTCCCATAATCAAAGATTTTGACTCATCTTTGGGAACGCTAAATTCAGCGACGCTCAATGTGACCGGGTTTTATGGGAGCAACTTTGTAAGTATTACGCCGTCTGATAACATCGACAGTTCACGCTATGCTAGAACGATTAGCTATACAGTGCGAACTCCGTATGATGCATCCGGTATGAGCCAGACACTTGCAGCAGGCGTCGGCCAAACGCTGTTGGCCGGAGCACCGACCGACTTTTCATTTTCTACAAATCTTGCACCCTACGTTGTAACTGGCTCCAACAATTTAGGGCTTACGATTGTAGGAAGCACCATCGTTGATCCTGCGCTGCCAAGCTCATATCGTGAGTATGCAAGCATCAGCTTCAATGGATCTTTGGTTTATGATTACACGCCAGCTGGAATTGCTGTGCCGGAGCCCGCTAGCTTGGCGCTGTTTGGCGTAGGGCTAATTGGCATGGCGACTGGAAAGCTGCGGCGTAAGAAGGATGCTTCTTCGTAGTTCGCCTGAGCCACAGTCAGCCTATCTGTTCCACCTCTCAAGTAAGATAGAGAGAATGATAGAAACGCTATTTTGGGCTGCTTTGTGGCAGCCCAAAATAGGCTATGTCGGTTTGCATTGTTGGACACATAACTCTGGTATCTAAGCCGGATTTGCTATGCAAAGACAGCTACATGTTGAGACTAATCAGCTGATTATACCGGGAACAGAAGCGGTTAAAGATAACCGATTGGCAGACTAGCCAGCCCTGGTTGAGATATTAACAACCTTTCTAGTTCCTCGGACTGTAGCCGGGTGAACGGGTTTTTAAATGCAATTCGCTATATATGTGATACATAGCGGAACGAAGACAAAATTTAGGACATATAAATACAAGGAGGATCTTAAGCACTGGAGTTGTTATGGCAGTATCAGATCAGAAATCAATCAAGGTAAGAACGCTACCTTTCGCAATCGAGCCGCATATCTGGGAAACGCTTTCACCTGACATTCGTGGCTTGATGTGGGAAGGTTGGTCGCTGAAGCTGCAGTTGGATGAGTTAGCCTATTGTCAGGAACTTGATGAAACACGTAACGCGGGACTTATAAAACCCGTCAAACCGTTAACGCCTGAACAGTCTCGAAAACTGAAATTAAAGCTAAATGCACAAGACGCTCGGCTCATGTTTGCTAAACGTGCGGCTAGCTGCAAGCTTACTCAGGTTCAGCAGAAGCTTGCAGGTGAGCAAGTGGATTGCAAATGATATTATAAGATATCGATAACAGTTTAATTGCGGTGAGACGTTGACTGGTGAGAAAGCGTTGCTGAGCGGGGTTGAGCTAAACCTGACAGAACTTCCTCATATCGAGCTGGTATAGAAAGATTGATTACGTATATTGGTACAAGTCCTCGCACGTCCGTGGGAGGCTCACTCCTGCGGAATCAAGGCCATGCAAGCTACCAACTATGTCCGAGGGCGTGCATTGGCGCAGGCTGTAGACCTTGAGGGTCGGCAAAGGTTGGGTCTATGACGTTCCATTCGGCTATTCACGTGGTGCGATCTGCGGCAGCGTTAGCTATCGTTTTTCCGTTTCTTACACCGCTTTCTGTGCAAGCTCAGGTAATTTTGAATTCCCCGCAGTCTACCGCGGGAGCTGGGATGGCGGGGTCCGGGGGCAGCGCAGAAATCGGGCGATACCAGGGACGCTGGACCGACGCCAAATGCGAAACACGATGGAACGATTGGTCTGTGTCCGGTCAAGACCTCATGTTCCGCGATCAATCCGGCAATGTGGATGTTGAAAGGTTGGTTGACTTCCAGCCTGGCCAATTTTTGACGAAAGGTGTTGCGTCAAGCAGAACGGGCGTCGGCAGCCTTTGGCAATACAAACCAGTCAGTGCCGATGTCATCCAAGTCAAAAATCTCACTTCCGGCGTCAGCTTCACACTTCGAAGGTGTCCTGTTGCTAGCGTAGGAAACGGTGTGGGAGCCGTTCAACAACTCGCCGGCGCAAACCAGCGTGACGGCGGCGCGCCACCAGCAGTGACACAGACAGGGGCGTCAGTTCCAGGCACGCTCGGCGCCGGTCCAAGTTTTGACTGCCAAAAGGCTCGTGACCCTGTTTCAGCGACTATATGTTCGGACCCTGGGCTTAGGCGTATCGATCTCACATTCAATCAAGCCTACCAGGCCTATCGACAACAACTCATTGAAGAGCAGCGCCCCTTGCTGCGCCAGGACGCGAGCAGCTTCGGCAAATCGGTGATCCAGACCTGTCAGCTGCCGAACTCAGGCATTCCTGATGCAGCTACAATGGTAAGGGCAGTTCCGTGTCTGGCTCGTGCATACGAGGCGAAGCGAGCCGAATATCTTTCTCGACTGACGCCGGAGGCTACGCAGGAAGCAACACGGGACATTCACGCACACTTGGCGTTGCAAGCGCGTCTGGTTGAAACCGGCATGTTGGCATCCTCCGCAACAGTCGACGGCGTTTACGGACCAATCGTTCGGGACGCTGTTACGCGAGTCCAGGCTCAGCACGGGCTGCCGCAAACCGGCTTGATGTCTGACGCCACGTCCGCGTTTGTGGCGAAAAGCGTTGCGGAACTACAGTCAAACTCAGCTACTGTAGCTGCAGCGAATCCTGACAGTCGCGGACTCAATAATACATTAGATAGACTCAGAGATATGCGCGCTCAAACGGAGGCGCCTAGGGCAGCGAACTCTCGCCCTAGGTCATCTGATGATAACTGGACCATAAGGCATGAAGCAGAGATTGTAGAAAACGAGGCCAGGATCAAGCGCGAGAAAGCGGTTGCAGAAGTAGAAAGGCAAAGGGGCACGGAGGTAGAAGCAAGGCAGAGCGCAGCAAATCAACAGGCTACTGAAAGGGACAGGGCTGAAGCAAAAGTGCATCCGGAGCCGTCGTTGCCGCGTGCGCCGGTGTTGGGACCAGCCGGATCAGGCAGTGGTAATCTAATGGCAGTTTCAGGAAAATGCTTGCAATACTCCATACCATTATTTCCTAATTTATCGGATCCTTGTAATCATGAAATTTATATGTGGCGATTTGCGCAGAGTAATTTTGCTATTACATTTTCCGTAAATATCCGTGGAAGTAAGATGGCTGGAGTAATCATTACTTTTAGCGGAGATCTAAACCGTCAAATACAGGCTGGTGAAGAACTGGCAATGCCTGTCGATACTCTTGGCGTTGAATTTAATTCTGGAGTGAGAAAAATATTCTCGGCGAATGGACGATGCTGGTATAGTAATCCGACGGCTAGACGATCAACTATGGATCGTTGTTCAGTAAAAACTGAAGACGGAGAATTCTTTCTTCTTTTCCAAACGGATGGCAGCGATCCGCAAATTTTAAGCTACCGGTGAGTAGAGCCCCGCCTGGTAGTGCCAGGCAACATCACCATCATGGCGCTGTCCGCCAAGTGCCCCGAGTTGAACCCGCAGGAGAATGTTTGGGAGTTCATGCGTGACAACTGGCTGTCGAACCGGGTGTTCACCAGTTACGACAACATCGTCGATCACTGCGCCGATACATGGAATAAGCTCGTCGCCCAACCCTGGCGCATCATGACGCTTGAGTAGCGAGATTGGGCACATCAGTTCTGATCAGGGAGATTTGGCTTAGCTCGATGCATCAATCGGTTGCTGAAGTTGCGTTAGTAAGGTGCTCTGATCCTCAAGGCTAAAGGACGGTTATCAAGTTGATAAGTGCGTGGTGCGGTCTTGCTATGTATGGTCACGTGAGATCGTACTCATCACTAAGCCACATACGAGCAGTTACCTGGTAGTGCAGGATGCTCACAATATCGTGACTAAAGATGACTTGACGCATCGCCAAAATTCTACTTTATTAGACGAGCATTGTTGTAGGCGTCTCCAACAGCGTTTACTTCATGGGGTTCATCTAAATCTGCCGGTGCAGATTTATTTCTGGTCAGGCTGGGTGCGAGAAGGTCGCCCCAAGGACGACTAGTTCAGGCGTTGCAGCAGACACGCTGCAAGTTGAAGTCACTTACAGCTTGGTTGGATTAGCTATGTGCTTCGATGACGTGACTGAATGTAGCACGGAGCTGCCGCGCTCCTGCCCTCGCTGTCATAAAAGTGGCAGAACACTATCGGACTGATGCTCCGGTAATCAGCTGTATCAACCTCATCACGGGTTGCTGCTGCTGGTTGCCGTTGAGCGATCTCAGCCAACCAGAGCAGCAATCCAGTCATATAGAACTGGAATAGATCATGGCCGCTCGTAAACCTTCAAAGCCCAACCCCCAATCTCGAAACCTTGTTGAGCCCGCGTCACAGCCCGCTCCTTCTGATAGCCCTGCGCCTGAAAGCCCGGCGCAAGTGGAAGTGCCTAATGCTGCGCCTGAAGCTGCCGATAATGCTCCGGCCGATGATGCACACCTCAAAGCTGACGATAGCGCAGCCGATGCACCTGATCCTAACGCGCCAGGCCGTGGCCACAACAATCCGCCTGATGACGTCGATGCCGCATTGCAAAGCGATGAGCCTGACCACGAAAAGCTTAACGCCTGGATTGCGGATCACTCAGACAAGATTCAGCGTGCGGACAAGGTTCGTGAGGCGTCTGGCTTCATTATTATGAAGTGGATTGTCTTCTGTGTCTGGTGCGATGACAAGGAGGCAACATTCCGCGAGAAATTCTTGCGTGGCATGCCGGAGAAGTTCGTATCTGAGCTGTTCGGGCAAAAGCTCACGGTTCAACATCTGCTCGACCTGCGAGTGCCGACCAGTAACAACGACCCTAGTTATCGTTCGCGTATCAAGGTGGCTGCGACCTACTTGGCTGGCTTCAAGTATGCCCACAAACAGGAAATGCTCGACAAGCTGTTCAGCTTTAAGGGCATCAGTCCTATAATCGCGGAGCGTGACCGAAAGGACGCATTACGTAATAAGAGCATGGACGACAATAAGCGGGCGAAAGGAAAAAAGTCGCGAAGCAAGATGTTTGACGTACCCGGCAGGAGATCTAACAGCTTAAATCCATCACCTGGTGGCCGGACAGCTAACGTGTTCCAGGAGACGCCGTTGGACGATGTTGATGTCTCGAATTTCGCCGAGCGACGGCGAGAAGCTGAATCTGAGCTCCTTGGCAATGCATCCGATATAGCTGACATCACCATTGCGGCTACAGATGGTGATGCGCCAGCAGCAGGTGAATTCTTCCTGGCTCTGGGCTATTGCTCAGAGGACGATAAGACATCGATCAAGGCTTGGATTGACCACCCAAATATCTCGACCGTTGTAAGTTTAGCCTGCCGCGACCGGGGTATTACTGATAGTGATATCGACGCTCGAATTGCTGAACTCATTCAAAATGAGGCTGAGTGATGCGCATGCTAACTGCACCGGTCAGCATTGACGATATCATGTTCCCGAGCGCCTTTGCCAAACGAGCTTGCGAAGGCTTCATCGCAGGCGATCACTCGATGATCTGCCTACACGGGCCACCTGGAACAGGAAAGAGCGCGCTCGCTAGGCAGCGTGGACAAAGGTGCTTCACACCGCGGGGCTGAGATGATTCAAGGCTGCCTCCTGTGTGGAGGCGCTGGTGCTACGGGGTTTGCTGACGGACGCGGAGTGGGCCTTCTTCGAGCCCTTCGTGGTGGAGACCGGTCCCTTTCGCGGCCGTC
>Ga0160427_10001234_pt1 | contig 15780 bp, 14 predicted proteins | sample SolpanmetagenomL_FD_108194 | JGI IMG/M metagenome (GOLD analysis project Ga0160427, IMG submission 108194) | Solar panel surface microbial communities from Lawrence Berkeley National Laboratory, California, USA - L | ecosystem: Engineered > Built environment > Solar panel > Unclassified ...
ACCTGGGCCTGCTGCGTACCAAGGCGGTCGACAACGGCGACGGCACCTTCGACATCACCGGCACCAAGATCTTCATCTCGGCCGGCGAGCACGACTTCGCCGACAACATCGTGCACCTCGTGCTGGCCCGCATCGAGGGTGCGCCCGCCGGCACCAAGGGCATCAGCCTGTTCCTGGTCCCCAAGTACCTCGTGAACACCGACGGTTCGCTCGGCGAGCGCAACCCGGTGGTGTGTGCCAGCCTTGAGCACAAGATGGGCATCAAGGCCAACGCCACGGCGGTGCTCAACTTCGACTCGGCCAAGGGTATCCTGGTCGGGCAGCCCAACAAGGGCATGCAGGCCATGTTCATCATGATGAACGGCGCGCGCCTCGGCACCGGCCTGCAGGGCCTGGGGCTCGGCGAGGCCGCCTACCAGAACGCGCTCGCCTACGCCAAGGACCGCATTCAGATGCGCCACGAGCCGCGCCTCGACGCCTCACAGCCGGCCGACCCGATCATCGGTTACCCCGACGTGCGCCGGATGCTGCTGACTGCCAAGGCCTACAACGAAGGCGCCCGCGCCCTGGCCTTCTGGCTGGGCCTGAACATCGACATCGAGCACCACCACCCCGACGCCGCCCGGCGTGAAGAGGCCGCCGACATCGTGGCGCTGCTTACCCCGGTCGCCAAGGCCTTCATGACCGACAACGGCTTCCAGAGCACCGTGCTGTCCCAGCAGGTCTTCGGCGGGCACGGCTACATCAAGGAATGGGGCATGGAGCAGTTCGTGCGTGATGCCCGCATCGGCCAGATCTACGAGGGTACCAACGGCATCCAGGCGCTCGACCTGCTGGGGCGCAAGGTGCTCGGCGACGGCGGCAGGAAGCTGCAGAAGCTGGCCGGAATGCTCGGCAGCTTCGTGGAAGAGAACGAGGGCAACGAGGAACTCGCGCCGATGCTCGAAGTGCTCGGCAAGGCCGCTCAGCAGGTCGGCTCGCTGACCATGGTGATCGGTCAGAAGGCCATGCAGAACCCCGACGAGGCCAACGCCGCCGCCGTGGACTACCTGCGCTACATCGGCCACGTGACCTACGCCTACCTGTTCGCGCTGATGAGCAAGGCAGCCCTCGAGCAGATCGCCGCCAGCAACGACAAGGACGGCTTCTACAAGGCCAAGGTGCAGACCGCGCAGTTCTACTACGCCAAGCTGTTCCCCGAGACCAAGGCCCTGGCCGCCACCATCAAGGCGGGCAACGACACGCTGGCGGTCGACGACGCGGCGATGTTCGGCTTCGAGAAGGCGCTCGTCACGGCGTAAACGTCAGGCACAGCGAACGGCCCTTCGGATGGAGGGCCGTTTTCTGTTGCCGGATGTCCGTCAACGCCGTGGAAGTGAGGGGTGAAAGGTAGAGGGTGCCGGGGTGAGAGGTGCTGGGCAGGAGGTGTGACGAGACTGGAGCCGCCCCGGCTCCCCAGGGTGCCTGCTTGACCCGCAGGCGGGGCTGGCGTTCGCCCGAACCATCCGGCCCCCGGAGTGTAGAGCACTGCTCGGTTATTCCACAGCTACTCCACCAGCGCGTTCGCCCAGTTCGCCTGTTGAATCTGCGTCTCCAGTTCGCGCCGCTCGCGGGCCAGCCGGTCGATTCTGCCCTGAAGCTCCCGCACCGGCAGGTGCGACACGAAGCGCAGCTCGGTGCGGGTCTGGCGGGCGTGCTGCAGGCTGGCGGCCTCGGCCGCTGTGCGCAAGGCCGACAGGCGCAGGTCGAGCACCTCGCGGTGGGCCAGCGCGTCGGTGAGGCTCTGGCCGCTCGGCAGCCGGGCCGCCATGTTGCTGCGGTGAATCCGGGCGATCAGGACACCGAGCGCGTCGTAGAGGCCCATCAGCTCTTCTAACAGGGCGGCGGGGTTCTCGGCGGGCGGCTCGCCTTCCTGGGTGCGGGCGTTGGTGCGCACGCGTTCCTGAAGCTGCAGGGCGCGTTTCTGGAGGTCGGCGCGGTCGATCAGAGCCTCGGCGAGTTGCATGGTCGAAAGATACTGTCCGCTGCTCGGTCCCGCGTGCTCGGCGCTGCCCGGCTACGACGTGAGGCGGCTCAGCAGTTCGTCCAGCAGCAGGCGCTCGCCGGGAGAAAGGAGAGTGCCCACGTCCGGCAGGTGGGCGCGCAGCGTGACGGCGGCGCTCGCCAGGTCGCTTCCCTCGGGGCGCGGCGCCGCCTTCGCGCCCGCATCGGTGCAGATGGCGGCCATCACGCTCTCGCGGGCCAGCCGCGCCAGGGCGGGGTCGCGCTGCGCCTCGGGCAGCGAGAGCAAGGTCAGCACCAGGCCGCTGCCCGAGGCGTGCATCAGCTGCGCGGCCTGCTCCTCGCTCACCTTCAGGCGTCCGGCCAGCGCCAGCGCGTGAATCTTACGCTCCAGGAAGCCGCGCCCGCTGGCCTCGGCGGCGGTGACCTCGCCCGGACGCGTATCCGTGACCATCAGGGTGTAGATGGCCGGGTGGGCCAGTCCGAAGTTCACGTGCAGGTCCCAGCCGGTCCTCAGTTCCTCCAGGGGGTCAGCGGCGGGCGTCCGGCCCTGCTTCTCGCTCAGGTAGGTGGCGTAGCCGTGCTCGGCCACGGCGCTGAGCAGGCCGCGCTTGTCTCCGAACAGGCGGTACAGCGCCGGAGCCTGCACGCCGGCGGCGGCGGCCACGCTGCGGGTGGTCAGGGCGTCGCGGCCGCCTTGGTCGAGCAGCAGGATGGCCGCGGCCAGTATCCGTTCGCGCAGCCCCTCGGAAAGCGGCTCTTCGGCACTGTCGTTCGCCGGACTGGTTTTCATGCTGCTCACTGCTCCGCTCACCCCCCGACTATAGGCGACCGCCGAAAGCGGGTGGCCATGCCTCTCACCAAATATCACTGGAATCGTAATATCGTTATCAACGTTAAACGCGTGCAGATGGTCTTCGCGCGCAGGAGGAACCTATGATCATCGTGACTGGAGCCACCGGGCAGCTGGGAAAAGGCATCACTGAGGAGCTGCTCAGGCGGCTGCCCGCAGAGCAGATTGGCGTGAGCGTGCGCGATCCGGACAAGGCGAGAGACCTCGCCGAGCGCGGCGTGCGCGTTCGGCAGGCGGAGTTCTCCGACCCGGGCAGCCTGCGCCACGCCTTCGAGGGCGCCACACAGGTGCTGATCGTGTCGGCGGGCACGCTGGGCGAGGAGGGAGCGCAGCTGCACCGAAACGCCATCGACGCGGCGCGGGAGGCCGGAGCCCGGCGGCTGCTGTACACCAGCCACATGGCCGTCAACCCCGACTCGCTCTTTCCGCCGATGTGGACGCACGCCGCCACCGAGGAGCTGCTGCGCGCCTCGGGCGTGCCCTACACCGCGCTGCGCAACGGGTTCTACGCGAGCAGCGCCGCCTGGCTGCTGGGGCCTGCGATTCAGACCGGCGAGGTGAGCGGCCCGCAGGACGGCCCCGTCTCCTGGACCACGCACGCCGATCTGGCCGAGGCAGCCGCCGTGATCCTGGCCGACGAGGGACAGTTCGACGGACCGACGCCGCCGCTCACCTCCTCGCAGGCGCTCGACCTCGCCCAGCTCGGCGAGGTGCTGGCCGACCTGACGGGCCGCCCCAGCCGCCGGGTGACGGTGCCCGATGACGAGTACCGCGCCGGAATGGTGGCGGCCGGTCTGCCGGAGATGAGGATCGACATCTCGGCGGGCCTGTTCGCCGCCAGCCGCCGGGGCGAGTTCGCGGCCACCGACCCGGCACTCGGCGCGCTGCTGGGCCGCGCCCCCACATCCATGCGCGAGGTGCTGGCGGAGATTCTGGCCACGAGGTAGCGCCGGGCAGGGGAGGTCGGAGGGTTCGGGGAGACGATCGATCCTCCCCGGACCTTCCGGCTTTGTCGTTTCCCAACCTTTCTGCTCGGTTCTCTGCCTTATGCTAAAATTAGACTCAGTTCAATAAGCTAACCTAGAACTCGTCAGGAGGACACATGAAAATATTGACTCTGGTTCGGCAGGTGCCGGACGCCGAGGCCCGCGTGAAGGTGGCGGGCACCGCCGTCGATCTGGAAGGCACCACGCTGGTGATCGACGGCATGGACGAATACGGTGTGGAAGAGGCGTTGCGGCTGCGCGAGGCCGGAAGTGCCGCCGAGGTGATCGCGCTGGCGGTCGGCCCCAAGCGCAGCGAGGACGCGCTGCGAACGGCCCTGGCGATGGGCGCCGACCGCGCCATTCACGTCGAGACCGACATCCGCCTCGACGCGGTGGCGCTCAGCCGTGTGGTGGCGCAGGTCGCCCAGGCCGAGGGCGCGCAACTCGTGCTGGTCGGCGGGCAGGAGGCCGACTGGGACTCGCAGGCGCTGGGAGCGGCCACCGCCGAGCGTCTCGGCTGGCCGCAGCTCACCTGGGTCAACGAGCTGAAGGTCGAGGGCGAGACCGCCACCGGCCGTCACGACGTGGATGAGGGCAACGAGAGCTTCTCGGCGGCCCTGCCGCTGGTGGTCACCACCCAGCAGGGCCTGAACGAGCCCAGGTACCCGACCCTGCCCAACATCATGAAGGCCAAGAAGAAGGAACTGCGCAAGGACAACCTCGACACCTACGGTGTTCAGGCTGGCGTGCAGTTCGTCGGGGCCGAGATCCAGGCCCGCGCCCGCAAGAACCACATGATCGACGGCAAAGACCCGGCGGCGGCGGCCAGTGAGCTGCTGAACCTGCTGCGAAACGAAGCGAAGGTGCTCGCATGATTCTGATCGTCGCGGAACACAACGGAAGCAAGCTGACCAAGAGCACCCTCGAGATGGTCACCGCGGCGCGCGGCAGCGGGCGGGAAGGCCCCGTCACGCTGCTGGTGCTCGGGCAGGGCGTGGCCGCCGTCGCCACCGAGGCGGCCGGATACGCCGAGCAGGTGCTGGTAGGCGATAGCGCCGCGCTCGCACAGTACAACGCCGAGCTGTGGGCGGCGGCCACCGCGCAGATCGCCCGGGAGGGCGAGGCCAGCACGGTCATCATCGGCGGCAGCCGCTCGGGCCGCGAGTACGCGCCGCGCGTGGCCGTGAAGCTCGACGCGCCGTACCTGGAAGACGCCATCAGCCTGTCGGGCGGCGACACGCTCACGGCGCAGCGCTATACCTTCCTGGCCCGCGTGACCGAGACGGTGAGCGCTTCCGGCCTGGTGGTCGTGACGGCCAAGCCCGGCAGCTTCGCGCCGGCCGAGCCGGCCCAGGCGGCGGGCGAGCAGTACGACATTGACCTCGATCTGCCCGCCGCGCGCGTTCAGATCACCGGCAAGACCGTCGAGAAGACGAGCCGCGTGGCCCTGACCGAGGCCGACGTGATCGTGACCGGCGGGCGCGGCGTGGGCAACCCCGACAACTTCAGCACCTACGTCGAGGGGCTGGCCGACAGCATCGGTGCGGGTGTCGGCGCCACCCGTGCGGTGGTCGACGCGGGCTGGCGACCCTACGCCGAGCAGGTCGGCCAGACCGGCAAGACCGTGCAGCCCAAGGCCTACATCGCGCTGGGCGTGTCGGGCGCCGTGCAGCACCTTTCGGGCATGGGCAAGAGCAAGTTCATCGTGGCGATCAACAAGGACGCCGAGGCCCCGATCTTCAAGGTGGCCGACTACGGCATCGTGGGCGACCTGAACGAGATCGTCCCGGCGCTGATCGCCGCCAGCAAGAGCTGAGCTTCAGAGCAAGACAGGGCGGCCACCGGACAGGTTCCGGGGCCGCCCTTCTGGTGTGTCCTGCGGGTGACCGGGTCGGTAAGGTCGATCAGAAAAGCAGGATCGAGACGCCGAGCGGCGGCTGTCGCGGGAGGCTGGTCACGAAGGTCCAGCGTTGCCGGACCAGAATCAGCCTTCCGCTCTCCGGCCAGTCAAAACCACCTGTTCCGGGAGCGCGCGTCAGCTCAGGCGAGTTCCATCAGTTCGTCGTTCCACAGGCCCAGCGCTCTGGCGCGCCGCACGGCTTTCGTGCCCTGCCGGCCCCGCACCGCCGACATGAAGGCGGCGTCCTGCGTGAGGGTGGTCAGCACCCAGAAGTCGCCCCAGAGCTCGAAGCCCCATTCCTGCCGCATGGCGCGGGCCGCCGTGTCCCAGACCGGCTCGCTCAGGTCCTCGAGCGGCGCGATGTAGTGGCTCAGGCCGTCGGTGGCCGGGTTGGCGCGGACCTCGCGGGTGTACTCGGCCTGCTCGCGGCGGTTCAGGTTTTCCAGCGTACCGACCCGGCAGTAGTCGGCAGACAGGGCGCTGAAGGTGTCGCGGCAGCGGGTTGGGCGCACCTCGTAGGCGGTGCAGGCCCCGGTCTCGCGGCTCAGCAGCGGGCAGTAGCCGATCTCACGGCGGTGGCGCTGAAAGTACTCGTCCCAGCTGCGGGCGCTCTTCGCGTTGGCGATCACCTCGTGGGCCCGTGCCCGCATGGCCTCCAGCTGACTGCCGGAGAGCTGCGAGGCGGTCAGCAGCGCCTCGGCCAGGCTGCAGCGCACCGGAAAATCGCAGCAGTGCACGCAGCCGCTGCGGCAGTGCACCGCGCCGCCTTGCCGGGTGAAGCCTTCGATCCAGCGCCCGGCCTTCTGACCGTAGGCGGCGTAGGCGCGGGCCACGGCGCCGGTCAGGCGGTCGTCGCCGGAGCGGCCGGGGGAAAGCGGTGGGGAGGAGGTCATCTGCGCCGACCAGCATAGCCTGCACCCGGAGCAACCACGCCTGCGCCGGTCTCATTTCGTCTCCCGCTCCGGCGTTTATCAGCCCCGCATCTTCCGGGCCGGTTGCGGGCCTATACTTGGAGCAAGGTGTTCAAGCGAAAATCTGTTCCGCCCCCCGCCAGTGCTGGCCCGCTTCCTGCCGCGTCTGCCGTCTCTGCCGAGGCGGATGTCAGCCGGGTGCTGGGCGACCTGCTGGCCAAACCCACCCAGGAAAGCGTGCTCGACGGGGCGCTGGCGCACGCGGCGGTGCTGCTCGGCGGCCAGATTCGTGGGCTGGGCATTCTGCGCCGCGGGCAGGACCGGGTGGGCGCAGTCATGGGTTACCCGCGCGACCTGATCGGTCAGCCGCTCAGCGGGCCGTGGGCGGCGGGCCGGATGCGCCTGCTCGAAGGCGGCGCGCGCGAGCTGTACGAGGCCAACGATCCGGAGCTCGCCGCCCGTTTCGATGCTGCGGGCATGCGCTCGGTGGGCCTGTCGCTGGTGGTGCCGATCACCGACCGGGGACGTCCGCTGGGGGCGCTCTTGCTCGACCGGGTGGCCGAGGGCGGCATCGGGCCGCAGCAGCAGGAGGCGGTGGGCCGCTTCGCGCAGGCGGTCGGGCCGCTGCTGGGCCTGATCGAGGGACGCGACGAGTGGCGGCAGGCGGCCCGGCAGATCACCGCCACGGTGGTCGAGGCGCTGGAGAGCCGCGACTTCGACTCGCTGGGCCACGCCCGCTCGGTGGCCGAGGTGGCGCTGCGCCTGGGGCGCGGCCTGGGGCTGGCGGGCCGCGAACTCGACGAGCTGTGGTACGCCGCGACCCTGCACGACCTGGGCAAGATTCAGGGTGAGAGCGGGCACGCACAGGTGGGGGCCAACCTGCTGAGCGGCGTTCAGGCGCTGGGCGAGGCCGAGCGCGGCGTGCGCCACCACCACGAACGCTGGGACGGCCAGGGTGAGCCCGACCGCCTGAGCGGCGAGGACATTCCGCTGTACTCGCGCATCATCGCGGTCGCCAACGCCTACGTGCGGTTGGGCGACGTGAACCGGGTGCAGGCGCAGGGGGGAAAGGCGCTCGACCCGCGCATCGTCGGCATCCTCGAGAAGCTGGAACAGTAGGCTCGCGCCTGTCCTCACCCTGCCGGTAAAAGCGGGGTCTAGACTCGCCAGGTGTCCAGCCTTCGTCCTGCTGTGCCGCGCTCCGGTTCGCGTGTGCGCCCGTTCGTGCCCGTTTCTCTGGTCTGCTCGGTCCTGGCAGGCGTCGGTCTCGCCCTGGCCAGCCCGGCCACCGATCTGTTTCAGGCGGCTACCCGCACGCTCACGGCCAACTACTACGGCTGGTCGGACGCCGACCGCCCGGCCCTGATCGCGCAGTACGCGGCCACGCTCGACGCCGACTGTGCCCCGGTCGCCGAGAGCTGCAGCTACGACCAGGGACGCGCGGTGCTGAAAGACATGCTCGCGCAGCTGCACGACGCGCACACCAGCGTCCGGGACGCCGAGGGGGCCGAGCGGCTGCGCGAGGTGCAGGACGACCTGACCGTGCCGCGCACCGGCCTGCGGGTGGTCAAGACGCCGCTCGGCCTGCTGGTGGTGGGGGTGTCGCCGGGCAGTCCGGCCGAGCTGGCCGACCTGCGGCGCTTCGACCTGCTGGTGGCGGTCGGCGATCTGGCCGTCACCGAGGGCCGGGCCGATCCGGCGGCGTTCGTGCGGCTCGAGCGCCAGGCCGCGCCGATCACCGTGTCGGTGCAGCGGGCTGGGCAGTCGCCCCGGGCGGTGACGCTCACGCCCGCGCCGCTGAAGGCGAGAGATGTCCCGATTCTCAGCTGGCAGCAGACGCCGGCAGGTCGGGTGGCCATCATCCAGTACCCGACGTTTTTGCCGGGCGACAGCGCCGAGCTGTTTCTCAAGACGCTGCGGCAGGCGCAGGGGGCGGGGGCCGCCGGGCTGGTGGTCGACGTGCGCTACAACGGCGGCGGGCGGCTCGACCAGTGCGTGCAGGCCGCGAGTGCTTTCGAGCCGACCTTCTATCAGGCGCGCACGCTGGGCAGCCAGGGCCGCCTGAACACCTGGGACTACGCGGCGATCGGCGGCGAGGGCAGTGCGCCGGGGCGGGTGCGCGAGCTGCTCAGTGCCTCCCGGGCGCTTCCGGCCCCGCTCTGGACCGGCCCGACGGCCATCCTGATGGACGAGAACACTGCGTCGTGTGCCGAGGTGTTCGGGTATTTCGCGCGTCAGGCGGGAGTGGTGCTGGTGGGCCAGCCGACCAAGGGCGTCATGAACAGCGGCGTGAGCTTCTTTCCGCTGCCCGACCAGGGCGTGCTGAGCGTGACCATGCTGCGCGCCTACGACCTGTCGGGCCACCCGCTGCCGGGCCGCCTGGAACCCGACGTGAACGTGCCCGCCGACCTGGCGGCGCTGACCGGTCAGGGCCAGGACACGGCGCTGCAGGCGGCGCTGGGCGCGGTGCAGTCGCGGCTCTCGGGCGCGGCGTCGGTGGAAACCCCCGGTCGGTAAGAAGGGAAAGACGCGGTGGGCTGGATGGCCGCTGCTCTGAACAGTGTCCATGTGCGTGCTAGCGTGACCGGATGAGTGTGCTCGGGTGATTCTCGCGGTGCTGGCGATCGGACTTCTGGCAGGTGTGCTCGGGGCGATCCTGGGGCTGGGCGGCGGCGTGGTGGTGGTTCCGGCGCTTGAGTTCGTGCTGCCATACTTCGGGCACCCGGTCACCATCACCCAGGCGGTCGCCGTCTCGCAGATCGGGGTGCTGGCCGTCGGACTGGCGGGCACGGCCGGCTACCTGCGTCAGGGCCTGATCCGGGCCAGGACCGGCTACCTGCTCTCGCCGTACACCATTCTGGGCGGCGTGGTCGGCAGCTGGCTGGGCCTGCGGCTGCCCGCCAAGGTGGTCGCCACGGTGTTCGCGGTGCTGCTGCTGTACAGCGCCTACAACCTGTTGCGCGGCCTGAAGCGCGTCGAGGTCGAGCGCGAGCCGAGCCGGCTCGTCCCCCCCGCCATGACCTTCTCGGGCATCATGAGCGGCCTGCTGGGCATCGGCGGCGGCACGGTGCAGGTGCCGGTGATGAACCTGCTGGGCGGCATCCCGATCCGGCAGGCGATCGCCACCAGCACCTTCATCATGGGCCTGACCGCCGTGGCGAACGCGCTCGTGTACAGCGCCAGCGGACAGCTCGACTACGTGATCGCGGCGGCGGTGGCGCTCGGCGTGCTGGTGGGCGCCCGGAGCGGCACCGTGCTGGCGGCCCGCATCAGCGCTCAGAACCTCAAGCTGTTCTTCAGCCTGCTGCTGATCTTCACGGCGCTGCAACTGCTGTACAAGTACTGGGTCACGACGGGGGCCATATGACCGACAAGCCGAAGAACATCCCGTTCACCCCGGGCACCTCCGAGACCGCCGGGCTGCCCTCCTGGCTGTTTCCCGCCGGATTCTGGGTGGCGGTGGTGGCGCTCGCTTTGGCGCTGCTGGTGCCGCGCCTGGCGCTGTGGGCGGTGGGCTGGGTGATGCTGGTGCCGGTGCTGGCCGCCCTCTGGGTGGCGCTGGCCGCCCTGAAGACCGACCGGCGCCTGAGCGTGGCCGCGCTCGTGGCGCTGGCCGGGCTGGCCGTGGTGTTCTTCGTCAAGGGGCTGCTGGCCTGAGTTCGTAGCGGCAGGATCGCGTGAGCAACTCGTGTGCAGACCGCTTCGCCCTGCAGATTGTCACCGAACCTTGACACACTTTGCAGCGTCCCCTAGCCTGAGCCAGCGTCCCCGGATGTTGGGCGAACGCTCAGTGTAGACTCAGGAAGATCGAAAAATTCACAGGCCGGGACAGGCAGGGCGTCCCCTGGAGCGAACCTATGAAGCGAACGGTTTCTGCGTCACCTTCCGCCCCTGTCTCTCGTTCTCTGAAGGCCAGAACTCTGCTGGCCCTCGCCCTGGCGCTCACAGTGCCGCTGGCCGCCGGTCAGGCCGGAGCGCAGTCGGCCCGGCAGACCACGCTCGTCCTGGGCGGCGACTTCTCGGACCTGATCACCCTCGATCCGGGCGTGTCGTACGAGTTCACCGGCTCTCTCGTCACCGGCAACCTGTACGACACGCTGGTCGGCTTCGAGGGCAACGACCTGAGCAAGGTGCGTCCCCGGCTGGCGAGCAGCTGGAAGGTCACGCCCACCAGTGCGGGGTCGCAGATCACCTTCACGCTGCGCAGCGCCAAGTTCTCGACTGGCCGCCCGGTGACGGCCGCCGACGTGGTGTACTCGATGAACCGCGTGATCTCGCTCAAGTCGCCGTCGAGCTTCCTGCTGACCGACGTGGCGAACCTCAAGGTCGGCTCGGTCACGGCCCCGAACGCCAGCACGGTGGTGTTCAGCATTCCCAAGACCGCCAACCCGAACATCGTGCTGGCGCTGCTGACCTTCAATGTGGGCGGCATCATCGACAGCACCGAGGCCAAGGCGCACGAGCAGAACGGTGACTTCGGCTCGGCGTGGCTGCGCGACCACAGCGCGGGCTCTGGGCCGTTCGTGCTCAACCGCTGGGACCGCAGCTCTCAGGTGGCGCTCGACTCGAACCCCAACGCGTTTCGCCGCTCGGTCAACATCAAGCGGGTGATTCTGCGCTACATGCTCGAATCGTCGGCGCAGCAGACGGCCCTGAACTCGGGCGAGATCGACGTGGCCTGGGACTACACCCCCGACGCCTTCAACGCCGCGATGAGCAACTCCAAGCTCAAGGCGCTCAAAACCAGCACCTTCCAGATGGCTTACCTGGGCATGAACTCGGCCAAGGGGCAGCCGTTCGAGGACCCGCGCCTGCGCGAGGCGGTCAGGTACGCCATCGACCAGGACGGCATCATCAAGAGCCTGCTCCAGGGCCTCGGGCGCAAGGTGCAGACGATCATTCCGCTCGGGCTGGCCGGGTCCAACCCCGCGCTGCCGTACAGCTACGACCCGGCCAAGGCCAAGGCGCTGCTGGCGGCCGCGGGCAAGCCGAACGGCTTCGACGTCGATTTCCTGGTCAGCACCGGCTCGTGCTCGGGCGGCGTGCCCTGCCAAGACCTGGCGGCCAAGATTCAGGCCGACCTCGCTAAGGTGGGCATCCGGGCCAACATCAAGCAGATGGTCAACGCCGAGCTGCTGACCGCCTACCGCGCCCAGAAGGCCCCGCTGATCCAGGTCGCCTGGAGCCCGGACTACCCGGACGCCGACGGCAACGGCACCCCGCTGGCCGACTATAACGCCCACTCGCTGGCGTGGCGCAATGCCTGGAGCGACCCGGCGGCGAGCAAGCTGGCGCAGTCGGCGGCCGTCGAGATCGACCAGGCCAAGCGGATCGCCCTGTACAAGCAGCTCACCGAGCTGGTGGTCAAGTCGGGCCCGTACGCCATCCTGTACCAGCCGTACAAGCCGGTGGTCACGAGCTCGAGCGTGGTGGGCTTCGTGCGCAATGCCAACGGCGACGTGCAGTTCGAGAAGATCGCCAAGAAGTAAGCGGGGGAGGGAAGAGGGCCTGGATGTCGGGAAGCTTCCTGATGTCCAGGCCAAGTCCTTTTGGATGGTTGAAGGAGGCGGGCAACTTCTGTTGATCTATATTCTGCGCCGGCTGGCGCTGATGGTGTTCGTGCTGTGGGGCGTCACGCTGGCGGCCTTCGTGATCTCGCACGTGGTACCCGCCGATCCGGCGGCGGCCGCGCTCGGCAACAACGCCCGCGAGGAGCAGTTGCAGGACTTCCGTGTGAAGAACGGCCTCGACAAGCCGCAGGTCGTGCAGTACGCGGTGTACATGGGCAAGCTCTTTCACGGTGACCTGGGCGTCTCGCTGCGCACCCAGGCGCCGATCGCCGCCGACCTGCGGCAGTTCTTTCCGGCCACGCTGGAGCTGACGCTGGTGGCGGTGGTCTTCGCCGTCCTGATCGGCCTGCCGCTCGGGCTGATCGCGGCGCTGCGGCACAACCGCGCGCCCGACCTGCTGGCCCGCATCTTCGCGCTGGTCGGCGGGGCCACCCCGGTCTACTGGCTGGCGATTCTGGCGCTCAACGTGTTTCACGAGCGGCTCGGCTGGCTGCCGGGGCCGGGGCGCATCGACGCCTACAGCCTCGCGCCGCCGGTGCGCACCGGGCTGGTCACGGTCGACGCGCTGCTGGCCCACGACCCGGAAGTGTTCGTGGACGCGCTGCGGCACCTCGTGCTGCCGGGGCTGGTGCTGGGGGCGTTCTCGGCGGCCCTGCTGACCCGCATGACCAGGAGCGCCATGCTCGAAGTGCTGGGCCAGGACTACATCCGCACCGCCCGGGCCAAGGGGTTGCCGGGGGGCCGGGTGGTCTGGAAGCACGCGCTGCGCAACGCCTCGCTGCCAATCCTGACCGTGCTGGGCAGCCTGTTCGGCAGCCTGCTGACCGGAGCGGTGCTCACCGAGACCATCTTCTCGTGGCCGGGCATCGGCGGCTACGCCACGAGTTCGGCCGTCAGCCTCGACTTTCCGGCGGTGATGGGCGTGACGCTGGTGGCCGGCCTTGCTTATTCGCTGGTGAACCTGCTGGTCGACCTGCTGTACGTGGGCTTCGACCCGCGCGTGAGCTACGCGTGACCGCCGCTCCGATGCTGGCCTCGGCCCGCACGCTGTTCACCGACCGGCGCTCGACCCTGCGCCGACTGCTGCGCAATCCCGGCGCGGTGGTGGGCCTCGTGCTGCTGTCGCTGCTGCTGCTGGCGGCGCTGCTGCTGCCGCCGCTGCTCGGCAGCCCGCTGGAACAGAACCTGGGCGTCCGGCTGTCACCTCCGTCGGCGGCGCACCTGCTCGGCACCGACCAGCTGGGCCGTGACGTGCTGTCGCGCGTGGCGAACGGCGCGCGGCTCTCGCTGGGCCTCGGCTTCACGGTGATGCTGACCTCGCTGGTGATCGGGCTGGTGGTCGGCCTGCTGGCCGGGCTGCTGGGCGGCTGGTGGGACGAGGCCCTGATGCGCCTGACCGACATCTTCCTGGCCTTCCCGGGCCTGATCCTGGCGATGGCCATCTCGGCGGCGCTCGGGCCGAGCCTGCTGAACGTGATGATCGCGGTGGCGCTGGTGTCGTGGCCCACCTATGCCCGTCTCATCCGGGCGCAGGTGCTCTCGCTGCGCGAGCGTGAGTTCATCGACGCGGCGCGGGCGCTGGGTGCGGCGCAGGGACGTGTGGCGCTGCGCCACCTGCTGCCCAACAGCGTGGCCCCGCTGCTGGTGCAGGCGAGCTTCGACGTCGGCAGCGCCATCCTGACCGCCGCCGGCCTGGGCTTCATCGGCTTCGGGGCGCAGCCGCCCACGCCCGAGTGGGGCGCGATGGTGTCCGAGACGCGCAATTACATCTCGCAGGCTCCCTGGGCGTCGAGCACGCCCGCCCTGGCCATCCTGGCCACCGTGCTGGCCTTCAACCTGATCGGCGACGGCCTGAGAGACGTGCTCGATCCGCGCGGGCGGTAATTACCCCGTCAGGTCAGCACTCTGCATCCGCTCGACGCCTGCCGCCGCCATCGCCTCCCAGGCCGCACCGAGCGAGCCGCCGAGGTCGATGGCGCGGCAGGCGTCCTCGATTACTGCCGCGCCGAAGCCCTGCTCGCGGGCGTCCTGGGCGCTCCAGGCCACGCAGAAGTCGGTGGCGAGGCCGACCAGCACCACCCGCGTCAGGTTCCGGTCGCGCAGGTAGCCGCTCAGGCCGGTGTGGGTGCGGCGGTCGGCCTCCTGAAACGCCGAGTAGCTGTCGACCGTGCGGCGAAACCCCTTGCGCAGCACGAGCTGCGCTCCCGGCAGCCGCAGCGCCGGATGCAGCTCCGCGCCCCAGCTGCCCTGCACGCAGTGGTCGGGCCACAGCACCTGCGGGCCATAGGGCAGCGGCGCCAGGTCGTAGGGCGCGGCGCCTTCATGCTGCGAGGCGAACGAGTGGTGGCCCTGCGGATGCCAGTCCTGCGTGACCAGGACGTGCTGAAAGTGCCCGGCCAGCGCATTGATGACCGGCACCACCCGGTCGCCGTCCGGTACGGCCAGCGCGCCGCCGGGGCAGAAGTCGTTCTGCACGTCGATCACCAGCAGCGCGTCGGTCTCGGGGTCGAGGGTGAACATGGGTCAGTTTACCGGCACGGAGCACCGTCTGCGCTTCCTAATCTTGTACCGAGTTCAAAATATTGAGCTAGAATGAAGCCAGTCACCACCGGAGGCACCATGCACACGTACACAGCGAAGATACAGAAAGCTGCCGTCATCGGCGCGGGCGTGATGGGCGCGGCCATCGCCGCACAACTCGCCAACGCCGGGATTCCCGTTCTGCTGCTCGACATCGTGCTGCCAGACAACCCCGACCGCAACGCGGCGGCCAGGGGCGGCATTCAGCGGGCGCTCAAGGCCCGTCCCGCCGCCTTCATGGACCCGGCCCGGGCCGCGCTCATCGAAGTGGGCAACCTGGAAGACGACCTGGGCAAGTTGAAGGACGCCGACTGGATTCTGGAAGCGATCATCGAGAAGCTGCCGGCCAAGCGCGAGCTGTGGGAAAAGGTCGAGAAGGTCGCCAAGAAGACGGCCATCCTGAGCAGCAACTCCAGCGGCATCCCGATGCACCTCCAGATCGAGGGCCGCAGCGAAGCGTTCCAGTCCAGATTCGTGGGGGCGCACTTCTTCAACCCGCCGCGTTACCTGTACCTGCTGGAAGTCATCCCGACGCCCAAGACCGACCCCCAGGTGGTGGCCGACTTCAGTGCCTTCGCCACCACCGTGCTCGGCAAGGGCGTGGTCGTCGCCAACGACGTGCCCGGTTTCGTGGCGAACCGCATCGGCGTGTACGGCATCGTGCGGGCCATGCACTACATCGGGAAGTACGGCCTGACGCCCGCCGAGGCCGATCAGCTCACCGGGCCGATTCTGGGCCGTGCGAACAGCGCCACCTTCCGCACCGCCGACTTGTCGGGCCTCGACATCATTTACCACGTCGCCAACGACCTGGGGGCCGCCACGTCCGCCGACGAGGACTTCACCCTCACCGAACCGTTCAGGCGGCTGGTCGAAGAGAAGAAGTGGCTGGGCGACAAGACCGGCAGCGGCTTCTACAAGAAGACCAAGGACGCCAAGGGCAAGACGGTGATCCTGAACCTGAACCTGGACACCTTCG
>Ga0160427_10001236_pt1 | contig 15762 bp, 20 predicted proteins | sample SolpanmetagenomL_FD_108194 | JGI IMG/M metagenome (GOLD analysis project Ga0160427, IMG submission 108194) | Solar panel surface microbial communities from Lawrence Berkeley National Laboratory, California, USA - L | ecosystem: Engineered > Built environment > Solar panel > Unclassified ...
ATCCGCAAAAGACATCGCTTCTGTAACAAATCGCACTCATGAAGCTTGTATACGCATCATAGATAAACAATTCAAACCAATGACGAATTTCGCAGATAGAGATCATTGTGTGCAATACATGGTTGCCGTCATGTTTGTATTCGATCGCTTAGAAGCCACTGACTACGTAGATGGGTCGGAAGCGGCGCAGAGTCCTTTGGTGGAAGAATTAAGGCAAAAGATCAAATGTGTAGAAGATGAAGCTTTTACTAAAGACTACCATGATCCTGAAAAGAGAAGTATTTCTAATGCATTGACCGTCACGCTGAAAGACGGAACTGTCTTGGATGAAGTAGTGGTGGAAAATCCACTTGGTCATAGAACGAGAAGAGAAGAAGCCAAGCCCGAGATTCTGAAAAAGTATATAGGTCATATTACACCACATTTTGATCAAGCAAGAGTCAAAGAGTTGGTCGAATTGGGTCAAGATGCAGAAAGATTGTATGCTTATGATATTGACAAGTATGTGGATTTGTATGCAAAGGACAAGATATTGTAATAGAAACAAGTCTATGAATGTTAACATATTCATGATCAATAATGTCGACCATTGTCATGACCATCAACTGTGCCTCCTACAGACCAACGTCTTTGTCCTGCTAATCTTTCAATGTCCACATATGTATTACCCCTTTTGCCAATCATTTCTGTTGACGCGGTATAACCATGAACCACATCTTTAGAGCTTGTTGTAGGGTCGCCCTTGTATAACATCATAGGACTCTCGTATTGATACGACTTTTCATAAACGCCATCATACGGACTAATTCCCTTTCCACTATTGCCATTTGCCTCTTGCTTAACCTGTAAATTCTTACGATGACTTCCAACTACTCCTGGACTTCTATGAATTCTATACAATGTACCAGTACTTGGTCTGTCCTGACGACTTGCCCGATAGTTCTGACTCAATTGACTATCACGTCTTTTACAATGAGGACCATGATATTTGTGACGACCATGAGCTTTTTGCTTTGGCGACGTGCCATCACATTTCTCCGAAGATGACGTAGAATGCTCGTGCATCGATCCCATGACTGATGCATTATCATTCTCGGGCATTTCCCTACCCAGCAATGTGAATTCTTCCGGACGTAGACTAATTCGCTTGATATGTGAAGGATTTGCCCGTGCTTGCATCAGAGATATATACTCTGGGACTGTCAAGGTTAAGAATAGACTAAGAATGAAGATTGGGACAGCTGCCCAAATATACCATTGTACTGGCCATGATACAGACGTTATGCCGAAAATGGACTATCTCGAGTTAGATTGCATCGCTAGATGAAAATCGTGATTTACTCACAGCCACAAATGATATTGGTAGAAATATTGCACCGAGGATAGATATAAAACGAGCGTTGGATGCTGATTAAATATCAGCAAACAGAATGAATTTATCAGGCCATGTTTTTGCATCATACATTGTGCGGCATTCTCTAGGTTGAATTCAAGCTCAATTAGATTATTGAACCGCTCTTTCATCGATACAAGATATGCATCATACTGCTCCAAGTCTCCAATAGCGTCATCCATAGCCTCCCACACTGTATTACCATGCTTGTTTTGTATTGATTCGATTTTCTTGAATTTGAGTAATTTCCTGAAAGATCGACTGTGAAAATGCATATACTCATGCAGCTCATAGATACGATCGACTTCTTTGTGTAATCTTCGCGTCCGAATCTTGACTGGCAAGTCTCGATGATTACTATCAATTTCCTGTGGATCAACATTAAAACTCATCAATAACAGTAGATTTGTCAAAGTACTTACAGCTTGATTCAATTTCCGACCAACTTCTTTGATAATGTTTTGCCAATCACTCAACAGCAAGTAAAGTTGAAAATAGAACCAGCAGACAGCATCATCTGAAGATTGGTCTTCACATGAAGAAGCAGCACGGAGCATGTGTGGGAAAAGAAGTTTCGAAACAATACTTTCGGCTATTGCATCTGGACGAGTGAAGATGAAGATGACTGGTATCTTGTCATTAAAACGATATGCTCCCTGGTCACAAATCCATGCACCGATGCGGAAGCGATAGTTATCGACTGATATATGTAAGTGACGTTTATAACACGATTGAGGTGAACTTACCGCTACTGAAATGATCCTGTTGTGCATCACTCATTTCAAATGACCAGAACCATACTTCCGCTAGATTCATTTGATCGACAATAAATGTCCATGGAACCTTTCCAGCCCTGCGATCTGCACTTTGTGGTAATTGCACAGCATCGAAATGTTGTACTTGCCGATTTGTAAGGTCAAGTGTTGAATCTTTTGCTTCGATACAGCTAGCAAAAACACTGGCGAGTAAATGATTGTAGCCGTTGACAGATCTGTGTCCTATTAGAACCATAACGGTCATGAAGTAGATGACATCCTTACATAATCAAGGGATCGTCTGGATTTGCTCGTACGCTATTTTGTACGGCATCGAGGAAGTCTTGACGACTTTCCGCCCTAGTGATACGTACCGAAATATAGTTTGCAGGAGCAGAGCGATGGCCTATCCGTACAATAACGCCTTGCATGTTTTTTGACCCTAACATGAATGCATAGAAATAGCAAACAATAACATCTAAATGCGATGTGACATTGATGAGAAGCAAAACAAGCAGTGATGTGGAGTGCTATGCTGATTGCAAGTGAAGATGGTGAAAAACTTGTTACAATATGGAATTCACTTGCTATAATCAGCAGGAACGATGACTTACATAGGAACTACCTTATTTTCGATACTGTCGACGATCGTAGTATCAATATTTTGGCGGTTCAACGACGATGAAATACTTTCGCATTTTCTTGGTTGTTATTTTGTTTCTGTCTTTATGTACTATCAGCACAAATCAAAGGACCTTTAACTTCCTCCATCTTTTCCCGCCCCATAATCTCTTCTACAATCTTCAACGCCCATTCCATAGCCGTACCTGGACCACGACTTGTGATTACTTTTCCGTCCACCACGACTCTGTCTGTAGAATACTCCCAGCCCTTGCCTCGTACTTCTTCCTCGACGCTAGGATGACTTGTTACCCTACACTTTTTCGATGCCAGTCCATTTCCACCTTCCACACTCCTACACAAAACTAGAGTTCCCGCACAGATGAAAGCTGTATGTTTCTCTGCCATACGAAAGTGTCGCACGAGATCGACCACTGCAGGGGTTGAAAGTAGAGTGTTTGCACCCTTTGCACCGCCTGGAATGACTAATATGGAAGAAGTGGGCTGAAGAGCGAGTTGGAGGGGATTAGGTAGAAGAGCAATTGCTCGTATGGATGGCGTGATGGAGAGACCGCGAGAACATCTTCGAAAAAAAAGGCCATCAGAGCAAGAAACGCAAGGTGAAATGTAGAGGTTCAAGATGTAGAATGTAGCTCGAACATGTTTAAGGAAAGATAATGATAATACTTACTCTGCCCAGGTGTCGTTTTTAAGATTCACGCCTACGGTATTCACTTCGAAACCAGCTCTGACGAGGATGCTTTGACGATTAATTAGTATAATTCACTTGGATGGCTGGGAATTGATCTAACTCATATGCTGTTACAAATTCGATCTCTTCAGTTCCATCAGCTATCAATATGAATGCAACCTTTTCAGTACCCTCGGTCATGGTGATACGGTGATTAATAGACGCGTATAAATATCGAGAGTGAATGTATAGGGTATCTAGACAAAAATCCTACTAAAGTAAACGTTTCTGGCAACGAGCGTTTATCACATGCCAAGTATTACATTATGTAGAATTGTACTAAGACGGGGTATGGATAGTACATTTTCAACCCACTCTTGTTGCTGACAAGCACAAGCAGTGCTTTGAGCACAAACACATTCTAACGAGGAACAGGCAATTTTCAGAGAACAAAGTCCTTATATCACAATCCATATCTTTTTTTTTTCGATTTACATTGTCATAAAAACATATTCCCTAGTTCCACGATTCCAAATTACATTTATCGTCTCGTGGCAGCATTTTTGGACGTGGATCCCTTTGCTTGTTGCTTGCTGACCTTTGCACCTGGAATACCCTTTGCAGCACTTGATGCACCCTTTGCTTTCTCGGCCTTCTTCTTGCTCTCTGCGTCGTGCTTCTTCTCTTTACCTGCTGTGATGGCGGCGGTTCTTGCAGCGGCACGTGCTTCTGGTCGCATAGATCTTCGCTCTTTGATGACATCGAGAGATGCACCAACGATGGCACGTTGTTGCTTGACTGTGCGTCTGGATCGTTTCTTTGCTACTTCCTATTTGTCGAATTTGTACTTAGTATATAACTTTCGCAACTCAACAATAAATGGGATATTGTAGAATGTCTGCTTGAGGGGGGAATGGGGTATCGTGTATGGAAGATCAAGGACATACCTCTGAGATACCCTTCTTATGTGAACGTCTGTATAATACCGTCCAGGCAATCTTTCTAGGATTCTTTCTTTGGAGGAAAAGTGATTCTGATTTTCCATTTTGGAATCTGAAGACCTTGCTGTCACCACGTACGTACAACTTGCCCTATTGAAAAGACTGAATGTTAGTATTATTCTTCTCTTTCTTGTACCATTTGTTTCGGAGTTACTGCAGGTTATCTGACAGTGATTGGAGTCGCACCTTTCCAGGGTAGATCTTTTGACCGCTAAAGGTATCTTCAAAGACACGCATATTGGCGGATTATTGTTATGATTATTCTGTCAAGGAATCGAGTATGTCGTCGCCAGCCGGCTGCCTCTTCAAAGTTAGCGGAGGTCGTTCTTGCACAATCGAGAGAGCCGGAGAATATTTGTTCCGAAAAATAACACGTGATACGAGATTATATTTTTTGACACGTCCTCCTTCTTTCATCAACAAGGCCAGGAGACTTGCCCAGTGTGCTTGTTGATATTGTTCACGAATCTATTTGGCTTGTTGCTTACCAACTATATTGCACCGTTTGAAGCATTGAACGACTGTGATTCAATTTCACGTTATAATGCGGGCAGAATATGAATTTCAATGAGAATGAATTTAGGGTTTCAAAATCTATAATTGGTCCATTTCTATAAAATAAAATAATAAGAGGTGATCAAGCCTCTTAGCAGACTGTTCTATGAATTCCTTTGTGCATAGGTCGCTTTGCCTTTTTATGAGCGTGCTTGCCATTCTCTCCAACGGTGCCCTCTTGCTTCTCCAAACGATGACTTTTGTCATCTGGTTGCCATGCTGCAAACTCTGCAGAAGAACCACTTTCCATAATCGTCTCCATGACCTGACATAGATCTGAAAAGAGTTTATCAATCAAATCCAAGGACATTGATTCCCGAACTACTACTCGCAGAATCTCCGTATTTTCTTCATTTGGTGGCAAAGGATAATTTGGAATGATATATTGTTTGGCACGCATGAGATTACTAACTGACACTTGCTTGACGTTTGGATAATCTTTATTGAACTCGTCGCTAAGTGTGAATGCCACTACTGGTAGACCAGGATTATAAGCTGCACTTGATTCTGCTTCTGGTTCATATGGTTTAGCATCAAAGGTAAGAACACCTTTCTTTCTGTGAATACCACTGATGCAACGGAAATATCCGGTAGACTCCAAGACTTTTGAGAGAAGACGAGCATTGGCCAAAGCATTTTCCATGACATCACGAAAACCCATGAAACCGAGATGAAGGAGATTGAAATATTGAGCAATGATTTGAGCTCCAGGTCTGGAAAAGTTCAAGGTATAAGATTCAATCGTACCGCCAAGATAGTGTAATTCGAAACTGAGGTACTTGGGTAAGTATGCCTCATCTCGCCAGATAATCCATCCAACTCCTGCATAGACAAGTCCAAACTTGTGACCACTAGTATTGATTGACTTTACACGAGGAAGTTCGAAATTCCACTTACCGCCAGCCTTTGCATGGGTAAATGGAGCGATAAAGCCTCCCGAAGCTGCATCAACGTGTATTGGAATGTCGTGGCCAGTCTCTTTCTCGTATGCATCGAGGATATTGGATATCTCCTCGCATTTTTCATACGAACCATGATAGGTACTTCCCAAAATAACAAAGACACCGATTGTATTTTCGTCAAGATTCTCGCGGATAAGTTCCGGATCCAAGCAATAGTCTGACTTAGCACTGACGGGTAATATTCTAGGTTCGACCTCGAAATAACGAGCAAACTTTTCAAGGGCAACTTGTGCATTTGCTCCCATGATGATGTTTGGTTTAGACTTGTCCTTGCCTTCCTTGTCTCGCTTTTCCTGCCATCTACGCTTCATAGCCAAACCACCGAGATGGATAGCCTCGGAAGATCCAGTTGTGGCCGTACCAATAGGCTTTTCTCCTTTTTGTCGGCCCCAAAGATCAGCTAATATCGATACGCATCTCATATGCATATCTTGTAAAGCAGGATATTCATCGGCATCTGACATGTTCTACATAATCATATATTAGTGTCAATCAAACATACTATCAAGTCATATTACTCACCTTGGACAAGTTTTCAATGAATAATTGTTGAGCTTTGTCTTCCATGTATGTGCCAACAAAACTTGCCAAATTCAAATTTGGACGTCCATCCAGGTCAAGCTCATCATGTAACATCTGATAGACAGCGTCTGCTGGTGCGCCTTCGTGAGGCATATTGAACTTTGGCAACTCGAAAGTGGCATTGTACCGCGAAGAATAAGGGGTATTATGAGTACCTCTCGCATTCAATCTCTGATGAGTTTTCTTTCCTTTATTTGCATGATAGTGCAATTTTGAGATGGTTTCATCCGTATCGATATGTCTTGCAAGTCCAGCCATTTTTATTGCGAGAAAACAGAAGAAAACAGAAAAGCAAGTCTTAGGAAAGTTTTTTACGAAAGGATATGACTTGTGAGAAAGGACCTAGCTTTATATACTTACGATTACGTACAGCAAATAATGCATTGCGCGTCATCTAATTACCTTCCGGCATTCGGCTTGAGGCAGAAAGTCAAGTATGGATACAGCATGTCGTTTTATCGTCATTTTTCGGATAAAAGTAAGAGTTCCGGCAAATGAATTTTGGGCCTCGAGCATTTGTCCTCCAGGATTATACGGGGTGGGCGGGGCTCCGAAGGCATGCATGGCATTACCTCATCACCAAAGTCTGAAAATTTCCCTTCTCCGCATTTCTCCGCATCTATGCTTGGTTATGATTAATAATGACGTGGCTGATTATTGATCGACGTTCGGAAATAAGAAGTTTTGACTCATCATCTTAAAGCAAGTTATTATCCACTCTCCTATCATCTTTGCTTTCTCGGATCCATTAGCATCTGTAAACCAGGATGAAGCAATTCCTTTTCCCCCTATTAGCACCGCTGGCGGTCGCTTTCTTATTGCCCGATCAAGAAATCTTTCAACAGCTTGAGATACAGGGTGGCAAAGCTCTTTCCAAGCCTGTTGGGGCTGTTTCTGGCTTCTTCTCATCAGTATCTGACAAGATCAACAAGGATGTCGTCGAGCCAATTAGGGGAACCGCGGATAAGATCAAAACAACGCTACAATCTGAATTGGAGCAGAGTTGGACAAAACTCGGAGATAAATTCGATTCAAGTTTCGAAGATATCGAAAGCTGGTCAGAAGAACATGTTAAACAGTTGACCAAAGCGGGTTCAGAATTTGTAGAGACTACAAGAGAAGGTCCACATCATCCTCACGAGCCTCCTCCACATGATGGTCATCCTCCAGGACATCATCCTCACTGTCCTCCTCATGGAAACCGTAATTTGACCTTGTGGCAACTCATTTCACATTCCAAATATACAACAAAGTTTGCCGCTCTGGTCAATAAATATCCTGATCTCGTCGATACACTCAACAGCACAAAGGCCAATCATACTGTCTTTGCTCCAACTAACAAGGCATTCGAGAAAATTCCTGATGATCATCCTGAACCATCAAAAGAGTTTTTGAAGATGATTATTCAATATCACATTAGCGGTGACTTTTATCCTGCTGGACGTGTACTTGCTTCTAGAACAATTCCCACGCTTCTCACGGCTGATGAATTGGTTGAAGATGACTCTGTTCCTATGCGTTTGAGTATCAATATTGGACCAAGAGGTCTTACCATGAATTTCTACAGTCGTGTAGTTGCTGTTGACATTGTAAGCTTATTATGCTTCCATCACATTGATTACGATTGAATCTAACGTCGATTTTAGTTTGGTTCAAACGGAGTAATTCACGGTGTCGATTCCATCATCGTTCCGCCTCGTCGTGTTCTCGATCTCATTTCCTTTCTCCCCACACAATTCTCAACTCTCGAACTCGCACTCCATAAGACCGGACTTTTTGACGAGTTGAAAGAACGTCACGAAAAAGGTGGAACGTTCTTTGCACCGACAAACTTTGCATTTGCTAAATTAGGACCTCGCGTAAATGCGTTTTTGTTCTCCGAGCACGGTCTGAAATATCTCAAAGCATTATTACAATACCACGTCGTACCCAAGACGACTCTCTACTCTGATGCCGTATATAACTACAATTCAACCCAGGATTCAAGCGATTTGAGTCTCTACAACGGTCACTCTGATCACAAAGTTCCAAAGGGTTTGTTTCACTTTGACCTCCCCACTCTTCTCGAAAACAAAAAGCTGAACGTCGACGTGGCTCGCTATGGCGGTATTGTCGTCATTAAATTGAATGGTTTCTCAAACGTAGTCATTCCAGACGGCATAGCTAGAAACGGAGTCCTTCACGCCGTCAGTGACGTTCTCATCCCGCCTAAAGCTGGATTTCCTCCTTTTTTAATCGAAGACGCAGAAAACAAGGCTCTAGAGGAAGAAAAGAAGAATGATGTGGAGAATAACAAAGGTATCGAGATGTCACGTAGAGTTGGGATCTGGTTTGAGTAATTCTTTCTAGTGAAATGTATACTTTGTTTTTATGACTGTTGATAGTTTTTTATAATATTTATTTCGTGCCCTTTTACTAATGATCTTTTTGAAGTCACTTCTGTTGTGTCTCATCATACGGTCTCATGGTGCCTTGCCGTTGTTGATTCCATGCTGTAGGATGAGACCTCATGACAATCTTACAGTCTTGTATCACAAGTAGATATCTGGCAGTTGAATAGTCCGTCCCACGTAGAAAGAAGTAATGCACAATCTTTTATCACGCGTAATCATCTTGGTACTATTTTATCATTTATCTGATTTTGACACTTTACGATGATATTAATGCCTAAAGTGACAAGATGAGTTTGCTTGGGGAAAAAAAATCGAGTTATTATTTTATTATAGTGGTATCAATTTATCTTTTAATCTATTCTTCGTCTTCAACAAAGTTCATCTTAGTTTCGAAGCGATGCTCCATCGTACCCCGTTCTATTCTTTTACTTCTACTTTTTCTTCGACGTGCATCTTTTTACAATTCATCGTCGTCTTCGATTTCACTTGGCTTTAATAATCCTCCGACTTTCATGGCTCGCTGTCTTTCATTCTCTTTCGCTTCTTGGGCTGCTTTTTCGCGGTCTTCTGCGAATAAATCCGCATTGTCGGCTCCTGAACCGCCGAATTCTTTCAGTTGGATCAAAAAGTCTCTCAACGTAAGCTTGAATCGAACGAGGTCGTCGACTTGAGAGATTAAATCGTTGATGAAACGTGTGATTTGAGGTCTATTAATAAAGTAAATAATTAGTCATGTCGAATTATTATAAACGTTGTGTTTGATTAATTATGGATAGGGTGAGTAGATAACTTACTGGGTAAGGTTAGGAAAGGCATTCGATAACAGATTTGCTACAAATGATTGTAAAAATTCTCTATTAGGAGTACCTGCGGGGGCTTGTTCAGAAGTATAAATTGGACCGGGTAATTTATTACCAGCAACAAGCCAAAACATCCTTGCCAAAAGCATAGATTGATATTTGAAACCTGCTTTGTGGTCAGAGTCGGTGAGAACAAAGAAAACGTCTTGTAATATTGAAGTGTAGAAATTTTGGAAAAAGGAGTTGCAAGTCTGGGCATCAGCTTCGGCCATATTTGCCATAAGTTCCAGACACATGTTTAGTCCTTCACCTTCTACAGATCGGTTGTCGTGTTTAGAAGCCCACATACAAGAGTCGATGACGAGTTTGAATTGACGTTGATCGAGTCTAAGTAAAGAAGGGAAACATCGAAGATTGATTGCACGGAGAAGTTTGAAGAAACCAACACGATGTTCAGGATATTCTGAAAAGTCTTTGTTGATCATTTCAAGAGTACATTCAAAGATTGCGTCAAGTATAGCAGGAACTTGATCTACCATAAGACCCTGTGAATTATAATATCAGTAAAGTTTCATAATAACAACAAGGATTGATAGATAATAATAGTTACTAAAACATACCTGAAACTTTTCTATAATAGTCGACATGACATTGAGTACTTCAGCTTCACGTGCATCTGGTACGTTATTCCTATAATCTAGTAAAACAGCCTCCAGTAGACCAGGCACTAATTTGTCGTGAATCATCTCAAGTTCATCAGCCTTTTCCACAAAAGTATTGATGAGTTTCAAGATTTCCTTTTTGACTGTTCTGAGACCTCGGACTTTTGGCATCTTGGTAGCAATAGGTCCGTCACGCTTTACGGCTTCGTCAATCAATGAACTACTAGCGCGATACATGGTCAACATGTCAAGATATATACGTCCGATTTGAGGAAAAAAGTAGCTTCCAATGGACGAACAAGCAGAAACGTTTGTCTTCATTATATTCCCAATAACCTTGATGGTCTCTGCGTCTTGTAAAACGCTAAGGTCTTGATGTGCGGATTGAATGATTTGATCCCATGCTGCATTAGGCAACACCATCAAATCGGCAATCAACCTTTCTTGTAACGTCTTTTGACCTTGAGCATTGATCATATAACCGCAAGCCTCGTAAAAGGTATGAATTTGCTGAGGAGAGAGGTCACCAGTAATCTTTCTCATATTTCTGACAATCTCGTCAATAAAAGGTTCCGTTTCTCCGGGTTGTGTGAGAACGAAATGACGTTTGCACTTGTTGGCAATCTTGATAAAAGTGTCACAAGCCATATCTTGCACACCTTCATGCGTTTCGTGCATAAACTCGAATAATTTGTTTACAACCGTCTTGAGAAACTTCCAATGAGCCTTTAAGAATCGAGGATATTGTCCGACAATATACATAATGTTACTGGCAACCACTGCTTTGTTATCTTTTCCTCTCTTTTGTTCTGTAAGACCCAAAAGATCTTTAATAACAGTCACCAAGAATCGCTTCTCTGTCTCCTCATTCATCGCTCCAGAGATGGATCCAATAGCCCAGCATAGAGTATTGCAATTAGCCCACGACCATTCAGAATTGTCTACTTGACGAGCGAGCTTCTCGGACATGATCGATTCAGTATCGACGACGTCGAGATGCGTTAAAAATACGAGACATTCACGAGTTGTTTTGTATAGTTGTATTGTATCACTTTCTTTGACAAACTCTCGAACAATCTCTCCTTCGTCATTTTCTACAATCAAAACTTCTTCCGGACGGACCATTTTTTCTATCATTACTTGACGAAGATTCGACAAAACTTCAGCATACTTGTGCTTACGAAGAGGATAATTTGCCATGACGCCTGGATTTAGCGCTCCTCCATTCGACATGCCACTAGCTTGCATCGATATAAGCGGATTCATATCAGTTATTGGAAGCTGTTGCATCTCCTCGTACAAGTCACAGACAAGTTTTGTCCAGTATTCCAGGCAAATTTTGAATATTTCTCGATCTTCGATTTGACTTATACGAATTAGATAAAAGTGGCCGTGAAGGAGGAAATCGGTGTTGGGAAGGTTTTCTACCAATGGCAGATGTGTTGTGAAAAAGTTGCAAAGAAATAATGCCAAGTTTTGTACAAATTCCTGGTCTCTGCTGTTGCTTGTTGGGTATGTATCTTTTAGATTCAACGTCAAGGGGATGATGTTGGAAATGATGGTGAGTGTATCTGTAAACATGCCAACCATCTTTTCATTATATTGAGAATCTGTTTTTAGACCTGCCACTTCTGTCAGACATTTCAGTGTGGAATTTCGAAACTCTGGCGCGTCCAGATAACGACTTCGTAACGTCTCTAGTAGACTCATGCCCGTGTCAGACGATCCAAATATATAACCCATCGGTATCCAATTCAAGAAACGTAACAGAGTCTCTAATGTAGCCTTGATCAAAGTCGTTGATTCAGCCACGCGTAGTATCTCTTCACACAACTTGTATATCGCCGAGAACTCGTCACACATACTCTGCTTTAGTTGGCGCGTCTTTGTGGATGTCATTTGATCCGCTGAAAAATCAAACACTTCTTCGGACAATAATCGAAGTATAACCATATTATTCTCACAGATTGGAATACTATTTCGACATGATGACACTACTTCATTTATAAATGTAGGCCAGTTCTGTGGCCAGTCTTGTTTCAATATTGATACAAGGACTAGATTCAGCTTATTTAGTAGCGTTTTTTCTTTTTTCAGATTTTCCTCCGATGTGCATGTTTGAATGATAAAATTGACGACAAAATTACGAATACCTAAAGCAATATCTATTAGTCAACGCCTAGAAGACCTGTCCGAGGCCTAGTGACTCACCAAGACATTGATCCCTGGGCAGAACCTTCCATCTCGTCATAATCACTCCGTCCAGCACTTGCAAGCCCAAATACTTTGTTTGAGGATATTGCGCATCTGCAAGTATCTTGTCCACCATCAGCCAAGCATCAGGATTCTCCTTGAACTGATTCAATGTGGCCTGTGCCTGTTTCTGCTGCTCCCCTCTACCCTCATAAAACGATCTAACTGTAACATCGAGCTCTTCTATTGACATGGCCATGATGGCTGTCCTCCGCCAATGGCGGTTTTCTGATCAATTATAATGAACCTTCTTTGATTATGGACTCTATCCTCTGAGCGCTGATTGGGCCCAAGGTAAGGCAAAGATCTTGTTCTGTCAATTGCTTAACAATAGTAGCCTTGTCCACAATTCCCCTTTGCCGACAAGGTGTGGTATAATTTTGGTTATTGTATCGTAATTCGGAACAACAGGATGCTAATTGATCTAAAAATGGTTTCGCACTATCTAGTGCGCAGTTGCAAATCGAATGGGTAGAAGTCTTACAAATGCCACAAAGTGTGCAGTGAAATCAATTTGATAAGCTTTAAAGTGATGCCTAGACTTCTGAGGGGCAATTTTCGAAACATATCACGTGGTTGATCATCCAAATTATTTACAACAAATTATGAGGACGTCATAGTATATTTGTTGTTGAAGAGTGGAGTTTTTCTCGCATCATCGTGTTCATCCCTGTATTCAGTGACCTTTCACAAACTATCTCAGCTTCACAAGGGCTGTATTACTCCGAGTGCATACATGTCACCTGTTAGGGAAAGACAGAGCGCACAACAAAGTCGCGCTGGATCGAGCGTAACGACAACAGAAACCAAATCGAATGTAAATAGCACAACAAATAGCACTGGACCGATACTCAGGTTACGGGCTGAGCAAGATGAGGGACGGGAAGAACGACGTATACAATGGGCTGATGATGTAGTTGATAATGAAGGCCTAGGACGGAAAAGTTCAAAAGGTTTGTATGCCATTTCAGTTTCTACACGAGTTTGGACATGAGCATTAATTCGAGCCTCGTACCAGTTTGCTGTATCTACCACAAACCCAAAAATGCTGGCGATGCCTCGTCCGATGAGTCATCCTCTTCAGATTCTAGTACCGATACCGATAGCGAACCCGATCTAAGTCGAGCGCAATCCTCTAAAAGAAAGACGCATAAACGAGCCAAACACGAACACGAACACGATCATGAACATGGCCATGCTTGTGAGCAGGACGACAAAGGTTCCACCGAAATAATCCTACAAGGCACTGAGCATGTAGCAGCCAAGGGTAGCACGAAAGGCAAAGATCGCGCTGTGAGTCCGAATGCGTACGAGAGAGTTCCAAAAAGAAAGCCGGCTTGAAATTCCAGTGATGCTTCCAGTCCCATCTTACGACATTTACGATATCTGAACCGAATGCATTGGATGTTTGCACTTTTACTGTGAGGTGTGACTGTCATATTGTAGAGAGTTATGTTTGATGCCTCCTTGTCGATTTGATTTGTCAATCTAAACAACTATGACTGCAATTTCATTCCACAATTTGAGATGATGGTTTGAGCCGTTCGATAGGAACTCTAACAAGCTTCTGCGGGAGTACTGGCTCATTCATAGTTGCTCCGTCCTTGGGCACAGGTATTGCAGTTGATGCCAGGTTGATCGCCATCAAAACATTGTGCCAATGGGATAATACAGTTGCAACAGCTTTTGAAATATCTTATTAGTGCCATGTCACATTCATTTCTTGCAAAAAGGCTATTACCTTCTGTCCCATCAGTCAATGTACTTAATTTCTGCTCCAATTGCTCGATTTGCCCAACAAGACCACCACTCAAATCTTTTAATTGTTTCAGACTTTCCAGTTCGGCTCTTTTCTCTTGTACACGTTGTTGTAATAGGGGGGACTGTGAAGAATTTGAGCTAGACAACGTAGATTGGCGCTGTGCCGTACTTCTAAGTGACATTTTGCTTCACCGTCGAAAACGCGTTCGAAATTGATATATGACGGAAATCAAGAACGCGAATTATTATGATTTTTATAACGATTCGAAAGCACGTGAAAGTTTTACCCTGTTGTTTTTGTTGCCCCGCAAAATTCCGGGTTTGTTTACCAAAAACAAAAGACTGTCATTCATTGTATATCGACAGTATTTTATTGGCATAATTGTGGTCATATCCTCACCTCCTGCGTCAACACAAGCCTATCTATGAATTGCTCGCATTCTTAAATTTAGCATATGGCTCGACTGAATGAGGCTTTCAGAAGTGCTGCGACGACAACAACAGCAACCACAAATCCAGAACTTGAACAACGTAAGATATTGAACATTAGCTATACTACTTATCACGATCGCTAAGACATTGCAGTAAAACGAGATTTTGTGCGGCAGAACAAGTCGTTTGCAAAGTAGTGATACTCCAGTATTGGATCAAGTTACTTCAGCTGACAAAAGATAGGCGAGATACCCAGCAATCACTACGAATACGAACGCTCGAGCTCGACCAAAGCAAATTACAAACAGAATTATTGGAAGCGAGGGCAGAAATAGTACGACTCAATACAGTCTTGGCCGATCGAGCAGACGATTTTCAATTATCACAATTAGAATATGTCAAACAAGATATACAAACGCGGCTTTTAGAAATCAATAATGCCGTCATACAATTGGGAAACATCAAGCGCCCTCTACAGGAGAGGCGAGAATCAATTCCTTCCTCTTGGAGACCAGAAGTGCCACTGTTGCGCCTCGGAGGAACCGAACCACGAATGCCTAGTATCGATGAGGACAAATCTTGGCCTCGACTAACAATCGGTGCTGATGGTATTGGTGATGTCGTTCGGCTATCAAGTCAGAGCAACGATTCGCCGGAGCTCGGTCCACCACCAATCGCGCATTTCGATCATGTTGATCCAATCAAGTTCGATAAGTCGTGGGATGTAAACAGTCTCGAGCAAGACGACTCTTGCGATCAAGATGGGCAACAATCGGTAAAATTAGCGACAAATTTAGAAAATCGACGAAGACGGCGAAGTACAGCCATGTTTGATGAGATGAGAACAGATGAAATGGGAGTGATTGAAGAAGCAAGACTCGCGGAAGAACGAGATCTCTTG
>Ga0160427_10001237_pt1 | contig 15758 bp, 19 predicted proteins | sample SolpanmetagenomL_FD_108194 | JGI IMG/M metagenome (GOLD analysis project Ga0160427, IMG submission 108194) | Solar panel surface microbial communities from Lawrence Berkeley National Laboratory, California, USA - L | ecosystem: Engineered > Built environment > Solar panel > Unclassified ...
TACGTAGTAACAGTATCGAGCACGTGGTGACTCTAGAGCCCCTTCGGCACCGCGAAGGTTTCAATGACAGTTTCACGCATTAAGCTGGACTCGATGGCCTCTTCATGTAGGTTGTAAGATGCTACAGAAGAACAACCATTATCTGCCGTAGTCAGCTTTTGATGCTTCGGACGTAGACGAGCTACAATACCACTAATCACTAAGCATAACGCACTCATCAGACAAGAGACCTGCCCAAGACACAAAAAGCCTAGTCCTCGACCTATTCCTGACGACATGTCACAAACACTCACTACCGAATCGCACCCTCAATCAGTCAGCTCGCGCCAACTGACAGGGACTCCCTTCTCAGATGCTGCGATAAAGATAGGAAATATGTTCAAGTCAGAAGATGCTCGGCAATTGCCTTCATACAAAGACAAACCATACAACCACTCGTCCATACCATCCACAAAGACGAAACGACCAATCTACAGAAGACGGCGGGTCTTGCTAGTGGTGACTGCTGTCATGGGTCTGATGTTCTGGATTGTGTTTGCAATGCGAACGAGGACTGGTGCAGTAGGCTCAACAAATGCCGTAGCTGGGTCATTCCTGGGAAAAGAGGCGGAGATGGAGCTGGTGAGTGGTGGTCAAGTGCCCAAGGGTAAGAGGCCGAAGTTGATGAGGGAGGGAGGCAAGGCGTGGATTGAGCTGCCAGACGGCACGAGGCAGAGGCTAGGGGCAAAAGGTAAAGGTATGGTTGGTGAACCACCGGAGATGGAGAAGCCATTAGTGGGCGAAGAGCCTGCGGAGATGGAGTTGGTGAGTGGTGGTGAGGTACCTAAGGGAGTGCGACCAAAGTTGATGAGGGAGGGAGGAAGGGCATGGCTTCAGATGGCGGATGGAACGAAGCAGGATCTTGATCGAAAAGGGAAGCCGTAAGAGAAGATGGCATTCTCATTCAGCCAACATCTATCATTACGATCCTCCTCTTGTCTGTCTTTAAAGCTGTAATGTAATGTCTGTCGTAGGAGCAGTATGCAAGTCCTGAATAAGACTCCATCGTAAGTACTCGGAAGTGTAGCAATTGTTCAATGCAATGACTGCACTGTGTTTTGAGAAGCACGTGGTGCCTCTGGCTTTTGCGTCCAAAGTCTGACCTTCGTCATGCGAATCGCAGGCCATTTATGAGTTTGTTCTGCTTTCCCAACCGTCTCTGTCCGTCAACCGTCTCTGTCTGTCAGGCAACTCTCTGTCCGACAAGATGTGTGACTTGATGAAATGTTTCTCGTAGTCTCCCTTTCCCTTCTCATTACCCTCGCATGCATCGCCTATGCCGACCAGGGTGTATATTCGGCCGCAGATGTCGCGAAATATGACAGAGGATTGCTAGGACGGACGCCTGCCGAGCACTACAAGAGCTTCTTGCACGCATCGAGTCGGCTTCTCCAACGAACTTGGAGTGAAACGTGCCGTAGCGATGATGAGTACTACTTCTTGGCACCCAGAGGCGCTCATCCTCCAAACGTCGGCCCTACTATCATCGACAGCGAGGGTCACCACGTCTGGTTCTCTGGAGCATTTCCTACGACCTATAATTTCAGGGCGCAGACGTACAAAGGGGAGCGTTACTTGACATGGTGGAGTGGGAATGATCATCTTGGGGGACATGGTGAAGGCTGGTACTTTATGGTTTGTCTAGTTAACATCTTTTTCACCCTCATTGAATTCAGCCTACTGACCTAACATGGTGTCAACAGATCGACAAACACTATCAGCCATACAAGCGATTCAAGCCGCACGGTGCGTACACTGCCGACCTTCACGAATTCACAATCACCCGAGACAATACTGCATTGGTCTCAGTGTATGACCGTGTACCTTGGGACACGACAGAGGTAGGTGGAAGCAACAACAACAGCTACATCTGGGACAGCCTGTTTCAAGAGATCGATATCGAAACCAACGAGCTCCTATTCGAATGGCGTGCAACAGACCACTTCAACTTCTCCGACTGCTATAACCCGTGGAAGCTTCAGAACGAAGAGATTCCAGGCAAAGAGGGATGGGATTGGTTTCACCTAAACAGTATCGACAAAGACAACAAAGGGAACTATCTCATATCCAGCCGCTACTCACATTCCTTGGCATATATCGATCACAAGACGGGCAATGTACTATGGCAGCTAGGTGGGAAGAATAACTCTTTCACCGATCTTTCGGATGGAATCGCAACGGGTATGCAATGGCAACATCACGCAACGTGGCATGATGACTACACGGCAGTAACTGTGTACGACAATCAAGCAGTAAACTGGGACCGGACGTTAGAGTCGCGCGGGCTGAAGATACGACTGGACCAGGAAGCAATGACGGCGGAAGTCGTGGCAATGGCAATACACCCGCAGCACTACGTGGTGCACTCGCAAGGCTCGATGTCGCAGTTGTCGAGTGGGAATCTGTTCGTTGGCTATGGTTACGCTTCAGCATTTACCGAGTACTCTCCCGACGGCAAAGAAGTTCTATGTGATTGGCAGTACGCCAGTCTCCATAGCGGCCCTCGCGGTGCTTACAGTCCAGGCCTCATCCAAAGCTACCGAGCATACAAGCTGCCATGGAAGGGTTTCCCCTTGGATTCGCCCAAAGTCGCAATCGAGGACGGCGTCTTCTACGTGAGCTGGAACGGCGCAACAGAGCATCGGAAATGGTTGCTCGAAGGATCGAATACTTCTGCTGAAGCTGAAGCTAAAGCTGGAGAGCATGTCTGGCAACTGGTCGATGAACGACCGCGCGATGGATTCGAAACTGAGATTGCCCTGTGTGGTGCTAATTATACTGCATTCAGGTTGACTGCCTTGGATCGAAATGAGGAAGGGTTGGGCGTGTGGACCGTAGCGTCGAACGAGACGACAGGCTCGTATGTTGTTACGGTACGTTCGGCGATGGTCACGACTTGCGCAGGACTAATAGAGCAATCACGTCACAGAGGATACCAGTGCCCACAAACTCGACCTCCATCGCAAGGCAGCGCTTCAAGCCGCTTGCCACTTTCGCCTTACTGAGCGCTGTAGTATTCACTTTGTACCTAATGCTGCGCAGGAACATGCTGCTCCTGTCCCGACTAAGGCTGGGAGTATATGAAGCTACACATAAATATGTTGCTATCATGACGACGGAAAAGCAAGATGTTATATAACTCAAGATTCTCGAATATTATCGTCTCCGACATATTGTTCTTTATCACACTACATAAGCCTTGAATGTGCGTATGTAACCTTAACTATTAGGCTCTAGCCTTCGACTGGTACACCCATCTTCTATGTCACCTTCCTCAAACTCTTCATCCAACTCTACTTCGATTAGGTCTACCGATCCCCCACGGAAGGTCATACCAGACTGCCACTGGTTTTGGGAAGCCCCCAGAGAACGTGGCGGATGCGGTGTTGTTGCTCGTGCAGGAGAGGAGCAGGTGGATCACGGCGCAGTGGATTGATGTTAGTGGCGGCGTTACGGGAACGATGTATTGTGGAAAGGGGCACAAGGGAAATGAGGGGTGGAGGGTGGTAAGGTTGGAGGTGAGGAACGAGTCAACGATGTGGCGGAGATGGGTGAGGATGAAGCGATTGTTGTATCCGGTGCGGATGTCGTTGAAGTGTCTCTCTGCTTTTTCGTGTGGGATGGCTGAGTAGTCCACCTCGAGAGCACAAGCGGATAGCATGCGATGGATGACAAATGCTCTCATGATCTTGCGAGATGTCTGTGCGTATTACTAATTCCGGCGAATACATACGCCGGTTATAAAAGCCTCTTCCTTCATATCGTATAAGTATATGATTATAAGCGATACTACGACGTTCTGTGATTTTGTTACTACGTTCTGTACAGCCAAGACACTATATAACTTACTAAATCCATCTAAGTCATCACAAGGCCACGATAGCCGTGAGTAGCAAAGCGCCTAGCATGCTCAGACCAGCTAGAGTCGAATCAATGTTCAGAGAAACAGCACCGCCCTTATAAGGTGATGCGCTAGCAGAAGCCGCGGCAGAAGTGTCCGGGACACTAGTCGAGGCAGACGTGGTAGTAGCGCTCGATGAGGAAGTCGTTCCGGACGTCGCCCCTGCACCAGAAGCCGAGGAAGGCGAGGAAGACGCAGCGAATGTAGAGGAGGCAGGCATCGCGGAGGACAATACAGCAGAAGAAGAGCCAGAGCCAGAGCTAGAGCTAGAACCAGGTGCAGCAACACCGTCCACTCCCGCCGACGACGAACCAGACGAACTCGCCACACTCGTCACAAAATGCGCATATGGCACTGGTAGCACCGCCGAATCGTACTGCGTGACCGTAACCATTCCCAAGCTACCGACCGTGATCGTGGCAGTAGGCGAGCCCGTCAAGGTCGTGTAATAATATGCGTCTCCTGGTAAGAGCGCCGCAGAGTATTCTGTCACTGTGAAGCCGGCCGTTGTTGTTGTTACCACGGGGCCTCCGAGGGTCAGAGCTGGCGGCCCACCAACGACGTTCGTGCCGTACACGCAATCGCTGCTGCTGAACTCCGCGTCAAAGACCGTCGAGTAGCCGTTCGGGCAATTGTCAGTCGGGATTGGACTCGTCGTAGTGGTAGTCGCAACGCAGGATGAAGCGCCATTGGCGCTGTTAGTTGTGATGTACCCGTCGTTGCACTGTAGGGGCTCATCTATGTAGGACGGAACACACGATGTTCGGTCCCAGTAGAAGCCGGATGGGCAGAAGAAGCATTGGCCGTTCCTGTTTAAGAAGCCAGTTGGGCAGGGATAGTTGCCAGGTGCCCAGACGCTAAGCGGGACGGCATCGTTCAAGAAGTACGTGGTGCTGCCGAGTGTGGTGTAGTAGCCAGTCTCGGTGAGAGTAGTTGTAGTCGAGTACTCTGCGATGGTCCAGGTTGTAGTTCCCGTGGGTGTTGCAATCGCGCCAGAGACGATGGATGTCTGCGGGCTATTGGGGAAGCCGGGGGCCGTTGCTGAGTAGTACTTGGCAAAATGGTTAGATGAATGGGCAGGAGCCTAAGTGAGGATGACCTTACGGTGTAGGGCACCACTCCGGCGATAGTGACGGTGGTGGCAGGACCTCCGAGAGCGATGCTGGGCTGCTGCATGGGTGTTGGGGCTTGTGCATGGACAGAAGCGATCAGGACAGCAGCGAATGCCGCACCGGCAGGTAGTGCAGCTCCCATGTTGCTTCTCCCAAACCAAGACTGTGCATCACATTTGAGAACCTGTCGGGACACAGCCTCCTACAAGTACGACACAGACATGCCGCTTCAGCTACAGTCACGAGACTAAGACGTCACGATGGTCGAATGAGGAGCCATAAATAGCAGCGGGACGACCTGCTCGAAGCAGCTAATTCTTCTGGCGATCACCTACTTTATGCTCAGACCTTTCATGAGACAAAGTCAGGGGGGCTTTGCTAGATTTTGCGAGACTAGTAGTACCTTTGTTCACGCCCTCGGCAATCGTGAAATAGCGAGACTCTTGGCTTTAAAAACTGCAACAAAGGGACAGAAACGAGCCTTGCTACTCTTGTAACATCCTAACATGTCTCCTTCACCAGCACAACCCACATCAAACTGAGATACATTGCCACGCCAGAAGCTGTGAGGCTAATCGATGTCCGCGCGCAAAGAGTACTGTTCTTACGAAGAAGCTGCCAATAATACTTGCAAAAACGAAGTTAAAAATTCCGAAAGAAGACGCTTAAGACGAGGCGCTAGTTCGATTAGGATATGCTGATATAAAGACATGATCTCAATCTTCTCAATCAAATCTTATACACATCACCCCTCTCCTCCCTCTACATCCCCCACCCATCTTTCCTCCTCTCCTACTCACCCAATAAACGTATTCCCAACAAGTGCTCTCGTCCATTTGCTCCTCTTCTTCCCATCCTTACCCGCCAACCCCCCCGTCGCCGCCTTCATCTCCATATACAACGCCGGATCAATGCCCTTCTTCTTCAACTTTGCAATCTGGCTCTCACTCAAACTGCTTATGTCATAATTACTCGCTTTGAACGCCTCCATGGCACTCGTGGCACCTGACGACGTCGTGGAATTCGTGCGCATTGGGCGGACGATGGCGAGGGATGAGAGGGAGTTTGGTGGTCCGTTGGTTGTGGAGGAAGAGGCAGTACTGTTTTGGTGAGAGAGTAGGGGCCGGTTGCGATCTATCATGAAGGGTGTTGTTCGTTGTGTGGAATGGTTGCTTAGAGGACGGGTGGGATTGCTGTTGCTAGGGATTGAAGTGATGCGGTCGACGTCCATGCTTGGTTGGGAGGAGGGTTGGGATGAGGATGTTGCGCTGGTGCGGTTGGAGGCTGGATCGCCGGTGCTGCTGCGAGCGGCGGTTGTGTCGAAGGTTCGGGTGGTTGAGGTTGAGTCTGTTGGGATGTGCATTGGTATTGGTGCTTCGTCTGATCTATTTGTTGCTATAGGAGGACGGGAAGATGTCGGTTGAATGATCTGTTTGGGAGGTTGATTGATTTGCTTAGCCTGTGTGGCTTGTTGGAAGGATCGGTCTACTGGATTGTGCTCTTGCTCGAATAGTGGAATAGTGCCAGCGGGATAATGTGATAGTGGTACTGGTGACACCTGACTTGCAAACGAGGTAGCCGAGGATGAAGCAGATGCATTTGGCTGCACTGTATTAGCCTTGTTATACGTCGGCGTTGGCGTGGTGCCGTCCGGTATGTTGTAGTCATCTTCTGCTGAATCTTCCTCTTCTGGTACTTCTCGAAGACGTCTCAATTGTGATAGAGTTACTGCACTGGCAGCACTGGGAATGGGACTTAATGTAGGACGACTGTATGCGCTTTTGGCTGAATGTGGGATCTGTGCTGTTCGTGATTGTGGTGGTGGTGGTTGTAATAGTTGTTGCTGGTGTTGTTGGTATTGCTGTGGTGGTTGTGATTGAGGTTGTAATATCAATCTTGGCTTATCTTCCATCCTCGCTCTTGATGTATTCTTCAACTCCAACCTCCTCAATCTCTCTTCCAATTGACGATCTCTATAACTATTCTCATCTTCATCTGCATCAGGCAATGTTGTAATCTCGTCTCTTGTTTTTACTGGACTTGATTCTTCAACGGCCCGGCGCGGTCTTGAAAAGTTCATAGGTCTTCTCGGAGAAGGTGCATTTCCGGATGAAGCCCATGATAACTGCTGAGGCTGCACAGGCGGTCGAATTTGTAGTACTTGTTCTTTTGGTGGCATATAAGGGAAGTTATATGCATTTTGCTCTTCTATCACAAATGACGCTGTCGACTGCGGTTGTGAATATGAAGATTCTTTCCATCCTGGTAGCGGCTGTTCTTGTTCTTGTGTGTGTTGTTGCATTGGTGAGTCTTGTCGCCATGCTCTTTCTGCCTGTCTTATTCCTGGTGACCTGCTCGAGAACTCATCGTATCCATCTACATCTAAGCGTGAACCTCCATTTGCGCGACATTCTGGAATGTAGCCTCCATCGATAGCGTCTCTGCTGGAATATTGAGAATTTGAAGTCGCTGGAGCCTGACGCATTCGGTCTCGCCAACTAGGCTGAGACTCGACGGGAGTATCGGTTGATGCTATTGTGGTCATGATTGTGTGGTGGAAGAGTGTGTATCGAGTGTGTATCAGAAGGCGTCGGACCAGGGTGGTGTGAAAGGAGGTGAAAGGGTGTTGGTGTTGTGAAGAAGTCGTCGTCGTCAAAAGCAAGCCACCAACCAAGACATTGGTTAGAGAGAGTGGAGAGAGATCGTGCATGAACTATCTGACTATCTGAGTGGAGGCCAAGACGCCGGACTGTGCGCCGTATCGATCAACTAGTCAATCACTCACGTCATCGACAAAAACACTTCTTCACAACCACCTCGTGCGTTTTGATTGTGCTACTCTAGGACAAAGCGTACATCATATGCAATATCCTGAGTCTGCTCAAGGATCTGGTGCTGAATTAGTGGTTGTTTGAGTCTGCTAAACAAATACAGCTACGGCGCCTACCTTGCGGAAGTCTTTCAAATTAGTTAATACTGGCTCTCGATCTCCCATGCTCGTCTTACGCAAATGAATACTAAAGTCGGAAAGATTCTTGACTACACATCCACACTGGTGCAAATAGGCGATAGTCTTTGCAATTTCATACGACATTTTCAATCGCTTGGCCAGGTCGAATCCGGCCATTTCCCTGGAGACCAAGCAGTGATTCAAAGATGGAGAAGGCTCAAGATTCTCCAGGACTATCCACAGACGTCCCGAATTCTCAGGTATTTCAGCAATCCCATAATATTTCTGGATCAGACTGTTCTGTTTCGTGATATTCTGGTATAGCTCGACATACCTAGCCGTGCTTTGCTGGTCCTGATCTAGGAGATTACATATCACATGATGATCACCATACATCACAGGGAACTGTACCTGACCTGACTGTGGCATACTTGTCAGGCATAACTCATCTATCCGTATCGTGGCAACTACCTCTGCTAGCCTCAGGCGCTTTTCGGCCAGCTCCAGAATCTTCTTTTGTACGCGACCAAACTCCTGAAACTCTTGATTCTGTTTCGAAAGACCGTCTTCACGCCGTCCTAAAGAGCTTAGCACCCCGCTTACGAGCGTTCGGCAGTCTTCTCGCGAAGCCACCTTTCGAGAGTCAGGTCAGTCAATGGAGAGATCTGGTAAGGAGACTGACCACCGTTTCTAAAACGAATCGCATCGTCTAATTCTCCATCTCGTTCAGCAATCGAGGCACACGTTTTCGCCAAACTACTTCAAGCCCTATCTCCCAGAACTTGGCTTTCCCCGTGCACCATTGTAAAAACTCTTGGACCTCTTCCAAGAACGATAAGAAACCCTTATGCAATAGTTGCTTGGAGCCTGATGTGTTATAACTCTCAAGAACTTGCTTGGTCTGAGTAGCCATGTTGCTGATATGAATACGCTCGCTGAAAAGACGTCAGTCATCTTTGCGCAAAGTGCTTAAATGATGGTATCCAAAATCGCAGTCTTGTAGTAGTATTGGAGACTACGGCATACTCGTGTATAAGTGCTAGGAAGCTTCCCCGCTTTCACATGTACTGTACGTCCAGTCTGACATAAGCTCAATACCTTATCTCTCCCACGCCGTCGACCACTTCTTCCGGTGAAAGTCTAAATCTCGCTCGCTAAGATGGCCGCCAGAATCAGATTTGTGCTAAGCCTATGCGCATATGAACGTTGCTTGCTTGATCTATTGAGTCAGATGTCCCCCGATTTATGGCAGCTTGCTAGCACTTCCGTCGACTCTTTGACTATAGATTCTGTCTACAAGACATTTTTGCGCTGGTATTGGAGTTCGCAAATCTCGACTGAACTAAAGTATGAGCTCAAAGGTAGCAATTTTCGGGTATTCCACAAAGGCGACCCAGCTCGAGCTTATCTGAGCGTTATGAACTACGTCAAGACACTTCCTCTACAAGATCGTGCATTGAATGACAGAGGGACTATGCGTCTTGCGCTCATTGAGGCGGACAACAAGGAATTCCTAAGCTGTCTTAAGCAGCATGATACTATATCGTTCGTGATCGTCCCATCGGATGCTGACCTCCACTATTGGGCTTTTGTGCAAAAGTTGCTACAACGCCTGCAAGACAAAGCCTGTGCCACGGACATAGTGCAGACGTACAGATATGGCAACTATTCCACCTATATCTACTCTTACGCCCCGACACAATGGGTAGTATTCATCTGATACTTAGAATGATTGCGCTATATCCAAACGCTCGTCAGATGGACAGCTCTTTCTACTCGAAACGCCGCGTGACGTCAAGATAGTTGTCAAACAGATCAGGGCCAAAATTGACCGACCAGACCCGGTCAAAGAGGCTATCAGTGAAGTTCGACACGCTTACGTTGAAAACAAGGACCGTTTGGCTGATACCCTGTTTAGATACATAAAACTCACGCCGCATTAGCGGGCGCTGGCGTGGGATGCGTGAAATTTGTTGGCGTTACTCGTCTCACGATTCCAGCAAGCACAGATGCCAACTTGGGAATGCCGCCAGTCTCCAATATACTACTAGTTATGGAGACGGCGGAGCAAGGCAACTTACTCGATTATATACGTCGCCGCATTGCAGAACTAGATTTCATGCGCGGATGGGGAACAGTCATTGGTCTGCTTTCTGGCGTCGCTAATGGTCTGAAAACACTTCATATCAATCAGTTCTTACATAGGTATGATCCGTGCACTCTACTTGGAGATTCGAGGCGGCTAAACAAGCTTACAGAGATCTACATCCGGGCAATGTGCTCGTACACATTGAGCAGTTTCCAGCCGAGGAAACTTGGCAAGATTCTGCCATTGTAGTGATCTAGGAGAAGGTAAGATCATCGAAGACCGTGTTGTGGAGATTGCTGGTGTATCATATGGATGCGAAGACTATCGTGCGCCCGAGGTACGCGGTAGGACTGGATGGTCAGAAAAGGCGGACATCTACTCTTTCGGCAAGGTGTGTTGCGCTGTCCTGAGACTAAGAGCTCGAGTATGCTCACAGCCTGTGCCACATCACTACCAAGCGATAATTGACAGTTCAACGGATCAGAGCTGGATGCCAGAAAGTTTTGCATCGCTTGTGAAATCTTGTCTAGAAAGCCACCCAGCGTTAAGACCAACAGCAGCTACTGCGACTACTATACTAGACAGATTGTCTTCCGCGTTCCCTGACCCGGCTTCAAAGGTTACTGAACGTCCCATTGAGTCAACAAGTTGGAAATTCTGGAACTTTGAACATCTATGTGCTGAGTCGTGGGTTGACGCCGCTTCTGGAGAGTCTTATTCATTCATTAACAGCGATGAATAAGTGTCATCCTCATTTATACAGCTTCAGCTTTAGACGGCGGCGACGACGACAAGCTACATTGTCAAGAGTCTTGCAACATATTCGGCGACTTTCGATTCACCACCATACTGCTACAAAGTCTTAGCTACAATCTCGCCAGGTTCTTGTGACTAGCTGCAAACGTATCATTGCCTATAGCACTAGCCATGCTGATATTCAGGGCGAGGCAAAAAGCAGCAACGGTCTCAGCGAACGCATACTTCTTTCCGTCCCCATCGCAGCCGAGCAGTCTCAGAGCCTCCTTCTGACTGGCATACCCGGTACCACCTCCAACAGGTCCGACAAGCAAGGACGGAATGTAAACAGAAATTGTCAGCTCCTCTGTCATGCTATCCAGTTCCGCAGTCAACTGTGACCAGCCTGCCTTAAATACACTACCAGCATCTTGTCCACAAGCAATGAACACAGCTGCCATGACATTGGCGGTATTGACATTACTCCCAAACTGGCCATTCCTGATTCCGCCGTCTTGCAGAGTCATGATAGCACGATACAGCTGGCGCGTCTCAAGTCCAAGCACTTCCAAGCAAGCCGTTTTGTCCAATACACCCCAAGCAACAACCTCCACACCCGTTGCTGCAAAAACACTTCCCCATGAGCCCTTCTTGTCACTAGCCATCTGTCCCTCGATCTTCCAACCGATGATGCCAGCGTCTCTTGCCGCCGCCGACTTCAAGAACGCAGTACATGCCGCATGTGTGGCTAGAGTCGTCATGTTCTGCGCAGTCGCATCACCACACGAATACACAAACTTGATGTGGACAGTCTTCCCAATAATCGAAGCCTTGACACTCTGTAGCTGAGCAAAACGACTGGTCTTTTCCGCATCAAGTCCAGACTGCGCTTCCAGCATCGGCACCTTCTTGAGAAATGCCACGGCATTATCAACACTCTCGAACCTAAAGGCTGGAGCTCGAGACATGCCTTCGCTCAGCACCTCGACGCGAACACCTCCAAGCGTAGAGCGACTGAAAGCTTTGCAGCCGCGTGAGCATGACGCTACGAGCGTGGGCTCGACCGTAGCGAATGGTGCGAAGAAGGTGCCATTTTGGTTGGTGCCGAAGCTTGTCAGTGGCCCGGGCGAGGCCTAGAGGGACTTTGGTAAAACCGATGAGGTTCTCCACGCGGATGCTTTGTATTTCGGCTGCTGGGGCGGGAACGTGGGTTAGAGAGGCTGCGACGGCTGTGAGTTGTTGCTGACGGGTAGGGGAGTTCGCTGAGGTGGTCTTCGTCACGTCTGAAGAGGAATGACTTGCCGAAAGTCTGGCTTGAGCAAGAATATGTGGGTGATGAAAAGAGTGGACTAAAGAAACGAGCTTGGAGAACAGTCGCTTGGAGAATATCATTAGGCGAACAATGGCTTGAAGAAAGAAAGGTAAGGATACTTAAGGAGTACTAGAGCTTAAAGATAAGGTCGTTACACGTGCACAAACCAGATACATGCAGTCAGCGTTTATGTTGCACGAGCTGATAGCGTGGCTTGACAAAGAATGACTTGAGGGAGAAAAGGCGAGGAGACTTGAGAAGCTCTCGAACTGAAACATAAGGTCGTTACGCAGACTAGAGGAATGCATTCAGCTGCACCACGAGCTGATAGCGAGTGTAATACGGAGCTTTCGGACGTAGTATCTCTCATGGCGAACTTGACAACATTGATCCTAGGGCCCAGTGCAATGATCTTGACAGTACTTTAGTATCAAGTGTGTAGTGTGTAGCCAGCTTCAAGTTGACATCAAGCGTCCGATCAAGGAGGCCTGAATTTAGGTGAAGGGTGCCCCGTTCGCTTAGCTCTTTGCCAAGCAGTTATGGATATACCTGCTACATAGGGTAGATGCAACGAGCGCTTGTAGAACTTGCTCTTGCACCTATCCTTGGTATCTGTTGGGGCATGGTTCGTTCTGTATCACCGGCCCCTCCCTACGAGTAATACAGTCTCTTGTCATCAAGTCAGTTCATGAAAATAGCTAGTGTTAGTCTGTCAATGAACACACATCTAGTGCGTACGACATATTGTCCTTTCCTGTCGTATTACACCGCTTCAGCTCTTTGGGCAGCTGCATCTGCTCGCAAGAATCTCGATATCTCTTTGCCCATAGCACCTCCCACGTTCTCATTCGCAACCGCATCACCAGCCTTTTTCATCTTCTTCTTGTTGAACAAACAAGTCCATAGATCCTCCTTATCTACCACCTCACCACCACTCTGTCCTTTCGTCAGCAACTTTGACAACGGTGCGGCTTGCAGTTCCAGTGAGTTCGCAGCATCAAGAGATTTCTCCTCAAAGGTAGTTGTGACATTACCGTCTTCCACCTCTTCCACTCTCCTCTGCATATGTGCCAACCGTCTTTGGACACTGATATCGTAGATTGCCTCTTCCACAGTATCATGCACCAGGAACATCCAAACCGTCGTTTCCCTTTTCTGTCCAATCCGATGAACTCTCGCGACCGCCTGCAGCTCAATCGCTGCATTGATCAATGGTTCGCAGAGAAAGACATGCGTTGCATTAACCAAGTTCAACCCGCTCGAGTCAGCCTTGGCATGCAGCAAAAAGCACTCAACACTGGCGTCCTCACGAAAGCGCGAGATACCACTCTTGTCGGAGATCGCACTAAAGCCAATACGATGTGCTGCAAAAGCAGCTGAGAGGACTTGAAGGAAGTCACGGTATTGGCTGAATATGATCGACTTTGAGCCAGGGTCCTGGCTGCGCAGGTGTAGCAGTGTCCTACAGATAAGATCGATCTTGGTGCCATAAGAGGCTGTTGAGGGTAAGTCGATAGACTTTATGGCATCTAGAGTGCTGGTCGAAATAGACGTATAGATCGAAGATTGCTGCTGTTGTGTTGCGGAGGATGTATGAGATGGCCCAGATGTCTGAACTTCTTCTTGGGCACGAAGCTCTTGTGGTTTGTAGGTTATTTGATGAAATTCGTTCGACTTGAGATGTCGTTTACACATTGGACAGGTTTGTTTCTGCTTCCACCAGATTTGTATGCATTCCTAAAACGACAGTCATTACTAGATCTCACCGGTCTCGACTTGATGATACATACCTTGCAATACTGATGTCCACAGACTGTAAGAACGCCGGTCTCGAATGATCCTTGACAAATAATACAAATGCGCTGTTCCTGCTTCCCAGAAGATTCGGCCCTAAGATGCGACAAGAATCGGCGTTTTGTCTTTAATGCTGCTAGCTTTTCTGCGTGTTGATTCTCGGTGGCCTGCTCGACCGCAAATCTCTGCCAGTCAACTTCCTCGGAAGCCTCTTCTTGTAGTGGTGCGACCTGATCCGAGATCTGTTGTAGCTGACGGTAAAACTCCAATCGCTGGTTCATCGTAGTGCGAAACAAATCGAGTTCCTCCTCAAGGACTGCAAGCGCTTTGGATTGCGCTGTCGACACTGCCTGCAACTTTTCGAGATGTCGTTCGAGTATCATCACTTCGGCTTCGGCACGATTGCTTCGTACGCCTTGTTGCCATTGTACGGCAGTTATCAAAGAGCGTATCTCGGACATGATGCCACGAGCTGATATGAAGGGCGGCTCAGAAACAACACCACCCTTTTGGAAGTTCTGAAAGTGATGAAGTTTACGGTAACCTGCCTGAAGTTAGTGCCATATAATTCTTATTCGGACGAGAAAATGAAAAGACTTGCGTTGAATAAAGATTGTTCGCTCATCTAACATCTTGATGAACAGTTCAGGTGCGTGTCCTTTATCCTCCGGCTGGTCGACTTTACCATTGACAGCGAATTTATATGCAGCTCTCATCTCGGCATCAATGAGCTGATTAAGCTGGCCAGTGACTAAGCTATCCATGTCTGCCAGTCCAACGCGAAGTGCTTCTTGGTAGAAGTATTGCTCATCCTGCTGCTTAGTGGACGATTCATATTCTTCTCCAGTTATTTCAACTTCCTCATCTTGATCCACGAGTCTCATGAGAAGCAAATCGCTGAGCTTACTTCGCCAATCTTTGATCTTCATGCTCTGTTCATTGAGCAAGTCGTATAGAGTCGCGATTTTGTCTGTCACTTTTCGACTCTCAATACCTTCAAGCTCGATATCGTCCTCAATCCGAGGAAAATTAGTGAAGGATTTATTTTTTAGTCCTGCCAGCTTATCTAGGAAACTTTGAGTTTTCTTGCCCACGTCTGTCAGCAATTCTTTCCGAACATGCTTAGCAAGGTCGTAAGATGATGATTCCTTCTTCTCTAGATCGAGGAACGCTTCTGATTTTGCTTCCTCCTCAGATTCCGCCAGCTTCTCCTTGAGCTGAAAGTAAGCTGTTCCACAAAAGAACGCACATATATGCTGTAGCTCAAGAGCGGACCTCAATCTTTGTTGATACTGTTGCAACTTGGCACGTCCCTCGTCATGGTCATCATCCACGTCTGCTTCTGCAGCTGAGTCCGTCTCTTTCTTCGTGCCCGAATTTTGAAATGTCTTTACGTGCACTTTTTCTTGTTCGGCATAGACTTGTTCCCGGCATTCTGCTACAATCTCCGTAGCCTCTCCCAAAGCTGTGTTGTACAGATCCAATGCTTGTTGTGGTTGTTTGCCAAAAGACAGTAAATGCCCTCGTAATACCCTAGCAAGTAGCATGGATCGCTCCATGCCACGCAGAGACGTTTCATTCTGCTCAATCAGGACTTCAAGGACTTCATCCACAGTCCTTAGAGGACCATTACTTCTACCTAGTGCTTTCCTGTTCCGTACACCAATTTCCGCATGTAAGCAAGTCTGTCTCAGTCGTGTAAGCCACGATCGCATCTTTTCAACAGTCGATGCACTGTTCGGATCCCAATTATCCGATAATGGAGCACCATCGATACTAAGCCCGGTGTCATCACACATCTGCTGAAAAAGATGATTGTAGTTGGA
>Ga0160427_10001238_pt1 | contig 15747 bp, 15 predicted proteins | sample SolpanmetagenomL_FD_108194 | JGI IMG/M metagenome (GOLD analysis project Ga0160427, IMG submission 108194) | Solar panel surface microbial communities from Lawrence Berkeley National Laboratory, California, USA - L | ecosystem: Engineered > Built environment > Solar panel > Unclassified ...
GTGGCAGATCGGACGTCCCTTTGCCCGATTGTATCGGCCGCTGCACGGCATCCCGCCGGAAACCATGGCGGTGCACCACATCACTGAAGCCGAGATGCCCCCTGACACCCCGGTCTGCACTGCCGAACGCCTGCGGCTGGCCGTGTGGGGCGGCGGCACGCCAGACGTACTCGTCGCACACAACTGCGCCTTTGAGCAGCTGTTCGTCACCGGGGACGCGACCGATGCCTTGCCCTGGGTTTGCACCTACAAGGTGGCATTGCATGTGTGGCCAGACGCGCCGCGGCATTCCAACCAGGTGCTGCGCTACTGGCGCAGCCTGGTGCTCGACGCGGCACTCGCCATGCCGCCCCACCGCGCTGGTCCTGATGCCTACGTCACCGCCCATCTGCTGGTCGAACTGCTGCGGCACGCCACGGTGGAGCAGATGATCGCCTGGACCGCACAGCCCAAACAGCTGCCCAAGCTTCCTTTCGGCAAGCATCGCGGCCTCGCCTGGGCGGATGCCCCGATCGACTATCTGCAATGGATGATGCGGCAGACCGACATGGACCAGGATGCCATCTGGTGTGCCGGCCAGGAGGTCGCCCGGCGGATTGGCACACCATGATCTGAGCAGATCCGAGTGGCCGCTTTGCGCCGTAACTCGGACACTCAGGCGCTCAGGGCAGCTTCTCGAAAGCGGACGCAGCTCCGGCAGCTTGCCACACCAGGGCTAGGCCGCAGTCATGAGGGCCAGTTCACCAATATCCTGCCGCCATTCCGGAGCCATGATAGTGTTCTCCAAAATCGGTCGGTCTGGACGGCGGTGGAAAGCTGATGCAGCGTCCACCCAAGATCAGGGAGGATCGTCATGGATCCAAGCGCAATCGAGCAGGTCGCCGGCGTCTATCATCGGCGCGTCGGGGACATCCTCGTCACCGCGCTGCACGATGGGCACCAGGACGTCGCGATCACCACCGTGCAGAATATTTCGGGCGAGGACGCGGTAGCTCTACTGCACGCGTCCTATCGCCCGGTGCCACGCCGCACTGCGGTGAACACCTTCGTGATCCGGTCCGCAGGCCGCACGGCCCTCGTAGACACTGGGTGTGGCCCGGCGAAGCCGACGGTTGGCATGCTGCCGGCCAATATGGCGACGGCCGGCATCGCGGCCGACCAGGTCGACACAGTACTGATGACGCATCTCCATCCCGACCATTTCGGTGGGCTGGTTTGGGAAGGGCAGGCTCGCTTTCCTGGCGCTGAACTGCTGCTGCACGAGGCGGAACACACCTTCTGGCACGATGATGCCGCGATGAACCGGATGACGGACCCGGCACGTCGCAAGATATTCTTCGGCGATGCGCGGGATAGTCTGCTGCCATATCGGGACCGCCTGCGGCTGATCCGCGGCGGTACCGTGTTCCCGGGCGTGACTGCGGTGCCGTTGCCGGGTCATACGCCGGGGCACACGGGCTACCTCATCGACTCCGGTGGCAAGTCGCTGCTGATCTGGGGTGACATCGTCCATGTGCCGGAGATCCAGGTGCCACGGCCGGAGGCAACGATGGCGGTGGATGTCGATCCCGAGCAGACAATCGCCACTCGCCGCCGGCTATTCGAACGGGTGGCGAGCGAGCGCTTGGCCATTGCCGGTATGCACCTGCACTTCCCGGCCCTGGCGCATCTCGGCCGTGAGGGCGGCGGCTTCGCGCTGTATCCGGATGCGTGGACGACGGTGCTGGACGGGGACGCGCCTTCGCTCTGATGGTCAGGCGATGTTCGCTGGGCGAACATCGTTGCGGCTTTGCACCGGCGTGATTGACCCGTCCCTGGGGCCTGCCGAAGGTGGCGGCAAGACGAACCCGGGAACGGGTCGGCACCGGGGAAGCGCAGGATGCGGGATCACGAAGCGGATACGACGGGCTTAGCCCCGATTTTCAGCCGTCGACTGCTTGGAGGTCTCCTGCTCGCCGCATCGGCATCACGCGCGGCCAGGGCCGCGGACCCGATCCGCCTCGGTGCCGTCCTGCCGCTGACCGGGCCCAGTGCCGCAACCGGGACTCAGCAGCAGCGCGGGTTGCAGTTTGCTATGACTCGCTTCAACGCGGCGGGTGGGCTTGCCGGGCGACCGATCGAGATCCTATTCGAGGACAACCAGGCCAAGCCCGACCAGTCCGTGTTGGCGTTCAACAAGCTGGCGGACCTGAACAAGGTACCGGTGATCTTTAGCGGATACTCTGGGCCCACCCTGGCCATGGCGCCGCTGGCGAGCCGGCGCAAGATCCTGCTGGTTAACGGCGCAGCCCAGGCGGACAGGCTGGCGACGGCCTCGCTCTACCTCATTAACACGCTGCCGGTGATCAAGGACGAGGTGGCCGTGCTCGCCCGCTACCTGGTCGAGACCGGCAAGAAACGGGCGGCGATCCTGTTCCAGAACGACGCGGCTGGGACCACCGGGCGCGACGACTTCATCGAGGCTTACACCAAGCTGGGTGGGGCGGTTCTGGGACAGGAGCAGTCTTCGTTCAGCCAGACCGATTTTCGCCCCGCCCTGCTGAAGCTGAATAGCCTGCAGCCGGAGGCGTTGTTCGTCATGTTGTCCGATGGGCTTTCCGCCCTGGCCGAGCAGGCGCAGCAGATGAAGCAGGACTACCTGGTCTGCGGCACCTCGTTCTTCGCGGACCCTTTGGCGATGCGGCACCCCGGAGCGGTTGGCTGGATCCATACGCAGCTTCGGGTGAAGGCGCCGCCCGAGATCGCGGAGGCATTCCAGAAGCAGACCGGGACGGAGATGGAGTTCTTCGGCTCCCAATACTTCAACGCGGGCTCCATCATCTTCCGCACCGTCGGCAGGCTGCTGGACGCGCACAAGGAGGTCACGGGCGAGTCCGTGCGTGCCGAGCTGTTCGCGATCAGGGACTTTAACGAGCTGATCCCGACCTCCTTCAAGACCAACACTGCATCCATGCAGGTGGACGTGGTCCGGATCGAAGACGGCATGGATGTCTTCGTGAAAAGCTACACGTCGGAGTAGCCCCGTGCTCCTGCTCCAGCTCTTGGTCAACGGCCTGGTGACGGGCTGCGCCCTGGCCGTGGTGTCGTTCAGCTTCTCGCTCGTCTACTCGACGACGCGGGTGTTCCACGTCGTCCATGCCGGTCTGTATACCCTGGCCGGCTATGGCGCCTGGTCGCTGGAGCGGGCGGGCATTCCGGCCTGGTGGGGATTGGTGGTGCTCCCGCTGGTCTGTGCCGGGCTGGGTGCTCTGGTGCAACTTTGGCTGTATGCTCCGTTGGAGCAGCGGCGAGCCACCCATCTGGTCATGCTGATCGCGTCGCTCGGGCTGCTGGCCGTGGTGCAGAACGCCATCGCCGCGGTGTATACGCCCAACATTCTGCAGTTCACCGATCCCTGGCGGGCCCGTACGGTGGCACTGGGTGGCGTCGTGCTGACCGCGGTGCAGGTGGCCACCGTGGTGCTGAGCCTGGTGGTGTTCGGTCTGACGCTATTGCTGACCCGCCGGACGCTGCTGGGCAAGCGCATCCGGGCTGTCGCTTCCAACCCATTCCTGGCGGAGATCACGCGGCTGCGGCCGGGCCGAACCTACGTCGCGGTCATGGCGCTGGCCTCGGCCCTGGTAGCGGTGCCGGGCGTGCTGGTGGGTATGGACCTGGGGCTGCAGCCCTATGGCGGCACCACCGTGCTGCTGACCGGGACGGTCGCGGTGATCGCGGGCGGCATCGGCAGCCTGGGTGGCGCCTTCCTGCTGTCGGTGATCATCACGGTGCTGCAGAACCTGTCGCTTCTGGTGATGCCGGGCCAATGGAGCGTGGGCATCACGTTCCTGGTCTTCGTGCTGTTCATGCTGTTGCGGCCGCGCGGCCTGTTCGCCCGGGCTGGGTGAGGAGCGATGGACTACTTCTACTCCTACGCCACGCTGGCCGCGATCTACGTGGTGCTCGGGTTGTCGACCAACCTGCTGGTCGGGATCGTTGGAATCTTCTCCGTGTCCCAGGCGGCGATCTTCGGCGTGGGCGCCTACGTCACCGGCTATTGCCTGGTGAACGAAGTGGTCGGCTTCGTGCCGGCAATGCTGCTGTCCGCGCTGGCCTGCCTGCTGGTCAACGTGGTGGTCACCCTGCCGGCGCTGCGCGTGTCCGGCGACTACTTCGTGGTCACCTCCTTCGGCATCCAGCTGCTGGCCACCGCCGTGTTCACCAACTGGACGGGTGCAACGGGCGGTGCATCCGGCCTGCCCGGGGTGCCGCCAGCCAGCCTGCTCGGCACGGAGCTGGTCGAGGCGTGGCAGAACCTGGCGCTTGCCCTGGGCCTGATGGCGCTGTGCTGCCTGCTGTTCCACCTCCTGCTGCGCTCTCCCTATGGCCGCCTGCTGCGGGCGGTGCGGGAGGACGAGCTGGCGGTCGCGGCATCGGGCAAAGGCGTGCTGCGTGCCAAGGTGGGGGCTGCCGCGCTGGCCGGCGTGTTCGGGGGCGTGGGCGGCAGCCTCTATGCCGTGTTCCTGAGCTTCGTGGACCCGTCATCCTTCGACCTGAACGGGTCCGTCCTGCTGCTGACCATGGTGGTGGTGGGCGGCGCGCGCACGCTGCTCGGCTCGGTCATCGGGCCTTTCCTGCTGCTGGCGCTACCCCAGGTGCTGACGATGGTGGAGATCCCGACCACCGCCGCCGCCGCCGCCCGGCAGGGTCTCTACGGTGCATTGCTGATCGCCTTCATGGTGTTCCGCCCACAGGGGCTGGCAGGGGAGAAACTGTGACCGCCTACCTGGAGGTGCAGGGCGTGAACAAGCGGTTCGGCGGACTGCAGGCGCTGCAGGACTGCTCCTTCACCGTCGGCCAGGGACGGATCACCTGCCTTGTCGGGCCGAACGGTGCCGGCAAGACCACGATCTTCAACGCGATCACCGGTGCACTGCGCCCGGACTCCGGCCACGTCGCCTTCCGCGGCGCCGCCCTGTCCGGGTTGAGCACGCAGGCCATCGTGCGTGCAGGCATCGCGCGGTCGTTCCAGAACCTGCGGCTGTATGCCGAGCTGACGGTGCTGGACAACGTGGCCAGCGCCATCCCGGGCCAGTTCGGGGAGGAGCCGCTGGGTGCCCTGTTCCGCCCCTTCCGGACCGCCGCCGGGCAGCGCCGCACCCGTGCCGCTGCCATGGACACGCTGGCGCATGTGGGCCTGGCGGACCGGGCGGGCACCCATGTCCGCAACCTCTCCTATGGCGAGCAGAAGCTGCTCTGCATCGCCCGGGTGCTGGCGACCGGGGCCAAGCTGCTGCTGCTGGACGAGCCGACCTCCGGCCTGTCGGGGGCCGCGCTGGAGGCCGTGCTGGGCCTGCTGCGCCGCCTGCGGGACGAAGGCAGGACCCAGTTGATCGTGGAGCACAACACCCGCGTGGTGATGGCGGTCGCCGACGAGGTGCTGTTCCTGCACCAGGGCCACCTGATGGCTCAGGGCACGCCGGCGGCCATCACCACGGACCCGGCGCTGGCCGAGATCTACTTCGGGGGCGTGCTGTGACGCTGCTGGTCGTGCAGGACCTGGTGGCGGGGTACGGGTCCAAGCGTGTGCTGGACGGTATCGCCCTGTCCGTGCGGCCCGGCGAGATCCTGGCGGTGCTGGGCCATAACGGTGCCGGCAAGACCACGATGCTGCGCGCGGTCATGGGGATGCTGCCCTGCCGCGGACGGGTGACCCTGGACGGGACGGACCTGCCCGGCGGTGCCACGGCGCGACAGGGCGCCGGCCTGCGCCTGCTGCCGGAAGGGCGCGGCATCTTCCCGGACCTGAGCGTGGCGGAGAACATCGACGTCGTGGCCGCCGCCAATTGCGCCGGGCGGGACGACCTGTTCGGCCCGGCCTCGGTCTACGCGCTGTTCCCGGTGCTGGCGGAGCGCCGGACCACCAGGGCTGGCAGCATGAGCGGCGGCCAACAGCAGATGCTCGCGCTCAGCCTGGCGATCCTGGGCCGTCCGCGCTGCCTGATGCTGGACGAGCCCTCGATCGGCCTGGCCCCCAACCTGGTCACCCGCATCCTGGACGAGGTGTCGGGCCTGTGCCGCACCCACGGGATGGGAGCAGTGCTGGTGGAGCAGAACGTCGCGGCGGCCATGCGCGTCGCCGATCGGGTGATGATCATGAACAGCGGCGCCTGGGTGTTCGACGGCACGCCGGCCGAGGCACGGGCCGGCAATGTCTGGGATTACTTCTGATGGATATCCTGCTGGTGAAGTCCGGCGGCCCGGCCGTGTTCCACGAGTGGCGGGACGGCTTCGCCGCCCGCGCAACGGGGCTTACGGTTCGCGAATGGGATGATCCCGGCGTGGACCCGGCCACCGTCACCTACGTGCTGGTCGGGCAGCCCGTGCAGGGCCGGCTCGCGACCTTTCCGCGGCTGAAGGCGATCTTCAGCGGCGGTGCCGGGGTAGACCACCTAGTGAACGATCCCGGTCTGCCGCCCGGCGTGCCGATCATCCGCATGGCGACGGCGGAGACTGCGCAGACCATGGGTGAGTACGTCTGCCTGTCGGTGCTGGGCCTGCTGCGGCAGTGGCGGCGGCTCGCCTTGGCGCAGGAGCATGCGCGGTGGGACCACTTTATCGGCACCCGCACGGCGCTCACCACCCCGGTGGGCGTCATGGGGCTCGGCCACATCGGGCAGGTGGTGGTGCGGATGCTGGCCGGCCTCGGCTTTCCCGTGCTCGGCTGGTCGCGCACGCCGAAGGAGCTGCCGGGCGTGCCCTGCTACGCGGCGGATGGGCTGCGGGACTTCCTGGGCCATGTGGATATCGTGGTGGGCCTGCTGCCGCAGACGCCGGCGACGGACGGGCTGGTCTGCACCCGCACCATCGACTGGATGCGGCCGGGCGCCGGGCTGGTCAATGCCGGCCGCGGTTCGCTCGTCGTGCTGCCCGATCTGCTGGCGGCGCTGGACAGCGGACGGCTGGGCGGCGCCGTGCTCGATGTGTTCCCGACGGAGCCGCTGCCGCAGGACAGCCCGTTGTGGCGGCACGGGAAGGTCACCGTCACCTCCCATGTGGCGGGCTTCGCCACCCGTGCGGTCCGCGCCCGCTACGTGGCGGAAGGGATCGCGCTGCTGGAACGGGGCGGCACGCCGGAGTACCTGTTCCGGCCTGAGCGTGGCTACTGAGCCTCAGCCGCCATGGGCCAGGACGAGGCCGGGCTCCAGCCAGTTCAGCGCGGCCAGGCGTCCTTCGTGGGACAAGGTGACGTAGGCGGTGCGGCGGTCGGGCCCGCCGAAGCAGATGTTGGTGACCATCATGTCCGGTGCGTTGACGTAGTCGATGGCGCCCGTCGCCGGGTCGATGACGACGACGGCGCAACGGTCCAGGGCGGCGACGCAGACCTTGCCGGACTGGGTGACGGCCAGGCTGTCGAGCCGCACCGTGCCGCCGGCGGCGGCGGCCAGGGTGGCGCCGTGCAGGGCCGGCCAGGGGCGCTTGCGGAGCTCGCCGGGTGCCGTGACGTCCCAGGCCCACAGCCGTCCGGTGATGGTCTCCGCGGCGTACAGCGTGAGGCCATCGGGCGACAGGCCGATGCCGTTGGTGGTCAGCATGCCGTGCACGACCTCCCGGATCTCCGAACCGTCGGCGCGGGCCCAGTAGATGGCGCCGTAGTCCATCTCGCGCTCCCGCCGCTTGCCAAGGTCGGAGAACCAGAAGCCGCCTGTGCCGTCGAACACCAGGTCGTTGGGCCCGCACAGCCGGCGGCCGTCGCAGGCTTCGTACAGCCGTTCGATCCGCCCGGTCGCCGGGTCCACCACCTCGATGCTGCCGCCGGCATAACTTGCTGGCGTGCCGGTCGGCCGGATGGTGCCGTTCTCCCGCAACCAGGTGAAGCCGCCGTTGTTGCAGACGTAGACGCGCCCGTCCGGCCCGATGGCGGCGCCGTTGGGTCCACCCGGGATCTCCGCCACCACCTCCACCCGGCCGTCCGGCGTCACCCGGCTCAGCGTCTCGCGTGCGATCTCCACCAGCAGGACGGAGCCGTCGGGCCGGGCGATGGGCCCTTCGGGGAACTGCAGGCCTGTGGCGATGATGCGCATGTCAGGCGGTCCTCTCCGGGGCAAGGAAGCTCTCGATCTCCCGCAGCAGCAGTTCCGGCGTCTGCAGGGCCATGAAGTGGCCGGTTGGCAGCACCTTGAACGCCGCGCCAGGGATCTGCGCCGCCACCGCCTGCACGCCCGGCGGCGGCCGGTCGCCGTCATGCTCGCCGGCCAGCACCAGGGTAGGGCAGCCGATGCGGGCGAGGGCGGCGCCCATGTCCAGCCCGGCCAGCATGCGGGACGCGGCGGCGATGCCGAACGGGTCGGCCGCGGCCCGGCTGGCGCGCACCTGCTCGAACACCGCGGGGTCGCGCCGCAGCACGGGCGGGAAGGACCGGGCCAGGCGTTCGTCCAGATGGCCGGCCGCGCCATCCCGCTCCAGCTCGTCGGCCCGGGCGAGCAGCGCCGCCCGCCGTTCCGCCGGCACGCCGGTCGCGGGTGAGGTTGCGATCAGCGCCACGGTGCGGTCCGGGAAATCCGCGGCGAACTGGATGGCGATGGCGGCCCCCACGGCACAGCCCATCACCGCCACGCGCGGCGGCGCGCCGAGGACATGGAGCAGCGCGGCCAGGTCCTGCGCCAGCGTCCCGATCGACAGCGTCCCGCGCACCTTCTGCGACAGCCCGGCGCCGCGCACGTCGTAGCGCAGAACCTGGAACCGCCGGGCCAGCGTGGGCACGATCGGTTCCCAGCTTTCCAGGGTGCCGCCCATCTCGTGGATCAACACCAGAACCGGGCCGGTACCCTCGACCGCAACGCGGGACACGGTGCCGTTGGCCTCCACCCATCGCGTTCCCGCCTGCATGGCACCCCTTGCCTCGTTCAATGGAACAGCCGGTTTTCGATACCCAGCCACTCCGCCTCGTGCGCCGCGTAGGTGGCCGGTGAGATCACCGTCATGCGCGGGCCGCCGGGGCCGGGCACCAGCTCCGGCGTCTTCGGCGGCACCTTGGGATTGGCGGGCAGGTAGCCGGCATCGCGGAACACGCGCTGGCCGGCTTCGGACACCAGGAACTCGATCAGCAGCTTGCCCGCGTTCGGGTGCGGTGCGCGCTTCAGCAGGCCGGTGGTGCCGAAGGTGAGTACCAGCGGCTCCATCGGCAGCCACTTCACCGGGGCGCCCTGCTCGATGCTGATCTGCGCATGGTTGTTGTAGATGGACAGCACGAGCGGATACTGGCCGGAGATGCACTGATCCAGCACCACGCGCTGCACCGCCGGGACGTTGGCGATCCGCTGGGCGGCCAGCTTCTGCAGGTAGGCCATGCCGCGCTCCTGCCCCATGGTCAGCAGCACGTTGCCGATGAATCCCGGCGGGCCGGACGCGCTGGGCGTATCGGGCCAGGCCATCTTCCCGGCCCAACGGGGATGGAGCAGGTCGTCCAGCGTCTTCGGGATGTCACCGGCCGACACCAGCTCGGTGTTCACCGCCGGGCTGAGCACGTAGAGGTTGGTCGCGACCCAGCGCCCCTGGGCATCGCGGTAGGTCTCGGGCCAGCCCGCCGCAGCTTTGGGTGCGTAGGTGTCCACCAGCCCGGCCTGGTCCAGCGGGAAGAAGGTGCTGCCCCCGTCGAACACGTCGGCACGGACGCCACCGGCCTTGGCCTCGTTCAACAGCCTCGTCGCCGTCTCTACCGGGGGGCCGGGGACGAAGCTGACCTTGATCTTCGGGTAGGCGGCCTGGAAGGCGGCAACCAGCGGGCGGACAGCCTGGCCGACGATTAGTGTGGTGTACCAAACCACTTCGCCCTCTCGGTTCGCGGCGTCGACCAGCGCCGAGTCCATCTCCTGCGAGGTGGCCGAGCGCGATGGAGCGAGCGAAGCGGCAGCCAGGCCGGCGACGAGGGTGCGGCGCTGCATGTCAGTACTCGTCCCGGAAGGTGGTGGCCTGCATCGACGGGCGCGCGTCGAAGGCCGCATGCCAGGCGGTGAGCGCCGGACGACCCTGCAGCCACTCGTCGGACGCGAAGCGGAATTCGAGGTGGGACAAGGCGACCGCGACGGCGATGGCGCCGATGTGTGGCGGGCCGGACAGGGCGGTCACCTCCGCCTCCAGCCGATCCAGTGTGGCGGCGATCTTGACCGGGAAGGCGGCCTGGTGCGGGGCCGATCGGATCGGCTCCGGACGGTTGTTCTCGCCGATGCGAAGCACGAGAACCTCCATCAGCCCATCGCCCAGCGCCTGGAGGCGCAGCGCGGTCCAGCGGCCCGGCCCGGTGGGGAGCAGGCCGGGGCCATGCCCGGACTCGTCCAGGTACTGGCAGATGACACGGGAGTCGTAAAGCGCGGTGCCGTCGTCCAGCACCAGGGTCGGGATCTTGCTGAGCGGGTTGTCCCGCATCACCACGGCGTTGGGGGCGGATGCCCCGACCACGACCCGCACCGTCTCGATCTCCGCGGCCAGGCCCTTCTCGTGCGCGACCACCATTACCTTGCGCGCGAAGGGCGAGCGGGAGGACCAGTAGAGGCGCACCGGTCAGTCCTCTAGCGCCATGGCGGCGGCGGCGGGGAACTCGACCGACACATTCTCGCCCACGCCGTAGTTGTCGTCTGCGCTGCCATGCGCCTCGAACACTGGGCCCCCGAGATCGATTCGGTAGCGACTGCTGGTGCCCAGGAATCCGGTGGAGAGCACGGTGCCGTCGAGGCGGTTGATCCCGGATGCGGGCGCCGGGCCAGGTCGGGCCAGCGCCACCGCCTCGGGCCTCACTGCAATCGTCGCGGCACGGGGTAGGCCGGTGCGGCCATCGGCCACGCGGCACCCGATGCTACGGCCATCGCCCAGCTGCATGCGACCGTGCCCATCCGCACCAACCTCTGTCATGGTGCCGCTGAGCCAGTTGGATGACCCGACGAACCGGGCCACGAAGGTGTTGCGTGGATGGAAGTAGATCTCGCGCGGCGGGCCGAGCTGCACGATGCGCCCCGCGTCCATCACCGCGATCAGGTCGGACATCTCCAGTGCCTCCGTCTGGTCGTGCGTCACATAGACGGTGGTCACGCCGATCTGCTGCTGCAGCGCGCGCAGCTCGTTGCGCATTTCCTCGCGCAGGGTAGCGTCCAGGTTGCTCAACGGCTCGTCCAGCAGCAGCAGCTTCGGTCGGGCCACGATGGCGCGGGCCAGGGCGACGCGCTGCTGCTGCCCGCCGGACAGGCGGGTGGCGGGGCGGCTGCCGAAGCCGCCCAGGCTGACCGTCTCCAGCGCGCCGTTCACCATCGTTGCGATCTCCTCACGGCCATAGCGGCGGTCTTTGGCGACGCGCAACGGAAAGGCCACGTTCTCGAACACCGTCATGTGCGGCCAGATGGCGTAGGACTGGAACACCATGCCGATCTGCCGGCGGTTCAGCGGCACGTTGATATGCCGGCCCGCGTCGAAGAACGTCTCCGCACCCACGCGGATCAAGCCCTCGTCCGGCTGCTCCAGCCCGGCGACGCAGCGCAGCGTGGTGGTCTTGCCGCAACCCGAGGGGCCGAGCAGGGTGAAGAAGGTGCCGGGCGCCAGCGCGAAATCGGCGCCGCGCACTCCGCCCGATGGGCCCTCGGTCGAGGCATAGACCTTGCTCAGGTTCTCGACGGTCAACATGGCTCAATCCCCAAAGGTCGCGGCCGACTGGCGGCGTAGGATGACGTAAAGGGCGGAGGCGAAGATGGTCATTAGCGCCGCCCAAAGCAGGCCAAGCGCCGAGACCTCGCCGCCCTGCCCGTTGGACCACAGGTCGAACATCGCCACCGCCACGGTCTGGGAGTTCGGGCCGGCCAGCAGCAGCGGCAGCGACATCTCCTTGGCGGCGATCAGGAAGATGAACAGCCAGCCGGAGGCGATCGCCGGCCACAGCAGCGGCCCCACAATCCGCCGCAGCGTCTCGAAGGTGGTGGCGCCGGCCACGCCCGCCGCCTGCTCCAGCTCGGGGTGGATCTGAAGCACGCCGGTATAGGTGTAGCGCATGCCATAGGGCATGTAGCGGATCAGAAAGGCGAGACCGATCAGCCAGAGCGTGCCGTAGATCGGGATCGGCAGCTGCAACGCGATCTCCAGCAGCGCAACGCCTAGCACCAGACCGGGGAACACCAGCGGCATGGTGACAAGCTGGTCGATCAGCGTACCGCCGGCACGGCGGCGCGCGGCGATCCAGCCGCCGCCGACCGTCAGCAGCATGGCCGCCGTGGCGGTGCCGGCAGCGACCAGCAGCGTGTTGACGCCGAGTCCAAAATAGTAGGGCGAGGAGACGACGCTGGTGAAGTTCTTCAGCGAGGCGAAGGGCAGCGCCGCCCAGCGCATGGGCCGCACGAAAGGCATGAGCGCCATCCACACCACCGCCGCCAGCGGCAGCCCCAGCACCACGACGAAGTTGAACACGATGATGCAGGCCGCTGGGATGCGCGCCCGCCCCAGCCGGAATGGCCGCGGCCGGTAGCCCTTGCCGGTGATGGAGGCGAAGCGTTCCGCCCGCTTCGACAGGCGCCCGTAGAAGAACAGCAGCACCGCCACCAGGGCCAGCATCACCACGGAGAAGGCGCTGGCATAGCCGAGCTGCGGCGGCATGCTCTTCACGCTGCGATAGATCTCGGTGGTCAGCACGTCCACCCGGCCCGGCATTCCCACCAGCGCCGGCACCTCGAACGCCTCCAGGTTGCGGATGAACACGAACAGAGCCAGCGCCAGGATCGCCGGCATCGCCAAGCGGAGCGACACCTTCCACACCGTCTCCAGGATCGAGGCGCCCGCCACCCGCGCCGCCTCCTCCATCTCCGCGTTCGCGGCGCGGAAAGCGGAAGACAGCATCAGGAACACCAGCGGTGACCATAGGAAGCCCTCGATGGCGATCATGCCGCCCAGGCTGTTTACGTTGATCAGCGTGACCGAAGGGTCGACATACATCCGATACAGGTCGTTGAACGGTCCGGCCCGCCCGAACAGGAACAGCCAGGCGGAGACGTAGAGGATGTAGGGCGTCCCCAGCGAGATGATGGTCGTGAGATAGGCCAGCCCTTTCAGCGGCACGTCGGTTCGCTCCACCAGCCAGGCCAGAAGCCCGCCGAACAGCAGCGACACGATCGTGGCGCAGGCGGCGAAGGCGACGGAGTTAAACACCATCGTGCCCAGGTTCCGGCTCGTGACCAGCAAGACGTAGTTCTGCAGCGTGAAGGCGCCCTGTCCCATGCCGGCCGTCACCTCGGTCAGGCTGGTGCGAACCAGGACGAACAGCGGCGGCAGCACCAGCAGGGCAATGATTGCCGCGAGCACGTAGCCGGCAATCCCGCCCGGCGGCAGACGGAGGGCGCGAGACCAGGTGCGCCTTGCCTGGGGCATCGGCAGTGGAAGACGTGCGACCTCGGGCATGGTGACCGGCCCTACTGGAACAGACGTTTGTAGATCAACGTCCACTCCGCCTCATGTTCCTGGAACTCCACCGGCGACATGATGCGGGCCTTGTAGTGCCCGGCATCTGGCTTCAGGTCCGCCTCGGTCGCCGGTACGCCCGGGCTGGCGGGGATGTAGCCGGCCTTCGCGTAGATGCGCTGGCCCTCATCCGACAGGTTGAACTCCACGAACAGCCGGGCCGCGTTCGGGTGTGGGCTGTTCTTCATCAGGCCGAAGGTGCCGAAGGTTAGGATCGGCGATAGCTTCAGCCACTTTACCGGCGCTCCCTGCGCGGCGCTGATCACCGCGTGGTAGTTGTAGATGCACAGGACCAACGGGTACTGGCCGGAGATGTTCTGGTCCAGTACCACGCGCTGAATCGCGGGAATGTTGGCGATACGCTGCTTGGCCAGGCGCTCCAGGAAGGCCATGCCCTTTCCCGTCCCCATGCTCATCAGCACGTTGCCGATGAATCCCGGCGGGCCGGAGGCGCTGGGGGAGTCCGTCCAGGCCATCTTGCCGGCCCAGCGCGGGTCCAGCAGGTCCTCCAGGGATTGGGGCGTGTCCTTGCCGGGCACTTGGTCCGTGTTGATGGATGGGGTCGCGATCTGGATGATGTTGGCGGTCCACAAGCCGGTCGGGTCCTTGAACTCGGGTGGGAAGTCCTTCGCGGCATCCGGCATGAAGCGGTCCACCAGCCCCGCCTGGTTGAGCGGATAGAAGGTGATGCCGCCGTCGAACAGGTCCCCCTTCACCGAGCCGGCCCGGGCCTCGTTGCTGAGGCGCAGCGCGGTTTCCTGCCATGGGGCGGGCACGTAGTTGACCTTGATCCCGGGGTACTTCGCCTCGAAGGCCGCGATCATCGGACGGACGATCTGTCCCACCACCAGGGTGGTGTACCAGGTGACCTCACCCTCCTTCCGGGCCGAGTCGACCAGCTTGGGGTCCAGCGCCCATGCGGGCTGTGTCACCGCCAAGGTTCCTGCCACGACCAGCTCTGCCAAGGCGGCGCGACGGCCACGCATGAGCTGCTTCATTCGATCCGACATCGTCATCATGACCCGGCGTTCCCTCGTGCTCGCCCCTGCTTGCAGCGGGGTCGTTGCGGTTCATCGATAAGCTCCGGCCCAAGCGCGTTCAATGCGGGCGTTCGCAGCGTGGATGCTTGTTCGCACTGCGAACACAGCGCAGGGCCCGCTAGTGATGCGGTGCCAGTCTCGAGATCGCATCCGCCGCCTGACGCAAGGGTATCAGCAGCGCGTCGCACATCGCAGTTTCGTCCATGCGGCCGCTCTGCATGCTCGACGCGATTCCGAGCCGGGTCCAACCCACCATCTCCACGGCCGGCGTGGGCGGAACAGCGACGGCGATGGAGCAATGGCTCTCCATCAGTTCCCCAAAGATCATCGCGTAGCCGCGAGTCCGCACCAAATCGAGCCGGTCGCGCAGCAGGCGAGGATCGATGATCGTCTTGTCCGTGCAGGGCTCCAGCGGGGCCGTGGCCAGGAAACGGTCCAGCTCCCGTGGGTGCAGGTTGGCCAAAAGCACCTGCCCGATCGACGTCGCATGAGCGGGCCGGCGGAACCCGGGGCCGACCGCGACCGGCAGGTTGCGGTTGGGGCTGGGCAGGCGACTGACGTAGATCACTTCCGTGCCCACCAGCATGGCGGCCGAGGCCGACTCGCCCGTGCGGTGCGTAAAGTCCAACAGCACGTCGCGCACCACCTCCAGCTCCGACATTCCTTCCAGGAAAGCCTGGCCAAATCCGAGCACTGCCGGGGTCAGCTGGAAGTGCTTGCCATCCGTGCGCGCGAGGCCGGTATCGCATAGCGTCAGCAGCAGTCGCCTCGCCGCGGACCGGCTTAGCCCGGTGCGGCCGGCCACCTCCGTGATGGTCTGCCGCCGATGCTCCCGCGTGAAGCTACGGATGACCTGGATGCCGTGCCGGAAGGAGGCGACCGTCTCGTCGCGCGCCATGGTCCGGCGCTCACCGCGCCGGCAGGCCCATCCGCTCCCGCGCCTCAGCCGGGGTGGCAATCTCGATGCTCAGCGCCTCAAGCACTTGGCGGATGCGGCGCACTTGGTCCGCGTTACTTTCAAACAGCTTACCCGAATGATCACGTAGGCTGTCTTCCTGTCCCACACGGAAGTTCGTGCCCATCAGCGCGCCCGTGGTGGCGGCGCGCAGGTTGTAGGGGCCGGTCCCGTGCGTGAAGATCTCGCAGTCCTCGCCGAACAGCCGCTCGGACGTGCGCTTCAGGTGCAACAGGTGGTCCATGTCGGATGGGATACCACCCAGGATCCCGGTCAGGAACTGCA
>Ga0160427_10001239_pt1 | contig 15744 bp, 13 predicted proteins | sample SolpanmetagenomL_FD_108194 | JGI IMG/M metagenome (GOLD analysis project Ga0160427, IMG submission 108194) | Solar panel surface microbial communities from Lawrence Berkeley National Laboratory, California, USA - L | ecosystem: Engineered > Built environment > Solar panel > Unclassified ...
CTCCAGCATACTTTAGCTGCTGAACTCCACCGTGACCAAGCGGCATCTCTCCACTGCAGATGACTTTGACTTCTCCTCACTCCTCTCAATCTCGTCTTTCACCACATCAATTCCAGGCTCCTACCCTGTATTTGCTAGCATGCCATTCGCATACCTCACATCATGCTTGCTGATGGCTGGCCGCTATCCTGCAATGTTAACCACATGCACAAATCTCCTCCAAAACTTCCTCGCTGTCAATCGGTAACTACGGTGAGAGGCTCTCTCCAGGGCACTGGGAGCGGCTCCGTTGATCTTGACAGCATGTTCGGCGTCGAAAAAAATGGGAGTAGCGCTACGACGAATGGAACGCCCATCTCAGGAAACATCACACTGCTCATGGACTCAATCGAGAGATATCTAGGCATTGATCAGGCGAGTCTAGATCGACTCAAGAGTGAGACCGAAGAATCAACAGCGCCCTGGCAAGATTGAGCTATCGAAATGTGGTCGGACAAGCGAACCTATGGACATATATTATCCTCGGCAGTCTGCTACTAGTCGCATGCTTTGCTGCACTCGTCGCCGATGCTGTCAGCAAGTGGCAGGGAAAGATGCCGCATTTGGGTCTGTTCTCGTTGTTTGATATGTTGATACATCTGAAGTTGAGTGAAGACCACATTGGTCTCCATGCTGAGGGGATATCTTCTGAACTCAGGACAGCCATGGAATGTCATACAACGACTGATGAGCAGAGTAAGTTGCTGGAGTCCGTAGGAGTCAAAAGTAGGCCTTGATATTTGCCATGTTGAGCAGAAGTGCAGCCTGGCGCCCGCAACGCTCAAGCAATTTCGTCAGTCTCTTCTTATCAAGCCTGAACTCTGTCTGATCTCTCTTTACCACTTGGTATGCTATATCAACAGCACATTAAAGCACACGTTTCTTCGATCATGATCCATACCTCATCGTTCCAGATATCTCTATCAACAACACTCGCCACCGACTCCCTCGGTCTGGTACTTGGATATGTTCATAACCTCGGTTGCTGCAGCTCTATGGCGAGGAGTCCTAACTGCGTTCGCTGTTCTTCCTCCTCTTGTCTCATTACTGCATACATATCATTACACTGATAATCTACTAAACACACATAACCACATCTTCACGAGCACAAACCACCTCTTTCGTACCTGTTCTACCCTCCTCATATTGGGAAGGAACCTGGGTGTGAGGAGAAACTATCGTCTTGACCAGCACTATACAGGTACGAAAACAAATCATTGTGATTCGTCATGGTATATGCATTAGCTATAACGTACAATCCTAGCTTTATGCACAGCAGCGTCTATAAGCAACTTAGAGCTGCTCAATACCTTCCAGCAGAACCTCGAAACGCCTCTGACCATCCTCATCCTCATCCTCATCTTCCACTTCCCTTACATTAGCATTTTCAGCGATCTCATCACCCATTACCTCCAACAACCTCCTGCTCAGACTCCGCAATCTAGCAGCAGTAATACTCTCCTCCAGCTCCTTGCTCTTTTCTCTCGCCAAATCGATCACGTCGTCCGGTAAGCCCGCCAATCTCGCAACATTAAGCCCATATGAGCGATGCGCGACACCCTCCGCAATCTCATATAGAAACGTAATATCCTCATCCCCTCTCACACGTTGCGTCCCACTATCGTCCCTAGCCATATCAGCATCGACATCATTATCACCATCATCATCTTCCCCAACCCCACCACCCTCCTCAAATCTCACATGCACATTCCTCAGCTCCCCGCCTTCAAACTCTCTTGCCATAGTCGCCAGATTCTGATAATGCGTAATAAACAGCGTCAAGCACCTTACACTCCTAACACACCAATCCAGCACACTCTGCGCGATCGCCACGCCATCATGCGTACTCGTTCCCCTTCCCAACTCATCCAACACAACCAGACTCCTGCTCGTCGCCTGCTTTAAAATATCGCTTGTCTCGCTCAACTCAACCATAAACGTGCTTTCGCCACGCATCATGTTGTCAAAGGCGCCCATGCGCGTGTACACGGCGTCGAGGAGCGAGAGCTCGGCAGAGGCGGCGGGGACATACGACCCTATTTGCGCCATTATTGCGATTAGGGCAATAGAGCGGACGTAGGAGGATTTGCCACCCATGTTCGGACCTGTGATTAGGAGTGCACGAGTAGTGGTTGTGGAGAGGGCTATATCGTTCGGGACGTACGGATCCGTGAGCAGTTGTTCGACCATGGGATGGCGGCCGCCAATGATATTGAGGGTGGTGGTAGAAGAAGAGATGAAGGTTGGTTTGCAGTATTCGGGCCGTTGGGCGACGGCGGAGAGGGAGAGCAGGCAGTCGAGTGTTGCGAGTGCTTGGATTGTGTCGCGGAGTGATTGATATTGTGCTGAGATGTCTTCGAGGAGGGCGCGGAAGGCGTTGTCGCAGGCGGCTGCAAGAGCTTCTTTGTGTTGGTCGCGTTCGCGAATCCAGCGGAGGACGTCGGGGGTGTGGAAGCGTGAGACCTTCTTTGTACCACTGATCTTCACCCATGATGCTGGCACGTTCTTGCAGTAGGTGTTGTCGACTTCGATGAGATAGTCAATGCCGCTTACTGTCACATATTCGACTTTGTGCTTTTTCAGCTTCTGGGCAGCCTCTTTGCGGTGCGAGTCCAGATCGTGCTCGACGCAGGCAATGCCTACCTTGTGCTCTGTGATGAGTTCGGTCTCGTAGTCTTCTCTAAAAAAAGCATACTTGTCATCGTCTTTTGCCGCTTGTGCATTGATCTTTTCAAGGACTGAATTGAGATACTCGAGGATGTGAGGCAGAGCACTGACAGCATTACTGAGCAGACTTGACTTGAAGTTTGTGTTCTTGTCCTTGACATAAGCATACTCAGTGGCCACTTTGGCTAAAGATTGTAAAAAGTTGAGAAGCTCTGGTCGTGTACACTTCTTATAGTAGACCCGAATCAAAGTTTTCTCAAGGTCAATACGAAGTTTGGCGAGAATGTGCTTAAGCTTATCAACCTCGATCGTGCGTTCTCCCTCTTTGAGCTCCTCCACTGCGTTGACTCTTTCTTCGAGCGCAGCTTTGTCTAATAGTGGCCGCCCACACCATTTGCGCAATAAGCGTTGCCCGAATCTCGTTTGAGTCTGGTCCATGATCGAGAAAAGACTTCCTCTTTCAGTATTGTCGGTCTGGTTTCGGTAGATCTCTAAGCTGTTCAAGGTGTTCCCGTTCAGCAGCATATGCGATCTTGCGCTGAAGGAGGAAAAGTTCTTGGTCAAGTCAAAGACATGTTCCAGTCCATATTCTGTTAAATGATTGATCATGGAAGACAAGCACACTGTCACTAGATCTGACAGCTTATGAACCTTGTCAAGTACGGTATTATCTGCACCTTCTTCTCTGTCTTTCAGCTTTTCGGCATAAAAGTTCGAGACGTGGTTGTAAGACGTGGCAACGATGGTCTTCGGCCTCTCAACTCTTTCCATCCTTACCTGATCACCAAAAACATTCGTTTTACTTCCACAAAGATGCTGTACAAGCTTTTCAGTGGCAGGTGACAAGTCTCCCACGATGAGGAATTCGCATGGTGCTATGTGCAGTAATCTGGTTTCGATTTCTGTTCTCATGAAACCATCCTCGAAATCGTCGTAGATAATGTCTCCAGTAGCAGGCTGGACGGCGACAATTCCTACCTGTACTTTTTCATCTGTGCCCCAACCTTTCGCATTTGTCTCTGCTAAGCAGAGCAAATACCCAGCAGCAGGCGCGCCTCCACCAATACCACCAACCGGCACGTCAAGTCCATCTACATCATCCACGTATGTGCCTTTTGTGTAGAGGTTCGTGAGCTTCCTGATAAACGGCGTATTCCTGTTGTCTCCAACTGCTTTCAACGCTGCAGTCTCGATTTGCCGAACAACACCAACTTTGTGACCTGCTGCCACCAACCGTTTTACGTGCACATGGAGTCTATGTACCGGTATACTAGCGCCGGCGAAGCGGTTCAAGTGTGCTTCCGACGAATGCTCATCATACCTGAACTTGCCAGGTATGCAGACAATACCCAGCTCTTTCGCAGCCACTCTTGCATCCTCGCCCATAAATCGAAACTTGTAGCCAACTTCATACACAAGCAACGTGTCCATGTGCTTGCGTTTTATATCTAGAAACTGCTTCTCCATTGGTGTCAGTTTCGCAGCACCCTTCTTTGTGGCAGCTGCGCCTTTTCTGCCCTTTGTCTTTGGTTCTGGCTCGGCTTCTTCTTCGTCTTCTTCTTCGCCATCTACTTCAGCATCTGGCGTCGCATCTCCATCGAGGATGTGGTTGCGCCGCTTAATCTCAGCTATGCTGTCTGGCCGGCCGAGCTTCTTTACGAATCGTTCATGTAATCGTTTGCGATGAGCAATCGTTTCTTCGTCAATGTCTTCCTCGTCGTCTTGAACATTGTCTTCAGCGGGTCCAGACTTAAACAGATATTTCGAGGTACGATCGGTTACTCTACTGGTACTTTGTGTTTTGAGTGACACAGGCTTCGTCTTCAGCGGCGAATGTGGTCGCGGAAACGCTGGCGAATCGACAACGACAGCATCATCGCCTGCTGAGCCAAAGGTCAGTGATCCCAGCCTGAGCTTCTTCGCAGGTGGCTGCGCGTCCTCGGCTGAGAATGCTATGTTCTCTTGATCTTCGAGTATGCGCTTAGAACTACTACTCTGCGGTCGACTCGCAAATCGCACGGATTGTTCGTCGTCAGATTGCACAAAGAGACCCTCGTCATCTGGAAAGTCAAGACTGGAAGGGGGAGGAGAAAGAGCTGTCAAGGGTTCTGCGGTAGAAGTTGGTCTTGCGAAAGAGGGTCGATTACTGGAGAGTGGTTCTCTCGAGGGCGTGGTGGAAGGTTTAGCGGTGAAGAAACTCGATATCGATTGTTGCTGCTTCTTCGATGCCTGCGAAGCGACTGGGCTGCTCTTTACGGGCATGATTGAGCCCGTACAACAGCCACCGGCGAGTAGTTAGTCAACCTAAATGCACAACGATGTCATGTAAGTAATCACATGTCGAGCACGAAAGAAACACGAAATAGACACGGCCGCCCGAATAGGACAATTAAATGATCGACGGCATTGTAGTTGAATAAAAAGTTTATCAGGTTCAAAGCGTACTTTCGCAACGTATCATTGAGAGTTGTGCTAATGGCTCTGGTATATCATTGCTAGCTCTAAGAGCCCGTCAGTCCAATACACAAGAGCCCTTCTCAAATATGTATTCTTATCTTACTCATATGTGCACATGCCATGCCCGCCGTCCGAATCAAGTCCATGCAGTTTTCATGATGCCAGCACTCCATACACAAACTCCTTAAAGACTACTCATTTCCTTACGCCATCTCCCAGCACGATCAGCCGAGCCTTGCTTCTTGTGCAATCTGAGGAAACAGCTCTCTCAACTGCTTCATTGTGTCTGCCGGTCCTTCCACACTGTGCCCAATGGTCCTGGGATCATTATACAGCTCGTAGTCATTGCCCCCTTCCATCGTCTTATCTCCAAAGAAGTGGATCGTATCATATTTGATTCCTCCCTCCCTCTTGCCCTCAGCCTCCAAATGACCCAAGCAATACCTCTTGTCCCAACCCTCGGGAAACACGTCGAATGAGATTTGGCCACCAATGCTGTACTTGAGTCCAGATCCGGGGAATGCTTCTTGCAGCTTCTTCACCATGGTTTCTCGAATATGATGTTGTAAGTCGTACTTTTGGTAGTCGTCACGCTCTTGCTTCGTCGCATTACGACCAATAGGGGAAACGTTGATCATGCCGTTACGGAACTCGATGAAAGTACCGCGCTTAACAGGAATGTCGAGGTCGGCGATGTAGTGGAGGATCCAGGACGCAAGCTTCTTGTATTTGTCTTCACCGATCCACTTGATAAAAGATGTTGAGGCAAGAGGAACGCCCATGCGGTAGGCCGTCAATCCGTTCTCGGAAAAGCAGAAATCGAAAAGGGTTGTGACGGGGACGTTGCCAGCTGGTATGCCGAGCTGTTCTTGTTGTTTGTTGAGGTCTGAGCCACCTACGAAGCCGATGGCGACATGTTGACGGAGGTGGGAGAGGAGGGAAAGCATTTCTTTAGAGGCGCCCTGTGAAGAAGAAAGGTTAGCTTAGGGTATTGATCAACCGAAGAGAAAGAAGAGACTGCTTACAAGACGGGCGGGTGTGAGAGTTTCGTCGACATCGAAGAGTACAATTGTGTTCTTGATCGGACGGTCTTCAAGGGGTGGGATGACTGCTGCGATGACGCCTGGTGCTGCCATTATGAATGTGAATGAAGGATGAAAATTGGAGCTTTTGATTTTACAAGAACTAGAATGCAGCAAAGGAGTGTAAGAAGCGAACAAGAGGAGGAATATCACGAAGTAAACAGGTTGTCCAGAGATGTGAGGACAAGGTGTCTAATATTGTTGTTAAGTATTTACTTGCAGCACCCCTCACACGTGGTTCGCGACAAACATGCGGGGTAATAGGGGCGGTGCTTCTCCGCTTCAAGGGCATTGGGACGTGCGCTATATCAACTTCGCCTTAAACCAAGCTGAAATTGCAGCCATATATAAGTGAACCAAGTATAACAGAAGACAATATCTGATTTACTCCCCGCTAGTTCGGACGAAGATAATTGCATGGGAATATGGTGGTTCCTCAGGTTAGCTCATAGAGACCGGGAAATATGTGAAGGCAAATAGCCAAAAGGTCAGTGCAGAGATTAAGTCATCCTCCATGCATTAAGTTCGCGAAGAACCCTTGCAATTGATGGTTTCACCACCTTTTGCTGCCGTGATGCTTACCGCCAGGAGATTCAGAAGCCCACGCCCACCCTCGATAATCCCAAAGTCTAAGCCCAAAAGGTAAACCAAACCCAGGCCCAAAATGTCATCCAAAGAGCCAAAAACCAAATCTCCAGAAGCGAAAAGGAGAACCACTGTGCACCAGTAGCAACGTTCACAGGGTGCACAGCGCGGCTTACACGTTGCTGTTCTCGTTGAACCTTTTGATTGTTGTTGCCTAGGATAACTTGTCAATCTACATCATCATCGTTCGTGGTAGCGCAACTGCGTTTTTCAAACGACGTACCTCTATTACTCCACATCTCCTTCCGCCCACGCATTTCTTCACGTGCTCGTGCGCTCTTCAAATTAGCACAATCTAGTATATCTCTGATAACCTCCTCCTGACATAGTCTCCAGCCTCCATCACGCACACCTTGATTGTCCCGGAACATATGTTCGTTCCAGAACTCGATCTGCTCCCTTCGTGCATCATCAGGATTCTGGCCTTGCGCACAACTCTCGTCACGAGGCAAATATGTCAAAAATGATTCGAAGTCGTGCAACTCGAACTCTGAAATATCAAGTGGTCGATCAGGGTCACTACCTTGTGATGAAGCTGTTGCTTTTGATCGTAGGAAGCAGTAATGCGGTGTTGCAATATCTCCGCCCGATCTTTCACTCGCGTCAACGTCATTAAGCAGCAAGATTGTCCACTGACCAGGTGGTGGCGTGACGAAAGGAAACTCCGGCGTACCACTATGCGCCAGTATACTCCTCGCATTGCTGTAAAGAAAGGTAGGAAGTGGTCGGATATGCGTTCCATGACAGTGTTTAAGCACAAGCGGATTGAGTGTGTCCGAGCTATTGGCCAAAGCCTTAGCTAGTATGACACCAATGGTGCCATGCTCCATCATAGATAATGCAACGTGCCAGTCCGCCGTCATTGCCATCAGATCACGAATAGCTGTTATCCATTGTGAGCTCGAGAAAGTGATGTCTGCAGTCGGAAATGAGATGAGGTGACTGCCAGATAGCCTCTCGGCGGCTAGCGACCATTTCGCGGGCTCGTTGCTCGGTCTGAACTTAACGTGAAGTCCGTGAATCACTTGTGCGATTGGCCAGTAGTGTGAGCTGAGATGCAACATATTTGGGGGACGTAGCTCCGGCGTATCGTTCTGCCATGGATCCATTCGGATGGGTCTGAAAGCTGGTGCACATAGGCTTGGGCTATAAAGGACATCGAGGTGAGACAGTGACCTTGCAATTCGCAGCTCGCTCGGAGTGATACTGGAGGATCCAAAGTACAGCTCGCGCAGATCAGGAAGGTTTGAGAGAAGCCACCTCAAATCTTCCGCATTGAGGTTCATGTCATATATGCTTAGGGCCTCTGGCATATTGTTACGCATCGAAAGCAATTTGCCCTTGAGTTCCAGCGACAGAACAGTAAGAGCATTCAGATCTAAGAGGCTTTGCTGCTTCGACGTGCCGATAAACAGCTGATCGATATTTGCTATATGCCCTTGATGCTCAGCTGTCTGCTCTTCGTGCTCGGTTTGTGTTGGTCTGGCAAGACGTCAGCAAGGGCTACCACAACGAAGATGCAGAGTGGCAAGATTCCTTGAGAAGCAATCGAGATCCATAGAACTTACACTTGTCTACATCCCCAGGACCCTTCAGGCCACACTGAGTTTAAATTGTGGATATCAATCAGTTTGCTGGCCTCTTTTTCACGACAGGGTATCTGAATTTCCATCGTCATTGTCATTTAAATTGAAGTCGGTATACGGCGGCACTCGATTCTCGATGATTTCAGCGACATCGGCTTGTTCATTAGGAACTGGCGTCCAGTGACCACTAGAGTCCTTAGTCCACTCCATCGCATCATCGTCAGCACTCTCTTCGTCGCTATTCTTCTCGTCGTCGTCTTCGTCATCGTTCCGATGCAAATAGGCGTCTATGTACTCTTCGTGTGTGAGTGGAGTATTCGTCTTCCATTGGCCTAACTCTGAAGAGTCCAGAAAGACAAAACAATACTTCACCGCGTTCAAGTCGCTAATATCAATAACAGTGATACCATCATTGTTATCGCCTTGGTCGAATGGCATCCCAAATGGCTCCACGTGAGGCATGGCATAGTTGTAGCGCTCCTTCGGGTTAAAAGAAGCGCCCACGATCAGACAAGTCATCACATAGGGAAAAGGTACAGGGAATTGTGCATCTTCAGTTCTGTAGAGATCCCGCCAATTTTTCTCAGCGTCTGTGATAATGTCGTTAATATCACACTCCGACAACACCAGGGTATATCAGTGGTATGTAGCTTACCATCCCAGAACTGGTCGCTTTTTCTTTGAGCTTCGATGAGTTCACATCTCAATGCAGGATGATTCGCAGGACATTCGAGAATAAGCTGAAGCCTTTCAGCAACTTCTACTGCCTTTTCACCATACAGCCACTGATGATGCATAGCAGCAAGACACCTGTGGCGCCTGCCGACCTTGGCAATGATGAAGAGCTGATGTCGTTGGCCCATGTTGTTGAACTACTGTTCGAAAGAATCTGAAGGGATGTTCGCTGGGAAAAAATATACAACAGGTTCGTTGGCCGCTTCATTATGCAAGGGAGCGAAGGATTCCAAACTATGCCCAATTTGGTATAGTCAACTACTTAAGTAAGAACCAGGCACGAATAGTGGTCCACAGCGCAAGTCGACACACTTCATGGCTTTGCGCCATCGAAATCAAGCTGATCTCAGACTCGGAGTATGGCTCGTCACGACACTCTACGATATGGCGACTTGCCAGAATGCTGTCCCGACTTGGCTCGGTTACGCAATATCGAGCATCACTCCGCCGAAGCATCCCTTGGTCTCGGAGGAGAACAATCAGTATTCGATCGACTGCCATCCTGAGCGACAGGTTGCTCCTGTCCAAATACCATGATTAATCTGCAACAGGAAAGTATAGTTGAGGTGAGGTCGTTGAGCATTATTCGGTGTACAACGATTAGTAAGCGCCCAGATTCCCCGCATTTGTGTACCTAACCGAAGACCTCGGTCCTCCATATTTCGGCCTATTGCTTTGACGAGTGTGGATCAGTATGCCATTGATGATCGCTGGACTCGACTTCGTAGTTACTAACTTCATCTCTGCCTGCTCGCGTGTTCTTAGACAGTAAGACTATCATCAAGATGCCAACAAAATCATTTTATCCAGATATTCCAGTATGATACTCGGGCACTTTCAGAGCTATACAGGTCCACTAACTACCACATCAGATTCCCAAGGATGACCTCTGGGGATTCCTCTTTGACCGCAAAGATAAGCCATTTCCGGATGACAAAGGTAGGCTTAATAGCAAAAAGATACTGCACAACAGACTCCTAACATGCCCACTCCCCAGTGATCCTCGTCGATCCATACACAAAGCGTTCATACACCTATGAGCAGACCAAAGCAGCCACCATAACATTCGGCACTGGCATACGAAGTAACTGGGATTGGGAGAAGAATGACGTCCTGATGCTCTTCACGCCAAACTGCATCGACACTCCTGCGGTCATGTGGGGAACAATTTGGGCCGGCGGTACAATTTCGACTGCGAACCCAGGCTATACTGTTGATGAGCTAGCTTTCCAACTCAAGGACTCTGGAGCAAAAGCAATTGCAACACAGGTGGCCATGTTGGATGTGGCTGTTCAGGCAGCGAAGAAGGTGGGAATACCAGATGACAGGATTATCTTGATTGGTGACGAGAAGGACAAGTCGAACAAGTATAAGCACTTTACTGCGATCAGGAATATGGCTGGTACGAGCAGGTACCGACGAGTGAAGAGGAATCCCGCGAAAGATCTTGCTTTCTTGCCATACAGGTAAGATCATACTCCGGGCTCTCTGAAGCACTCTACTCACCTCCCCACCTAGTTCCGGCACAACAGGCCGTCCCAAGGGTGTCATGCTCAGTCACACCAATCTCTCCATCAACACGCTCCAGAACGTCGCAACAGAAGGCAAACATCTCACCTGGCAAAAGGACGTCCTCATTGGTGTCTTACCCTTCTACCACATCTACGGTATAGCCATCCTCCATCGCGTACGTTTCCCTCACAGAACTGACAATATATTCCCCTCTGCACAGCTCTTACAACTCTACTCCACCAGTGCTACTATTCCGGCTATACCCTTGTCGTCATGCCCAAATTCGAGCTCAAGGACTTTTGCTCAATCATCCAAGAATACAAAGTGACTTTAGCGTACATTGTACCACCAATTGTCCTTCAACTATCCAAGAACCCGATCGTCGACAACTACGACCTTTCGAGTTTGCGCATGGCAAGCAGTGGTGCTGCTCCGCTGACTAAAGAGTTAGTCGAGCAGTTTTACGCTCGTCTCAAGGTGCCCGTGAAGCAAGGTTATGGAATGAGCGAAGCTTCTCCAACGACACACGTGCAAACGTGGGATACATGGCATACCACGATCGGAGCAGTGGGCATGCTTCTACCGAACCAAATCGCCAAATACATCAACGAAAAGGAAGAAGAAGTCCCAGCAGGCGAAACCGGCGAGTTATGGATCAAAGGCCCCAACATCTTCCAAGGCTACCTGAACAACCCAGAAGGCACCAAGAGCTCGTTGACCGAGGACGGATACTACAAGACTGGTGACGTTGGGTTCCAAGACAAAGACGGCAACTTCTACGTAAGTCTCCCCACAAATCTTAAAACCATGGCACACATGCTAATCGTGTTGACAGATTACGGACAGAGTGAAGGAATTGATCAAATACTCAGGCTTCCAAGTTCCACCCGCCGAGCTCGAAGGCGTCCTCCTCTCCCACCCACTCATCGACGACGTCTGCGTTACCGGCATCTTCAGCAAAGAGCGCATGACCGAGCTACCACGCGCCTACGTCGTCGTCACTCAAGGCACAGAGGAGAACGATGCAACGGCGAAGGAGATTAGTTCGTGGATGGAGAAGAAAGTGGCGAGCCATAAGAGGCTGAGAGGGGGTGTGAGGTTTGTCAAGGAGATTCCGAAGAGTCCAAGTGGCAAGATTTTGAGGCGGTTGTTGAGGGATCAGGCGAACAAGGAGGAGGAGGAGAAGGGTGTGAAGGCGAAGTTGTAGAGGAAGAGAGTAAATTTGGATATGTTCTCATCTCTTGGATATATAAGCTGCAGTTTCGTAGCGATTTTGATTCACCAATTGGAATGTACTTTTCATTCTTCTTGGTGGTGGTCTTGGTCTTGCGCGTGTAGTGATCAATGTTTGACTACTTACTTGCCTTTTCTTACTTCAGCAGGTTTGTCTTTGCTCAAAACCTGCAGCACCAATCCCACTGCCAACCTACAACTAAGCTGTTAATGAAGATCAAGCCTGAGAATAGGTTCGTCCATCACGGTCAACGAACCATCGACAGCATCACCGCAAACGCCACCAGTCACCGACTTGAAAGTGCGAAAGCCTGGAAACAGCTCACTTTCGGAACTGGTCCACTGTCAAAACAGGGCGAAAAATGGGCTCAAATCAACAAATTTAACACTGCCAGGCGAGCTGCCATAAACCAAGACTTAATTTCCATATCCAGTCAGAGGGTATTGCAAGCACAGATGCGACAACGAATATCTTCTGTTGTAAGGTACTATTGGAACGCTCCTCATAAGTATTCACAACCACTAAGGTGTTGAAATAACTAGTTGAATACTAAACTTTCAGAAACAGAGCATGCAGTCGAGTCAAAATTGCAGTTGAATGAAAAATTGAATCAACTTAAGCTGTATAAACTGCATACCGAGAGTGACTTTCGGACTGCAGAAATTGATGTCGGTAAAATGCGATCATACCATAGACTTACAGTCCTTGCTTAGCGCTCGCCAATCTGCAATGCAGTTCGCCAATCATTCTGTTGAGAAGTTCCAACTAGATGTTCTGGATATTCCCAGTCAACCTGTCGCGCTTAGCGAATATGCAGAGCAATGCTTGGAAGTCGTATTCGGGGGCGCAGCTGCCCAATTCAAGCAGCAACTTCACGTAGTCGTGCACGCCGAGAATGACGAGCAATGCTTGTGTTCTGTGACCACCGCATTTCGCGACTTTGCCAGCCATTGAGGAGGTTCGACAATGGTCTGGAAAGGTTCGGGTCTGGTATTCGAACACCAGCTTGAAATCTTTGGCTTTTGGTCATCCTCTTCGTACCCATCATGCTCACGATATGAAGTGGTTGTGTATTTGTGAGTTTCTCTCATCCTGAACACCATCTAGCTCAAATATGCTGGCATCGTCACCCCAGTAGGTAAGCATGACCAGAAGCGCAAGATACCGAGTACCTACATAGACATTGCCAAAAGAAGGTCGGACGAGGAGACTGGACCTGGAGAACTGGCGGCGTTGACTTTGATGACTTTGAGGAAGGGGATCGGCAATTCTCAGGAACAAGAGGAACAGGTTGATGGACAGGAAGTGATGTTGGCAGAGTGGCTGTTGCGGCGGATTAGTAGAGGAGGTTTTCCTTCAACTCCATATTACCCATGTGTGGCGTGTCGAGGCAGTACTACAACGCGCAGCCGCTCGTGGCGACACTAGAGTAATGTGGACGAGTCCCGAGGTATGGAGGTATTTTGGCAGTGCAAGAGCACTAGAGGGACATCGAGACCATGTCATTAGTCAGAATACGTCTATATAGCTGGCTTTCTGTGCTTTGCCAGATATTGACAAAGCTTGTGGAATAGCGAAATCAAGTGCTTCTTTCGTTTCAGTAATTACCCCAGCCACCTTGCTGTTGCTGCTGCTGCGACCCCATTCCCGCTTGTCCCTGTCCACCTTGCCTACCTTGTTGCTGTCCTGCATTTCCCATCATCTGCTGAGAGTTCCAACCTTGTCCATTACTCCCAGCCATGCCCATGCCCATGCCACCTTGTTGTTGCATATACTGCTGCTGCTGTCCCGTATTCATTTGGCCTAATAGATTCAGCTGAAATCCACCACCACCAGTTCGTACCTGTCCTGGCAGCCATGCAGCACGCTGTTGTTGCTGGGCGGGATAGTTTTGGGCCATGGGTGTTTGCATGCTTGAAATACCACCGCTGTTGGAGTACCCACTACTAAGACCAATGCCGTGGCTTTGTGCGAGAGCTCGGTTCATTTGAGGTTGGAGTGGGTTTGCTGGATGTGGAGATTGTTGCATACTCATGTGGGGAGATGGTGATGGGGCGGACGGTTGTGATTGGTATTGTGAGATTTGAGGTGGTGGCATTGGCGAGGCTTGGATTTGTGGTGTTGGCCACATGTTGTTGGTGGGCGTTGGGTTGTACATATCTGAGACTCCAGGCTGGCTGTTATAGCCACCATAAGGTTGTGTACGTTGGGGTTGGCCTGGTAGCATGTTTGATGTCATGGCGTGGACGTTTGGACTTGGTGAGTGCATTGGGTTTAGTGGGCGTGTGAAGGTGTTATTTTGTATCGAAGGGTTGGAGATGTGTGCTGGCATGATGGATTGCTGTAGCGGATGTGGTACTGCAGCTGGCGTGGAGCGAGTGGCGTGCGGCGAGCTGTATTGTGTTTCAATCAGCGCACTACTTGTCGCTTGTGACTCTGCTAATGGTAGTTCTTCGATCGGATGCTCTTTCTGCCAATAGTTGGATAGGAAGTCGTATCGTGAGGAGCTTTGTTGTCGAAGTTGTGCGTTGAACTGCGTGGCCTGTGCTGCTTGGTTGACTACTTCAATCTCTGTATTCGCTTGTGTCCTATCTGTGTACGGAACGCCGCTTATGTCCTGCCTGGGACGCTGCGAATCGCCATACTCTCTTGTCTGCATATCGTCTGCACTGATGTTGAACATTTGTGAGACTGTATCTACTCTTCCTGGTCCTGACCTTTCCATGTAGCCACCATCTTGGTATATGACTTGACCACGGCCGAGCTGGTTCATAGCGTTTGCGCCTATGCTGCTAATGTCATTTGATACTGGCTCTTTGTGCTTCGCTTCTCCCGGTCGTTTGACCCATGCAGGATCATCTTCCGAGAAACCTTGTTTGCGTGTCTTTGTCTCCCAGTAGTCGTCGCGGACCTTGCGACCATCTTTAACCAGCCGCGAGCCAAACTGGCGGAACATGGATCGAGCTGTCACTACAGCAATCTGGCGAGAGCGGTAGGCGTTTGGTATGATGTTCTTCTTGATCATTTCTTCCTTCTCCGCGTTATTCGCGATGATCTTGTATAGCGACCTGTTTTTGTGAAAGAGGAGGTATGAGTCACGGTACGCTAGACTCTGTGCGCATCGCGTGGCAAGCATGAAGTGCTTAGCGCCGCGCGTTTGCAATGTAAATGCTTCGACTGTGAATTTCCGATCGCCGAGTGGCTCTCCCATGGCTGTGATCTTCTTCTCACCATCCTCGTCGATTTCTCTTGGCAGGAACTCGTCTTTCTCGGCGTTGAGTTGGTCGGTGGTATGGTCGCGTGACGTTGGCACTGCCTTGATCACTCTGTTACTGGATGGTGTTGATCGTGGAGGAGATGCTTGGTTTGGTGACTCGGCTATCAGCCTGCTAGGTGTTTGGCGCGTGGAGGATGGAGAGGTCATTATCGTTTGAGACATTGGAGGCGGTGAATTTGCGTTTTCAGTCTTTAGTTTTGTAGCTCGTCCTCGTTTGCGCGGTTGCTCTGTCGGGACATGGTGTAAGCGGACCAAGGACGAAGAGTTCATGCAGGTCTCCGCAAGATGGCTTACCTGGTGAGGGTGGTGCTACTCCAGCTAGATTCTGTTTCTCCGGTGACCGGCTGCGCTTGATCCCACGGGGACTAGTTGCACGACTGGAGCCTGGTGAAGACTTGGTCAGGACTGTTTCCTGCATCAGCGCCATGTTTCAAATGTGTCGCGAAAAGCACGCAAGGCAAGACCGTTGCGTTTCAGAACACGACCGCGCGAAATGAGTCATGGACTCGA
>Ga0160427_10001240_pt1 | contig 15741 bp, 13 predicted proteins | sample SolpanmetagenomL_FD_108194 | JGI IMG/M metagenome (GOLD analysis project Ga0160427, IMG submission 108194) | Solar panel surface microbial communities from Lawrence Berkeley National Laboratory, California, USA - L | ecosystem: Engineered > Built environment > Solar panel > Unclassified ...
CTGACCGGCGAGAGGATCGGCGCCGATTCTCCCTATGCAACGTCGCACCCGGGAATCTTCGCAGTTGGGGACGTACGCGCCGGATCGGTCAAGCGAGTGGCCTCGTCCGTGGGTGAAGGCTCGGTCGTTATCTCCAAAGTCTGGGATCATGTCCGACGCTGAGGGTCCCGCGCGTCAGGTCGGCTCCGTGAGCGGGGATCGGGCGCGAGGATCCGGTCGACGATGAGGCTCATGCGATCGGCGGATCAACGCGCGTCAGGTATCGTCGGGCGCGACAATCTGCACGATCCCCACCCGACGGCAGGCGGCACCGTGAGCAAGGGGCAAGATCAGGAAGCCCTTGGATCGGTTCTGATAAGAATGTTCGATGCCCGCGCGCTCGCTACAGCGATGACGATCCTCAATCGCTTTGCCGGCAAGCTTGTGGAATAATGCGGCCACATGCTACCGATACAATTCTGCTCCGGTCTCTGCACCCGTTCAGGTTCATGGAAGCGCGAATCAATTGGAACTCATGGCTGAGCTGATCGAGGCGCCAGGATGCGCAGGCGGCCCCGCGCGGGACCCGAGGCGGTGAATTCAATTTCGGGGCTGTCCGACTTTCTGCTCTATCTCGCGACGGCGCTCAGCCTGATCGGCCTCTATCTCGCCACCTACACCTTCGCGACCGCGCATAATGAGCTCGCGCTCATCCGGCAGGACGTGACGGCCGCCGCGGTGGCGCTGGGACTCAGCCTCGCCGGCTTCGCATTGCCGCTCGCAGCGGCGATCTTCAACGCGCAGTCCCTCCTCGACTGCGTGGTCTGGGGGCTGATCGCCCTCATCGTCCAGATCCTCGTCTACTGGCTGGTGCGCCTCGCGATACCGGACCTGTCGCGGCGCATCGCCGACGGGCGCATGGCCCCGGCCGTGCTGCTCGGTGCGGTCTCCTTCGCGGTCGGGATCGTGAACGCCGCCGCGATGACCTACTGAGACGCGCCGCGATGCCGCCGATCCTCCCATCGGACGAAGCCGGGACGGCCCGGCGTTCCAAGCGCTCGGCGACCATCTCCCTCGTGCTGCTCGCCGGCGCCGGCGCGGCCGCGTTCTCCTTCGCGCGCCGCGATCCCTCGCAGCGCGAGGAGGACGCCCTGGTCTACGCCACCGACGGCGCCTGTATCGCGGACGGCGTGCGCCCGGCTGACGCCTGCGTCGCGGAATACCGCGCCGCGCTCGACAATTACGCCGCCAGCGCGCCGCGATACCCGGATCAGGCGGAGTGCGAGCACCATCACGGCCCGGGCGGATGCACCGCCAGGACGGGGGCGACCCCCGGCGACACGCTCAGCTTCGTGCCGCTGATGGCGGGCTACATGATCGGTCGCACCGCGGCACAGGGCCTTCCGGTCCAGCCGCTCTACCGGCACGCTCCGGAGGAGCAGCGCCAAGCCTCCGCCGGCACCTCTGGCGGCTATTGCACCGGTTCTGGCGGCCGCGTGTTCACGACGGGCGGCGGGTCCGTCGCCCGCGTCTCCTCCGCGGTGGCCCGCACCACGACGGGCGCGCCGCGCACGATCGCCCGCGGCGGCTTCGGCGGAACGGGACGGGCCGTCTCCGCCTCCGGCGGTCATACGGGCGGGTCCGGGGGCGGCTGATGCGCCGCGTGACCATCCCGGAACGGCCCGACTGGCGGGCGCGTGCGGCCGAAGCGGGCTTCGCCTTCCATACCTTCCCGGACGGCCCGTACTGGGACGAGGGTGCCTATTACGCCTTCAGCCTCGCGGAGATCGAGGACGATATCGAGGCGCCGACCCGCGAACTCCACGCGCTCTGCCTTGCCTTCGCCGAGCGCGCCGTGCGCGACGGCGCCATCCTGACCTCGCTGGCCATCCCCGAGCACGCCTGGGACGCGATCGCCGACAGCTTCCGGAGGCGCGATCCCACCCTCTACGGGCGAATGGATCTCTGCTACGGCGGGGCCGGAACCGGGCCGGCCAAACTCCTCGAATACAACGCCGACACGCCGACGGCCCTCTATGAGAGCGCGGTGTTCCAGTGGCTCTGGCTCGAGGACGGCCTCGCGCGCGGCTCCCTGCCGCCGGGCGCCGACCAGTTCAACGCGCTGCACGAGCGGCTGATCGCACGCCTCGCAGAGATGGGCCTGCCCGGCACGCTCGCCTTCGCGTGCTTCCCCGACGCGCCGGAGGATCGCGGCACGGTGGCCTACCTTCAGGACTGCGCCGTCCAGGCCGGGCTGCGCGCGCCCTTCGTGCCTGTGGAGGCGATCGGCCTGGGCCGCGACGGCCGCTTCCTCGACGCCGACGGCCGGTCCCTCGACGCCGTGTTCAAGCTCTACCCCTGGGAGTGGATGTTCGCCGACGCCTTCGGGCCCGCCATCGGTGCCTCGCCGACGCGCTTCCTCGAGCCTCCCTGGAAGGCGATCCTATCCAACAAGGGAATGCTGGCGCATCTCTGGGCCATGGCACCCGGCCACCCGAACCTGCTGCCGACCTATTTCGAGGACGATCCCGCCAAGGCCGCTCTCGGCACCTCCTTCGCGAAGAAGCCGCTCTATGCGCGAGAGGGCGCGAACGTGCTCCTCGTCCGCGACGGCGCGGTCCTCGAACGCGACGAGGGCCCGTATGGCGCCGAGGGCCATGTGCGCCAGGCGCTCGCGGAACTGCCGGCCTTCGTGGGTCGCCATGCCCTGGTCGGGAGCTGGGTCGTCGGCGCGGAACCCGCGGGCCTCTGCGTGCGCGAGGAGGCGCGTCGCATCACCACCGACCGGGCGCGGTTCGTGCCGCATCTGATCATCGGATGAGTGCGATCGGCGCCGTCCCTCGGCCAAGCAGGCGAGGCTGCGGCGGTTCGACAGAGACCCGGCACTGACTTTGGCCGATGCAGTCCGTCATCCCCGAGCTCCGCGCACAGGGGCTCGTCGGACCGACGGAACGGCGTCCGCCTCGACCAGGATCGGCGCGATCGCTGTGGGGCTGATCGGAGCCGCGGGAGAACGTCGCCTTGGGGCCGCTTCGTGCAGGGCGCAGGCCGCGACGCGATCCGGGCCCGGCGTGAAGCGCGGCGCGTCATCCTGACCGTCGCGGTCCGGTCGCGGACCGGTGCCGCATCCGCGGTGGCGCGGACTTTTTGTTGTCCCTGCGTCTCACGGCCGTCTCGGGCACCGGCAGACGCGAGGATCCGACATTCTGGGATCATTTTAAAATCGCTCATGAGCGCGTTCTTCTGCCGACGCCTCGAAGTAATAATGATCTATGGGGCATCCAAATCCGAGTATACAAATCTTCAAACGGCCAGTGCGCCGAGGATCTTGACGTGGCGAACCCGCCCACGTTTACTCACCATCGACTTGGAAGAGTTTGCGGATATCGACGATATCGCAGTCGATTCTGTCTTCGAATACGCGATCGAGCGTGACGAAACGTTAAGGAAGTTTGGGGATCGCGCGATCCTCGATCGCAGGGGCCGCGCAGCCGAGTTCCGCGCGGGCTTCGTCGTCACCGACGCCCACCCGAGGGGCGATCGCGAACGGGCATGGTGGGGACTACGATCATGGCACGTCTTGAAGGTCAGCGATGAATCTGTCGACGATCGTCGAAGTCAAGCGACCCACGTCGCTGGATGAAATACAGGGCTGGCACGACGGCTGCTCCTGGCTGGCCGGGGGGACGTGGCTGTTCTCCGAGCCGCAGGCGGCGCTGGACACGCTGATCGACCTCGATCGCCTGGGCTGGGCGCCGCTGACGGTGACGGAGGCCGGCCTCGAGATCGCCGCGACGTGCCGCATCGCGGACCTGCGGGCCTTCGAGGGGCCACCGGCATGGCACGCTGTGCCGCTGTTCCGGCAGTGCATCGATTCCTTCCTGATGTCCTTCAAGATCTGGAACGCCGCCACCATCGGCGGGAACGTCTGCATGTCGCTGCCCGCGGGCGCGATGATCTCTCTGACGGCGGCGCTCGAGGGTGCCTGCACGCTGTGGCCGCGCGACGGCGCACCCCGCGCGGTCCCCGTCGTCGACTTCGTGACCGGCAACCATGCCAACGTTCTCCGGCCCGGGGAGCTGCTGCGAAGCATCCAGCTACCCGCCTCCGCCCTGACGAAGCGCACGGCGATGCGGCAGGTGTCGCTGACCAAGCTCGGGCGGTCGGCCGCCCTGATCATCGCCACCGTGCGCGCGGACGGCTCGGACTTCCTGCTGACGGTATCGGCGGCGACGCCCCGGCCCGTGCAGCTGCGCTTCCCCGCCTGTCCGTCGGCCGACGATCTGCGCGACGCCCTCGACGCGCGGCTGCCGGCGGACGCCTACTTCGACGACGTGCACGGATCGGCCCCCTACAAGCGCCACGTCACGCGATACCTCGCCGAACAGATCCGTACGGAGCTCGCGTGACCCAGTTCTCGATCAATGGCCGCGGCTACGCCGCCGAGCCTGCGCCGGGCCAGTGCCTGCGGACCTTCCTGCGCGACCTCGCCGTGTTCGGCGTCAAGAAGGGCTGCGACGCGGGCGATTGCGGCGCCTGCACCGTCCATATCGACGGCAAGCCGTTCCATTCCTGCCTGGTCCCCGCCTTCCGGGCCGAGGGGCGCGAGGTCACGACGATCGAGGGCCTGTCCGGCTGCGGCAACGACCTGCACCCCACGCAGCAGGCGTTTCGGGACGCGCAGGCCTTCCAGTGCGGCTTCTGCACGGCCGGCATGATCATGACGGCGGTGACCCTGACCGACGCGCAGAAGGCCGACCTGCCGCACGCGCTCAAGGGTAACCTCTGCCGCTGCACCGGTTACCGCTCGATCGACGACGCCCTTCACGGCCGCTGCAACATCGAGGCGGACCTGCCCGGCAGGGCGCTCGGCGCCAGCCTGCCCAACCCCTTCACCGATGCGATCCTCACGGGGACTGCCCGCTACACGATGGACGTGGCCGTCGCGGACTTGCTGCACCTCAAGGTCCTGCGCTCGCCCCACGCCCACGCCCGCATCGTGACGGTCGACAAGGCGGCGGCGCTGGCGGTGCCGGGGGTGGTGGCGGTCTACACCTGGGAAGACGTGCCGAAGCGCCGGTTCACCTCGGCCCTGCACGAGGATCATCTCGTCGATCCCGACGACATCCTGCTCCTCGACGACGTCGCGCGCTTCGCCGGCCAGCGGGTCGCGGCCGTGGTGGCCGAGACGGAGGCCGCTGCCGAGGCGGGATGCCGGGCGCTGCAGGTGACCTACGCGGTCCTGCCGGCGGTGTTCGACCCGGTCGCCGCGATCGCGCCCGGTGCGCCGCTCCTCCACGACAAGGACCACGTCGAGTCCAACAGCAACATCTACTGCACGCTTCAGGGCGAGATCGGCGACGTGGCGCAGGGCTTCGCGCAGGCCGACGTGGTGCACGAGCAGACCTACTCCACCACCCGCGTCCAGCACGCGCACCTGGAGACGCACGGATCGATCGCGTGGAAAGGCGAGGACGGCCGCTGGCACGTCCGGACGAGTTCGCAGGCGCCGTTCGTGGTGCGGACGAAGCTCGCCTACGTGATGGGCCTGTCGCCCCGGGACATCCACGTGTTCACCGAGCGGGTCGGCGGCGGCTTCGGCGGCAAGCAGGAGATGGTCTCGGAGGACCTCGTCCTGTTCGCCACCATGAAGCTCGGCCGCCCGGTGAAGTGGGAATGGACCCGGGAAGAGGAATTCATCGGCGCCACGACCCGGCACCCGATGACGACCCGGGTGAAGATCGGCGCCCGCCGGGACGGCACGCTGACGGCGCTCGACGTCGAGGTCTTCTCCAACACCGGGGCCTATGGCGGCCACGGCGGCGAGACCCTGGCGGCCGCGATGGGCAGCCCGATCGCCGCCTACCGGTGTCCGAACAAGAAGGGCATCGGCCACGCCGTCTACACCAACATGGTGCCCGCGGGGGGCTTCCGCGGCTACGGCGCCTCGCAGACGACCTTCGCCATCGAGGGCGCGCTCGACGCGCTCGCCGGCCAGCTCGGCATCGACCCGTTCACGATGCGGCGGAAGAACGTGGTGCAGCCGGGCGACAACGTCGAGTCGATCTGGAAGGAGCCGAGCGACGCCAGCTTCGGCAGCCACGGCATCGGCGAGTGCCTCGACATCGTCGAGCGCGCCCTCGCGACGGGCAACGGCGTGGCCAAGCCCGAGGGGGCGGACTGGGCCGAAGGACGGGGCATCGCCCTGGCCATGCTGGAATGCGGGCCGCCGACGGAGCATCGCTCGGGCGCCGAGATGCGCCTGCTGCCGGATGGGACCTATCATCTCGCCTGCGGATCCACCGAGATGGGCAACGGCATCACCACGGCGCACAAGCAGATCGCCGCCGCGATCCTCGGAACCCGGGTCGAGGCCGTCGCCATCATCAACGCCGACACGGACCGGACGCCCTACGACACCGGCACCTTCGCCAGCACCGGCACGGTGGTGGGCGGCAAGGCGGTGCACCTCGCCGCGCAGGCCATGGTCGAGGACGTGCTCGACTTCGCCGGCCGGCACACCGGGGTGCCGCGGGATCAGTGCCGGCTGGACGAGGACGGCGTCATCTGCGGCAACCGGCGGATCGCGCTGTCCGACCTCCACGCAGAGGGCGCGAAGGTCGATCACCGCTTCATGGTGACCCGCCGGGCCTATCTCTCCCCGCGCACGATCGCCTTCAACGTGCAGGGCGTCCGCCTCGCGGTGCATCGCGTGACCGGCGAGATCCGGGTCCTGCACAGCGTCCACGCCGCCGACATCGGGAAGCCGATCAACCCGATGCAGTGCCGCGGCCAGCTCGATGGCGCCGTGGCCATGGGCTACGGCTGGGCGCTGGTCGAGACCATGGTGCACGATCGGGAGGGCCGGATGGTCAATCCGCAATTGCGCAACTGCCGGATCCCGACCTTCGCCGACACCCCGCACACCGAGATCTACTTCGCCGACACGGTCGACAGCATCGGGCCGCTCGGGGCGAAGTCGCAGGGCGAGTGCGGGATCAACCCCGTGGCGCCGGCGATCGCCAACGCCCTGGCCGACGCCACGGGGGTGCGCTTCACGCACCTGCCGTTCACGCCCGACCGCCTGTTCACAACGCTGTCTGCGGCATGAGCGCGGTCGTCCCCAGCGTCAGCATCGTGACGCAGACCTCGGTGCGGCCGGACTGCGCGGAGGCCTTCGCGCAATGGCAGGGCGGGACCAGCGCGGTGATCGCGTCCTTCCCGGGCTTCATCGAGCAGCGCCTGATGCCCCCGCACCCGCCGCTGCAGGTCGACTGGGTTATCCTCCAGCGGTTCAGCAGCCAGGACCACGCCAAGGCCTGGCTCGGCTCCCCTGAGCGGCAGGCCCGCATCGAGGGCGCCACCCCGATGCTCGTCGGCCGCGACGACGTTCACATCGTCAAGGACGACGCCAGCGCGGCCCGCACCGCGCCGGTGAGTGCCGTGATCAGCACCCGCGTGAAGCCCGGCATGGAGGCCGCCTACCGCCAGTGGGAGCAGAAGATCGCGGCGGCTCAGTCGAAGGCGCCCGGTCTGCAGGGCTACCGCTTCGAGCCGGCCGTGCCGGGGGTGCAGGAGGACTTCGTGGCGATCCTGCGCTTCGACAGCGAGGCGAACCTTCAGGCCTGGATGGACTCGCCCGCGCGGCAGGCCTTGGTCAGGGAAGCGGCACCGCTCACCGCGGAGTTCCACACCCGGACGGTGCAGAGCGGCTTCGAGCAGTGGTTCCGCGACGTCACGCCGGCGGGGGGCGCAGCGCCCGCGGCGTGGAAGATGAACATGATCGTCGTGCTGACGCTCTATCCGACCGTTTTCCTGTGGGGGCTCCTGATCGGCACGCCGATCCTGTCCCGGACCCTGAAGCTGGATTTCCCGGTGGCCCTGTTCATCGGCAACGTGTTCAGCGTGCTCGTCACCGCCCAGCTTGTGCCGTGGACCGCCCAGCGGCTGAGCTGGTGGCTGTCCCCCAAGCCGGAGCGGCGGGCCCGCGTCGATCTTCAGGGGGCTGCGCTGCTGGCCGCAGCCTGCGCGATCATGATCCTGATCTTTTGGAAACTGTTGTGACGGGTGCGGCGATACCGGGGGCGGTGCCCCGTCCCGGCCTGCGCCGCGCGGCGATCCTCCTGGCACCGGTCTGCGCGGGGGGCTGGCTGATCGGCGCCGCCCGGGCCGAGACGGGGAGCGATGCGGGCCCGCCTCCGGCCGCCCGAGCCGCGGAAGCGGGGTTGAGCACGGTGCACAAGGTGTCGGCCCGCCAGGACCGCCAGGAGGCCGGCGTCACGACCGCGGCCGCGACCGTGATGGCGGCCCCGCCGCCCTCGGTCTTCAGCTTTTCCGACACGGTGGTGAGCTACCGCTTCCAGGGGCCCGCGGCAGAGCCGGGCCTCTTCGTGCGCCGCCCCGACGGCGCGGCAGGGGGCGGGTTCGCTCCGCGCGAAGTGCCGAAGAACGTGGTCAACCTGTTCCACGCCAATTCGTGGGCCTACGGCACCAATCTCGTCTCCCTCGACATCCTCCGTTCCGGATCCCAGGATCCGGCCGGCGACAATCGACGCCTGTCCAAGGATTACGGGGCGACCGAGGCCTACCTCATCTACCGGGGCGTCCTGAGCCTGAACAGGATCTTCGACACCGAGACGTTTGCCATCCCGGGCTTCGTCAAGGATATCGGCCTGTCGTTCGGGGCCGACATCAACACCAAGGACACGGCCTTCGATTCCGAGAAACGGGCCGGGACCTTCGGCCTCAGCTTCGCCTTCGACGTACCGGCCGGATTCGTGAACCTGAAGGTTCAGGGCTACAAGGAATTCTCCCGCAACGGTCTCGCCGGAAGCATCCTTCAGAGAGGACTGGTCCCGACCTTTGATTACTCGCACTTCCGAAGCGTTGAGTACAAGATGACGCCGGAGTTCGAGATCACCTACACCATTCCGCTGCCCTTCACCGGGCTGCCCCTGTCCCTCGCCGGCTTCAACACCATCATCCTGCCCAAGGGACGCTACGGCTTCCTCAACGAGAACGACACCCAGCTGGAGTTCGTCTCGCAGACCAACCTAGTCCTGGATGTCGGGCAGCTCATCGCCAACTCGCCCAACCGCGTCGAGGTCTTCGCGGGTTTCCAGTACTGGCACAACAAGTTCGGCGCCGACCCGCGACGCACCATCAATACGGAGGAGAAGGCGCTGATCGCGGGGATCGCGTACCACCTGAAGTAGCGCGAGACCGCCGATGGGGGGTGGGCGGCCCGCCGTGGCCCGTCCCGACCGCGTGGCGATCGAGGCCCGCTCCAACTCCCCGGTTCGGCATGTCCGGGTGCTGCCGGACCCGCGGGGAACGACGGAGGCCGCAGCACGGAGCCTGCCTCACGCCGTTGCGGAACCCGGCCTCACTCCGCAACGCGACGGGGGGCGTCCTCGCGGAGGGGGACCGGTTCGTCCGCTGCGCGCCGGGGCGGTCCGGGAACGGCGCCGACGACGTCGCCGTTGCGGATCGCCTCGCGGAGGTTCCGCTGCGCCGCGCGACCTTCCGTGCCCCCCGGCTGGGTGACGGCCGAATCACCCGACGGGGCCAGAACTGTCTGGGCCTGCGCCGAGTCCGCAGCGCAGAGCAGCGCGATCATGGCGAGTGCCGATCGGTGTCGCATCGGGAACGTCCTCCGGATCAGATCCGCTCTGAGGCGAGCGCATGGACCCAACCTAGGTAGGGCGCCGATGGGGCCGGCGTCATCCCCGCCGGCCCGATCTACGCAGGCCCGGACCGGTGCCGCACGGGCCGGTCTTCGCCGGATCCTCGGCGCCGTGGCCCGGAACTGTCCCGATCACCTTCGGTTCCCTCGGCCTACAGTGACCGGCGCCCCGAGGTGTATCGTGCGTCACCGCGGGACAGTCTCACGCCGCCTCATGCTCCGATCCGGCAGCCTTGCCGCTACCGCCACCCTGCTCGGGATCAAAGGATCCGCAGGCTTGGCGATGGAGTCCGGAAGCCCGGCGAGGGCCCCGTCGGGGCGGCGGCCGACCACCCTCGATACCGATTACTTTAAGGGCATGTACGCCACCGAATCCGACCCCTGGAAGTTCGCCACCAGCCCTTACGAGCGTGACAAGTATGCGGCGACGCTCGCGGCCCTGCCGCGCGCCCACTACACGTCCGCCCTGGACGCCGGGTGCTCCATCGGCGTCTTCACCCGTCAGCTCTGCCGGCGCTGCGACGCGCTGATCGGGCTCGACGTGGTTCCCTCCGTGCTCGACGCGGCCCGGGCACGCTGCGCCGATTGCCCGAATGCGCGCTTCGAACTCGCCGCCGTTCCCGGCGCCTGGCCGGACGGGAAGTTCGACCTCGTGGTGATCTCGGAGGTGGCCTACTATCTCGACCGCGCCGACCTCGCCCGCCTCGTCGCCCGGGTCGAGGGCGCTATCCTGCCGGAGGCGGACATCATTCTGGTCCACTGGCTCGGAGTCACCCATTATCCCCTCTCCGGCGACGATGCGGCCGAGGGCTTCATCGCGGGCGCACGCGGCTTCGCACGAGTTTTCCAACAGGCGCGAACCGCCCAATACCGCCTCGACGTGTTGCGCGCGTCCAAGTCCGACGCGTCCAGGCCCGAACCGTCCAGGCCCGACGCGTCCTCCGGCCGGTGATCACCTCCGCCCGTAGGCGCGGCAGACGGCGTACAGCGCGAGGCCCAGGAGCATCACCGCGAGCCCGCCGAGGGACTGGAAGGGTCGCGCCACGACCAGATAGACCAGCATGAACAGGGTCACGCCGAGGAAGATCATCGGCGTGACGGGGTAACCCCAGGCGCGATAGGGCCGCGGCAGGTCCGGCCGCAGGATCCGCAGCCTGATCAGGCCGAGCACCGTGAGGAAAGAGCACAGGGTGAGGCCGAACTGGATGAACTGCAGCACGGCCTCGTAGCTCTGGGTGAGGAGCAGGAGGCTGGCGACGCCGCACTGGAGGAGGATCGCGGCCGCGGGCACGCCGCCGCTCGTGCGCCGCGCGAACAACCGCAGGAGCCGCTCATCCTCGGCCATCGCGACCGTGACGCTCGGGCCGATCCACATCATCGCGCCGATCGTCGGGATCAAGCCGACGCAGATCACCGCACCCACGACGCGGGCGCCATCCGCGCCGAAGACGTGCCGGCCACTGATCATGGCGACGTCGATCTGTCCGGCGAGCTCGTGCAACGGGGTGGTGCGGAGGAACACGGCGTTCAGGGCGACGTAGAGCACGATGACGAGGCCCGTCCCGAGGAACAGGGCCCGGGGCAGGCTGTAATGCGGATCGGCCAGATCGCCGGCGATGTAGGTCGCGGCGTTCCACCCTGAGTAAGCGTACATCACGAAGACGAGGCTGACGGCGAAGCCGGCGCTGAACACCTGCGCCGGGTCGAAGGCGCTCGGCGCGAAGCTGACGGGCTGCCCGTCCCCGGCCGCGAAACCAGCCGCGATGAACGCCGCGACGAGCAGGAGCTTCAGCAGCGTCGACCCGACCTGGAACGCCTCACCGAAGCGCCCGCCCGTCAAGCGGATGGCCGTGACGATCCAGATGACCGCGAGGCCGAGCGGCAGCGGCGGTGCCGCCGGATGGAAGGCCCTGGCATAGTGCCCGAACGCCATCGCGGCCAGCGCCACCGGCGCCGCGAAGCCGATGGTGGCCGAGAGCCAGCCCGCCATGAAGCCGACGGCCGGATTGTAGGCGCGTGTGAGGTAGATGTACTCGCCGCTCGATCGGGGAAACATCGTGGCCAACTCGGCGTAGCTGAACGCCCCGCACAGGGCGACGAGCCCGCCGATCCCCCAGAGCAGCAGCAGCCCGAACCCGGACTGGATGTCCGTCACCTGGAAACCGAGGCTGGTGAACACCCCGACACCGATCATGTCGGCCACCACGAGGGCGGTCGCCGCCGGGGTCGCGACGGCCGATGCCGGCCGTTCGATCGATGGGCGGGTCGTGCCTTCAGTCATCGCCGGCCACCGGGTTGATCGATGGCGGGACTAGCCGCCTGGATGCCGACGCTACCGGAAAGCGACGGCCTCCGTTCCGAGCACACGCGATGACGCTGCGCGACCGAGTCCGGCTTGCCGTACGGGCGTGCGAAGCGGGCGCTCCGTTTCGGGGCCGCGCGCTCGAGCGGGCCGGGCGCCGATGACGGGCGCCCGGAGCCGCCTCAGCGGCCGGGTGCCGAACCCGTCGCGGCCGGGTTGCCGCCGGGCCCCGGCTTGATGGCCCAGAGTTCCGTCGGCAGGCTGATCGGTGCGCCGGGCTTGTAGTCGGCCGAGTCCTGGATGTGCGAGGTCGTCACGTAGATCGTGCCGTCCGGGCCCTCGCTGAGCGTGTCCGGCCATCGCAGCTTCGGATCCTGCACCAGGGTTGTGAGGCCGGTTTCCCGGCCGGACAGGTCGCGCACCTTCACGGAATCGTCCTGCGGCGAGGTCACGTACATCCGCCCGTCCGCGCGGGAGATCAGCAGGCCGTCGGCGGGACCGTTCTCGCCGACCGTGACGATCTTCCCGCTCAGGGTCTTGTCGCTGAGCATCTCGGGCACGAACGACGACGCGGCCCAGCCGGTGAGCGCATCCGTCGGCAGGCTGTAGAGCGTCTTGCCCTTGATCGCCTGCCAGTACAGCGTCCGGCCGTCCGGCGAGAGCGCGATCCCGTCCGCCGAGAACTCCACGCCGCGGCCATCCGGACGACGCAGGGGCTTGCCGTCGTACTGCACGGTCACGCTCGCGTCGGGCATGGTCGTGGGATGGCCGGACAGGACGCGCTTGGCCGTCCCGCCGTCGAGGTCCACCACGATCAGCGCGCCCTCGGCGCCGGAATCGGTGAGGTAGGCGGTCTTGCCGTCGGGCGAGATGCGCACGTCGTTGATGTACGAGGCCTGCAGCACCGTGCTGGTGTCGAACGGGATCGTCTTCACGACCTGATTGGTCTTCAGGTCGATGCCGACGAGCTTGGGACCGTCCTTGACCACGTGCGCCATCGCCGGGGCGGCAGCATCGACCACCCAGAGCCGGTTCTGCCCGTCGGCCACCACGCTCTGGACGCAGACGAAATGCGTCTTCGGATCGAGCGCGTCCGCCTTCGCGTTGCGCCAGCCGTTCCACGCGTCGTTCGGATAGGGCACCGGCTTGCCGTCCTTCAGCTCGGCCACCGAGACCGGCGCGTCCTCGCTCCAGCGCGGGAAGTTGACGAAGATGCGCCCGTCCCGCGCCACGGTGATGCCGGTGACCTGATGCGCGAAGCCCGCGACCTTGGTGAGGCTGCCCGGAGCGGGCGTCTCCTGGGCCACGGCCGGCGAAACCACCGCCATCACGCCGGTCATCAGGACCACGGCCAGCCCGAAGCGGGCGTTGGTTGCTCTCGTCATGTTGCGACTCTGATCTGGAAGGCGCCGGCGAATCGGCTCGGGTGAGCCGGCCACCGATCGCGGATGCTGGGACTGTTCCGTGAGCCTAACGCGCGAAAGGCCCCTCGTTCTCGTGCGTCATCGAAGCGGTGCTCCCGCCCCGAGGCTCGGCCTCGTGCGACGCGGTCGTCCCGATCTCGTCCCGGCGGTGGGCGGAGTCCGGGAACCGCGGGGGCTTCGTGGGAGCTGCCGCGTGCCGGCGAGACGCATTTGCACGGCGGGCGGCGTGCCGCGAGAAGGATGCACGGCCCGCCGGGATGACCGATCGGATCCGGCATGCGCTCGGTATCGAAACGCCTGACCTGCGCGGCCCTCGGCTTCGTCGCCACATCGGTCGTGCACGCGCAGTCCCTGAACCATCCGGGGCCGCAGGCCCCCACGCCCGAACCCGATCCCCATGCTTGACCGTTGACCACCGTGAGCAGGTTGAACGTCCTCACGGGTCCCGAAGGTCGGAACCACTGCACGACGACGCTTGTCGGCCCGCGTCACGCGCTCACGGCCGCCGAGTGTCGCTGGGACGGGGCACGGCGGCGCCGGGCCGACGCCGCCGACGTTCACTTCTCTCCGGGTACGAGCAGGGCCGCTACACCGCGCACGCGATCGCCAGGGCCTGCGCGAAGCCGGATGCCGACCGGTTCGCCACGACCCGTGAGGATCTCAGCCGCGACTGGGCCGTCGTGGAGCTTGCCGGCTCGATAGCCCGCAAACCGCTGGGCCTGAGCCGGGCCATCGGCCCAGGCACCGGCGCCACCGTCCTGACGGGCATCGTCCACGCGGGCTACGATCCTACGCGAACCAGATCGTCAGCGTCGTCCGCGGCTGCCGGGCCCGTTACGGGCCGTCTTCCCTGCCGCTGCTCGACCAAGACTGCCGGGTCGCGCCCGGTGCGTCCGGCTCGGCGTTGATCCTGCGCGAGGGCGAGCCCGGCATCGTCGGCCTTCGCGTACCCGGTTCGTCGACCGGCACCTCCATCGCCGTGCCGGTCAGCAGTTCAAGCCGCCCCGCCGGCCCGCAGGCTGGACTCCTCGCCGATCGCAGCCCCCGTTCCGGCCAGCCAGCGCTCGGCCGTCGCCCGCCCCAGATCGCGCAGGCCGCCGAGGGTCGACCAGCGCGTGTCGAGCTTGCTCACGCCGCCGCCGGCCAGCGAGCAGGGCGCCTGCAGGAGATGGATGTTGATGGCGGCGATGGCCCGCATCCGCTCGGATCGCGGCTCCGCCGCCAGGGCGTAGGCCTGCAACTCGGTCAAGGTTTTCAGGTCCCGCATCAGGCAGGCGTTGAAGCTGATGTCGCTGACGCGCGATGCCATCTCCGAGGGCAGCATCCCGACCTCGTAGGTCTCGAAGGGCGTGAGTTGGACAACGATCAGGTCGGTGGCGCCGTGATCGCCGAACACCAGCGGATCCAGGGCCGGGTTGGCCGAATAGCCACCATCCCAGTAGCGCCGGCCGTCGATCTCGACCGCGTCGAACAACTCGGGGAGGCAGGCTGAGGCCATCAACGCGTCGAGGGTCACTTCGGCCCCGGAGAAGAGGCGCGGGGCGCCGGTCAGGATGTCGGTGGCCGAAACGTACAGCGGCAGATGGTCTTGGCGCGCCAGAAGGTCGAGATCCAGGCTCGCGCTCGCCACGGCCCGCAGCGGCTGCATGCTCCGCAAGGCCGGCAGGAACGGGGACACATAGGCGGCGAAGTCACGGCCGAACGCCAACGATCGGTTCAGGAACGGCTCGAACAGCGGTCCGGATGCGCCGAGGAGATCCAGCCCCCGCAGCGGCGAGCGGTCGGCTACGGCTCGCCACAACCGCGCCAAAGCCGCCTGCGCCGCCGCATCGCCACCGGTGGCGAGACCGGTGACCAGGGCGGCGCCGTTGAGCGCGCCGGCACTCGCGCCACTCACGGCCACGATCTCGACGTGCTCCTCCAAGAGGCGATCGATGATGCCCCAGCCATAGGCGCCGTAGGCACCACCGCCCTGCAGGCCCAACGCCACCCGAGGTTTTGCCCGCAACGCGCAATCCTTTCCACTCAGCATGGCAGGTCCACCCCGCCGATGCTGGTGTAGAGCGGAGCCCGCAGCTGCCCAGGTCTGGTCGATTCGAACTCTGCTTGGGATACCGCCCGCTCTTAAGCTCCGTCGATCTTCCAGCGAACCGGTCCCTTGCCGTCACGTCGGGCCGGTCGCTCCGCGGGGTGGCGGTCATAGCGCGGCGCGTGAGACGTCCCCGGACACACGCGATGGGCCCGTGCCGTCGCGGCGTTGCATTTTCTCGGCCACCACGAAACGTCACGGTTAGGCGTTTATCCCCGCGCCTCTTCCAAGTGGATCTGAAGAAAATTTGAATGCAAATTAA
>Ga0160427_10001241_pt1 | contig 15735 bp, 15 predicted proteins | sample SolpanmetagenomL_FD_108194 | JGI IMG/M metagenome (GOLD analysis project Ga0160427, IMG submission 108194) | Solar panel surface microbial communities from Lawrence Berkeley National Laboratory, California, USA - L | ecosystem: Engineered > Built environment > Solar panel > Unclassified ...
ATATATTGCACCGCAAATCCTGGCCTTCTCAACTTGACAACAACGTCAATAATTACTATTACCAGCACACACGGACACACACATACTATACGTACTACATACACGCACGCACGTACATGCACACACATACCTCTCTGCACCAAACACAGCTTCCCACGATGATGATCTCGGCTTACGACGTTAATCACTAAGTCACAACTAGTAGAGGTCACAGAGGAGAGGCCTCGGCCTCAAACTACGTTCAAAGACCACGCAGCAGATCTCCCTCCTTAAACTCGACTAAAACCGAAGCTCACCTACTTCCTTACGAAAGAGTCCGTCTTCACATACAGCACAAGCTCACTAACCACAGCACTTAAAATAGCGCATATATAGCATCTCCCTCTATTCGTGCCGAAGCATTGTGACAACTTAGACAGGAGGACGAGCACTCAGGATGACATACCATATCAATATCAAGTCACTTTAAGGCACGCTTTAAGAAAGCCAAGTGAAGGATAAAGCTCAAGAGTATTGAACTCAACAAGCATGTCTAACAAAGAAGCAAGACGTGCTGAGCTCAAGGCAATCGACGCCTAAATAAGGCAAAGCGGCAGGAAATAGAAGCGAGCATTAAGTTGTAAAAGCAAATCATAAGAAGCGTGGTGGCAAGTTGTTGGACTACGACAACGACACCTCCCGTCTTGTGGACCTCACCGGCGCAAAAAGAAGGTGTTTAGGGAGCGGAGCTCTCTCTTCGTGAAGCATTGATGGGTCGATTAGTAACGAACTCTAAGAGGATCGTACAGTCTTATATAGCACTCCATTCCTCGAAGGCGCGAAGAAGCAGGTCGTGAATCTCAGCCAGTTCCTCAAAACAAAGCACACAAGGTACTCTATTCGATCAGTTATCAGAACAGCATTTCTGTCCGATTCGTCATAAGTGGCACGCGGACGGCAACATCAAAGCTACACATTGTGAGCCTAACGCTACGCCCAATACCCGACGATGAGGTAAGAGGCAGCCTCCCTTATGTATCCCGGTAAATGTATGCCCATAACAAACGTCTCCAAGAACAGTTACAAGAGAAACATATTCGTTGTTGTTGAAGATCCTTCCGAACTAAAAACTGGCCAAAGACTGGCTTTGCAGAGTACAAATGTGTTTTGTCGACGAAACACTACGCCCCTGGCTACCGCCCTCTGAATCCTTGGTAGGAGCCTGATGTGACTTTGAACAACATTAATGGCCGTCGAGTAACATCTTCGATCAGGTAAGCATCAATCTTCGACTCGATATTGTAAACTAGACTACTCAAAACTGAACTCTATCACGAGGTTGTATGACTAACATAATGATACTAGACAGATCACTACCAAGAGTCTTTCGAGGAGCTTCATCCAGGAGTGAGGGGATTACTGGGCTGGAACTGCTTCGATGTAAGCTATCAACTATTAGTGTATCCTTCAATATGTCATGTGGGATCTGTACAATTCAGCCAATCTTGTTCGCATAATGTCTTCCGATAGTCTCCCCGTTGCACTTTCTCCGACTAGTGTATTGGGATTTTGATTGAGACTCGATTTAGATTAGGAGTTACAATGATATCCAATCCGTTATTTCAATTCCAAAGCACCATATCCAAAAGCTCGCCAAATTAATGAAAACATTGAAACAAATGCCCTATCTGAATGCATTAACCAAGATTCTGGATGTCATTATCGTCGTGTCGTTTCGTAAAGTTATGATGGAGGTTAGAAATGGTCAAGATACTGTATGGTATAATGTCTGCTTGTCTGAATCTCAGGAATCGTGACCATAAGATGCGGAAAGACCCGTGCAGGAGTGTAGCGAATAATCCCCTAGCTTCTGATGTGATATGCTGAGAGATGCTGAAAGATGCTAAGAAGAAGGACGTATTGTTCTATCAAAAGGCTTGTTGAGTTGAAGCTTGAGAAGAGATGCTGTTCTCCGTGAAAGTGCCTCAGGCCCCCTGGGGATGCAGAAGCAACCATCGCTCACTCGAGCCTCTGATTCTTGTTTGGCTCATTGTCATTCGAGCTTCTGGTCTTCCTCTTCCTCGGCATGTTCTGCTGGATCAGAAGATTCCAATCATCAGCAGTCATTATCTCCGGACCATGACCATATTGCACAGACATTTGGGAAGCACCATAGTCCTGTACTGATTGCTGTGCTACAGGCGAACCGAGATACTGTGTTGGTACACCACTGTAGGATCCAAACATCGGAGGTTGCATCTGGTACTGCTGGTATCCATACTGAGTCTCTACCGGCACAATATCTTGCGACAATGTCTGATTAGACGCTCCAGCAGAGTCCATCTGCGGACTGTTCTCCTGGTAGAATTGACCCATGTTGAATTGCTCTGAGAAGGCAGTCATCAGTGGCATTGCGTTGAAGTCCTGGGTCCGCATTGGCTGTTCTGTAACGCTCTCTAGCCCGACGTCAACAGAGTTCCGAGGCTTTCGTGACCGCTTCGATGAGCCAACTTGAGATAGTACAGATGAGTGAGATGTCGCGGTAGACTGGGGTCGTGTGATGATGTGAGCATGACCTGTTCCATCCTGATGCAGTGCTGCTGGAAACTCATGACTCTCAATCGTTTGTACCGCATTGCTGCCTGATCCGCCCGATCCTTCGAGATCAGGTGCTGATGTGAACATACTTAATGGATCGAGTGCTCCGGCAGCAGGTGGTGATTCGGGACCCTCAGATAGTCTCACTGGTTGCAAGTCGTCTCGGAGAACAAATAGCTCTCCTGGCTCGGCCGAGTTCAACGTGTCAATGAATGTTCCAAACTTCTCTCTCATGAACTGCAGTGGTCTGCGGCTTGTGAGATCATCGAGAATTCGCATATGTCTTTCTGTAAACTCGCGAGTTTGTGGAAAGAGTGCTGGATCAAGCGTCCACAAACTCACCAGATGATGCATTAGGCATGCTACGACGCAGTACATGTGGAAGTGCACGCCTCTCAACATCGGGAAAAGCCCAGGCCAGCCGTACTTCTCTTTCAAAGCCTCCTGAAGTACACATATGCGTTTGGCAGCATCGTAGCAAGTCGCCACTTCCTCGGCATATCTCGCGTCCTCTCTTGTCAACAACTCTACTTGCGGCCGATGTTGCAGCAGTACTGCAAGATAGTAATAACAATGAAGGTTCGCAAGGAAATGAGATGGGATTTGAGGAAGCGTGCCATCGGTCGGAAACTCGATGCGAAGATGATCTGGCAGTTCTACCAGCCAGTCGCCGACATCCTTGTTGTTTTCAACAAAGAGGACATCGTTTGCCCAGTCTGCTTTCGTCCTCCTAAGGTGTGCCCAATTCCTATTTGTTGTTCGGACAACTCTGATAGCGCGCATGAGTTGATTGAACTCGGCTGTGATCGTCTGCTCATCATCACTCATTAGCGGGAAGACTAATGTGTTCTCGAGGTCGACACTTTGGATATCAACACTGAAACCAGTACGTCCTTGCGCTCCTCCGATCATGAGCTCTAGTACGAAGATTGCATTCCAGAGTCTCGTTCGGACAATGCATTCGTTTCCTTCACCTTCATCGGGACACAAATTTCTAGTGTGCAGGTCTTTGTGTTCGTGAAGACCAAGGTCAACAGCCATTTGTACGATCCGGGTGATGCTGGTCCAGTTACGATAGTGATAGCCGCCTTTGGCTCGGAACTCGTTGGCTTTGAGCAGTATCACCAGGCCTTGGAGCGTGCTCAAGCGTGGTGCGTCCTCGTAGTACTTTGAGTGTCGTTCGGCCATGGCTCTCCATTTGTCTCCTTCGAGATGATCTCCACTGCAGTAGCCACAGCAAGCGAAGATACCTTCCAATACTAGTGGTGAGATATCTTCACGATCATTCGCCCACTGCGAGTACATTTCCATGGGTACCATTATCGGCAGATATGGGTGGCAGTGCTCGAAGAAATACTTGAGCCGGCCTTGAACGACCTCTTCAGGTGGCATCATACCTGGCGGGATCCTCAGCTTCATACCAGGACCCGTTGTGTCGGGGACGATATCGTCGATATCCTCCATCAACGGAATGTCTCGCACAGGTTGATCGTAATATTGTGCTACAGCATCATGGCTCGATATACCCAGTCTGCCCATGGCGCTGGCAAGTACATCCCTGTCAAATACTGCACGAACACGGGGTGATGTGTTCGGGAGTGGGATTGCTTGGATTGTCATGGTTGCTGTATCCTCTGGAATGTGCTCAGCAGGAACCTTGACCGCCGCCTCCCACTCTACATGACCTATCAACAGTTCTGGTTCATCTTGACCATCACGAGCCGGTGCTACCATACTAACAGCATGTGGCAGTTCCTGTTGACTGGGAAGATGCTGTGGCTGTTGTGTATCTTCCATCTGTCCAAAGCCCAAGGTGTCTTGTTCTTGCACGATATAGTTGGCAAAGTCTGGCGACCGTGCTGCGACCATGTTATTGTTCAGTGGCATTTGGACAACATGTGGAACAGGCTGGTTGACCGGTTGTGCCATGCTGGGGTACGGGTATGAGGGTGAACCTTGGCTGGTCGCGAAAGGCGATAAGTGCTGATCGGCTGCGAAGGAGGGTATAGGAGAGAATCGTGACAACCCAAGGTGTCCGCTCGAGTACCCAATTTGATGTGTTTGCGGTGGGAGCATGGAGTAGACCAAAGGAAGGTTATTTTGCATTGCGAATGCTGGCTGTCTCGTGGTAGGTTGGTAAGCAGTATTGTACTGAGCCTGTAGCGCAGACTGTGGTGGTGGTGGTGGCATGAATGTGGGCGACATGAAGCTCAGTTGCACAGAGTGCGGGACTTGGTAAGAATAGTTGCTGTAGTGCCCTCTGGTCGGAGTACTAGAGGGTGAGAAGGTAGGTGATTCACCCATTCTAACATTTGTACTTGCCCATGAGGAAGAGCTTTGTCCCGTGCTCGGCGTGTTCATTGGCGGTTGGCCATGCTCGTCTGTACCGAGCCTTCTGGTCGCAGCAGCTTCATCAAACCCTGCAGGCCGCGAACATGGTGTACCATTCTTTTCGCAATGACTACATGGCCACTTCCCAACAGCAGCGTCGCATCGTATCTTCCTTTGCCGACACGAATCGCATGACCTTTGTACTGGCATGCGTTAGTAACTGTCTCTTGACGTCGAGCCAATGATACCTACTCTTGCTCTTTTTGGCTGCGGCGTCGTCGTGAGGGATGAAGACGAAATCTCAAATCCATTAGCACAAGCACTCTTGACGACAGACTCAATGCTTACTCTTTGGCGGTCTTCTCGACGAGCTCGACGGTTTGGCAGGTTCGTAAGCCTGGAAGTTGTTCATCAGAGTGTTTGGACCAGGACTCCAGGCCAGTAGTCGTAAAGTACAATGTGTCCAAAATCGCTATATATACTCCTGATGAGATATACAACGAAATCGGATTATGGCGGCAGATGTATGATAGGATGTGTGACAAAGCTAATGCAAAGGCTTGAAACGATTAGGTGCATAGGAATGTCGTGGTCAGTGGAGTAATGTTATAGTGTCTCTCATGGAGTGCGTCGTACACCTGAGAAACTAAAGATGTGTTAAGAGTTTTTGCGAAGAGTGATATAGGCGTTCGCTCGCATAGAGATAGATCCGTCACAGCGCAATGTTATAGCTGATGCCAGCAAGAAGTGATGATTTGGGTTCGGTTTGAGAGTCGGCGGAGGGAAGTAACGAATGATGAAATTGATTCCAACTCTCGACAACGACCTATTGTTGGTATCTAATTCGCTGTTAAACCTCACCCAAGAGCCAGTAGAAAGACTTGAGAATGATGAGAAGGTGGACTGTGCTCGAGGAGGATGCTGAAGTATTCTGCTGACGGGTTTATGTTCGCTTTGGGACGTTGCGCCGTGATCCTGGGCTGGCACCGAGGTGAGAGGGTCTCAGGCCAGAATCAGTCCGATCTGTGCGACTGGGAAGACCCAATGCACAGTGTAACACAAGAGGGAGCTTAGGAGGCTGGCGCCGGGCTTTGGCTGTGGTGAAAAAGAGCCGTCGTCCAGGCCAATTGGCCGCGAGTGACTCGAATCGCTAGCGAGAGTTGCGCAATCCAATTGACAAGTGAACACACACTCTCCAAAGTGGCGAGACGAAGCACGGATCAGACAATGCTCTGTGTGAAGTGTTACAAAAGCGCGCAAAGCATGCGCAATAAGGTAGGCAAGTAAGAACAGAAGGGAAGAGGTGAATGAACAGCAAATGATGAATGGAAGAATGGATGAATGCAGGTAATGAACATGGCTTAGCGCGAGCTTCGAGGGAAGGGGTGGGGTTTGATCAGGCGAGAAATGGATAGACCTCGGGCTCTCCTCCTGTCAGCCAATCACGAAAAAGGCGATTCTCACACCTTATGCACTTGATGCAGCCTAACAACAAAGGCGCAAGCTATCATCGGCCAATAGACTGACAGAAGTGCCTAGTTTCTACTCCCCAACACCCTCGGGTGAATCCCAACATTGCACCTAATTTTGGTGATTACCCTCGGGGCTTTGCTAAGAACCTGCATAATTGCGGACTCAGGACAGCAGCAAGGGCGGTATAGAACATATTTTGCAGAAGTAGTACCGGGACAGCACTTACGGCACTAAAACCAAAGCAAGGGATAGCAGGCCGGGTATGCAGGACTGACAGGCTAAAGACCTTGCGACGTGCGTCTTATGACTCACATCAAAGCCCTACGATGACCTGCAGAGCGCCAATCGACAAATCGACACCACTTACTCGTTCCAGGCAGCAACACTTGACGACAGTATGGCAGTGGCGATATCACTCTGCAGGGAGTTTACCGTCCCACTGGCTACGATTGACATCGGCTTGTCTCAGCTTTGTTTCAGCATTCCCACACCTGGCCCGTATGGAATATAGAACAACAAACTACAGTTTCCAGCACATACGGCCATAGACTGTGGAGAACAAGGCATCCCGTTCGCTCTGCCCTATTTAAGCCACAGATCGACTGCGTAGTAGTATGGTGGGTGACCACATCCGAATTTCAGTTGCTGTATGTTCCCATGGTTTTGCACTTTTTTTTCCTTTCGTGTAAGTACTTTTAAGTCCGAGGGAGATGCTGCTCCGCTTGAGGACAGAACATGTGTGAGGCTGACAGTGATTTTTTTTTGAGCGTACCGGAACGATGTACTGCAGATTGACTCTGTCTCGAGGAATTGATCCAACAGTTCACCCTATAGGTGAGGTGGGGTAAGATAAGGTGGCTATTAGTTGATCAAGCGTTTGATTCGATCATGATCAAACAAGCTGTCAAGTTTGTATCGATTCATCAGTAGGTGGAGAATCATTCTTTAGAAGCCATGTATACGAACAGAAGTCTATATTATACTCATACGAACAGAAGTCTATACTACACTCATAAAAACAGAAGTCTGTCTCACGCTCAAACAAGCGGTAATCCTCAAGACTCGTCTGTATACTGGCCATTTACTTCCCCCCATAAGAACGCCGAGATATGAAGAACAAAATATACACAATACCACTAGCTGTCTCTAGCATCCATTGTGACCCTTTTGCTGCCACATCTTCACGCTCTCCACGACCATCTCTCCAGATTTCTGCCACGTAGGATACCATTGATTGCGTGCATTCCAGAACTGTCTCTTGGCAATAGGAGACTTGTCCTCCCAGGGCTTGTTAGACTGTCCATCAGGGAAGTAGCCATTGGTACCACCGACTGCAACGTTCTAAAGTAATATGTTAGTCGAGATCCTCGCGCAATGATGTGGAAGACATATACATACTAAAATGAGGTAAAAGTCCTGGTCAAATGGTGTGCTAACAGAGCCTCCCGCCCAAGGGTTAACAGCGTCATTGAAGTAACCCAGGTTCCAAAAGTTCTTTTTGAATTGGCCGTAGTAAATCTGGTGCAAGCGCGTATCCACCCATGTAAAGATATACTTCTCCGACCACTCCAAGCCGAATGTGTGGAAGCTGTCAGCATATGTTTCGTGCTGCTCGGTAGCCGTGCCGGTGGTCATCTCATATCTGTCTTCGTTGGAGTTGGGACCCCAGTGCAGTGTTGTGCGGACCTGCTCAAATCCGCCTTCGTAGTAGGTCTGGTTGTTGCCGCGGGACTCTGCGATGTCGATCTCGCCTGATGCTGGCCAGATACCGTAGGTGCTGTTGACGGGTAACATCCAGATCGCAGGCCACATCCAGTCGCCTGCAGGCATCTTAGCAACGACCTCGACACGACCGTACTTGATAGAGTGTTTGCCGAGAGTGGTGAGACGAGCTGACTTGACAGGGTTGACAATGGAGCCGTTGGTGATGTTGGACGTTGCGACGCAGTCTGTCCAGTTTCCGGAGCAGCCTTGGCCAAAGATATTAAGGGTTTGGCCGTCGTCCATTAGCGAGGAATCCTGTAGTGTAGGCTTGATGATGAGGTTGCCGTCTCTGATGAACACGTTTTCGTCTGTGTTTGTCGTCTCCTCGAATTCGCCATTGCTAGCAACATGGTTAGTGACTGTGGTCGTGATATTCGGTTCAGAAAACAAAACCTACCCGTAACCTCCAAGAGATACATCCTTGTTCCACACATTCGGATCTAGCGTGCCAGAGCTGAAAGTGTCTGTCATTATAGGGCAATAGCTGTTATGGGGCACACCACTAAGACGAATGTAACATATTAAGCCAGTGAGAGCAACTCCAAGGATGAAACCAGAGAGAGGCAGAATCCACGCAAACTTCTCTCTAGGATGCTTTTTCTCTAGCCAAGGCTGTTCGATCTCTTCTCTGTTGACCCTGCGAGAGCGGAATCGTGGTGCTTCCGGTGCTTCTACTACGACTTTTCGGACAGAACTACTTGATGAGGAGTCCTTGAATGATGCCTTGGATGATGAAGCCTGACTATTCTTCTCGATGGTCAATGGCGTGGCGATGCCCGTGGTCATGGACATTAAGGACGCCACAGACTGATGCTGATGTCCGAAAGACATTCTTGTGACTCACTCCAAAAAGCAATTGGTCAAGGTAACAAAAGCGCGAGAGATGGCAAAACCCAAAATGAGATACCGCAGCATACATAAAGTACGTTTCCAAAGACTGCTACGTTCTTGATAACACGAGCATTCTCCGCCAGGGTACGAAAAACGATAAGTTGATCGTTGAGAGTGAGCTCGCCTTCCAGAACACCAGCCTTTCGTGGTAGCGAAGCCGAGATAGCTAAAACGATAAGCGCGAGCATTTCGCATCCCTGCCGTGTAGTGGATGTACAGAGTTGGCATGGCTGACATAGTTGAGACGACAGCCCCACTACTTCCTTCTAGAAAGGGTACAAAGTGTTCTTTTGAGATGTCTGAACCGTAAAACGCATGTAGCACGACCTGTGGTGGGAAGGTATTGATTCTCCTTGGTTTCTACACGTTTGACAGTTGAATACGAACTCTCGAGTCGCACATTTGAGATTTAGCAGGGAAGTCCGTCCATCGTCTGCAGATGATTGGTGCCGGCAACTCGGGGACTGTGAAAATTAAGACAGCATCCATGGTCACAATGAGGTCGCCCTGGCTCAACATTGGTAAAAGTGTGCTAAGTGGAAAACAAGACGACAGTTCGCAGCATGACTAAGGCGCGGGCCGCTACAACAGAGTGTCCTTCTGATAGCAACGTGCTTCCATGAGCCGCGGGTACCTGCATTGGAAGTAGCCATGTGCACGCACGCTAAGATGACGAGCAGCCGCGCGGGAGTTTGCGCGATTCTTTCAATTAGGGTAGACCTTAATCGTGATTTGCTTGCATAGACGCTTCTGAAGCCCTGTGAATTGAGAGTATGCTCGAGTTGTTAGCTGATGTCGGAGTCTCGTATCCTACTTGCAATACGCACAATACGAGGTTGGAAGAAAAGGCTTGGCACTAGGGCTCGGCGTCGGCCCACTTCCGTCCTATCTCAACTTCATCCCATTCAAACCAAGTCTGCCGACTTACTTCGCCGAGACTCTGCCTTTGTCCAGGCCCAACTTCATACCTTGACTGACGAGACTGCTCTTCTTGATACCTAATGGCATCATCCACTCCGTCCAGAGATATGGGCCGTCTTCATATCTGGCAAATCTGGTGAAACGAAGATTACCTGAAGCAACCACGGATGCTGATACGAGCTCTGCCCTGATAGCACGTACTGACAGCATGTCACTATCTTCAGCCCTGCTACTATCCCTGCTTGATCCTCCAAGGCCAGGTTCGTCGTACATCCGCTCAACCAGTTCTCGGATTGCCAGATTAGGCTTTCAGACGACCAGCACGTTTTCGATCGAGCTCTTACTACAGCGAATAAGCTACGGCAAGTACCTTCGTGCTCAGCCCTGCTATTGCGCTAGCTGCTTTGCTCGTACTCGTGAATCGGAGGCTAATCATCGTCGCCGAAAGAAATAACTGCTTGGTTTGAAGAGCACTCTTCTGTACTCCAGCCTTACTGCCTTCTTTGCACGAGCTACATAGGTAAACGGAGCATTCTATCAAATTTGACCTGACACGAACCGAAGCTCTCACCACGGTTTATATGCCTAATATGCTTACCCAAGAAATAACGTCGGCCATCATACGATATCTGTAACGCCCATGCACTAGTAAAAGATAAGACCTTGCTCTTACCTGGTCCAGGATGTGGAACACGACCCTCAGCTTCGTCTCTCACTTGTCTCTCGTGGCAGGAATACGTAGTTGGCGATGTCCTTTCCCAGCTCTAGCTCGAATCAACCTCGTTTAACACCAGCCCGCCATGATTATGGCACTCCTCGACCGTTTGCTTTGGTGTAAGCGACCGTGCTTGCAGGGTGGTTTTGTTGAGAGTTTCAGGGAGGACATCCGAGCCCAATCCCGAACAGAAGTAGCCGTTGCCTATGTTTGGCTTGCTGGAACCGAATTTCACATAAAGACATGACTGTGACCACGATTTGTGTAAAATTTTGAGAAGCATTTTTTCGTCCACTGAGACTACACCCTCCTTTGTGCTACACTATACACTCTTTCTTAAACAGTGAATCATTCCTCGTTCACATACACTCGCTTATTAGGACATTGCACAGTCGCATATTGATCCGCTAATCACAGCCACTTTCATTAACTGATCTTTGACTTCGGTCATCTACCCTCACTATGGGTTTTCTAAACTATTTCGTACCGAAGAAGGGCAGCAACCCAGCAAATGCTACACCATTAGAGACGCCGATGCGTTCAATGCCAGCCTCAGTCTTTTCAGGCTCAGATGATGCACAACCAAGCAGTAGTCACTTCAACGATGAAAAGTGCGAGATCATGGTCGAGTACCTTCACCAGCAACAGCAACAGCTACGATGGATTGCAAACACAGGTGATGAAGGTGTCATTATGAAGAAAGCCAAGAACTCCTTCACTTGCTGTCCAAAATCACTCGAAGACATCGAAGATGGATTCAGGAGTTATATCGAAGCATTGAACGTCAAGGTATGTTGTCACCAGTGATCCGAGAATGTCAAATGTCATAACTGACTATACCAGGTCGCCATGACTGTCAGCACGCCCGTTATCAAGAGATTCTCCACTCGCAGTGTTGTTGCCCTCCCTGGAGGTCAGCAAGTTCAAGTTCTGCCAAGCATTGATTATCTCCCAAGATGTCAAAAGTATCAGTCTGCTGCCTTTATCTCTGACCGAAGCATGCTTGTGATCTGGAACGATGACCCTACCGCCATTATCGAACAAGCGCAACGTATGGAGCGTGAACTATTGGCCATGATTTGGAAGGCGGAGGCCGAAGGTGACCTCACCGAGAGCAAAAAATTACAATCGACGGTTATGGTGAATGAGCTACCCAGCGAAAGCTCTTCGACTCATGAAGACGAGACAGAGCCTAGCACCAAGCCGTCATACAAGGTCAATCTGACTTTGCCTTTGCTGGTCGCCACTGCCATCTGTTTGGTAACTACCGTGATGGGCGATTTTTTTGCTAAACTCCTCGAAGAGGCTGCTTGGGATGGATCATACACTCGATTCGCACTAGTTGTCGTCATTCCACTTCTGTCATTTCTCGCATTGGTGAGTCGGTGACAAGATTCTGGAGCACATTGACGCCGAAAGCTAACGCCATTACAGTTCTTCTTCCAATCTCTGGTTGCAGATGCTCTGCAATTGTTTGGACCCATCAAACAAGTGCACGAGAACAGCAAGTTCTATTCTGGCGTCCGTCCTACTCGGCTCAGTCGTCACACCGAAGGAGGACTGCCCCATGTTACAATCCAGATGCCTGTATACAAGGAAGGTCTCGAAGCCGTCATTGTCCCTACTATTCGCTCCCTCAAGGCTGCCATCGCCACATACGAAATGCAGGGCGGTACTGTCAACATCTTTGTCAATGACGACGGTCTTCAGCTTGTCGACACTGATATCGCAAGGGCCCGACTGGAATTCTATGATGAGCAGAATATTGGCTGGGTCGCTCGTCCCAAGCACAACTCCAACCCCGCTGAAGGAGAAGAAGTCTTCCTTAGACGTGGAAAGTTCAAGAAGGCCTCGAACATGAACTACGCCATGTCCGTAAGCTGTAGAGTTGAGGAGAAGCTATTAGCAAGACAACTTGATTCCTGGACAGCCATTGACGAAGCTATGGCTTATGGAGAGTGCTTGAAAGAAGTTTGTGAGGAAGATGAAGGAAGGACATGGGCTGATGGTAAGTATTCAAGACGAACGGAATCTAGACTCTCGACTAATCTTGTTTCAGGTAATGTTCGCTTCGGCGACTACATTCTGCTGATCGATTCCGACACTCGCGTGCCGAGAGATTGTCTTCTGGACTGTGTTAGTGAAATGCAGTGCAATCCTCAGTGCGGTATCGTCCAATATGCTTCTGGTGTCATGAACGTTACAGATTGTATGTGCTATACATTCTTACTTCCTCTGGACGTTGCTAACTTAATCACACAGCATACTTTGAGCGCGGTATCACATTCTTCACCAACCTCGTCTACTCTCAGATCAAGTACGCCGTTGCCAGTGGTGATGTCGCACCTTTCGTCGGACACAACGCCGTTCTCCGATGGAGCGCCATCCAGCACATTGGCTACGACTGCGAGCTTGATGGTCGTGAAAAGTGGTGGTATGTGGTACTTCGCAATGTACAAAGAAGCACAATCTAATAAATTTGCAGGTCCGAGAACACCGTCTCCGAGGACTTTGACATGGCTTTGCGACTTCAAGCAAAAGGCTACCTTGTCCGTTTAGCTGGGTACACCAGTCCCGACGGCGAAGTTTTCCAAGAAGGTGTATCATTGACAGTCTACGACGAAATCACTCGCTGGGAAAAATACGCCTACGGCTGTTCCGAACTCATCTTCCACCCTTTCAAGGACTGGTTCCGCCGCGGTCCCTTTACCAAGCTCTTCCGCTCGTTCCTCACATCGCGCATGCCTTTGTGCTCGAAGTTGACCATTCTGGGTTATGTCGGCACCTACTTTGCCATTTCATGGGCTTGGATCGCCTCACTCATGAACTACTTCCTCATTGGCTGGTACCAATTCAATATTGACCAGTAAGTCCACCGCTATACTTGCAGTCTTTCGAAGCAACTACTAACCTACACCCAATAGCGCATACTCTCCCAGTTTTGGTATCGTCTTCTCAATCATCATGGTATTCACAGTCTTCGGTAACGTCTCGCTCGCCTTCCTCCGCTTCCGTGGTGAAGGCAAGCCCCTCCTCTCCTGCATCGTCCAAAACTTCGCCTGGGCACCCTTCCTCACCATTTTCATCGGCGGTCTCTCAGTCCACGTCTCGCAAGCAATTCTGTCTCACCTTTGCTCCATCGACATGTCCTGGGGCGCTACAGCCAAGGAACTCGAAAACACAACATTCTGGAAGGAACTCGCCAAAGTCGGCAAGAAGTTCAAGTTTACATTTGCTTTCTGTGGTTTCTTGACGGCAGTTATGATTGTGCTGGCCGTTGCGTTGCCGGAGAGTCTGGCGACTTGGAGGATTGATCAGGTAGCGACGATTTTCCCGTTGGCTATGTTAGTGGCTGGACATATATTGTGTCCGATTGTGTTGAACCCGAGCTTGATGCTGTTTACGTGGTAGACATGGAACATGGGAGCATCGGAATCGGCGAGGTCTTTGATTTACACTCATTTAATACTTTGGGTGCTGGTAATGGCGCAAGTGTAGACTTGCGATTCACTTTCTTAGTTGTAGAAATATAGATTTTTTCTCGTCTTCATCTTCCTGGCTTGTTACATCTTCACGATTGACCGTCATCGTTCACATGGAAACAAGTGCCGCTTTTGACTCGGTGTAAGGACCGTGCGCAAACCTAGCCGGGTCGACATCCGCGCTATCTTGGCGCAAACAACATCATCGTTGTGCCTGTTCTTGCCGACACCGAATGATCAACAATCTAGGTCGCCCATGTGGTCTGTTTTGCATGAGGAGTGACTAGCTAGGATAGGATGGCGAGGCACAAGAAACTATGTAGAGTAGAGCTACCTCAAGATCAAGCAATGAAAAGGAGTAAGCCACTCTCAGCCAAGCGATGACATTTCTATCTTTGGCGATTACATCGTTCCTTCCTTTTGTGCGGAGGATAGGAAAAGCAAAAGGTATTTTGGTCGCGTTTTCTCTCCAGAAAACCTCGCTACGACAATGCCCGCTTTTGATCATCGAAACAAGGCTCAGCATGTGGTCGCCGCTATGACGCTGCATTGAAGACGAGCAGCCTCAGCAGCACCTGGCCAATGATACGAGATGCAGATTGAGAGAGACGGATTTTGTCCCACAGAAGGAAGAGGCTGAGGTTTCAAGAGAGGCCTCAGCTCTGACCAAGCCCTTAGCGCTTCAGCCACAAGGAGGTAAAAGAGTCAGCCGCTACACAGGTACTTACAAGCGCAATCGACTTCACGACGCCATGATTGGTTTGCAGACCACGACACAGCTGCAGACGTGCAAGCGTTTGATCTGCCTTGGGTGCTTTGGCTCTCCCACCACTTTCCATCAAGGTCCCTAGCCCAACATTTCTCCTCATCTGAGCTCTGGGCGTTGTGAAAGAAACACGCTCTCCTCGTCTGGACCCCTCTTTCACTTGTGCTGCCCCTCACATCTCCAAGCTAAGCTCCCTGTAGCTAGCTATCTCTCTATTTTCAAACAGATCACCTGCCATTTACTTGATTGAGATTAAACTTATTACAACAAACATACAATCGTCAGCAGGGTCTATTTACAGCGTTTCCACCAAGAAGCTTGTGCCAACATTAGCTCGTCGCCTGGAATCTTCCTCTTCTTGTCGATCTTCTTCCGTCTCACTTGTCACACTTCTTTTTTGTCACATTTCGTCATCACCTTCTCGTCTCTAATCGCTCTCGCACAAACACTCAAACAAACAACAACTCTTCATCTTCTTGCACATAGATCTTGATACCTACAGTCTCTACTGGATTGTCCGCGCAGATCGATCTAAACATATCCCAACATCTGGAATCTACTTTCTAACCACTATCATGTCCAAGCTCTTTGTTGGGTACGTCAGCGTGTCAAAACTTCACAGCTCAAACACATATCCTAACATCATGCTAGAGGCCTCGCATGGCACACTGATGATATGACCTTGCGCCAGAAGTTTGAGGAGTTTGGTGTCGTCGAAGAAGCTGTAAGTTTGGAGTCACGTCAATTTCAGACTTTCAAGCAGAAGACTGACCTCAATAGACCGTCGTCAAGGACAGAGACAGTGGTAGAAGTCG
>Ga0160427_10001242_pt1 | contig 15727 bp, 9 predicted proteins | sample SolpanmetagenomL_FD_108194 | JGI IMG/M metagenome (GOLD analysis project Ga0160427, IMG submission 108194) | Solar panel surface microbial communities from Lawrence Berkeley National Laboratory, California, USA - L | ecosystem: Engineered > Built environment > Solar panel > Unclassified ...
CGATGGAGCGAGTTCTGCGACATCCTGGTGAAATAATTAAAGTTGGTAGATACAGCGATAGGGATGCTGGAAATCCGTTCCCACTTGGATTCAAGTCAAAAGTTGTCTCACGTCGTCATTGTGAATTCTGGTACGAAAATAACCAATGGTTCGTCAAGGATGTTAAAAGTTCCAGCGGCACATTCTTGAACCACGTTCGGTTAAGCAGTCCAGGAGTTGAAAGCAAAGCATTTCCTTTGTTTGACGGAGACATTTTACAGCTTGGAATCGATTTTAAGGGTGGTGAGGAAACGATTTTCCGCTGCGTAAAGATGCGAGTAGAGCTGAATCGTGTATGGCAAAAGGGGTTGAACAGTTTCAAGTGAGTTACTGAACAGCCATGCCTTGTGTTCAATTGGCAACGACTTTCTAACATTTTACAACTAGCATCTCAACACACAACAAGCTACGAAATCTTAATAAAGAGACCAAGGTCGGGGAAACAGGTGCAGCAGGAGATGACAAATCCGATGCTACATCATCAGAATGCTCCATTTGCCTCATGAACATTGCGGTAAAATCTCACCCAGATATTACCGGGGGAAAGAAAGAACTTAATACTGACTCATTATAGCCATGCCAAGGATTATTTGTTGCGCCTTGTTCACATGTCTGGCATTACAAATGTGTACGACCAATTATCTTGAAGAATTACCCTAGCTTCTTGTGTCCAAACTGTCGTGCCGTTCACGATTTAGAACGCGAGATTGAGGAGGAAGACGATGAGTCTCAATGGGAGAAAGTCGAAGAAACACAGAATGTATCTTTAGGTGATGGTGCACCAATTGATAGGACTGGGACATATATTGGTATGAACAATGCGGCCAACTCACTTCTGATGGTCGACCCAACGCATGTCGTTGACGCAGTTGTGGCAGGAAATAATCCAGAAGCCCTATCGAGTACTAGTTCAGATCCGACCGGAGCGCTCGATACCGTAGCAAACGGCCTAGCACGACTTCACTTGAGTGACGGGTCCTTGGCGGCGGTAAGTAACTCTGCAGGAGGTGATGCAACTTTACGGGCTCGTCCACAAGGCGTCCAAACAATCATGGAGAACAATCCGTTTGAAAGCTCCATGGCTGTAGAATCTGGGGCAAGTACAAGGAATCGTGTTGTCTCCGCACCCTTGTTGAGCACTCATAATACGCCACACATAACAAGAGAAGATGATGAAGGTGTATCAACTCCAACATTTGCGGGTAATCTACACATAAGTTTGCCGCCAAACCCTCTCTCATTTGGCTTGGATCATGATATGAATGGTCTCGATGGTCCTTTGACTCCTAGGAACACTGCTGGGCCATTTATCCTTGACGGTACTGGACGAGGTTGAAACCGACAGATCCCATACCGATCTATATCTCCCTATCATATAATCAGTTTCCTCATCTCCCAACACTGCGACACTATCTCTATTAGCATACAAATATCATTATACCAGCATATTATCCTCTTTGTAGTTGTCTCTCTATATTCTGTTCAGCGTGGAGTCTACATGGTGTAGTACTTGTGTTTTCATCTAATGCCTTACTTTCGTTGTGTATAAACTTGTTGGGGGTGTCTTATGTATGAGCTCGATCGTTTCCTACCCCTCATGAGTTCCTTTTCACACTTTTATAAAGTGTTCCTATGTATCCCAAAATTCATGAATCAATATTCTGTCGTAGCCGTACGTGCTTTGGAGACATCTCGATCAATGCTTGATGATTGTGATATCTTTGCATCTTAGACTATAATACCTGATTATAATTATCTTTAAAGTGTCACTGTATGAGACTCACGAAAGTAGGTATAGGCATCAGTAGATTTTGTCACGAATGGTGCTGTATTCATGTCTTGTGAAACTATGAAGTATACAGTGCAAAGATTTCTTCGTGTATGTCATCAATGTGTAGCAGAAGAGGTAAATCCCATAGTGGTCCTGGATTTGGGATCTAGAATTTATACTCGTCCAAGATTTTTCTCAGTCGTGCCTTCTCCACCTCTCCTCCAAAGATGATCTCTACTCCCTCCCGCATCATTTCCCAGATGTCCTTCTTTGTTAATCCAAACCCATCACTCACTAGCATCAATTCATTCGATACAGGACTCAGAAATACACCAACATCATCCGTACATAGCACTAATCTTGGTTCTTTTTGGTTGCTCCCCTCCTTCTCTGTTCCCTTCTGTAATCCTCGACACTCTTTCCGTTCACCCCACCAATACTTGAAATGATGATCGACCACGCCCGTCAAATCCGTATGACCCGGCAACATTTTCGCACAAATATTGCAAGAAATACACAACTCCAACCCAATCCCCTTATTTATAATCTGTTTACAAATCTCTGGCGTTGTATGAATAACATGACCTAATCTCGCCGGCTCAAATGAAAGCATTACATCCAATTCATTACGTATGGGTGGATTGATAATCTCTCCGAAATGTAAAGTTATCGGTAATCCGTTCTCGCGGGCTTTGGTAAACGCTGGTTTGAAGATGGAGATGTCGCCGATAGATGGATCGCCGCAGAGATCGATACCGACGATTGGATGTCCGGTGTTTCGGAAGGAGATTGCTAGATCTACAGTCTCTATTGCTTGTTCGATGGTGTTTCGACGGTCGATGGAGAGGATGAGGGTTGTATGTAGATGACGATTTGTGCTTGTGTTTGTGTTTGTGGGGGATGGTTTATCATCATCATCTTTTTTATTGCTTGTATTGATGACGGAGAGGATGGTGTTGAGGTATGTTTGTTTAGTTAGGCCAGTGGCGGGGAAGGCGCGAGGGGTAGTGCGAAGTTCGAGGTAGACAACGCCATCGGCAGAAAAATCGTTGAGAACGGCTTGGGTGGAGTACGTGATGGAGGGAATGTCGTTGACGAGGAGGTAGGTGTATTTTGTGAATAGAGGAAAAAAAGTTTGTAGATCAAAGTCGACCTTGTTTGCAGGAATGGCGATGAGAGGGTCTTCGATGCTTGCGCTAGTCTCTGCGTGGCTGGAAGATGCTGGTGATTGTTGTTCTTGTTGTTCGTTTTGTTTTCGTAACCATATTTCGTGGAGGGTTTGACGGGAGATGGAGCCAGTAAGATGAGCGTGTGGTTCCTTTAATCATCGCAGTAAATTCCGATTCATTAAGTTGGTTCCGTGCAGTGGACATGTGGGGGCTGACAAACAATTTTTGGGAGAGACTGGCAGAAAGATCTCATATTATTGCTAGACATTTCATGAAGATTCATCCAATCTTTTTATCCCTTGTTTATTCTTAGTATTACTTTGTATAATGAATCAAAAATATCTGCATACCTACTTCTGCAAAGCGATTGGTAAGGTTCTCTTGTGTACCGGTATAACCAAAATGGTGGGTAAGAGTATGTTTTAAATATAAGGAACATGAGTGTGATAACAGGGTTTTTTTAAGCCTCTCCACAATTTAATTAACATCAAAATTTGCAAGAGGGAGTTAGTTCTCGGCAGAGAAGAACTATCATCCTTGAGCATCAAATATACCGCGGGTCAGCAAATCAGAATCCATACCCACTAACATCGAGACATCAATGTTGATGAAAGGACTTTGGTGATTAAAGTTGATGCTAGTACTGAAGTCAAACCCTACTACCAGTCTTGAAGAATCGATGAAAGAACACTCAAGTACCTACTTATAGGTACCTATGTGATGGCGATAGCTAGCTTACATAGACGTGCGCGATCGATGGCTCGAGGGACACGCCTATCAGCAGACTGATCATAGGCATATCCACAACGATAGTCTGATAGATTATCCATACGAGATGCATCTATATGTGCACATTCCAAAAGAATTTCCTACTCCTGTTTATTCGCCGACCGAAGAATATGAGTCAAAGATTTCTCAATCAGATTGTATGCTTATGCATGCTAAAAGGATGTTTTAATGGTAAGTATGTATGCGCGACATGATATCAAGGTCACATTATGAGATTGGTTTGAGGACAAACCTGTTCAAACAAAAGAGGAGTGTCGAATTCTTTTTAACAAAGTGATGAATGACAGCACAAGACAAGATACTCTGGCTTTGACCGAGACCAGCCCCTGTTGTCTTCGAGCCGCAAGAAGGTGGATACAAGTTGGAGTGCATGAGCAATTTGAGTGATTGGTCAAGATAGCTCTTACAGATTAGGGATTGGGACGTCGTAAACGAAGGAGGAGTGCTAAGTTGATGGTATGAGAAAGAGAGAAATGTTCAGCCGCATCTTGAGTTGTTTGCTTGCTTTGCATATTGTGCTTTGTCCCTTTTTTTCTCCATGATACTTTTCTGATTGGTTTAACGTTGCCCTATTGGATACGGGGGGGATTATTTTTTAAGATAACTAATCACTTTACTTTACTTTGCACCACAAGCTTGGAAAAGAAACAACCTCGACTATGTTATCGTGTTCTTGTAGACAATAAAATATATGGTTCAAAATGTATGTTTTATGTTGGTTTTAAGTGATATGAATGGAACCATGGTTGAATTCTTGATTATAGGGTGCTCAAAGACCGACCTTTTCAGCATGCAACTTGCCTTTGAACGAGTGTATCATCATCATCAAGGTTACATGCCATGTTTTAGATGGGTGTTTGTTTACGAAGCTTCTCTCTACCTAGGTATTTTTATGTTGATTTAGTAGCTTCTAAAGTTAGGTGTGATAAACTCAGCTTGCTACAACCAAGCTTCCGATAACTTGGTTATATATAGGCCTCAAAAGGAAAGTACCACAAGTCGAGCAAGTCGAACAAGTACTCAATTTCTCGTTCCTGTTCTTGGTCTCTTTTTCTTTTAAACAGCGTCTAGTAAGTACAATTTTGATAGATCGATTGTCTGTGCTTGTTTACAAGTTCTGTCTCCCTCTCAAATCTTTTAGCTTTGTGGGTATTATTATCTATCCTTATTATTTACAGCGCAGCATGCCGGCACTAACGTTGGGTGTGTGTGCCTGATCTGCTGAGCCTTGTTTCTTTCCCCTCCCTCTCCCTCCCTCCTCCAGCCTTTGTTCAGAGTGACATGTCTCTTTTCTTCTGTTTCTTCACCGCGATTGTGTGGTTATGTTACACGGATACTTGCCTTGACTGACGGGGCAATTGAAAATGAATGAACAATGTGACAAAGGATGGATTGCTGCAAAATGAAGTGGAATAAAATGAAATAAAACAAAACGGCCAAGATGCTAGCTGCTGTTGCGTCTTTGCTCTGACCTGCCTCGACCTGACAGACAGACAGACTAACTGACTGACATCTAAACATCTGCCTCCCTTCCCCTTCCCTTCCCTTCTGTCAAGACCCCAACAACCCCCAATCAATTAAATCCAAACTTGCTGCTGCTGCTGCTGCTGCTAAGTACTTACTAGCACTACTTACTGCTGCTCTTCTTTCCCCCTTCTTCATTCTCCCCCACTTCCCACCCTCTCCACCCACCTTGAGTTATTATACTAGACACTACTGCTGCTTAGTACACAAGCACCAGTGGGAGTAAAAGTACTCAACTTATTTACTAAACACTAAGTAATCTGCTAGGTAAGTCATTGCTGCTGGCTTGCTCCTTGGCTTAGTCCATCCTCACATCTTTTGACTTTCTCTTTCTTCCTCTTTTCCCCTAATCTGACCCATCTTGACTGTATAAAGAGGATACGAGCCATCTCTTCTTCCAATTTGTAGAGGGAGATGGACCAGATGAACTCGCGTCTAAAGAAACTTGGATTCACAAGAAGTCATTCGACGAGGAACAACCAACCAACATCTGCTTCATCTTCACAAGCGTCCCTGCAAGGTGTAACTCCTGCTACAGGTCCTCCCGCACAAACTCCACCTCCACAACCAGCTTCATCACCACAACAACAACCTCCACCACCAGGAAGACCTCCATCTTACAGCAACTCTTCTCAAAATCAAGGCAATCCTAATCCTACAGGACCTCCACAAATACCTGGACAGTTTCCCTCAGGTCAACAATCACCCCCTCTGCCGTTACAACAGCAGGTCCCTCCTACCCTAGGCCAGCCCGGCGTACCTCAAGCAAGAAGCGCAGTCATGCCACCTCATCCACAATACGGAAATTATGGCGGTCCACCTCCACCAATTCAGACTTCTGGCTTTGGGGGAGCACCACCGCAACATCCTCAACAAATCGGTGGTTTGGGTATGCAGCAGCAACAACAACATCACTACGGACAACAAGGACAACGATATCCAGCCAACCCACAGGGCTATGGAGCCCCACCGGGAGGACACCCACAAACGATGGGAGCTGCACACGAAGTTGAGGGAGCTGGGAGAAGTAAAGCTCAATTGATTGTTGGAATTGATTTTGTAAGTTTAACAGTGCCAAGGCGAAGAATCAAGTTTTAGGAAACGCATTATCCTTCTCTCCATTTTGACAATCTGAAATTGGGTTTGAAGAACGTTGTGGTATATTTTACAATGGCCGACATGTGGCTATCCCATGTCTCCAGAATCGTTTTTCCAAATCATCCTTACATTCGCTTCCCCTCACTTCAGCCGCACAGGAATAGTAAGCCTTTTCATTAGCTGAAAACTAACATATCTGTATAGGGTACAACATTCTCAGGTGTTGCATTTTCTTTTGCGCAAGATCAGGATGCTCGGGAGGATATTATTACCGAGTGGCCTGGAGCAGGCAATGTCACAATGAACAAAGTAAGCAATCTCTGTTTTGACTATGTTACACCCGATTCTAACAATTCATAGATTCCAACTGTACTTTATTATGATCAATACCAAAAAGTGGTAGGATGGGGTGTAGACATTGCGGATGCTCTTGCGCCCTCAGGGTATCCAAAGCAAGGCGTACAAAAGGTACGTTTCTAGAACATCCTCTTTGTTTCTTTCCAAACTAACAGAATATAGGTTGAATGGTTTAAATTGCAACTCATGCTCTCCGGTAACACATACATTGATCCAATCAATCTTCCTCCTTTACCACCAGGCAAATCGGAAATCGATGTCGCAGCAGACTATCTGTTCAAATTACGACAGGCTATGCGAGCTCAATTGCAGAAGACGTTGGGTGAGGTTTTCAACAGAGAAGAGCGAAACATTAGATATTTCTTGACAGTGCCTGCTATTTGGAATGATGCTGGAAAGGCCGCAACTCGTGCTGCCGCGATACAAGCTGGGTTTTTGAGAGACCAGAACGATAATAGACTCACTCTTATCACCGAGCCGGAAGCTGCCGCCATGTTCTGTTCAAAGACTGGTCTTCTTAACCTAAAAATACACGATGCCGTATTGATTGTCGATTGTGGTGGTGGTACTGTCGATTTGATTGCATACGAAGTTGAGGAAGAAGTACCATTCTCTGTGGCGGAATGCACAGCTGGTTCAGGAGACTCATGTGGTTCAACAGCTTTGAATCGAAATTTTAGCAACATCTTGAGAGCAAAGATTCGAAAAATGAAACTTGTTGATGGTTCCAAAACAGCAGGCCGAGTTTACGCCAAATGTATCATGGATTTTGAGAAGCGTATCAAGGCTGATTTCAGAAATGCTGGTCAGAAATGGGCTGTTGATGTCGGAATTGAGACCGACTTCCCAGAAGCTGGTATCGAGGAGGGTTATATGACATTTACCAATGAGGAAATCCTACAATGCTTCGAACCTGTTGTAAACCGCATTTTAGAACTTGTCCGAAATCAAATCATTGCTATCCAAGCACAAAATCGTCAATTACAGGTACGTCTCTGGAACTATGCTTGGAATTGAAGTTTGGCTAACTCTCTTTGTAGAATGTTCTTGTTGTTGGTGGTTTTGGTGCTTCAGAATATCTATTTCAACAAATAAAGCTTCACGTACCTCCACAATTCCAAAACAAGGTCGTACGACCTATGGATTCCGTGGCTGCTATCGTCAAGGGTGCTGTCACAGCTGGTATAACGGAACGAGTTGTCACATCACGTGTCGCACGTCGTCATTACTTGATGGCTACTTTGCAGCCCTTCAAGGAGGGACACCACCCAGAAGCCTATCGTGTCCCTAGTCTTGATGGCAAGGATCGTTGCAAGTTTACACGACAGATTTTTGTTACCAAGGGCCAAAAGGTTAAGATCGGCGAGCCAGTGAAAGTCAGCTTCTTCAGACAAGTTGCACCCGGTGCTACGCTCATGTACGAGGATATATTATATGCTTGTGACGACGACGTCTGCCCAGAATATACTAAAGATTCACGTAAGTTGTTGAGCGCATTATTCCCTTTTAACAGAATGAACACTAACGACTCCTCGCGGCGCAGGCATCAAAGAAGTAGTGACATTAACATCAGACCTTAGTCGCAAGAACCTTGAGAAGGATTTTGAAAGAATGGACACACCGCAAGGAACATTTTACAGAGTCTATTTTGATATTTATCTTACACTTGATGGATCTGAATTCAATGCTGAGCTTGTTTGTCAAGGAGAGGTCATGGGTCGATGTTCAGCCAAATTTCGATAGAGAATCAGCATATGTTGTCTCTTGTTTACTCCTCCTCCGTCCCTTCTTTCCTATTGTATTGTATCTTTTGACAATTTTGGATTGTCTTGTTTTTGTTCAATTTTTCAATTTTGGCGCTAAGTCTGCGCTTTCATGTTTCTTTGAAGCAAGTGACATATGGCATGTTTTTCTTTGCTCATTTCTTCCCTTCTTTCTTTCTCTTTCTTTCTCAAATTATGGTTACTACTAGCCTTTCTTTGTTCTAGTCTTTGTGAATGAATTAAACATGAAGATATTGAGTACAGATTGACAAGGCTCGTATTTTTCCGTTTTCTTGTTCCACTGTCTGCAAGCAAACCTGGCGACAAAAGCCTTATGCTCATATGGACCGTGCTCTTGTGGGTAGGCATGCAAGCAAAGCCAATGTTGCTGGAGTGAAATGGTTCTCTGCATATTAAAAGACAAAGATGTGGTTGATTGATCAATGCTAAATGCTGACTTGTGTCAAATATCTTGTATGCATGAATCTATAGACTACCTTTAGTGTCTGACAACTGTACAATCTATGTGGTCTAACCACAAGCTCTTCGTGACTTTTCATCCCTCCCTTCTCTTTTTTTTTTTCTTCCCTTTTCCTATTAAGCACAGATCTGTTGGTATGTTTTTTTTATATTAAGATTTGGAATACCAAGTATTTGAGGTTTTACCAATTTATCTTTGACAGCGCTCCGTGTGCGCTTATTACCTCTGCTTACTTGGTATTCAGGTTTACAGATCTATATATATATTTATTGTATTCCAAATACCACTTTCACTAGCCCACTCTATACTCCCCCCTTAGAAAATTTGTCATTCTCATACTGTTTTTTTTTTCTCTTCTCTACTTGACATGTATTCGGAGTCGCACTGTGGGGGAAGCTTCAAGAGAAGAAGACTCTACTCGTATCTACAATTTCAATTAAGTGGATACCTGTATAAACCTTTACTTTGTGTTCTTTCTCTTCTTTCTTCAATTTATGCTATGGTACAAGTTTGGTGTGCTTGAAAAGCGCTCTTAAGCCGGGCACTGATTTGTTCAAACATTTATTTTATTATTACGTACTTAATACACACGTATGACAGGAGGGGAGAAGAGGGAGATTTACGAATAAAGCGTAAGCAAGATTATATATAAGCGCACCTTCCAATTATCTCCACAAGGAAACACTAAAACCGTTTTTGACGTTGAGGTTTTTTAGTCCCAAGAAGGTAAATCTTATTCAGCTCGAGGTAATACACTTAAGTAAGCATATAGCGTGGTACGAGTACGACCAAACACGAGATTTTAAATTGATGAACAAACAAAAAAAGAAGATGTAAAAAGCAAAAACAGTAGAGTAGAGAAGAAGAAAGTGAAAGAAAAGAAAAGAGAAGAGAAAAAAAAAGATGTGCCATAAGCTGCAGGGAAGCTAATGCAGTTTATAAACCTCTGTATAGTAGAGTTATAAATAGCTAGCAAGAAGCCCATTTCTTTTTTTCTCCCTTCTCTTTCTTTCTTCAACGCGTTTGACAGAGTCCAAAGACAGGATAGATGGAAGATGTAAAGTTGTTTTGTATGTAGCACCGACCTTTTAATTTTTTGGAACACTATGACATTAAGCTTTGGAGTCTGTGTCTCACAGCTTAAGTTTATGTGTGACGATGGACTAGAGTTTAGTACGTGTTTAAAGTTAGTTTGCAAGCTGAAAAGGAAAAGGAAAGAAAAGAGAGAGAGAGCTAGAGGGGAGGGGTTCCGGGGAGGAAGAGGTTGTTTGTATTGATTCAGTTCAATTCACCATTGCGACAAGCATAAAGATCTTTGTGCTTTGTGTTTTCTTTCTTCTTTTCTTTTCTTTCCTTTTCCCTTTTACCATTTGCGCAGCCTCTCTCTCTCTCTCTTTCCTGCTCCATAATGCAACTCTTCTTAAGTAGCTCTTTTCTTGCTTGTGAAGTGCCTGATAGGATCCAAATTGCAACGTATAGCGATGATGATGATGATGCATTTTCCTTCCTTGAGAATAGTAGCGATTGTTGCTTGCTTACTTGCACATACTCTGCAGTCTTGTCTTGTCTTGCATGTCTTGAATTGATTGACACTGACTGACTGACTGATTGATATCAGGCTAAGAAAGAAAGAAAGAAAGATGCCACCCACTACTATATGCATGCATATTGATTGATAGACTCCCTCCAGCCCAATCAACTTGACAGCTGGACGACACATCTATCAGCCTCGATTTCTGTTGTTTGTTGTTTGGTGACGGGGCCAATATTATTGTTTCTTTCTGGTGCACAAGCTTCCTTCGTTCTTCTTCGCCCTTTCCCTCATCAACCCTGTCTTGTCTGATTTGATCCATCTATCTGGCTGGCTGTTTACTAATTGGTTATCCATTATTTTATCTGCCTGCCTGTCATCATTATTGCAATACTCAACTAGAAGTGATATTATTATTATTATTATTCTCCATTACAGCCGAGTCACAAAAGACCTCACTCGCTGCTTCTCCTGCATCAATTCTCCCACCTTGTCCCAGGATCTGCCCTCTGTATATTTGTATTATTCCTTGACCTCAACTTCTTACACAAAGAAAACAAAATTAATTGTCAACCCTTCCCCCTTCCGTGTTGATTCTTCCATCCCAATTTGAGCGCAGAAGAAGAAGACCAAGTCTCAAATAAAACAAAAAAAAATAAAAGTGGGTAGAAGGCATTCCAGTGAAAGCACAAGAACTTTGGAGATTAATACTTTACCTAGCACCTCCACGACTACCACTGGCTGACTGAGTGCTACTACTACTACTACACCTCTGCTGACCATGCCCCTCCCTTTCTTCAGTAACAAGCATAACAAGTCGTCCAATTCTCTTGCACAAAATCTGCCACCGTCTGCAAATCCAGGTCAGCAGCAGCAGCAGCAGCAGCAGTCAGCTCAATTGCAGCAGAGGCAGCAGCAACAAGTGGGTAGTAATTATCAGGGTGGGCAGTATCAGCAGCAAACCCCGCAATCTCAGCAGCAACAGCAACAACAAACAGCTTTCCAGCAGCAGCAGCAACAACAACAACAATTATATTCCAATCAGCAGCAACAAACACCAACGCAGCAGCAGCAGCAAAATAATCAGAATTTCAGTAATCCTTCACGGTCACCGCTACTGAATCAAGGCCCCGTCCGACACCAGTCAGTTTCTGGATACTCCGGACAGCAGACACCAGCTTTTCGAGGTAACGCAGGTAGTGGTGCAGCTGAAAGCTACTCAGTTACAGCGGACGATAATTACTCCAACCACAATACCTCCAAAAATAGCTTTGTAGATAGCAATAGCAGCACTCTCACCAATAGTCCATCTGTGTCTATAAACACTTTGAGATCACTCCAATCCGATCAAGCAAACGATAACAATCGTCCATTGTCTCCTCCGGAAGCTGTTGGCGTTAACCGACCACAACAGCAACAGGCGCAGCTTATTCAACCACAACAAACAAACACCCAAACACATCGTAAGCCTGTCACAAGCAAGGAACACAACTCTTCATCATTCAGTGGTATCTTTCATCGTAGTCAGCGTGATTCGACAGGAAACAATTTAGAAAATCAGCCGCAGCAAAATACGAGTTCAAGTTTAGGTTCAAGTCTCAGCCGAAAGATTTCTATTCGCAACAAGCCTTCACCTAGCTTTCCACCTCCACAGCCATCACCAAGCTTAGCACAGCACGTAGAGGAAGATCCAGTCGAAGACGTTTCTCAACGATTGCAATCTCAACAAGAGCAACTGCATCATCAGCAACAGCAACAGCGAGAGCAGCAGCAAAGTAGATCAAGGCCACAAAGTCTTCAAGTTGGTCCTCCTCCAAGAACTGGAGATAGTCAAGTCGGACAGGTACACAGAAAGGAGATTGATAGCAGACAATCTCCAAGCCTTATAGGACCACAGCGATCCGAAAGTGTGAGAGAAGCAGCAGGACAACCACAGCAAAGCCCTTACTATAATTTGTCAAATTCTTCATATAGTTCTACACAGCAGCAGCAGCAGCAGAGTGATAATCAAGGGCGGCTTTCAAGCGAGCAATTAGCGGGATCTGTATCGGGTAACCATATAAAAAGGCCCTCAGCAGATTTGAGTAGAGAAGGTTCTCATTTGTCCTCAGTTCAGAATAGCACCCCACCCTCTTCAAGCCCTGTAGTACCTACTGCCAACATGCCAAATTCCAACAACGTCAACAACAACAACAGTCACGGGTCCAGCGAGAGGGGCACTGAAGGTGGCAGATCAACTCCTACTACTAGTAAGCAAGCGGTGGACAATTCAAGTTCTGGCATGTCCGCTGGCCAAGTACAAGCTTTAATGACAGATTTTGATGTATTACGTAGGGCCACCTTGTCCTTAACTTTATGAGTTACACAATGCTGACAAGATCTTATAGAGGGTAAATACCGAAAGGTAAAGAATCTATATTTCGAACGAGCTTCGGAAATTGAACGTCTGCAAAATATATTGGCTACTCAAAGAGTGTTCTCACAACGAACTTCACTAGATGACCAAGAGTATTCCAGCCGGTTTGATCGGTTAGATGGTGCAATCAAAAATCTGGCATTTGAAATCCGCCAAAACTGGAAGAGCATACCACCATGGTTGCAGTCCTCTATCAATCCTGGAGCTGAGCAAAAAGGCGGCAGAGAGATGACCATTGTTGGACGAGCTGCAATCTCCCGCTGGGTGGCGGATGAAATATTGGATCGTTATTTTCATCCATGTCTAGAGACAACATTTTCTAGTAATTTGAAAACCATTGAACACAACATTAGGAGAAACAGTCCACAGCCTCAATCCCCTGAAGAAGACGACGCACTGAGTGGAAAAGTATGTGCTTGGCGAATGAGCACTATAGATGGTATTCTACCAATGCTCAACTCTCCAGCTGGACACGAAACTCGAAACAAGCTGTTGGGCTTCCTTACGGAGAAACTCGTATCATCGTTGTCTATTCATCTCCAGGAACCCACACCACCAGGACTTCAAGGGGGTGTGACTATGATTGTAGAGATTGCTGTTGGGTTGGCATCCAACTTGCCTATGGAGAGTAGAGATGTTCGTGTCTGGTATCCACTACCAGGGGAAAAGTTTGATACCGTATTCATGCGGGGCGAGCCTGGTTTACCACCACTTGTAAATACTACAACTACAGAGACTTCAGAAGCAGACAAAACTTCTGAAGGAAAAGATGGTGCACCAACCCCAATTTCCAAGGACGAGAATGATGGCAAATCAGGTCTTCAATCCTCTGGATCCGTATCATCAAGGCTTACTAAAGAGAATTCAGTTTCGGGAGCGCCACCAAAGAAGCAATCCAAGTTTAATGCCTTGAAAGCCAAACTTCCTGGAGGTTCTGGTAGCCAGAGCAATGTAGATGCTGGCGTGAGCCAACAAGAGAGTTCTAGTCAAACAAATCTAGTGCAAGATGGACAACAATCTGGTTCACAGGCAGGACAGAAAACACAACAAGAACAAAATGCACCCTTGAATGGGCCACCTGCTCAAGATAAAGTGCGAGTTGCTGGGTTCATGGCAGTAGAGGTTAGGGGTAAGGCAATCCTTATGAAGGCGCCAGTATGGTTGTAGACACTTTTTGAATTTATCTCTTGTTTGGTTGTCTTTTCCTTCTTTGTTTTTCTTCTTCTCCTTTTGCACTTTTTGTGTGTTTGAGTAAATAAACAGCTTTATCTTCTCTTCATTCACTATTACCTTATTCTTTGGTTTTTTTTTCTTTATATGTGTCTTTCTTCTTTTGCTTTGCTCAAGATTAATATACCTTTTGCCTTCAACACAACTTTTAAATGCTTTGTCGTCATCGTTTTAGCTTTGTTGAGAGTCGGATGATCTCGAAATACTATATTTGTTTCTTACTCTACAAGTAACCAGACGATCGGAGTCTTTAATATCAGGAAAAAACAAGAACAGATGGAGAAGAAAAGAAACGACATAGTTGAATGGTATACCTGATGCTTGATGGTTCTAGATGTGGGTTTAGTGTCATTTCTAGCTACATGAAGTGTTTCCAAGCTTTTGTCCCGACATAACAAGTTGTAATGCTGCAATGTTATTTACAAAACGTATAAATCCATTAGAACCTCTAAACACAAGTGGTCTTGCGGTACTGGTGTCTCTTGATTTGATATTCATTTGTAGCAGGATGATCAACTCCTTTTTTTTTTAAATTCCTCTTCTTGTTTAACAATTTGCTTGACGCCGTGGCCATGGGTATATGTATGAAAATGGAAAGCAGAATGAATGTGACAAACAAAAGAATTTGGTCTATATTTACAGGAAATGTTTACAGTGTATTGTTCGTGATGTATTTCGTATTCGTGTGTTTTTCTTCGCTTTACATCCTTCGAGGAAGAAAAAAAAAGTCGATGGAGCATTATCTGCCGTGTCTGTATGTATGGTTGAATGAGTGGACGGTATTCACCAAAGGCCCTTTCCCTTTCTTCCCCCTTCTCTTCCTCTTTCTCCTTCTCAAATCAAATCTAATTGACACCGTTGTATTCCTTCCAATTTGCCAAGTAGTATGCTCCACTAAGAGGTCCCATTCCAGCTGGAAATTGACCAGTAACCGGCCGAATCTTTTGCGTGACAAAGGGTTGCAACTATATATATATATGAGAGAGGTCCCAAAGTTAGCATCTATTATTTGAGTAGTCTCCTCCCCCATGAAGCTTCAACAAGGTTAATGTAAAGAGGGAGGGTGGATTTATTTTTGTTTTGAAAAAATTACCTCGCAAGTGCTCAATCCTTCTGGCGCAACATAATTCCTAACCTTGCTCCAATCAACGACGAAGCCACCGTGCTTTGTGTGTCGACCCATGTTGCCAGATCGATTTCCTTTATAGTAACCTTTGTTGACTTGCTTGGTGGTGAGCGCGAGACGCCGTATGGCCCGCTGAAGAATGGGCGATGGTGTGATCATGCTTGAGTTGTTGTCGTTGTCGTGCTTGATTGCAAATGGACTGACTGACTGACTGACTCTGCTTTTTGTGGAGAGAGAGAGACAGAGATTGAAGGTTTTCGTTGATCTGATAGATGAAATTCAATGTCTTCAAGAGATGGAATGCGGCAGATGAAGGCATGCATGGATCAAGCAATGCGGCATCGCGACTGAAAGAACGGATGGATGCTGCTGCTCTGTAAAGGTAACTAACTGATTGAATTGATTGTCTGGCTATCCATTCACTCGCTGTAGA
>Ga0160427_10001243_pt1 | contig 15726 bp, 14 predicted proteins | sample SolpanmetagenomL_FD_108194 | JGI IMG/M metagenome (GOLD analysis project Ga0160427, IMG submission 108194) | Solar panel surface microbial communities from Lawrence Berkeley National Laboratory, California, USA - L | ecosystem: Engineered > Built environment > Solar panel > Unclassified ...
CCAAGTCGCTGTACCTGGCCGAGAAATACAGCCAGGCGCTGCCCCGCGTGCAGGCCTACCTCAAGCAGTACCCCGACAACGCGCTGGCCCCCGACGCCCGCTTTATCCTGGCCGACTCGTACCGGCGCACCGGCAATAAAGCCCAGGCCCTGCCGCTGCTCAAAGCCGTGGTAACCGAGAATAAGAGCGAGTTTGTGAACCGCGCTGTGGGCCGCGTGGCCGATTTGGAGCTCGAAAACAAGAATTACCCCGAGGCCATTAAGTACTACGAGCGCCTGCGCACGGCCTCCGGCAACCGCCGCGAGGTAGCCACCGCTACGCTCGGCCTGCTGCGCGCCTACTACGACGGCGGCAACTATGCCCAGGCCCGCAGCACCGCCACCGACCTGGCGGGGCTAGCCGGCGCCACCGCCAACGCCGCCAACACCGCCCTGCTTTACCAGGGCAAGGCCGATTTCAAGCTCGGCAACTTCGACCAGGCCGCCACCGAGCTGGCCGCCGCCGTAGCGGCCGCCCCCAGCGACGCCACCGGCGCCGAGGCCCAGTACACGCTGGCCGAAGTCCTGTTCAAGCAGAAGAAATACGACGAGGCCATCACCCAGGCCTTCAAGGTGAACGCCAACTACAGCGCCTACGAGCTGTGGCAGGGCCGCGCCTTTTTGCTACTCGCCGACGTGTACACCGCCCAGCGCGACATTTTCCAGGCCCGCGCCACGCTCAACTCGGTTATCGATAATAAATTCCCGGTGGCTGAGGTAATCGAGGGCGCCCGCCAGCGCCTCGCCGTCCTGCCCGCCAGCGACGACGCGCCCGCCGCTGAGGAGCCCGCCAAACCGGCGCCCGCTAGGCCCGCCGCCCCCGCCAAGGCTAGCCCCGCCGCGCCCGCCAAAACGACCCCGGCCAAGGCGCCAGCGCCCCCCAAAACGCCCGCCCGCAAACCCGTTAAGTAGCGAAAAAAACGGGCTAGCCCGGTGCGCCCGCGCAGCGGGGCCAGCCGGTTGACAAACGTAAGCTGCTTAGCAGCGCGCTGGTATAAATTCTGTGTTAATGAAACGCTTACAGGTGATAAAATCAAGCTTTACTTCCGCTGCCGGCCGGCCCCTGCTGCTGGCTGCTGGCCTGAGCGGGGCCCTGGCGCTGGGCGCGCAGGCGCAGACCCAGCCCGGTAAGGGCCGGGCGCGCGGCACCATCCAGGACGCCGAGATTGAGATTGTGAAGGACCGGGTAAACACTTTACCCGAGGCCACCCGCAACTTCGAGAAAATCCGGCTCGCGCCCCCGCCCAAGCCCACCCGGCAGGTCACCTACACCTACCCCGATTTCCGGCTGCCCGCCACCCGTCTCAACCCGGCGGTGCAGGTGCTTACCGTGGCCCAGGAAGAGCTGGAGCCCCTCACCGGCAACTACGTGAAGCTGGGCCTGGGCAACTACGGCTCGGTCTACGCCCGCGCCCACCTGCACTCGACCCGCAACGAGCAGTATAGCTACGGCCTCGACGTGCGCCACAACAGCTCGAAAACCGGCCCCGTCGACGGCCAGAATTCGGGCGCCAGTCTCACCAGTGCCACAGCCACCGGCGAGTACTACCTGGGCAGCGCCGCCCTGGGCGGCGCCCTCGACTTTGCCCGCGATGTCTACCACTTCTACGGCTACGACCGCAGCAAGCTAGCTAGCGAGCCCAGCCCCGACGACATCAAGCAGACCTTCACCCGCTTCGGCGCCCGCGCCTACGCCCGCAACCGCGCCACCGATGCGGCCTTGCAGTACGAGGTAGGGCTGGGGTACAAGTACTTCGGCGACCGCTTTGGCGTGAGCGAAAATAACCTGCTAGTCAATGGCAAGGCTGGCTACGCGCTCAGCGAAACCAGCCGCATCACCCTCGATGCGCAGGGCTCGTTTATCTCCGACAAGCAGCCGCTCGGCCTCGTGGGGCAAACCGGCGACCTAAGCCGCACCCGCAACTTCTTCCAGGCCACGCCCGCTTACGAATTAACCGGCAAAACCGGCCTCAGCCTCACGCTGGGCGCTACACTGGGCTACAGCAGTGATGCCCTCAACGGCGTGGGCAAGGGCATGATTAACCCGGCCGTGCGCGTGGGCTACGCCGTGGTGCCCGAGAAATTTCAACTCTACGCCGGCCTCGGCGGGGCCCTGCAGCGCGTGACGCGCTACGACCTGAGCCAGGAAAACCCCTGGCTAGCCCCCGGCCAGGCCCTGGCCGATACCCACGCCGGCCCCACGGTGTACGCGGGCTTTACCGCGGCGCCCGTGAGCGGGCTGGCGCTGGCCGCGCGCGCTACGCTGGGCCGCTCGCGCGATTTGTACTTTTACCGCAATTCGCTGGCCGATACCAGTAAGTTCGACCTCGTGTACGACAGCACCACAATCAACGTGGCAAACGTGCACGCTGAGGCCCTCTACAGCGCCAGCGAGAAAGTGCGGGTGGGCTTCAAGGCTGATTACAACTACTACGGCGTCAAGGCCTTGGCGCAGGCCTACGGCCGCCCGGCGTTCCTGGGTACGCTCTACGGCACTTATAATGCGTCGGAGAAGCTGCTGCTCGGGGCCAGCTTCTACTATTACTCCGCTAACTACGGGGTAGGCTATACGCCAGGGCTGACGTTGCCTTTTCCCAGCTCCCGCACGCTCGTCGACCGCCAGACCAACGCCGTTATCGACCTGAGCTTGCGGGCCGACTACCGGATTACACCCAAGTTCAGCGTCTTTGCGATGGGGAATAACCTCACCGGCCGCCGCTCCCAGCGCTACCTCAACTACCAGAGCCAGGGCGTGAATGTGATTGGCGGACTCACGTACGCTTTCTAGCTAATTGATTCAGTAGCAGTGGGTAAATGTTGTTAAAAGAAGCCGGTCGCGCAGGATTGCGCCGAAATTGGCTTTTTCCTGCCTTAACTTTAGCCTCCTAACCGCGTAACTGCCCGCTCGTCAAACCACCCTTCCGATGAATTTAGCCGACCACCTACGCCCTTTGCTCCGCGACCACGACTGCGTGATAATCCCGGATTTTGGGGGCCTAGTGGCCGAGTATACCCCGGCCCGGGTGCAGCCCGGTGGCCGGCACGTACTGAGCCCGCCCACCCGCCAGGTGGCCTTCAATCAGGTACTTACCCGCAACGACGGCCTGCTCGTTGATGCCCTGCGCCAGCACCTGAACGTGCCCGCCGCCGAGGCCCGCGAGGCCCTGCGCCAGGCCGTGGCCACCCTGCACCGCGACCTGCAAACCCAGCAGCGCACCGAGCTGCCGGGCATCGGCGTGTTTCGCCAGGTGGCGGGCCGGGGCCTGCAATTTGAATACATGGGCACCGACAACCTGCTCACGGCGGCCTTTGGCCTGCCCGAGCTCACGGTGCACCCCATTTCGGTGACCGATGCCCGCCTGGCCCGCGAGCAGCAGGCCCAGTTGGTGCCGCGTCTGCGCTCGGCCAGCCGGAGCGTGCGGCTGCAGCGCGCTGTGGTCGTGCCCGGCACAATCATCGGCCTGCTGGCTGGCCTAGCTGTGGCCGGATTGTACTTATTGAATCTGCACCCCGACAAGCTGTCCACTGCCTGGCAGGGGCGCCTGCCCCGCTGGGAGCAAACGGCCAGCCCCGCTGCCCCGCAGCAGGCCGCGCTGGCTCAGCCCACTTTCGCGGCCCCCACGCCGGCTAGTACTCCCACTCCCGATACGGTAGCGCTGCCAGCCACCGCACCTACTCAGCCCCTGGCCGCAGAAAAGCCCGTTGCCCTGGCGAAAGCGCCGGCGGCTAGCTGGGACCAGGTGGCTGCTGCGCCCGCCCCGACGCAGACGCCCCCCGCCCAAACCGACCCGGTAGATGCGCTGCTGGTCCGCCGCTCGGCTTTGCCCACCCCCGTGCGGCCCCGCGCCAAGGCGCGTAAGGTGCCCGCCGCGGCCGCCATTGCCCTGGCCGATGAAAGCAACGTAGCCAAGCCCATTCCGTTGGCGCTGCGCAAGCCCGGCACGCCTTCGCTCACTACTTCTTACGTAGCCGCGGCTACGGCACCCCGGCCGGCTGCTACTTCCAAGCCTACGGTGGCCGCCGCCCCGGCTAGCCGGCCGGTAGTGCACGTGGCGTCGAGCAAGGCCGTGCGTCTGGCGCCCGCCAAGGCGGTTCCGGTAGCCAAGGCAGTGCCCGCTGCCGCCCCCGTGGCGCTGGCCCCCGCCGGGGCCGCTGCTGCCGGTGAGGCTACCACAATTAAAAGCCGCACGGGTCGTTACTACCTTATCGTAGCGGCTTACGGGTCGCTGGCCCGGGCCGAAGAAGGCCGCCGCAATCTGGCCCACGCGGGCCGGCCGGCCAAGGTTATTCTGCCGCCCCGCGGTAGCCGGTTGTACCGCTTGTCGGCCAGTGACTTTGCCGATAAGCCCACGGCCACGCTGGCGGCCAGCCGCCTGCGTCAGAATCCGCACTTTGATAAAGGCCTGACGGTGCTGCCTTACTAAACATACGTATTTACCGGGCTAGCGCGCTGCTTCCCCGTCCTTTCCTTCCTCGTCGCTGAATGTCCGTTTTCCTGCTGCAAGCCGCCCCGGCCGTTACTTCCGTTGCTACCGACACGGCCGCTGCCGCGGCCAATGCTGCTGCTAACGCGGCGCCCGGCCTCTCGCTCATCGACCTCATTCTGCGTGGCGGCTGGATAATGCTGCCCATTTTCCTGCTGCTCATCGTTTCGATTTACATCATCGCCGAGCGCTACCTCACCATCCGTAGCGCCGGGGGTAATCCCGAGTCGTTTATGAGCGGCATCCGGGCCCTCATGGTGAAGGGCGACTTGCAGGGAGCCAAGCTCTACTGCGCCCAAAACCCCTCGCCGCTAGCCCGCATGGTCGAAAAAGGTCTGCGCCGTATTGGCCTGCCCATCACCGAAATCGAGGCTAGTGTGGAGAATGTGGGGAAGATTGAAATCGCCCGCCTCGAAAAGAACATCAGCATTCTGGGCATCATCGCGGGTATCGCGCCCATGCTGGGTTTCGTGGGTACGATTATCGGCGTTATCAAAATTTTCTACGCCATTTCGAGCAGCGGCGAGTTTGGTATCACCCAGATTGCGGGCGGCCTCTACACCAAGATGGTGACCTCGGCGGCCGGCCTCATCGTGGGCATCATCGCCCACATCGGCTACCACTGGCTCAGCATCCTGGTCGAGCGCATGGTGTTCCGTATGGAAAACTCGGCCATTGAGTTCATGGACATCCTGCAGGATAATTAATTTTTTGATGTGGAAATGTGGGGAATGAAAAATGTGAAAATGGGTAACTGGTCTCCCCAAGCGCTAGCCCTCGATTTTCACATCTCCCACATTTTCAAATTTCCACATTCAACGAAGTGAATCTCTCCCGCCGCCGCCACGCGTCCTCGCACGTCGAAACCAGCTCGATGAACGACATCATGTTCTTCCTGATGCTGTTCTTCCTGATTGTGTCCACGATGGTGAACCCCAACGTTATTAAGCTCTTGCTGCCCAACGCCAAAAGCAGCAAGCAGGTGATGAAGCAGCCCATTACGGTGAGCATCAACGCGGCCGGGGAGTACTTCGTCAATAAAAAGCCCGTCACGGCCACTACCCTGGAACCCGAACTGCAGGCCCTGCTCGTGCCCGGCCAGCCGGCCGAGGCTCAGCCCAGCGTAGTGCTACGCGTAGATGCCGGCCTCAACGTACAGAAGCTGGTCGACGTACTCGAAATCGGCAACCGGCTAAAGCTGAAGATGGTAATGGCCACCCAGTCGCAGCAGGCAGCGGGAAAATAAGTTCAATTAAAAATCATGAATTAAAGCCAAGCCGTACTAGGGCTTGTAAAAGCCCTAGTACGGCTTGGCTTTAATTCATGATTTTTAATTCATAATTTTTAATTCTCAACAAATGGCCCTCGACTATCCCGAAGAGCACCGGCGTGAAGCCCTCGGCATAACGGCCGCCGTGGTCGTGTTGCTGGCCCTTATTTGTTTCTTTCTTAAGTTTAGCGGCCCCAACCCGCCGCTGGAAGCAATGGGCGGCGACGGCGTGGAACTGAACTACGGCATCGATGAGGCCGGCTCGGGCGATATCCAGACCCTGGCCACGGCCAATGCCTCCCAGAACCGCGAAGACTCGCGCCCGCCCGCGGCCCAGCCCAACCCCACGCCCCAGCCCGCGCAGCCTCGCGTAGAGGCTAGTGCCCCGGCCCAGCCCGCCGCTCAGGAAAAAGTAATTACCAGCGAGGCCGAAGACGCCGGCGCCACGGTTCCGCCCGTGGAAAAAGCCGCACCCAAGCCCGCGCCCGAGGTGGTGCGCGAAACGCCCAAGCCCCGCGAGCAGCCCCGCACGCTCTACACGCCCAAGGGCAGCGCCAGCGGTGCGGCTGGGGGCAACGGCGTGAATGGCACCAGCAGCGCGCCCACCGGCAACAGCAACGGCGACCGCCCCGGTACCGTGGGCGACCAGGGCGACCCTAGGGGCTCGCTCAACGCCAAGGCCCTGTACGGCGAGCCGGGCAGTGGGGGCAGCGGCGCCCGCCCGGGCGCTGGCGGCGGCTCGGGGCTGGAGATGAGCGGCTGGGCAGTTGATAACGTGCCCGATATTCCGAAAATCGATGATAACCCTGGCGAGGCCCGCTTCCGCTTGGTTATCAATAATGATGGCGACGTAATATCGGTCACCAAGGTATCGGGCAACCTCTCGCCCGAGCAGACCCAGGCCGTGCGCGACGCTCTCCAAAAGGCGACCTTTCGTAACCTCAATGGCAAGGATGGCGGCGCCACCGGCTACTACCGGTTCCGGTATTCGGTGCGCTAAAACTGCCCCGTAACTCTTTTCGTGCCTTGGGCGCCCCGCGCAGCAATCGCGCCTGAACAACCCATTGGGGGAGTATTCAGGCGCGATTGCTGCGCGGGGTGCCCAAGAATAATTTTATTGTGGCAGCAAATGACTTACCCCGAAACCCTGGCCTGGCTTTACGCACAACTTCCCATGTACCAACGGGTAGGGGCGGTGGGCTTCAAGAAAGGCTTGGGCAACACCGAAGCGCTGGCCGCCGCGCTGGGCCACCCCGAAACCAAGTTTAAGAGCGTGCATGTGGCCGGCACCAATGGCAAGGGCTCCAGTTCGCACCTGCTGGCGGCGGTGCTGCAAAGTGCGGGTTACAAGGTGGGCCTCTATACCTCGCCGCACCTGCGCGAGTTTACCGAGCGCATTCGGGTGAACGGGCAGGAACTGGCGCCTCACTACCTGGTGCAATGGGTGGCTAGCCACCAAGAGTTATTCACGCAGATTCAGCCTTCGTTTTTTGAGATGTGCGTGGCGCTGGCCTTCGACTACTTTGCCGCCGAGCGGGTAGACGTGGCCGTGGTGGAGGTGGGGCTAGGAGGGCGGCTTGACTCGACCAACATCATCACGCCACTGGTGTCGCTGATAACCAATATCAGCTACGACCACCAGGCTATGCTGGGCAACACGCTGCCCGAAATCGCGGGCGAAAAAGCCGGCATCATCAAGCCCGGCCGGCCGGTGGTGGTGAGCCAGACGCAGCTCGAAGTAGCGGCGGTTTTCGAAGCCAAAGCCCGGCAGCAGGAGAGCCCGCTGCTGTTTGCCGACACCCGCTACGAAGCCCGGCTGACCGAGGAAACGATGGCCGCCGACCAGGCCAGCGCGGGCGGGCAGGTGCTAAGCGTGACGCGCGACGGCCAGCCCTACCTCGACAACGTGGACCTGGGCCTGCTCGGCGACTACCAGCGCCTGAACCTGCCCGGCGTGCTGGCTACCCTTGATGAGCTGCGCGCCCAGGGCTTTAGCATCCCCGAAAGTGCCGTGCGCCAGGGCCTGCGCGAGGTCACCCGCCTCACTGGCCTGCGCGGCCGCTGGAGCATCATCGGCCAGCGCCCGCTGGTGGTGGCCGACACGGGCCACAACGAAGCCGGCCTGCGCCTCGTGCTGGCCCAGCTGGCTAGGGTGCCGCACCGGCACTTGCACCTGGTTATCGGCACCGTCAATGACAAGGACGTGACCAAGGTGCTGGCCCTGCTGCCGCGCGCGGCCACGTACTATTTCTGCCAGGCCGATATTCCGCGCGCGCTGCCGGCCCAGGAGCTGGCCGCGCTGGCCACGGCCCAGGGCCTCACGGGGCGGGCCTACGGGCCGGTGGCGGCGGCCGTAGCTGCCGCTAGGGCGGCGGCTAGTCCCGATGATGTAGTATTTATCGGCGGCAGCACCTTTGTGGTGGCCGAGGTAGCCGAGCTCTACGAGCCGGGCTAGCGGGTACTTTTGCCACGGGCCCTTGCTGGCCTCCTTGCCCATGAGCTACCTGCGCAGTTCTTACGCCCGGCTGGCCCGGCACCGCTACAAGCTGCTGCTGGCCAGCCTGCTGCTGCTGGTGCTAGGGTCGGGCTTCGCCCCGGCCACGGCCGACCCGCACGTGTTTGCCGCGTTGCTGCTGCAAAACCTGGCCGTGGGGGTGCTGGTATTTGCCAAAGAGAAGCCTTTATTGCTGCTGCTGTGTTTGCTGGCGGTGGTGGGGTTGGAAGTCGCCGCCCAGGTGTGGGGCTGGTCGCCGGTGCGGGCCCACACTGGCATTGCGTACAGTGTGTTCTGCTTCTCGATTACGCTGCGCATCTTTCGTAAAGTGCTGGGCGCCGGGCGGGTATCACCCGAGCTGCTGGCGGCCACCACGTGCGGCTTCGTGCTGCTGGGGATGGTGGGCACGTTCCTGTTCGTCCTTATTGAAGTGGTGCAGCCGGGGGCGTTTGCCCACGTGCCGCCCGAGCCGGGTTTGGTGCAGGCCCTCAATTACTTCAGCTTCGTAACCCTGCTAACCGTGGGCTACGGCGACATTGTGCCCCTGAGCAACGTGGCCCGCAAAGCCACCGTGTTGCTCGGCCTGCTCGGGCACTTCTACGACCTGTTCGTAGTCAGCGTCATCGTGGGTAAGTACGTGGGTGGGGTAGTGGAGGGCGTGGAGGACGACCGGCCCGCGGCGCCCGACAAGTAGGCGCCGGGCGTACTTTTGCAGCCCTTTTTAGCTCAAAAACGCCCGCCGTGCCCCGCATCAAACTCCAGCGCTTTGCCGATAATGCCACCCGCCCCGACATTGTAGAGCCGGGCAAAGCCACCTTTGGCCACCTGGCCGGGCGCTGGCGCGCCGATTTTTTTCGCAACGACCACCCGCTGGTGCTCGAAGTGGGCTGCGGCAAGGGCGAGTACACCGTGGGGCTGGCCCAGCGGCACCCCGACCAAAACTTTCTGGGGCTCGATATCAAGGGCGAGCGCATCTGGCGCGGCAGCACCCGCGCCGAAGCCTTAGGCCTTACCAACGTGGGTTTTCTGCGCCTCATGGCCCACCAGCTCAGCGAGCACTTCGGGCCCGGCGAGCTGAGCGAAATCTGGCTAACGTTTCCCGACCCGCGCCCCCGCGACCGCGACATCAAGCGCCGCCTCACCTCGCCGCGCTTCCTCAACCAGTACCAAACCCTGCTAGCCCCCGGCGGCGTGGCCCAGTTCAAAACCGACAGCGAAGGCCTGTATGACTACACGCTGGAGGTGCTGGCCAGCCGCCCCGACGCCCGCATCGAAGTGGCTACCCGCGACCTCTACGCCGAAACCGACCCCGCCTTCGAGGCCGCCCAGGCCATCCAAACCCACTTCGAGGGCAAGTACCGCGCCGTGGGGGTGCCCATCAAGTACGTGCGGTTTTCGCTGTAGCGCGGGCCTCAGGGTTCGCGTTGTTCGCGTTTGGCGCCCAGTAGCTAGGCAAAGCGCGAACCCTAAGGCCTGCGTGGCACTGGCTACGCCTCTTCCAGCGCCTCAAACACGGCCTCCAGCTCGGTAAAGTCGCGCAGGCCGGGCTTTATCTCGTCGCCGCCGGCCAAGATGAGGCCGGCCGGATGCACCTGCTGGGCCAGGTCGGCAGCCTCGGTGGGGTCGGTGGGGCCGGCCAGCCACAGCGGCGCCTGGCGGGCTAGCTGGTGCCAGTAGGCATAGTCGGTGGGGTAGTAGTGGGGCGGCGTGGTGAAGAGGGCGAAACCCTCCGGAAAGGCCGCCGTGAGGTCGGACAGGGCCGCCGTATAGTGCTCCTGCTTGATGATGAGGTCGGCGGGCACTTCAATGAGGGCGGGCACGGCCAGCCCTGCGGGCCAGGCCTGGCGGGCGCGGTCGAGGCGCAGCAGCACGCCGGTGAGGCCACATTCTTCGACCAGGCGGTTGATTTCAGCGCCGGCCACGTGGCCAAACTCGCCGATGATATCAACGCCGGCCACCCAGCCGGCCAGCTCGCGGGCGGTGGCCGCGGCTACGGCGTCGGGCAGGTTGGCATCGAGCGTAAAAATGAGGCCCTGAGCGCCCATGCCAGCGCAGTAGCGGGCGTCGGAGAGGTTATTGATGCCGCGCACGAGCACGGGAATGGCTAAAGACATTTCTTCAGTGAGCAAGTAAGAGTGAGTAGGGAGCCGCGCCGCCCCGGCCACAAAGGTCGCGCCAACAACTGTTCCCCGCACCTTATTCCCTGTTCACTATCTTTGCAGCGGCACCAGCCGGAACATTCACTCCCTGGGTGGCTAGCCTCCTTCATGACCCCAACCCCAACCAAGGGCCGCGTACTCGTGGCCATGAGTGGCGGCATCGACTCGTCGGTGGCCGCCGTGCTGCTGCACGAAGCCGGCTACGAAGTAGTCGGCATGACGATGAAAACCTGGGACTACGCCACGGCCGGCGGCTCGAAAAAAGAAACTGGCTGCTGCTCCCTCGACTCTATCAACGATGCCCGCGACATTGCCGTGCGCCTGGGCTTTCCGCACTACATCATCGACATTCGGGAGGAGTTCGGTGATTTTGTCATCGACAATTTCACCGAAGAATACCTGGCCGGCCGCACCCCTAACCCCTGCGTGCTCTGCAACACCCACATTAAGTGGGATGCCCTGCTGCGCCGCGCCGACCAGCTCGGCTGCGAGTTCATCGCCACCGGCCACTACGCCCAAATCCGCCGGGACGAGGCTAGCGGGCGCTTTGTGGTGAGCAAGGGCCTCGACGAAAACAAGGACCAGAGCTACGCCCTCTGGGGCGTGACGCAGCAGAGCCTGAGCCGCACGCTGTTTCCGCTGGGGGCCATGCGCAAAACCGAGATTTACGACGAGGCCCGCCGCCGCGGCTTCACGGCCCTGGTCAACAAGCCCGAGAGCTACGAAATCTGCTTTATTCCCGACAACGATTACCGGGGCTTTCTGCGCCGCCGCGTGCCGGGCCTAGAGGCGCGCGTGGCCGGCGGCCGCTTCGTGGACAAAAACGGTACGGACCTGGGCCCGCACGAGGGCTACCCGTTTTACACCATCGGGCAGCGCAAGGGGCTGGGCATCGCGCTGGGTTTCCCGGCCTACGTCACGGCCATTCGGCCCGACACCAACGAGGTGGTGCTGGGCAACTACGACGAACTGGCCAGCACCGCCACCACCGTGCACAAGCTCAATATGGGCAAGCTAGCTAGCCTCGATGGCCGCGGCCTGGTGCCGGCCGTGGTGAAGGTGCGCTACCACCACGCCGGCTCGCCGGCGTTTCTGGAGCAGGCGGGCGACACGATTAACATTTATTTCCCCGAGCCGGTGCACGCCATCACGCCCGGCCAGGCGGCCGTGTTCTACGATGGCGACGACGTGCTGGGCGGGGGCTGGATTGCGCGCCACGTCATTGGGGAGGTGCCCGCGCTGGCGGCCGCCGCCTTGGCCTAGCGGCGCTATATATACCAGGAACATAATGGCCCGCGTTATGGCTGGCCGTTAGTACCTTGCCGGTGGCCCGCGGGGGTGGCCGGCAAGGTATTTTTATGAACAGATTTTCTTGTATGAATCTACGTTTTCGCGCGTTATCCGCGCTGCAAAATGCTCGCTGGGCCGCGCTGCTCGCCCTGCTGGCCGGCTGCCGCGCCGAGTCGGTGGTGCCCAACCCGGTGGTCGATTATTTTCCGCTGGCGGTGGGGTCCTTCCGCACCTACGCCGTTACGGACTCGGTGTGGGCCAGTGCCCGCGTCACGGTTTCGGGCTACCAACTGCGCGAGCGCGTGGCCGAGCGCTTTACCGACGCCGCCGGCCAGCCGGCCTACCGCCTCGTGCGCTCGCGGCGGGCCAGCGCCAGCGCCGGCTGGACGGACGACAGCGTGCTCCTAGTGCAGCCCCTGCCCAGGGCCGTGCTGCTGACCCGCAACAACGTGCGTACCGTGGAGCTTATCTACCCGGTGCGGGCCGATAAAGGCTGGAACGACAGCGCCTTCACGGCTTCGCCCGATACCATTACCAGCCTCAAGCGCTTCTACGGGCCTAGCGTGGGCGGGCCCTACACGCTGCCCGCTACGGCCGGCCAGCCGGCCAAAACCTACGCCAACACGGTGGCGACCTACAAGGTGTTCTCGGCCCAGGATGACGATGGCCTGCGGCGGCGCAGCGGCTACCGGCAGGTCTATGCCGAGGGCGTGGGCCTGGTGGCGCGGCGGCGCTACAGCTTTTCGTTCTACAATACGAACCCGGACGGCACCGAGACGCTAACCCCCAACGTGGTGCAGCGGGGCGTGGCCCACCGCGAAACCCTGCTCGAAACGGGCACAATTTAGGCCGCCCGGCGGTTGCAAATGACGCTGGCCGGTTGGTTTGCTTTCCCGCAAGCCGACCGGCCAGCGCTTTTTTAGCCGGGCCGCGCGCGGTAAACGCCGTACTTTAGCCGCCCTTATTTTGTGCATATGAAAAAACTATTCGGGCCGGCGGCGCTGCTGCTCGCCACTTTGCTAGGCGCGGCCCCGGCCAGCCAGGCCCAAACGGGCCCGGTGCGCCGCTACTTCGTGTATTTTAAGGACAAGGCTGGCACGCCCTACACCGTGGGCCAGCCCCAGCAGTTTCTCTCGGCCCGGGCCCTGGGGCGGCGCAGCCGCCAGGGTATTGCAGTGCGCCCGCGCGACTTGCCGGTGAGCCCCGCCTACCTAAGCCAGGTGCGCGCCGTGAGCGGCCAGCCGCAGGTGGTGTTTACCTCGCGCTGGCTCAACGGGGCCGTGCTGGCCTGCGACTCGGCCACCCTGGCCAGGGTGCAGCAGCTGCCCGCCGTGCGCAGCGCCCAGCTGCTGAGCCGGCTGTTGCCCCAGGCGCCGGCCGCCGCCCCGGCCGTGACCCCCACGCCGCCGCCCGCCGCGCCCGCTAGCCCCCGCGCCACCTACGGCAAGGCCTACGCCCAGAACCAGCTCATTGGGGCGGTGGCCATGCACGAGGCTGGCTACCAAGGCGAGGGCCTGCACATTGCCATCTTCGACGCCGGCTTTCCGGGAGCCGATAAGATTACTGCGCTGCAAAATATTCAAACCCAGAACCGGGTGGCCGGCACCCGCAACTTCGTGGATGGCGGCCGGCAGGTGTACCGGCGCAACGGCCACGGCACGGCCTGCCTGAGCCTCATCGGGGGCGAGCTGCCGGGCTACTACGTGGGCACGGCGCCGCGCGCCACCTTTCACCTCTGCATTACGGAAGACGTGGCCAGCGAGTCGCCGATGGAGGAAGCTAACTGGCTGGCCGCCGCCGAGTACGCCGATTCGGCGGGGGTGGATATCATTAGCTCGTCGCTAGGGTACAATACCTTCGATGACCCTGCGCTCTCGCACACCTACGCCCAGCTCAACGGCCGCACGGCCATTGGCAGCCTGGCCGCACTAGGGGCGGCCCGCGCCGGCATGGTGGTGGTGAACTCGGCCGGCAACGACGGCGGCAACAGCTGGCACTACATTGGCGTGCCCGCTGATGCCGACAGCATTATCACGGTGGGCGCGGTTGACTCGCTGCGCAACCAGGCCGGCTTCAGCTCCTACGGGCCCACGGCCGACGGGCGCATCAAGCCCACCCTGGCCGCGATGGGCGTGGCCTCGGCGGTGCTGGCCCCGAGCGGGGTGGCCGTGCGCGGCAACGGCACTTCCTACGCCTGCCCCGAGCTGGCGGGGCTGGTGGCGGGCTTCTGGCAGGCCAACCCCACGCTCAGCGCCCAGCAGGTTATTCAGGCCCTGGCCGCCGGGGCGTCGCAGGCCCAAAACCCCGACAACTCACTCGGCTACGGCATCGCCAACTTCGTGACTGCCAACAGCCTGCTGCACCACGGCGCGCTACTGGCCGCGGCCCCGGCCGCAGCGGCCGCCCCGGGTGGGCTAGCCATTTTCCCCAACCCCAGCCACCTCGACGAGCTGATGCTGGCCCTGCCGGCTAGCCTGCGCGGCCAGGTGCTGCGCGTGCGCCTGCGCGATGCCAGGGGCGCACTCGTGAGCGAGCAGCTGCTGCCCGCCAGCCCCGCCGCCACCGTGCCGTTGCGCCGGCCCAGCCGGCCGCTGGCCCCGGGCGCCTACCTCTGCACGGTGCAGCCGGTGGCGGGCGGGGCGCCCCAAACCGTGCGGTTTGTGCGGCAGTAGATTGGTTGGTTAGCTAATAAAATTGGGATACTAAAGCTAATATTATTGGCTAATTGCTGCGGCAGCCGTATCTTTAAACCGTCAATCAGACCCTCTTTTTCATGTTACAGCTAATGACCACCAAGCGCATTGGGCGCCGCCAGTTTCACTTCACCGTGCAGGGCGGCAATCTGCACGAAGCCGTGGCCGAATACGACCGCCTGAGCTTTCCCGACGTGGCCGCCTGCGGCCTCTGCGGCTCCGATAACCTCGATTTGACTAGCCGCGTGGCGCAGGGCAAGTTCAAGTACACTTCCGTCAAGTGCCTCTCGTGCCGCGGCGACCTCACGTTCGGTAAAAACAAGGACGATGACCAGTCGTACTTTCTGCGCCGCAAGGAAAACGGCGACCTCGACTGGCGCGCGTTTGAGAAGAAAGCGGAATGAGTGACGAAGGAATGAGGTGATGGGGTAATGAGGTGCTAAGTACGGGGCGGCGGGAGAGGAGAAATAAGAATCCTTGCCTGCCGCCCCGTACTTGTTGCGTCACCCTCATTACTCCATCACCCCATCACGTATTAGCGGCGTACTTTTGGGGCCTATGAGCGCTCTCTCTTCCCGCCGCCGCGAACCGCTGCTAGCCCCTTCGCTGCTCGCCAGCGACCTGGCCAATATCCAGGCTACGGCCGAACTGCTGGCCACCGCCGAGGCCGACTGGCTGCACTTCGACGTGATGGACGGCCGCTTCGTGCCTAATATTTCCTTCGGCCTGCCCATTCTGGAAGCCCTGCGGCCCCACGCCAGGCAGCCCATCGACGTGCACCTGATGATAGAGCGGCCCCAGGACTACCTGGCCGCTTTCCGCGACGCGGGCGCTACCCATATTACGGTGCACTACGAGGCCTGCCCGCACCTGCACCGCGTGGTGGAGCAGATTAAAAGCCTGGGCTGCACGGCCGGCGTGGCCCTGAACCCCGCCACCCCGGCCAGCCTGCTGCAAGACATCGCCGCCGACCTTGACCTGGTGCTGGTGATGTCGGTAAACCCCGGCTTCGGCGGCCAGACCTTTATTCCGCACACCCTGCAGAAAGTGGCCGAGGTGAAAGAGCTGCTGCTCGACAGCGGCTCCGAAGCCCTGCTTGAGGTGGATGGGGGCGTGAGCCGCGACAACGCCGCCGCCCTGGTGCAGGCCGGGGCCGATGTGCTGGTGGCCGGCAGCTTCGTGTTTAAGTCGGGCGATGGGCCGGTGGCTACGCTGGCCGGCCTGCGCCAGCTGCTGCGCGAGGCGGGCCAGCCGGCGTAGCGAAGCACGGTGAGCGAGTGGCCAGGCGCTAAAAGTGG
>Ga0160427_10001245_pt1 | contig 15710 bp, 18 predicted proteins | sample SolpanmetagenomL_FD_108194 | JGI IMG/M metagenome (GOLD analysis project Ga0160427, IMG submission 108194) | Solar panel surface microbial communities from Lawrence Berkeley National Laboratory, California, USA - L | ecosystem: Engineered > Built environment > Solar panel > Unclassified ...
CCGGGCCCTGCTGCCCGCGGTGCGCCGCAGCGGGAACGGGCACGTCGTCGTCCTGGGCTCCATCGCGGGCTTCGAGGTCTACCCGGGCGGCAGCGGCTACACCGCGGCCAAGCACGCCGTGCGCGCCGTCGTGAAGACGATGCGCCAGGAGCTCCTGGGCGAGCCGGTCCGCGTGACGGAGGTGGCGCCCGGGATGGTGCAGACGGAGTTCTCCGTCGTGCGCCTGGGCAGCGAGGAGGCCGCCGCGAAGGTGTACGAGGGCGTCACCCCGCTGACCGCGGAGGACGTCGCCGACGTCATCGCCTTCGCCGTGACGCGCCCGGCGCACGTCGACCTGGACCACATCGTCGTGCGGCCCGTGCAGCAGGCCGACGCCGCGCACGTGCACCGCCGCAGCTGACCGTCCCGCTCCTCCCCTCCCCCGCCCAGGAGTCCCCGTGACCGCACCCCGCCGCGCCCTCGTCGTCGTCGACGTCCAGCAGGAGTACTTCGACGGTCCGCTGCAGGTGCAGCACCCGCCGCGGGAGGACTCCCTCGCCCGGGTGGTCGACGCCGTGCGCGCAGCCGTCGCGCACGACGTCCCGGTCGTCGTCGTCCAGCACGAGGGACCGGCGGGGTCGCCCGTCTTCGCCACCGGTTCGGCCGGCTTCGCGCTGCACCCCGACCTCGAGGCCGCGCTGCCGGCGTCGGCGCAGCGGACGACGAAGGAGCTCGGCAGCGTCTTCGCCGGCACCGGCCTGGCCGGGCGCCTGCGCGAGCAGGGCGTCGACACCGTGACCCTGGTCGGCTACATGACGAACAACTGCGTCGTGGCGAGCGCGGTCGAGGCGGAGGGGCTGGGGTTCGCCGCGGAGGTGCTCTCCGACGCCAGCGGAGCCGTCCACCTGGCCAACGCGGCCGGCGAGGTGCCGGCGGAGGTCGTGCACACGACCCTCATGGTCCTGCTGCAGTCGAACTTCGCGGCCGTCGCCACGACGGCCGCGTGGGCCGCCGCGGTCGCCGCCGGGACGCCCCTCGAGGTCGGGGACCTGGTCAGCAGCGCGCTGCAGGGACGCACGAGCGCGCGCTGAGACGGCCCCGGGGGCCGGGACGCGCCGGAGGTCAGCGGGGCAGGCCCGTGAGCAGCTCGGCCGCCACGGGACGCCCGAACAACCACCCCTGGGCCCGGTCGCACCCCATGTCGCGCAGCGTCTTCGCCTGCAGCTCGGTCTCGACGCCCTCGGCGGTGACGACCATGCCGTGCGCGTGGGCGAGGCTGATGAGGGCCTGCACCACGGCGTCGGCGCGCGCCGTCTGGCCGAGCGGCCGCACGAACGACATGTCGATCTTGAGGAACGCGAGCGGGAACCGGTCGAGGTAGGACAGCGAGGAGTACCCGGTCCCGAAGTCGTCGAGGCCGACGCGCGCGCCGATGCTGCGCAGCTCGCCGAGGCTCGCGCGGGTCGTGCTCGAGAGGTCGATGAGCGTCCGCTCGGTGACCTCGGCGAGCAGGCTGGCCCCCGAGGCGCCCGTGCTCTCGACGCTGTGGGCGAGGCGGTGCGCGAACGACGGGTGCTCCAGCGTCTTGCCCGAGACGTTGAACGAGACCTGCATCGTCGAGCCGCTGAGGCGCCACTCGCGCAGCTGGCGCAGCACCTCCTGCAGGACCCAGGTGTCGACGTCGACGATGAGGCCGGTGTCCTCGGCGGTGTCGACGAAGGACGACGGCTGCAGCAGCCCCTCGACGGGGTCCTGCAGGCGCACCAGCGCCTCGGCCGCGACGAGCCGGTCGTCGCGCAGGTCGACGATGGGCTGCCACACCACGCGCAGCCCCTCGGTGCGCAGCGCCCGGCGCACGCGGTGCTCGGCGTCGCGCGCGGCGCGGGCGTCGTCGCGCATGGCCGAGTCGAAGACGGCGCAGCGGTCGCGCCCGGCGTCCTTGGCCCGGTACAACGCCATGTCGGCGTTGCGGAACAGCTCGTCGGAGGAGCCCTCCCAGCCGACGGCGATGCCGGCGCTGCTCGTGCACACGAGGGGTTCCGGCAGGCCCGGCAGGGCCAGCGGCGCCCGCAGCCGGCGGATGAGGTTGTGCGCCATGATCTGCGCGCTCTCGGCGCGGTCGACGCCGGGGACCATGAGGACGAACTCGTCGCCGCCGAGCCGGGCCAGCGTCGAGCCCGCGGGGGCGGCCTCCTCGAGGCGGACGGCGACCTGGCGCAGCAGGGCGTCGCCGACCTGGTGGCCGAGGGTGTCGTTGACGAGCTTGAACCGGTCGAGGTCGAGCAGCACGAGGGCGACGGCGCGCCCCGGGGTCGCCTGGGCCAGCGCCTCGGCCAGGCGGACGTCGAGCACCGCGCGGTTGGCCAGCCCCGTGAGGGAGTCGCACTGCGCGAGGCGGACCAGCTCGCCCGTGGACCGGTCGCCGCCGGAGACGTCGAGCACGAGGCCCTGGACCTCGGTGTGCACGGCGCTGCCCAGCGGCACGCTCATGCCCAGGAACGTCTTGACCTGCCCGTCGCTCAGCGTGACGCGGAACGGGTAGGGCGCCGAGGTGCCCGCGTGCGCGGCCGGGTCCTCCACCCCGGTGAAGGGGCCGCGGTCGTCCGGGTGGATCTGCCCGCGCCACGTCGCGAGGTCGGGGTCCGGCGCCCCGGGGGCCATCTGCAGCATCTGCCGCAGGCGCCCGTCGAGGTGCACGACGCCCGCGGCCGGGTCCCAGGACCACTCCCCCAGCCCGGCCAGGCGCAGCGCCCCGGACAGCAGCAGCTCGGTGGAGGCGAGCTCGGTGCGGGCCGCGCGCTCCTGCACCGCGGCGGTCAGGGCGCGCCAGGCGGCGCCGCCCGCGGCCGCGAGGACCTCCAGCGGCGCGGCTCCGGGGCGCGGGCACCCCCACACGGCCAGGCGCGGGGCCCGGGCGTCGCCGGGGACGAGCTCGACGACCGAGGACGGCGACATGCGCGGCAGGTCCGCTCCCACGAGGCGGCTGCCGGGCACGAGCAGCAGGTCACCGCGGGCGGCGACGACCTCGAGCTCGCGGTGGCGGGAGCGGGCGACGGTGTGCAGGAGCAGGACGCGCTGGTGGCCCGCCTGGTGGGCCTGGGTCACGAGCTCCTGCGCCAGCGCCGCGGTGTCCGCGCAGTCGGCGAAGCAGCGCTGGGCGCGCAGGACGGCCGCGGCCGTGACGTCGAGCCCGGTGTCGTCGCCGCGGTGGCCGACCAGGACCGGGGCGCCGCCGAGCTGAGCGGCCACCGCGGCGCCGACGAGCTCCACGCTCGCCCCGTCCGCGCTCACCGCCGTGCCCGCGCTCGCCGCGCCCGCACCCACCGCCGTCATGCCCCGCCCCGCTCCGCCCGTTCCGGTCTCGTCCGTCGCCACCGCCTGCACCGCGGTCCCGTCGCGCCTCACCGCGTCCGGTCCCGTCGCGCCGACGCCGGCGCACGCCGCCGGCGCGCGGCGGGAGCCGCCGGGCGCCCGCAGGGCAGGGCACGTGCCACGGGCCGTGCGAGCACCAGCCACCTCCGTCGCCGACCTGGTCCGAACGAGTGGATCTACATCACTCAACGTGAGTGACTGTAACGCCGCGTAGGGCAGGAACGGTAGTCGCGGCCTGTCGTCCGGTCGCCGCGGCCGGCGCCGCGCTGCACCCGATCGGGTGACGCCGCGAAGTGGTTGCCGCTGGTCATTAGTCTCGGTAACGACTATCGTGGCGACGTGCCACCCGAGACACCCCCCACCGCCGCCTCCACCCCCGTCGTCGACGCCGCGGACCCCGACGCGGGCATCGAACCCCTCGCCGTCGAGCTGCGCATCTCCCTGCTGCGGACCGCGCGGAAGCTGCGCGCGACCAAGAGCAACGACGAGCTGTCCGACGGCCAGTTCTCCGTCCTGGCGCACCTGCTGGTCAACGGCCCGCGCACGCCCGGAGAGCTGGCCGAGGCCGAGCACGTCCGGCCCCCGTCGATGACGCGGACGATCGCGGTCCTCGCCGACGCGGGCCTGGTGGACCGCACCGACCACCCGGTCGACGGCCGGCAGGTGCTCATCTCGGTCAGCGACGCCGGCCGGCGCACGGTCGAGGAGACCCGCCGGCAGCGCGCCGCGTGGCTGAGCCGCCGCCTCGCCGACCTGACGCCGGACCAGCGGGCCGTGCTCGCCGAGGCCGCCGCGATCCTGCGGACGGTGATCTCCGCGTGAGCGTCGGGTCCCGCATCGTCGCCAACCCCACCTTCCGCTCGCTGCGCCACCGCGACTACCGCCTGTGGGCGACGGGTTCCGTCGTCAGCAACACCGGCACGTGGATGCAGCGGGTCGCCCAGGACTGGCTGGTCATCAAGGTCCTCACGGACGGTTCGGGGACGGCGGGCGGCATCACGACCGGCCTGCAGTTCGGGCCGATCCTGCTGCTGGCCCCGCTGTCCGGCGTCATCGCCGACCGGTTCCCCAAGCGCCGGGTCCTCATGGCCACGCAGTCGGTCATGGCCCTGCTCGGCGTGGCCCTCGGCGCGCTCGTCCTGTCCGGGCACGCGCAGCTCTGGCGCGTCTACGTGTTCGCGGTCCTGCTGGGCTGCGCGTCGGCCATCGACGGGCCGGTGCGCCAGACGTTCGTCTCCGAGCTCGTGCCGCGCGAGGACCTGCCGAACGCCGTCGGGCTGAACTCGGCCTCGTTCAACGCGGCCCGCCTCGTGGGCCCCGGCCTCGCCGGCGTGCTCATCGCCGCGATCGGCACGGGACCGCTGTTCCTCATCAACGCGCTGTCGTTCATCGCGCCCCTGACGACCCTGCACATGATGCGGCCCGCGATCGCCGCGGTCCGCAAGCCCAAGCCCGCCAAGGGGACCGGCCGCATGGTCGACGGCGTCCGCTACGTGCGGCAGCGCCCGGACCTCATGGCGATCTTCGCGGTGGTCGGCATCGTCGGGACCTTCGGCCTGAACTTCCAGCTCACCAGCGCCCTCATGGTCAGCGTGCACTTCCACCGCAGCTCCTGGGAGTTCGGGCTCGCCGGGACCATCATGGCGATGGGTTCCCTCACGGGGGCGCTGTTCGCCGCGCGCCGGGAACGTCCCCGGTTCCGGCTGGTGTTCGGGGCGGCGATCGCCTTCGGGGTGTTCGGCACCGCGGGCGCGCTCATGCCCAGCTACTGGCTGTACGTCGTGATGCTGGTCCCCATGGGGCTGTCGTCGCTGACCCTGATGACCGCCGCCAACGCCACCGTCCAGATCAGCACGGACCCGGCCATGCGCGGGCGCGTCATGGCCATCTACATGGCGCTGATGCAGGGCGGCACCGTCCTCGGCGGGCCGGTCGTCGGGTGGGTCGGCACGGAGTTCGGCGCGCCCTGGTCGATCCTCGCGGGCTCGATCCCCTCGATCGCCGTCGCGGTCGTGGCGGGCAGCTACCTCATGCGCCGCACCCGGGTCCGCGTCCGGTACCAGCTGCGCGGCACCCCCCACCTCAGCGTCGTCCCGGCCGCGGGCCGCGACGAGCGCGACGTCGCCGCCGCCTGAGCCCACCCGGGCGGGTGGGCCGGGGCACGCGCGCCGAGGGCGGAGAATGGGAGCGTGCCGTCCGACCTGCCCGCCGCCCTCGCCGACGTCCGCACGCTGCTGCTGGACGCCGAGCACCTCGTGCGCGCCGTGGCGGCGGGGCGCCGCCGCGGCGTGGAGGCCCCGGCCGCCGAGCGCGTGGAGGTGCGGCCCGTCGCGCTGCGCTCGGGTCCGCACCTGCAGCTGGTCTCGCGCACCGGCCCCGTCGTCAGCACCCGCAACGCCCCGCTGGGCGAGCAGGCCGCGGCCGCCGTCGACGAGCTGCTGGCCCAGCCCTTCGGCAACCTCCACGTCGAGACCGCCACCGAGGTCCTGCAGCTGCGCGTGACCAAGAAGGGCGAGGCGCAGCTGCACCGCAGCGCGACGAGCCGCCGCGGGGTGGAACCCGCCGGGCCGCAGGCGCACGACCGCCCCAAGCAGCGCCTCGTGGACCCCGACGACCCGCTGTTCCGCGTCCTGGGCGCGGGCGGCGACAAGCGCCGGCAGGTGGACGCCTTCGTCCGCCAGCTCGCCCCCCTCGCGCCGCGCGCGCTCGAGGCGGCCGCCGGGCGCGACCTGCGGGCCGTGGACCTGGGCTGCGGCAACGCCTACCTGACCTTCGCGGCCCACCGCTGGCTGGCCGGGCGCGCGGCGCAGGACGGCCGGAGCCTGCGGACCGTCGGCGTCGACGTGCGCGAGGACGTCGTCGCGCGCAGCCGCGGGCTGGCGGCGGAGGCGGAGCTGCCGGGGCTGGGCTTCGAGACGGGGACCATCGCGGCGTCCGAGCCCTTCGCGGGCGAGGCCCCGGACGTGGTCCTGGCGCTGCACGCGTGCGACACGGCGACCGACGAGGCCCTGGCGCGGGCCGTGCGCTGGCAGGCGCCGGTCGTCCTCGCGGCGCCCTGCTGCCACCACGACGTGCAGCGGCAGATCGTGGAGGGGGCTGGCGGCGCGGCGGCCGGGCCGCTGGTGCGCCACGCGATCCTGCGCGAGCGCTTCGCGGACGTCCTCACCGACGCCCTGCGCTCGCTGGTCCTGCAGCTGCTGGGCTACCGGGTCGAGGTCGTCGAGTTCGTCGACTCCCGCCACACCCCCCGCAACGCGCTCCTGCGCGCGGTGCGGACGGGGTCCGCACCGCGCGCCGAGCTGCTCGCCGAGTTCGACGAGCTCACCGTGGCCTGGGGCGTCGAACCCGCGCTCGCCCGCATGCTGGCGCCGGAGCTGGCGACCGTGCGGGCGGAGCTCGGCTCGGGGGCTACCGCCGGGGCGGGCGCGCCGGCCTGATCAGGCGGCCGCGTAGGTGAGGCACTCGGTCTCGCCGTTGCCCGCGGCCCCCACCTCGATGGTGGACGCGGTGCAGGTGAGGTCGGCGTTGTGCGTGCAGTCGGAGAGCTGGCACGCCCCGACGTGACCCGCGGGCGAGGTCGAGTGCTTCGTCGGCAGGCCCAGGAAGGTCGCGCAGTGGTTCGCGCCGTGGTCCCCGACGGTGATCGCCGGAGCGTGGCACGACACGTCCGCGTTGAAGGTGCACCCGCTGACGGAGCACTGGTGGATCGGGGTGAGGTCCAGGTTCACGGTGGCCATGGACGGAGCATGACCCGGCCGGGACGTTCCGCGCTAGCGAGGAATGCCTTCCCTGCCTGCCTCCCCGGAGAACTCAGGGGAGGCACCCCTCACCGTTCCGGCTGGACCAGGTCAGCCTCTCCTCAGCCACTGCACGACGTGGTCCACGCAGGCCGTGAGCGCCCGCACGTCGGCCGGGTCGACCGCCGGGAACAGGCCGATGCGCAGCTGGTTGCGGCCCAGGCTGCGGTAGGGGAAGACGTCGACGATCCCGTTGGCGCGCAGCACGTCCTGCACGACGACGGCGTCCACCGACGGGTCCAGGTCGACGGTCGCGACCACCTGGCTGCGGGCGGCCTCCTCGGCCACGAACGGGCTCGCCCACGCTCGCGCGAGGGCCCAGTCGTAGACGATCCCGGCGGACTCCGCGGTGCGGGCCGCGGCCCAGCGCAGGCCGCCGCGGGCGAGCATCCACTCCACCTGGTCGGCGAGCATGACGAGCGTCGCGATCGCCGGGGTGTTGTACGTCTGGTCCTTCGCGGAGTTCTCCACCGCGATCGCCAGGTCGAGGGAGGCGGGGACCCAGCGGCCGCCGCCGCGCAGCTCCGCCACGCGCGCGAGCGCGGCGGGCGACAGCAGCGCGATCCACAGCCCGCCGTCGGCGGCGAAGGACTTCTGCGGGGCGAAGTAGTAGACGTCGGTCTGGGTGACGTCGAGCAGGACGCCACCGGCCGCGGACGTTCCGTCCACGACGACGAGCGGCGCCTCGCCCGCGCCGGCCGGGGGCCGCGCCACGGGGGCCATGACACCCGTCGACGTCTCGTTGTGCGGCCAGGCGACGACGTCGACGCCGGCGGCCACCTCGCCCAGGCGCGGCAGCGCGCCGGGTTCGGCCCGCACGACGACCGGGTCGGCGAGGAACGGCGCGGCGGCGACGGCCTGGGCGAACTTGGCCGAGAACTCCCCCATGACCAGGTGCTGGGAGCGCTCGCGCACCAGGCACAGCGTCGCCACGTCCCAGAACGCGGTGCTCCCGCCGTTGCCGAGGACGACCTCGTAGCCCGCCGGCAGGTCGAACAGGCGCGCGAGGCCCTCCCGCACGCGCCGCACCAGCGTCTTCACCGGCGCCTGCCGGTGCGAGGTCCCCAGCACCGTGCGCCCCGCCCGCAGCAGCGCGTCGACCTGCTCGGGACGCACCTTGCTGGGCCCGGAGCCGAAGCGGCCGTCGGCGGGCAGCAGCTCGGCGGGCAGGGTGAGGGCAGGGGTGCTCGCGGTGCTCACCCGTCGATCCTCTCGCACCCCCCGCCGCGTCCGCGGACGACGGCCGCGGGCCGGGGACGCGACCCGCCGGCGGGCCCGCGGCGGTGAGAGGGTCCGGGCATGACGTGGAACCCGTCCGGTCGCTTCACCGGTGCCGCCGTCCTCGTCACGGGCGGCTCGGTCGGGATCGGCCGGGCGTGCGCGCAGCGGCTGGTCGCGGAGGGCGCGCGCGTGGTCGTCGCGGACGTCGACGTCGTTGCGGCGGGTCCGGACGCGGCGGCGCCGGACGCGGCGGCGCCGGACGCGGCGGCGCCGGAGGCGGGGTGGCCGGGGACCTCGACGCCGGGGGTGAGCGCCGTGCCGCTCGACGTGACCGACGACGCCTCCGTCCGGCGCGCGGTGGCCGCGGCCATCGAGCGCCTCGGCGGGCTCGACGTCCTCGTCAACGTCGCGGGCGGGGCCTCGGGCCGCGGGGGACTGGAGGAGACGGGGGACGACACGTGGTGGCGCAACCTCGACCTCAACCTGCTCGGGGTCGTGCGCTGCTGCCGGGCCGCCCTGCCGCACCTGCGCCGCAGCGACCGCGGGCCGGCCGTCGTGACGATCTCGTCCGTCAACGGGATGACCGCGCTGGGCAGCGCCCCGTACTCCGCCGCCAAGGCCGGTGTCGTCTCCCTCACCGCGAACCTGGCGCTGGAGCTGGGCGGGGAGGGGATCCGCGTGAACGCCGTCGCCCCCGGGACGGTCCGGACGCGCGTCTGGGACGGCCAGGCCGGGGGTGCGGACCGCATGCGGCCGCTCTACGCCCTGGGCCGGGTGGGCGAACCGGAGGACGTGGCCGCCGCGGTCGCCTTCCTCGCCTCCGCCGACGCCGCCTGGATCACCGGCCACACGCTCCCCGTGGACGGCGGCCTGCTCGCCGGGCGGCCGGTCCCCTGAGGCGGCTCCGGTCGCGCGCGGCGGCCGGGGGTCCGACACTGGCGCCGTGGGGCCGCGAGGTCCCGCGGACGCCTGACGACAGGAGATCACCGTGCCCGGTCTGGACGACATCACCGAGAAGGCCAGCGACGCTGGCATCGAGAAGGCCGGCGACGCCGCCGAGCAGAAGGCCGGCGGCCACGGCGACCAGATCGACAAGGTCGAGGACATGGCCGACAAGAAGATCGGCGAGTGAGCTGAGCTCACCGCGGACGACGCGCCCGGGACCCTCGTGGTCCCGGGCGCGTCCTGCGTCCCGGCCCCGGGCGGCCGCGGCGCCGCAGCGCGACGGCGTCGCGTCGTGAGCGACGCGGGCCTCGACCGGTTCGTCGCGGCGCAGGACGCCGGGGGCACCTACGGGCAGGCCCTCGCGGAGCTGCGGGCCGGCCGCAAGACCTCGCACTGGATGTGGTTCGTCCTCCCGCAGCTCGCGGGGCTGGGCCGCAGCCCGACCGCCCGCCACTACGCGGTGCGCGACCTCGACGAGGCCCGTGCGTACCTGGCGCACCCCGTCCTGGGCCCGCGGCTGCGCGAGACGGCCGCGGCGCTGCTCGACGGCGGCGGGAACGACCCGGTCGCCGTGCTGGGCTCCACGGACGCCCTCAAGCTGCGGTCGTCGGCGACGCTGTTCGCCCGCGCCGGGGCGGGGACCCCGGACGAGGCGCTCTTCACCGCGGTGCTGCAGCGCTTCCACGACGGGAACCCCGACGCCGCGACGCTCCGGCTGCTGGGCGCCGCCGACGACCCGCCCGCCCCGTCTGGGACGCTGCGCGGGTGAGCACCCGGCCCCGCCCCCTGACCCGTCGCCCGCGAGGGACCGGCACGCGCCGCGGAGGGCGGGCGTGAGGCGCTCGGGCCTCGTCCACGCCGAGCTGCTGGGGCGGCTCACCGCCCTGCGCCACACCGACCTGTTCGCGGTCGCCGACTCGGGGCTGCCCGTCCCCGTCGGGGTCCCCGTGGTCGACCTCGGCGTCAGCTACGGCGTCCCGCGCTTCGCGCACGTCCTGGGCCTGGTCCTCGCCGAGGTGGTGGTCGAGGCCGCGGTGGTGGCGACGCAGGTCGTGGCGCAGAACCCCGACGCCCTCGCGGCCGTCGTCGCGGCGGGCTGCCCCGTCGAGCAGGTCGACCACGAGGAGTTCAAGCGGCGCACGGCCGCGTGCCGGTTCGTCGTGCGCACGGGCGAGGCGACGCCGTACGCGAACGTGCTGCTGCGCTCGGGCGTGCCCTGGGCGTGAGCGCGGGTCCCGACCGGGGACGGGTCAGACGGCGTCCGCGAAGCGCTGCTTCACGCGGGTCAGCACGTCGTCCGGGTCCTCCCGCCACAGGGCGGAGCTGAGGACCTCGACCTCGACCCCGCCGGTGAACCCCGTCCCGGCGACGCGGGCCGACAGCTGCGGCAGGTCGATCAGCCCGTCACCCATGAGGGCGCGGTCCAGCAGCAGGTCCGTGGTCGCGGGCTTCCAGTCCGAGACGTGGTAGCCGAGGACGCGCCCGTGGGCCCGCTCGAGCTGCGCGGCCAGGTCCGGGTCCCACCACACGTGGTAGGCGTCGACGACGACGCCGAGGTGGTCGTCGTCGAACTCCTCGACGAGGTCGAGGGCCTGGCGCAGCGAGACCACGACCGACCGGACGCCGATCATCATGGGGTGCAGCGGTTCGACGCCGAGGTGGACGCCCGCGGCCGCGGCGTGCGGCAGCAGCGCCTCGATCCCGTCCCGCACCCGGCGCCTCGCCCCCGCCAGGTCGGTGTCCAGCAGCGGCCCGCAGACCAGCACCAGGGTGTCGGCGCCCAGCGCGGCGGCCTCCTCGACCGCCCGGCGGTTGTCGGCGAGCACGTCGGCCGGCGAGGTGGCCGGGTCGGTGAACATCCCCCCGCGGCACACGCTCGTCACGCGCAGCCCGGCGTCCCGCACGAGCCGCACGGCGCGGTCGAGGCCCGCCGCGGCGATCTTGTCGCGCCAGAGGGCGATCCCGCCGATCCCGTGCCGGACGCAGCCCTCGACGGCCTCCTCCAGGCTGAGGGAGTTCACGGTGATCTGGTTCAGGCTGAGGCGCCCGGCGTCCATCGGCTCGCTCCGTCGCGTGGGGAATGCGCTTTCCGGCACTGTGCCACGCCGTCGCGACCGGGGTCAACGAGCCTCGGCGGCCTCCGGGGCGGCCCAGAGCGCCACGAGCCCCGCGTCCGTCGGGGTGAACCCGCAGGCGCGCACGTAGAAGTCGCGCAGGGGCGTCTCGAAGTCGACGTGCAGCCACGCGCACCCGGCCTCGCGAGCGCGCGCCGCGGCGGTGCGCACCAGGGCGCGGCCGATCCCGCGGCGGCGGTGCGCGGCGGCGACCAGGGTGTCGAGCAGGAACGCGTGCGTGCCGCCGTCCCAGGCGACGTTGACGAAACCCACCAGGCCGCCGTCCGGCGTCGTCGCGCGGACCCAGCCGAGGCTGTGGTGCTGCAGCCGGGACACGACGTCCTCGGCCCGCACCGGGTGGCCGAACCCCTCGGCGTGCAGCGCGTTCAGCGCGGCGTTGGTGACGGCACCGCGCCAGCGGTAGCTGATGTCCACGCCGGCCAGGCTAGGAGGCCGACGACCCGGCGCCGCCGGGGGCGCGCGCGGCCCCGGTCACCGCAGGCCGGGGGCGGGGCGAGACGGCGACCGGGGCCGCCTACGCTCCTGACCGTGGAGGACCCGTCGCAGCGCCGCGTCGACTACGCCGACGCCCCCTTCGAGGAGGGCGACCTGGCGGCGACCCCCCTGGCGCAGTTTCAGCGCTGGTACTCCGCGGCGGTCGAGGCGGCGGTCGTGGAACCCAACGCGATGACCGTCGCCACGGCCGACGCCGACGGGCCGTCCGCCCGCACCGTGCTGCTGAAGGCCGTGGACGCGCGGGGGTTCGTGTTCTACACCAACCAGCGCTCCCGCAAGGCCCGCGCGATCGAGGCCGACCCCCGGGTGTCCCTGCTGTTCGGCTGGGTCGGGCTGCAGCGGCAGGTCGCCGTGCGCGGCAGCGCGTCCCCGGTGCCGCGCGAGGAGACCGACGCCTACTTCCGCTCCCGCCCCCACGGCTCCCGGATCGGCGCGTGGGTCAGCGAGCAGTCCGCGCCCGTGGCCTCGGCGGCCGCGCTGCACGAGCGGGAGGCGCAGCTGCGCGAGCGCTGGCCGGACCGGGGTTCCGCCGACGACGTCCCGACGCCACCGCACTGGGGCGGCTACCTCGTGCGGGCCCGGGAGGTCGAGTTCTGGCAGGGCCGGAGGTCGCGCCTGCACGACCGGCTGGTGTTCGTGGCGAGGTCCGGGGCCCCCACCGCCCTCGACGACCCCGGCGCCTGGCGCGTGGAGCGCCGCCAGCCCTGACCCGCGGTCCGGCTCAGCCGGCGCCGGGACGCCAGCCGGGGGGCGGGTCCTCCCCCACGCGCCCGTCGACAGCCTCGCGCGGCAGGTCCGCGTGCCCGGTGGGGCGGCCGTGCTCCTCCACGAGGTCGCACACGAGCCGCCGCGCGCTGGCGTGCTCCCCCGCCGGCGTCGTCGTCGCCACGGGCGCGGCGAGGTCGTGCTCGCGCAGGAACGACGCGAACCGGGCGCGCGAGCGCTCCAGCGCGCCCAGCAGCCGCTCGGCCTCCGTCCCCGCGAGCGGGGGTTCCGAGGGCGTCGCGCCCCCTCCGGTCTCCGCCACCGCGCCAGGCCAGGCCAGGCCGCGGACGGGCCCGGACGGGAGGGGCCGGCGCCTCCCGGCCGGGGGGTCCCGCGGCCGTGGGGGTCAGGCGCCGAGGAGGTGCGGGGCGTAGAACTCCGCCGGGTCCTTCGCGAGCGAGGCCTTGACCATCTCGCTCCACTCGTCGACGACGACCTCGATGCGGCCGGCCTCGATCCCGTCGAGCGCGGCGGCCACGACCTGCGCGGGCGACGTCTTGGGCCCGTCGTAGTCTGCCGTCATGTCGGTGTCGGCCGCGCCGAGGTGGATCCCCACCACCTGCGTGCGCTGCACCGCGAGCTCCACGCGGATGCTGTTGGTCATCGCCCACTCGGCGGCCTTGGCGACGCTGTAGGAGCCCGCGCCGGGGAAGGAGAACCACGACAGGGCGGACAGGACGTTGGCGATGGCGCCACCTCCGTTGCGCTGCAGCACCGGTGCGAAGGCGCGGACGACGTCGAGGGTACCCCAGAGGTGGGTGTCGAGCTCGCGGCGGACCACGGCCAGGTCCCCCGCAACCAGGTCCTCCGCGAGGCTGATGCCCGCGTTGTTCACGAGCAGCGTGACGTCGCCCGCGGCCGCCGCGGCCGCGGCGACGGAGGCGGGGTCGGTGATATCGAGGGCCAGCACCTCGACGCCCGGCACGTCGACGGCGTGGGGGTTGCGGGACGTGGCGTACACCTTCGCCGCGCCCCGCTCGAGCAGGTCGAGGGCGAACTGGCGGCCGAGGCCGCGGTTGGCGCCCGTGACGAGGGCGGTCGAACCGGCGATCTGCACCGTGTGCTCCTGGAGGTCGGGGCCGCGGACGTCTTCCGCGGCCGCACTCCCGGTACGCTAGGACCTGACGTTGACGTCAGAGGCAAGGCTTCAGCCGGGAGCGGAACGGGGTGGTGCGCGTGCGGATCGGTGAGGTCGCCGAGCGGTCCGGGGTCAGCGTGCGGGCGCTGCGCTACTACGAGGAGCAGCACCTGCTCGACGCCGAGCGCAGCCCGTCGGGCCAGCGCCGCTACGCCCCCGCCGCCGTGGAGCGCGTGCAGCTCATCCAGCTGCTCTACGCCGCGGGGCTCAGCAGCTCCAGCATCGTGCGGCTGCTGCCGTGCGTGGAGTCGGGGACCTCGACCCCCGAGGTCGTCGCCCTCCTGCTCGCCGAGCGCGCCCGCATCGACGCGCAGGTGACGGCGCTGACCGCGGCGCGCGACCGGCTCGACGAGGTCATCGCCGTCGCCTCCGACCCCACCCACACCTGCACCGCGGGCGCACCCGACCCGGTCCTCGCCTGACCCTCCCGGCGCCGGCGCCGGCGCCGACCCCCGTCAGGCGTCGGCGGTCTCGAGCTGGCGCCAGGCGGTGACGGCCACGAGCAGCACCGCCACCTGAGCGGGGACCGTCGGCTCGCAGCCGGTCAGCTCGGCCAAGCGGCGCAGCCGGTTCAGGACGGTGTTGCGGTGGCAGAACAGCCGCTCGGCCGTCTCCGCGACGGACCCCGTGGCGGCGAAGGCGTCCAGCGCCTCCAGCAGGCGCACGCGCTCGGGCGCCGGGACGGCGAGCAGGTCGCGCAGGACGTCGCGGGCGACGTCCTCGCGCAGCGCCCCGAGCTGGTGGGCCGCGACACCGACCGCGACGTCGGCGAGCGTGCGCGGGGAACCGGCCCCCGCCGGCAGGACCGCCGCCACGTGCTCGGCCACCCGCACCGCCCGCGGCACGCGCGCCAGCCCGTGCGCGGGCGGACCCAGGCCGCAGGCCACCGCACGCAGCGCCGTCGGCGCGGCCGTCCCCGGGTCCTCGGAGCGGCGGCCGTCGCGGCGGCGCACCCCCAGCACGACGTGCGCCCCCTGCCACGGGTGCACCTGCAGGCCGTGGCCGGCGTCGGCGCGCAGGCCGGCGGCCAGCGCGGGCTGCGCGGCGGCGGGGACCACGGCGACCACGACGTCGTCGCCGCGCTGGAACCCGAGCACGCCCGCGGCGCGCGCCAGCAGCGCGTCGTCGTCCCCGTCGGAGTCCAGGAACGCCTCCAGCACGCGGCGGCGGTCGCGGCCGCGCTCGAAGGCCAGCGCCGTGGCGGCCTCGTGGAAACCCACCTGCACGTCGAGGGAGTGCTCCTCCACCGCCTGCCAGACCTGCACGGGCAGGGTCACGGCCGCGGCGAGCTCGGCCGGGGTCAGCCGCTCCGCCAGGACCTCCCACAGCACGCGGAAGTGCATCCGCGTGCCCGTCGTCAGCGCGTCCAGCGGAACGTCGAGCGCGGCCCGGCTGCGGCCCACCTCCCGCGAAGCCTCGACCAGCCGCTCGGGCACCGGGAGGTCGGCGAGCCGCCGCAGCACGCGGTCGTAGGTGGCCACGCCGTCGGCGAGCAGCCGGGACTCCTCCACCGCCCCGTCGGAGTACGGGACGACCTGCAGCAGCTGCCCCAGGAACGTCGCGGACAGGGCGTCGACCTCGCCGAGCAGCTCGAGCAGGACCGACCGCAGCGCTGCGGTTTCCGCGACGTTTCGGCCGTTGTGCACGCGCACACCGTAGAGGCTGCAACCCGGGCGCGGGGAACCTTGTCGCCCGTGCCCGCGAGGGAGAGGCTGACGTCGGCGGCGGACGACGGCCGCCCCGCCCGTCCGGCAGCCCCGGTGCGTCCAGCAGCTCAGGAGCCCCCATGACCACGGTCCGCGCAGCGCTCGTCCAGACCTCCTGGACGGGCGACAAGGAGAGCATGGTCGCGGCGCACGAGGA
>Ga0160427_10001246_pt1 | contig 15694 bp, 16 predicted proteins | sample SolpanmetagenomL_FD_108194 | JGI IMG/M metagenome (GOLD analysis project Ga0160427, IMG submission 108194) | Solar panel surface microbial communities from Lawrence Berkeley National Laboratory, California, USA - L | ecosystem: Engineered > Built environment > Solar panel > Unclassified ...
TGGTCCACCGTAGACACGTTGATGGATGCCATTGGTCGGGCGCTTGAGGCGGTGACGCCCTTCGATACCTTCGGTTGGTTTAAACACGCCCACCCTCTTATGTTTTTATGACAAATGCTCTAAACTGCTCGTCGTGTTCTCAGACGCAATGACCGAATCGACCGTCTTGACCAACCACTCGCTGTAGCGCTACGTGATCACCTGATCGCCAGGCATTACCACGCTGACGGACGCCTTGAGCACCAGGCGCACTTGTGGATTCAGGTACTGCATGTCGAGCAACTGCGTCGGGTGGAGGACAATCCTGCGCATGGTCTCCTGGTACAGCTGAAGCCCGGAACGGGGGGGGTCCGGTGATGGGCGGGCGGCGTCTGGTCAACCAGTTCGCCGCGCCTGCACCCAGTCCAGCAGATCTGGAAGCAGGGCGTTCCCTGGATGCCTAGCCACCTCCGTCCCGGCGTGTAGAAGCATCAGATACGGCACGGAGGTGATGGCCATCGCTGTCACGATCAGCGCGGCGTCCTCCACCTGTAGGCTCAGCACCTTCAGGCTGGGAGGGAGCACCGCCGTGACCAGATCATGTCGGAGCTGGCAACTCGAGGCGGACCAGGGGGCCCAGATCAGTAGCAGCGTCCACTCCCGGGAGTGCGTTCGGGGCACGTGCTCCCTGAGCAGTTCCCGAACGGTGATTTGTGGGGCAGCGTCCGACTTCATGGCCTGCGTCCTCCATGAGCACAGGCAGATCCTCCTTCCCAGCGAAGAGAACCCCGCGCTTGTCGGCGAAGTGCCGGAAAAACGTGCGGGTCGTCAGTCCCGCCCGGGCGGTGATCTGCGGAACAGTTGTCGCCGCGAACCCGTGCTCCAGAAACAACGTCAGGGCTGGCCGTTTCAAGCGGTCACGCGCCCCGGCCTCCCATCGTCCCATCCTAGAGTATAGGTGTTGACACGCTATGTCATTGGCATGCTACTGTAACGACATGCAGTGTCATCATTGAGATGGCATAACCATGGTCGAGTTCAATCCAAACGTCCACCTGATCTTAAGCAGAACCTGAGCCTGCTTCTCGCCCGACCACTCGACCCAACGGAGGGCCTGTTGGGCGGGCGGCCCACCCACCCTGGGCTCCTCGCCGACTTCGATGAGGACCACTCCGGTCAGAACACCCCCGCGTCAGCGAGAGGAACCAAGGAGAAGTATGTCCAAGACTATCGTCGTCGTGGGATTCGGGCCAGGCATTTCGAGTGCCGTGGCCGAGAAGTTCGGTGCTGCGGGCTTCTCGGTGGCGCTCGTCGCCCGCAATCAGGACCGTCTGGCCTCGGGTGTCAGCGCCCTGCAGGCCAGAGGCATCACGGCTTCTGCATTCCCGACAGACGCCGGAGACCCTGCCGCCATCCGTGAGGTGATCGCCAGGGCACGCACCCAGCTCGGTCCTGTGGCGGTCCTGCACTGGAACGCTTTTGGCGGCGCCGAGGCGGGCGACCTGATCACCACCGACCCTGCCACCGCAGGGAGGGTCTTCGACGTGGCAATCGTCGGGCTTCTGGGAGCCATTCAAGAAGCCCTGCCGGATCTGCGGGACTCGGCGGAAGGGGCGGTGCTGGTGACCAACGGTGCGTTCGGAGACCTCAGCGAGCAGGTGGATAACTACGCGGTCCGCATGGGGAGTATGGGGGTTGCGCTTGCCAACGCGGCAAAGCATAAGCTGGTGGGCTTACTCGCGCAGCGGTTGAAGGGCGACGGAATTTACGTCGGTGAGGTCATGATTGCGGGCACCATCAAGGGCACCGTGTGGGGGAACAAACACTCCATTGACCCGGTTGCGGTCGCCGATACATTCTGGGAACTTTACCAGGCACGCGGCGAGATGCACGCCCGCCTGTCCTGAGGAACGGCCGAGCATCGACGTAGGCTTGCCGAGATATTGCGATTCTTCTGCTGACACCATGCACGGGTCAGGTGGGTGTGCTCCCTGTGAGAATGTACACCCTAGCTGCTCCCAGGAGCGGGTTTGAAGGGAGGACGCTCCGTTCTAGGCACACCAGAGTGATCGGGTGCCGCGGTGAACCTCTCCAGTTCTTTGCAGCCATAGAACCTCCGTCACGACGGCGGAAGGTCACCAGCGAACGTGACGCCCTCATGGTTCTTGAGCCAGGACAGGCTGATCGTGCAGGCAACCATCGGGTCACTCAGCTAGACGATCACCGAGAGAAGGATCGCGAACCTGCTCAGAGCTCGGGGCAGGCGGTGGACCCTGCTCGCTGACGTCAGATCAGTTCATCGGCCGGTTTCGGGGGTCGCATCCACCCAGAGCGGCAGCGTGAGGAGCAGCACAGTGCCCACCTCGTTGTGGTGGGCCGTTACCTGACCGCCATGTCGCTTTATGATCCGGCGCACATTCGCCAGGCCCATCGAAGCTCCATCCTCACTCTCCAGGCCCTGAGAGCTGAACAGCTGGTCGAATTCATCGGCTGGGATGCGGGTGTTCGCCTCCAGCCGAACGTCCACGGTCTCTTCACGGATCGTCCCGTTGATGGTCACCGTGAGTTCGGCTGCTGCCCGGCTGAGCAGCAGGAGGAACAGTTCCGCGAACACCTGACGCAGCAGCAGGGCATCCCCCTGCACCGCCGGCAGCCGCCCCACCTGCCACCGCACTCCGGCACTCCGCGCGTGAGACGCCAGGTCGCTGCGCACCTGAACCACCAGCAGATCCAGCGGCACCCGGCTCACCTGAAGTTCCCGGTCTTCCAGATTGACGTAGTGCCGGATGTCCTGAGCCACCCCGGTCAGGCGTTCAGCCTCCGCGCCCAGCAGGCCCAGAAGCCGCTCCGTCCGTGCGTCGGTCTGATGTCCGAGCCGCAGCAGGCGCTGACTGATCAACCGTACCATCCCCACGATTCGCCGCAACGGCTCCTCGAGGCTGCCTGCCAGCGTGGTGGAGATGGCCTTGAGTTCCATATTGAGGTCCTGCCAGCGCCGGGTGCGCTCCACCACCCGGCGTTCCAGCACCTCCTCCGTGCGCTTCTGATCATGAATGTCAGTAGCTGAGCCTACCCAACGCAGCAGCTGACCATCCAGCCACACTGGCACCACCCGGGCGGTATGCCAGCGGTACACGCCGTCCAGCCGGCGGATCCGCATCTCCTGTGAATACACCTGCTGCGAAGCGAGTCCCTGATCCCGAGCTTGCCGAACCAGCGGCCGGTCATCTGGGTGGATGACCTCCAGCCAGCCCAGGCCATCCATCTGCTGCGGCATCCCGCTGAACCGGGGCCACTGCTGATTGAATTCCTGCACCTCTCCCTCCGGGGTGAGAATCCAGACCAGGTTAGGCAGGCTATCCAACAGCGTTCGGAGCGACTGCTGGCTGAGCTGCTGCTGCCGGATGGCCTCCTCAGCCTGCCGCCGGGCCTGCTGCTCAGCTTCGAAGATTCGCGCCCGTTGAAGGATCCGGGCGAGCGGTGTGGCCAGCGCCTCGAGAAACTGACGCTCAACCGCGTCGAAAGGATGCGGCTGCGCATAGCTGAAGGTCAGTGTGCCGAACACCTCAGTCCCCAGGCGGAGCGGCAGCACTGCCAGCGCCTGAGTGTGCGCCTCCAGCGTGACACCAACCTCCGGAAATTCAGCCAGCACTGCGTCACGGGTGGAAAGGAAGATGGACCGGTTCATCCGCCTTGCTGCCTGGACCGGCACCGAGGCGTCTTCCGGAATTCGTTGCCAATGGTGGGAGAAGGCTGGTCCATATCCACGCTGCCCTTCGAGCAGGAGCGTCACGCCGTCCGCACCTAGGGTCGTGATAAAGCCCCCGTATGCCTCTGTGGCTTCTGCGCCTTCTTGCAGAATCACCTGGTACATCTCAGCCAGCGTCAGGCGGCTGGACAGTTGGATGGCTACCTCATTCAGCTTCATCTGGTATGTCTGGTTGCGCCGTTGGATGGTCAGGAGGCCGGTGCGCGTGAAGGCTTGGCTGATCTCTGTGGCGGCTGAAAGCAACAGAGTGCGCAACTCGGCATCAAATGGTTGCGATTCAGCGAAGTCAAGCACCAGCGCACCAATGACCACCTGCTCCTGGAACAACGGCAGGCAGGCAATCGCCTCAATTCCACAGGCGTCAACCAGGGGACGAAGATCAGGGTATGAGGCTGCAGGGTGCTCGTGCAACCAGATGGCCTGGCCGCTGCGAACCGCCTGGGTGACCGGTAACGCTGCATCCATCGGGACGGTCAACCACTCCCGCCTGTGAGTGGCGGGAGACCCGTGTATGCCGGTTAGCATCAGCTGGTTGCTGTTCTGGTTGAGCAGGTAGACCATGACGCCATGTGCCTTCAGCAGCGAATGGCTGCCCTCCAGAACCAGGTCCAGGGCGGCATGAATGTTGGGGGCCTGTGCCAGCCTACGGGTTAAGGTCAGCAACCGCTGCATCAGGTCCGTACGCCGCGCCTGCGAATGTTCGGCCAGCTTGAGCGCATGGATATCATGGGCGGTCGACACCCAATGCATCAGCAGGCCGGTCTCGGATCGGATCGCCTGGCTGCGGACGCACATCCAATGAAAATCGTCCCCGACCGTCTGCAGGCGGCACTCGTATTCGATCGGTTCGGTTTCGATCCAGTGGTCCTGGAAGACCGTGCGGACGTGCTCACGATCTGCCGGATGGATGGCCTGCAGGAAGCCAGGACCGACCACCTGATCCGGGCTGAGACCGGTCAACGCCAGCCAGGCCGCGTTCGCGTAGACGCATTCGCTGGTGTCGTCGTTGCACCACACCGGCTGCGGGAGCGTATCGAAGAGTTTGAACTGCTCGGCCGTGCTAAACCAGGGGGGCGACATGAGCATCTCTAACTTGACATGAAGAAATCTTCAGAATTGTCATATTCAAACAATGAACACCGGCGGGAGGAGACGTTTCGACGGTTGTGTTGCCTTAATTGGTTTGACGGCAGATTGAGGGCAGGAGCGGCCTGAACCTCAGGCCGCCCCTGCCGCGACCATTGACCACGTCTGGAACGCTTTTCTCTGATTGTTGCGTCTGATTGCAGCGAAAACGCTGGTTCTGGTTCGCTGGTAAAGATTGTCAATTCTGGCGTGCAGGTTCAGAAATTCCTGCGCTCGCTTTGTCCGCTTGAATCCTTGCAGTTGTCGCTCTTGACGCCGTGTGGAACGATGGGATTGCTCGATTAGGTTAGAGCCTGCGCTCAAAACCGGTTTGGGTAGAGTGGCGAGATGGTCGAGAAATTGGTCCCTGATGGATTGTGGGCGCTGGTCTTTCCCCTGATTCCTCCACTCCCGCCGCGACCTCGTGGGGGTCGCCCACCCCTGCATCCACGCCGGGTGCTCGCTGGCATTCTGTACATCTTGCGCTGGGGACTGCCCTAGAGACAGCTTCCTACCGCCCTGGGGTTCGGGAGCGGCATCACCTGTGAACGTGCGTTCCAGCGCTGGCAAGCTCACGGCCTTTGGTCCACCCTCTTCCAGCACGTGCTCAACCATGCAGCCAAGCACGATCAACTCGACTGGTCACGCGCTGCACTGGACGGCTGCAGCTTCCCCGCGCCGCGTGGCGGTGAGCACACCGGGCGCAACCCGACGGACCGTGGCAAGTCCGGCAGCAAACTCCACCTGCTGATTGATGCCGAAGGCCTGCCGCTGGCCATCACCTTGACGGGCGCGAACATCCATGACTCGCGTCAACTCGAAGCCACAGTGGATGCCGTGCACGGCATCCGGAACGGCAAACGCGGTCGGCCGAGACGCCGACCTCAAAAGCTCCATGCAGATCAGGGGTACGACGATGAGCGGTGCCGCACCGCCTGCCGTGCTCGTGGCATTTCACCTCGAATCGCGCGTCGCGGGGTGGAATCGAGCGAGCGGCTCGGTCGACACCGCTGGAAGGTTGAGCGAACCTTCAGCTGGCTGATGCGCTTCCGCAAGCTGGCCACGCGACAGGAGCGGTCCGCGGACCGCTTTCTGGCACTGGCTCACTTGGCGTGTGCGCTGCTCGTCTGGCGCCTTGTTATGACCGCGTGTCCATCGTGACGGCCTGTAACTGCTCAAACAGTTCCCCCATGAGCTTGACCTGACGCTGGGCCGCCGCGATGCGGTCCGCTTCCGATGGGAAACTGGAGATCTGGATGGCTTGTCCAGCGAGTTCGTGCGCCATGGAAAGCAGGCTTTTGCTGAGCTCCATCGCCGCGTAAACCGCCTCCGCTTCGTCGAACTCAGCCAGTTCAACGTCATTCTGAGCAGTCTGTAGCGCTTGAAACAGGTCAATCGGCAGGAGTTCATTCCCAATCGGCGTAGCTTTCTTCCGAGGCATGCCCGATCATCTCATGCCTGAGGTTTTGAGCGCAGGCTCTTATTACATCGGGCAGTCGAGACCACCTGCTGGTGGTCTACATGGACGAGGCGCGGAATCTTTCGGATCGCGGCTCCGTAGCTCCGGAGCTGATCGGTATAGATCGTGTCTGGGACATCGTATTCAGCTAGAAGCCGTATCATAAAGTTCTTGGCGGCCTCAGAGATCATCCAGAAATTGGGCGGAGGCGACCACCTTCGAGCCCGAGGATAGCTTGACAAAATTTTAGCTAGCTAATATGTTTGTTAGGTGGCTAACGAAACGATTGATTTCCAGCACGCTACTGTGGCCACTTGGGCTAAGCGCTGCTACCTCGCAGGTCGTCTCGCCATGGAGGACGCCCTCCGGCCCTATGACCTCGGAGCCACCCAGTGGTACGTGCTCCATCAGCTGGCCCACGTGGGCCCGACGCCGCAACGTGACCTGGTCCGTCTCCTCCAGGTCGAGCGACCGACATTGAGCGTCATTGTCACTGCCCTGGTTCGCAAAGGCCTGATCGAGCAACTCCCCGACAAGACGGATCAGCGACAGAAACTCCTCCAACTGACCCCGGCAGGCGAGGAGACCTGGAATCACCTGCCAGATCTGACTCACATCCACCACACCGCGTTCGACGGCCTCGATGCTGCCGACATCACGGTCGCCATCAAGGTTCTCAGAACCGCGACCGAGCGGCTCGACACCTATTCACGAAAAGGAGGTTCCCAATGACCATTTTGATCACCGGCGCGACCGGACTTGTAGGGGAGCGGCTGCTGACTCGCCTGGTCGAAGCACGCCACGAGTGCCGTGTCCTGATCCGCCCCGGAGCCGCCGTCCCTGCTAGGGTGACCGCCGTCGAAGGCGATCTCCTGGATGCCGCCTCGCTCACTGAGGCGGTCAAGGACGTTTCAGACATCATTCACCTCGCGGCGACGTTCCGTACAACGGATACCGAGCTGATCTGGCGCGTCAATCTCGAAGGAACACGCAACCTGATCATGGCAGCGCAAACGCATGCCCCGGACGCGCGCTTCATCTTGGCCAGCACGACCAACATCTATGGGGTGGACGGTGCATGGCCAGGACGTGAAGACGATGACGTCGATCCGCAGCAGGCCTATCCGGCCAGCAAACTCGCCGCAGAACGTGAGCTGCAGGCCAGCGGACTGAACTGGGCCGTCCAGCGGTTCGGCTTCGTGTATGGAGACCAGGACGGGCACCTGGAGGCCTTACCCGGGCATGCGGCACGAGGTAGCTGGCATCCTGCCCTGCGGATGAGCGTGATTCACCACCGTGACATTGCGACCGCCATGCACCTCGCGCTGAGCGGCGCGATGGACGGACACGTCGTCAATATCGTGGATGACGCTCCGACCTCCATCTATGAGTTGGCCGAACTGGTCGGTGAAACGCTCGCGCCATCGTCAGCGCCGCTCAACAACCCCTGGCACTTTCATGTGGATGGGTCGCTGGCTCGAAGACTCGGTTTTCGACCTACGGTGCGAACCGTCGCTCAGGCCGTTCAGGAACAGTGGCTCTGACCTGCTCGGATGTCAGTTGAGGAGTCGGCGGAGCAGGATGAGGATGCAAGCAAGCTGGACGAAGCCGAGGAAGTGTTGAGCCTTGTATTCGTCGCGGGTTCGGACTCTCCTGAAGGACTGGAGCTAAGCAATGGTTCGCTCCACCTTCCAGCGGCGTTTGAAACGTCTCAGTGGACGTCCATCCTGGGTCATACGCTTCCTATTCTTGCGGTTGGGCGCGATCATTTCGATGCCGATCTCGCTGAGATCGGCATCAAGACCGTCACTGTCATATGCCTTATTCCCAATCAGACGTTGAGGAAAATCGAAGCCAAAAGAAGCATCGAGCGTGTCTTGCACAAGCTTGACTTCAGCAGGACTGGCACTGGTAGTGTGGACCGCGAGTGGCGTGCCACTCGCGTCCACCATAATCATGCCCTTGGTGCCTTTGCCTTTCTTGGTTGGCCCGACATCTGAGCCCCTTTTTTAGCGGCACTGAATGTGCCATCAATGAACGCCTCGCGGAGATCGAGCAGGCCTTGGTCTTCGAGCAACTCGTAGAGTCCCCCGAGGATGGCTGGAAAGACGTTGCGGTCGCTCCATTCCTGAAAGCGGGCAAAACAGGTGGATTTCGGCGGGTACTCACCCCGGGGCAGCTTATCCCACTGAGCTCCAGTCCGGAGCACCCAGAGGATGCCTTCAAAGAGAGGTCGGTCGTCCCGTCTGGGACGACCTCGTTTGCTTATCTTTTCAGGTGGGGCCAAGAGAGGTGCGAGCAGCGCCCAGTGCTCATCGGTCAACTGCATACATCAAGTATTTCAGGTCATCACATCGCCAACCGTGACCATTTTCTGGATGACCTCCAGTATCGCGGTGTCTCTGGAGCAGCATATCGAGCACGAAACCGTGCTCGGCTACTGCCCGCCACAACCAGTGCCTCACGCCATCCACCGTCGTGCAGACCTCATCCAGAAGGCACCGGGAACCCCGCCGGGGTTCCCGGTGCCTCAGACCATCTGCGAAGAGCGGGCCGAACTTGATGGCCCATTCGCGGAGTGTCTCGTGACTTACTACAATGCCGCGCTGGTGCAATAATTCTTGAATATCCCGGTAGCTCAGGGGAAAACGATGGTAGAGCTGCTTTGGGCGTGCTGGATGATGGTTATGGGAAACGATGGCGGTAAGGCTTGGCGTCAGTCACGGCGGGTCAGCCTCCCCCGATGCGATTAAGGCAACACAACCGCTGAAAATACCATTTCCTGCGCCCAGCGAAGGGAAACTGAGAAGTGTCGGCTGCTGAGCGTCGCAGGGCATTGCCTTGATTCGGCTGCCGGTCACGCCACCTCGTCGGCTCCCTGTGCTGCCTGTTGGTCGTAGCGGGCGCGGGCCTGCTCGATGTCGCTCAGATGCGTCTTCGACCACACCGCCAGCGCCAGTACCGGCTCCAGCAGCGTACGCCCCAGCTCGGTCAGAGCGTATTCGACGCTCGGCGGATTGCTCGGATACACGGTGCGTGATACCAGCCCGTCGCGTTCCAGCCCACGTAACGTCAGCGTCAGCATGCGCTGCGAGATGCCGGTGATGTAGCGCTTGAGCAGGTTGAAACGTACCGGGCCACCGTACAGCGCCCCCACAACGCATAGGCTCCACTTATCGCCGACCCGGGCCAGCACGTCACGCAGCTGCATACCCTGGCACGCTCCGTGATCGTGGTCCGTGTCTTTCAGCAGCTCGAGGAAGTCCGGGAACATCTGTGTGCCTCCTTGTATCGTCATAACGTGGTTATCATACTGCCCCTGGAAACAAACAGGAACCACTTAGGGGGAACCATCATGATAACAGCTCGATCTTCCAATTCATCCTCCTCCAAGCCAACTTCCAGGGTCGTCCTCGTCAGCGGCGGTACCTTCGGCATCGGTCGCGCGACCGCGTTAGGACTGGCGCGTCAGGGCTTCGAGGTCGTGCTGACCGGGCGTGACGCAGCCCGCGCCGACGAGGCCACCTTAGCGATCCGGCGCGAATCGGGCAACGAACGCGTCTCGTCTCTGCTGGCTGATTTCTTCGATCCGGCGCAGGTTCGGGCACTGGCACAAACATTTGCCGCACAGCATGACCGTCTCGACGTGCTGGTCAACAACGTGGGCGGCACCTTCAGCGAGCGAAGGCTTACGGCGCAGGGCTTCGAGCGCACCTGGGCGCTGAACCATCTGTCCTACGTCCAGCTCGCCCTTGGTCTGCTGCCACTGCTGCGCGCCAGTGCGCCCGCCCGCATCGTCAATGTGGCGTCCGGGCTATACGCGAGCGGCCTCGATTTCGGCAACCTGCAAGGCGAGAAGAAGTTCAGCGTGAATGCAGCGTACATGCAGTCCAAGCTTGCCAATCTGCTGTTCACCTACACGCTGGCGGGGCGGCTGGCGGGAACGGGCGTCACGGTCAACGCGGTCAATCCCGGCATCGTGGATACCGGCCTCGCGCGCGAGGTGAAGGGCTTTGACCGCTTTCTCACCAACGTATTCGTCAAACCCCGGCAGAAGTCCCCCGAGCAGGGCGCGTTTCCGTCGCTGCACATGGCGACCTCAAAGGACGTGGAGGGAATGAACGGCAGATTTTTCAACAAGACGAAGTTTGTGGAGACGCGGCCCATCACGCACGACGAGGCGCTGCAGGAACGGCTGTGGGCGCTCAGCCTTCAGCAGCTCGGCGTGTCCGACTGGGAGACAGGCCGATGAACGAGCGGGTGATCGTGGGCAGACCCGGCGGCCTGGACGCGCTGCGGATCATCGAAACGTCCGAGCCGCAGCCGCAACCGGGGCAGGTTAAGGTGCGGATTCTGGCGGCGGGCGTGGCCTTCGGCGACGTGCAGCTGCGCCGGGGCATTGGGGTACGGGCGTCGGCCTTTCCGCTCACGCCGGGCTACGACTTCGCGGGCGTGGTCGAGCAGCTGGGCAAGGGCAGCACACGCTTCGCGCTGGGCGATCAGGTGGCCGGGTTTCCGGTGCAGGGCGGCTATCAGCGCTTCATCTGCCTGCCGGAGGCCGAACTGATTCCGGTGCCCCAGCAGCTTGCCCCGGCCGACGTGGTCAGCGTGATCCTGAACTACACCACCGCGTACCAGATGCTGACCAGAGCGGCGAAGTTGCGCCCCGACGACACGGCCCTGATGCACGGCGCGGCGGGCGGCGTCGGCACCGCCATGCTGCAGCTCGCGCGACTGCGTGGCGTGAAGATGTACGGCACCGCCAGCACCGGTAAGCAGGATGTGGTGCGGCGGCTGGGTGGCCTGCCCATCGACTACACCCGCTCGGACTTCGTGCAGGAGCTGGCGCGGCTGGAGCCGAACGGGGTGAACGCGGTCTTCGACGCGGTGGGCGGCCCGCAGCTGTTCCGCTCATACCGGGTGCTGGCACCAGGCAGCAGACTGGTGGTGTTCGGCGCGTCGTCGTCGGTGCAGGGCGGGGGCCATCCGCTGCTGTCGCTGGCGGGCACAGCGGGCAGGGTGGCACTACTTTCGTTGCGACCAGACGGTCGGCGGGTGGTACCCTATCTGATCGGAAGTGCGCAGAAGCGGCAGCCCGAACATTTCCAGCAGGATGTTGCAGCGCTGCTGGCACTGCTGGAAAGCGGGCAGATCGAGCCGCAGATCGCCCAGATCCTGCCGCTGCGCGAGGTTCGCCAGGCGCACGCGCTGCTGGAAGCGTCGGGTGTGACGGGCAAGATCATCCTGCAGCCCTAAGCGCTCCAGCTGGTTGTGTTGCGTTCAAGGTCACAACGCGGAGGCGTCCGACAATTTCCTGTCCAGCTGCCTGAGCGCATTGTTCGTTCCGACGTTCGTGCAACCCCAACTACGACCGTTTCTGCAAGCGCAAACAGCAACGTCTTTCTTTTTGTCGCACCTGAGGGGAAGACAGTATCTTGTAGCATGCCCGATCAGCGTAATGGGTTCTGGCAAGTTGTTGCAGGAAGGCTCAGTCGAGGAACGCTAGCAGCAGGTGGCCTTCCAGCTTCGCAATGCGGTTCTCAGGAAAGAGCGTCGGTCGTGAGCGGATAGGGTCGAGCGGGTAGCTCCGTGAAGATTGGTGATTCTCGCGTGTAGATCGAGAAATCCTTGTGCACGTTTGACTTGCCGAAATCCCAGTTGGCCTCGTTCCTGACGTCGTGTAGGCCGATGAGATTGTTCAATCATATTGTTGCACCGGGCCGTTGAGACCACCTGCTGGTGATCGACATCGCCCAGTATCGGAAGTTCGCGGATGGCCGCCCCATAACTTGCGAGCTTGTCGGTACAGACTGCTTCCGGGACGTCATATTCACCCAGCAGACGTTTGAAAAATGACGCCGCTGCTGAGGTGTCTCGGTGCCGTTGAAGGAACACGTCAAGCACAGCTCCGTGTTCGTCGACTGCTTGCCAGAGCCAGTGGGTTACCCCACCCACGACCACGTGCATTTCGTCCAGATGCCACCGGGGACCCCGGCGGGGTTCCCGGTGACGTAAGTTCTGGGCGAACTCACCACTGAAATTGATGCACCAAGTGCGGATGGATTCGCGGGACACTTCGACGCCTCGCTCGAACAGTAACTCCTCGACGTCCCGGTAACTCAGGGCATAACGGTGGTAAAGCCAGACGGCATGACCGATCACCGAAAGCGGGAATCGGTACCCTGGAAGCTTCTGGTCGGTCAGCACAGCCTCACCCTACGCCAACAACTTGCCAGAATCGTCTCTACAGCCTGGCCGACACCCCCTGGCTAGCTTGCAGTCTTCCAAGAAGGACCAAGAGGAGGAAGATCGCCCCGACGCCGCTCTCACCTGACCTTGAATACCGTCACCGTGCCGCCGTGGTCCACCGTGCCGCTGCCCACGGCAAGCCCTGTCCCTGCCGGATTGAAGGCCAACGCGTAGGACTGGGTCGAGAGGCCCCCAGACGTGCCGACCTCAATCCCTCGGCGCACGTCGTAGACGCTGACGCTTTCCGCGCGCCGTACGGCGATGAGCCGTCCATCCGGGCTGATCGCCGTTTTGTAGATCCGCTCCGTTCCCGGAACAGAAAGCAGGCGCCGTACGTTCAACTGGCCGTCCACGCTCCAGAGTTCGGTGGTGCCGTCGACCTTTCCGAAGGCAAAGCGCTGTCCGTCTGCGCTGAACGCGGCGGTGTAAGCATTCCCGAACGCAGAGGCCGGGAGCACCTTTCGGAGCACTTTTCCCGTCAGTGCGTCGTACTGGCTCAGGCCCGTGCCGTTCGAGGCCGCAGACAGTTCGCGCACCGTGCGGCTCCCGGGAAGGAGCCGGGCGGCAAAGGGACTGCCTCCCGCCCCCTTGAACTGCCAGAACGCTTTCCCAGTCTGCTTGCTCCACAGCAGTGGGTCGAGGAACCCGGCCTCACCCCCAGCCTGGTACACCGCCTGAATGATCGGTTGGATGGGCCACGCGGCCTTCTGCAGCAGCTGGGCCGTCGTGCCCAGATAAAGCGAGGTGTCCTCCGCGAACAGCAGGGTCCGACCGTCATCGGAGAACTGCGGCAGGCCCACGGTGTTGGATTTCAAGCCGATGCTGGTCAGCTGCTGTCCGCCAGGCGTCCAGAAGCGCAGGGCACCGTCCTGTCCCCCGGAGACGAGGCGGGCACCGTCCGGGGAGAAGGTCAGGTCGTTGACGCCGAGCAGGCCAGTCGCGCCGCCGGCGTGCGCTTGCCAGCGGCTCAGGAGAGCGTTCCCCTTCCAGAGGAGGATTTGTCCGTCCATGCCGCCGGACGCCAGCACCGTTCCCGCCGGGTTCCAGGCGAGGGCGGGCACCAGATCGGCCGGAACGGTGTAGGTCCGCTGCATCTGGCCGGAGCGGTCCAGCACCTCCGCGCCCTTGAGTGTGCTGGAGTGTGCTGGTGGCAATCACCTGCTGGCCGTCCGGGGTCCAGGCCACCGCATTCACGCCGATGCGCGTGTTGGGAGGCTGGAGCCGCCTGAGTTCCCGGCCCGTTTTCGCGTCGTACAGCTTGGCGCTGCTGCGGCCCGTCGCGGCCAGCGTCTGCCCGTCCGGGCTGTAGGCCAGGCCCTGTACGAAGTCAGGGACACCGCCCAACTCGAACATGAGCTGCCCGCTGCCGGTGTCGTATACCGCCGCCCCGAAGTTCTCGGCCTTGGGCGCACTGTCACTGAACGCGGCAGCGAGCCGGGTGCCGTCCGGTGAAAAGGCCAGCGCGCTCGGTGGACCGGGTGTGGGGAACACATCGACGGGGTGGGCCAGCTTGGGCAGCGCGAACTCGGCCTCGAGCGTGAAGGTCTGCGCGTCGTAGAGCCTGATGGGCTGGTCACCGTTCGACACGGCCAGCCGGGTGCCGTCCGGGCTGTAGGCAGTCAGTTCGCCCGGCAGGGTCCGGACCAGCTGCCCGCCGCGCCAGACCTGCACGCTGCCGGCGCAGCTTACAGTGAAGTCGCTCGCCGACCGCACGGCGAGGGAGCTGGCCCAGCTGTGGACGTTGGCCGCGTCCCCCGTGAGGCCGCAGGCTTGGAGGGTAGAGAGCCGCTGACCAGTGACCGTGTTCCAGCGCCGAACCGTGCCGTCACTCCCGCTGGTGAACAGTGTGCGCGCGTCAGGGGCATAGACAGTGCCCGTCACGACGCCGATATGCCCGCTCAGGGCCGTCTGCCGGCCGTTGCTGAGGTCGGTCACGTAGACCGCCGAACGCCCGATCAGGGCGAGATGCCGGCCATCTGGTGCGAGAGCCGCGCCCGTCGTCGAGCCGACGTGTCCGCTAAGCACCCGCTCGATGGGGAGGGTGAGAGCAGACGCCCCGGTCCCGAGGGTGAGCAGCACGGTCAGCAGAACTCGTCTCATCACCGCAGGGTAGATCGGGAACCTGACGGTCGTCTGGTTTCAGGGCATAGAGGTTGATGCGTGCCCTCGCCGTTCCTGATGAGGTCCCTCGTGGCGGAGGGGTCAGGGGAAAAGAGTGAAGGGGGCCTTGCGAACTCCACGAAGCGGATATCGCCGGACCGGAAACCTGTCAGGGCACGGAGCGCGGCACGGTCCCGTTTATCACGCACCCTGAGTTCAATCTCCCGGCCCTGGCCCTGACGGTGCGACAGTTGCTGCACCTGATAGAGTCGGTCTCCCAGGGGAACGACGTGGCCACTCAGACCCGTCGGACTCGAAGTGCTGCGCGAAAGCGCGTACCTGCACGACCTGGGAAGGTTGTGTTGCCTTAATTAGGTCGGGTTAGGCTGACTATCCGTGACCGACGCCAAGCCCTACCGCCACCGTTTCCCCATGCTCATCATCCAGCACGCCGTCTGGCTGTACCACCGCTTCCCACTGAGCTACCGGGACATCCAGGAATTGCTGCACCGGCGCGGCATCGTGGTCAGTCACGAAACCCTGCGCGAGTGGTGCATCAAATTCGCACCCCTCTTCGCTGAAGACCTACGCCACCGGGAACCCCGTCGGGGTTCCCGGTGGCATCTCGACGAGGTGTGTACAAGCGTAGACGGCGTCCGACATTGGCTCTGGAGGGCCGTAGACGAATATGGGTTCGTGCTCGACATCCTCCTTCAGCGGCATCGGGACACCGAAGCGGCGAAGACCTTCCTAACCCGGCTGCTGGGAGAATACGATGTCCCAGACGTCATCCATACCGATCAGCTCCGCAGCTACGGGGCCGCGATCCGGGAGATCCCGAGCCTGGTCAACGTCGACCACCGGCAGGTGATCTCCACAGCCAGGTGTAACAACGTCATTGAGCAAGAACACCGATCTACACGACGACAAGAGCGATCTCAGCAGGGATTCAAACGGCGGAAACGCGCTCAAGAGTTCCTGAGTCTGCACGCCCGGATCACCAACCTTCACCA
>Ga0160427_10001247_pt1 | contig 15692 bp, 17 predicted proteins | sample SolpanmetagenomL_FD_108194 | JGI IMG/M metagenome (GOLD analysis project Ga0160427, IMG submission 108194) | Solar panel surface microbial communities from Lawrence Berkeley National Laboratory, California, USA - L | ecosystem: Engineered > Built environment > Solar panel > Unclassified ...
TAACCGAGCAACCCCAAGAATATGCTATGAATTGTGTTAATATTGTGTTAACAGAGTTTCGTTGGCATGTACGAGTTTGTGTTGATTCTGTTTTCGCATTTACATAACGAATATTGACAACAAGACGTGACGCGGTCATTATATCAATAGCAGATGTTGAGAAGAGATTTAGTCAAGTACACGGTACACATAAAAATTGTAAATTAGGAAAGAGAGATTTGGTAAGAAATGTCATCGATCTTTTAGTAAAACTCTATCGGTTATACAAAACAACACGATTTCAAGTAAAAAGGAGAAAAGGAGCGATTAAGCAATAAAATACAAGAAGTTGGTCTTTGTAAGGAGGGATATTTGGAGAATAGTCGCTTTTGACGAATTGTAGTCGATTGGGAACTTTATGTTAGGAAGAAGTGATAGATTCAGGGTGTTTTAATTTATTTTCCGAGCTCGATACCACCAGTAGCACCAAGAGCCTTCTTGATGTCACCGTAGATGGCGAATTGGAAGGCGGTCAAGGTTCCGACCATGAACAATCTTGCTGGTAGACCAGTGAAAGATCCTCGGATACCCAATTCTCCTCCAATCTTGATAAGTCGTGATACAGTTCCCTCACCTGGAAGACCCTTAGTCTTGTTGATCTTGGACAACATGGTATCAGCTGGCTGTGAGATAACGGCAGCTGCGAGACCGGCAACGAGACCAGATCCCAAGTTGACCATGGTTTGTCCACTAGAGCTGAACTCGTTCTTTGGCTTGACGGAGAAGATAAATTCTGAAACCTTCTCGTAGACAACAAACTTGGCCATGGTGTATGGAACTTGTTTGAACAAGATTGGTCCGAATCCGCTGTAGAAAGCACCAACACCTTCTTGTGAGAAGATCTTGCCCATACCAGAAACTAATCCGGTTGCGAAAGTTGGTTGAGAAACGAGACGGATACGGGTGGCCTCAAGTGGGCAGAGAGCGATATCAGCAAAGAACTCAGCAAGAGCAGCTGATCCAAGGTAGACGGCGGTTCTGTTGTTTGTAGCAGTCTCGATACCCTGTTTGTTCATTGGTTAGTATCCAATTCCTGATTATGCAATCGTCATATATAGCAGTATAGAACTTACAAGGTAATCAATAGATTGCTTCTTGAAGAATTCGTAACCTCCGAACTTGAAGGCTCCTTGTAGGAAGTATCCAGCAGCGGTTGGTCCAAATCCAGTCAACAAAGCACCAGCACCTTCACTTGCGACAACTTGTCTGAAACCGGCAATCATGCCCCTGTTGTAGACGGCTGGCTCAAGTTGGATACGTGTTTTGACGCTATCAAGATGTTAGCATTATATCTCGGAGGTGTTGAGGACATCGCGGGGTTGCAGCTTTTTCTTCTCCCTCTCGAATTGAAGCAGATTGGCAGCGCAAGATCAATTGAATTGTGTGAGACTTACACATCGACAGGTGTCAAAGCACCGTGGGTAACACCACAGCAGACAGCTCCGGCAAAGGCGAATCTTGAGTAGAGATCGATTCCAGTCTTTTGTGTTGGGTTAACCTTTGCAATGACTGCATCGGCCATTGAGCCAGCGACATCGCCAACTGTTGTCTTGTCTGTCATTTTGGATTATGCGGAGGAGAGACGCTGATGAAACTGCAAAGGCAGAGTAGAGATTGGAGATGTGATGAATATAAAGGATTGCTTTCACAAGAAAAGGAAAGCAAGATGAATGATTGTGGGAAGAAGTGACGTTGGGAGATTGGAAAGAATTGGGTGAGAACAGATGGTGTCCTGTTTTTAAGGCGTTTTCTTTTCCTCTGTCACTCACACTTTTTTTTGTTGTGGTGGTGGTGGTGCCGGCGGAATAGAAAATTAATTATTCTTCTTATTATTCTTTTTTATTTATTTATTTATTTGGGATCATTTCTTCTACTTTGCTCCTCTATCTCTACTCAGTCAGTATTCGGGTCCTTTTTTCTTTCTATTTAAACGTAGGATAATCTATTGGCTAGCCCTGACAGAGTTTAGTCCCCTCAGGATGATCAGCCAAAAGATCGGACAATAGGCATTGTTTGTGCCAATGGGTGGATTCCTCTTTTACCCATGCGCCATTGTCCAATCACCAGGCTTCTCGGCAAGCATGCCACCAAGCAAGCCTCGTGTCAACCAAGCCTGGCAAGTCAAGATGGAAAAACCACTCTACAATTTTGTTCTCTGACATAAGTTGCCAAAATAAAATAGATGTGACTATCATAAATATTGCTCTGCTACACTTCGCATCATAAAACTGACGCTCGCGTAGTACCAATTGAGTGGCTTATCTGTAGCACGCTGGAATGTGATCAAGTCAAGTGCTTATTAAGTGCTTGAGTGGACTTGTTTGTGGTCCTCCTATTTTGAACTTTCTCTTCGGCTGGCTATCAAACACCACCTCGTTATCGGGAATATCCGGATTGTGCATTTTCCCCATTAGGCGAATCCTAGTCGCTCTATATGCCTCACGGACAAAAATGGCCAAATATTCACTCACAGGTAGAGTGAGCATAAATTTAAACATAAATGGATTTAGCTCTCTATGTCCGATGTCACGCTTCAAATCAAAGCAAATTATCTTAAAACAACGAAATCTAGATCAATATGGTACTGACAAACAGCACCAAGATTTTTGTCCGGCAATTGACATATACGTCCTTTATAGATTTGATTGATCATTTGGTTATAATTATGGTACACTGTACTACAGTTTTCACATACAGTTGAGTGAACTCAAATCAACAAGCAGATATTCTCGTCTGTGATCTGTTTCCTTCCCAAGTTTATGTTTTTATAACGTATCTATATGTACATATATAGAATAGAATCATCAAAACTGTAAAGATGAGATATCATCAAAAATTGAAGATTTATACATACATGAACGTCTCGAGCCACCACTCGTGTATATAATTTGAAGCCTATGAGTCTGTCAATTCATCATATCACTTTGTCAGGAAAACAACCTTGTGTAAGGTGTCAACATCTTACATGTATGAATACAGTGCCACAGGCAATCGATCTCAAAGTACTAGTATCAAGTTTTGTACATGGCTCTACCAGTTGCCTTCACACATAAAGCGCTGGGAGTTTTCTAGAAAAACCATTCCCCAAGAAATGATTTTCGTATGCCTGTGCCGATTATCGTAAAGTGCACAGCGCTATAGCTCCTATAAAAGAACTTTAGAGCACAAAAATTAGGAAGCGAATTCATCAACATATATGAGCAGAGCTATGCATATGGGGAAGTCTATACGTGCTCAAAACTGCTCTCTTTAGCTCAGGTGCTCGACAACCTCAATCTGCTCGCTCTGTCAAAGAAGAACTAGCTCAAGATGTCTATTTGCCAAAGTTACTGCAGAATTCTGATTATAAAAGGAGGCCTCTTTGTCTTGTCCCCGTGTAAAGAAGTTTCTGAAACAGATATCATATATCGTAACGATTTCGCAGCTATCATAGTACACGCTTTACCTTGAAACATATTTTCGAGCAAAAAAACAATCAAACTATCAATCTACAAATACACAAGCTTCAAGGTATGTCACAACACTAAACTACGAGCACATACTTCTAGATCACACATTTGAAACTTCACTCTCAACACTTCGTTACCCAATATATTCACATCATGTATATATATATATATATATATAGATTGTTTTAATCCTGGAACATATCCCACACAAAACCACTACATAAAGGCAAAGACACACACGATCATGTTAGTGTATATATAGCTAATAACACGAAACAGCCTTCATCAACTTACCTGTCAAAATGTTCTCAACTTCCACAATGTTGCCATTCCAACGAGAGCAACCACCTGATTGGGATTGGCCAGAGGCCATCGAGCGACGACGTCGCTTCTCAGAAATCTCCGCCGAATACAAAGCCAGAGCAGCCGAGAACAAACGGGAAAGACGACTGAGTCGACGAGAACTTCGATATGGTACTCGTGAACGTCGATTCCCCCGCATCATCGCCAGCATTCTTAAATGCCTCTTTTGTGTACAGATTGACGTTGTTCAATGTAAGTATATCTTCATGTTCTTTTTTTCTTACGTCCTTCTTCATTTACATGACTGACTGAATATACACAGCCCCAGCTTCAACTCGAAGAACTAGTCGAGTTTAGACGTTTGTTAATTGGAGATTGTTCGCATACCAATAGTAATGGATCGCTGCCATAGCATTCAGGGAATTTAAATTTTCTTTGCGTACTTGCAATTATTTGTTTTATTATAGACATTTCGTATTTGTGCACTGCACCTTATCCTGGAAACTTGTTAGCTATAGCAACTCATCAGAAAGATAAGATAAATTCTAAAAGGCAGAAAAACAAAGCAAATGTTCACCATCATTAAGATTTTAAATCTAATTCTAAAAAATATTGCAGTAAAATAAGAATGAACCGTACTTTCGGGTTGTGTATAGATGTATATGTAATCTGGGTCTAAGTCAGATGTGGTGAGGTTGGACTGACATTGCTAGACTCGTTATAACAATGCCATTATTCTGAAACACCAAACAATAATAAATATACTTAATGAATTTCTAAGCACGTTCGTCATCTTTTCTCATTTCCCATCCTTGATTAATCACCCATTTACAATCCTTTCGGCAAAAACACATTCAACCCACCAAAGAAATGCCATTTCTTTCTCGTGGAAATGTGGTTCAGAACAAGCGCATCATCATTCTCTCCGATGGCACATGGATGAACAGGTCAGTCTTTGATTCCATACTAACAAGCTCTGTTTCCATACGAACAAGCTCTGTAAGAAGTTTGCTAAAGTCAAATTATCAAAAAGCGATTCTCCAAGTGCAGAAGCCAAACAACATACCTATACCAACATCACTAGATTGTCTCGAGCCATACCTAGTCTATCTGACAAAAATATCCCACAGATTGTATTTTATCAAGTAACAACACAGTTCCATTTCAACTCTGCTGAAAAGAGAGGTTGCTGACTCAACGATGCCTTCAGGATGGAGTCGGATCAGATCTTGCAGGCCTTGCTCGTGTGCTTGCAGGTATTTCAAGGGGAACTTTGTCTCTAACGAGATCAAGCTTAAACTGACTGAATGTTAGGAGCACTAGGTATCGGTTTGAAAACAAACGTACAAGAAGCATACATGTTTTTAGCAAACAATTATCACGAAGGAGATGAAATCTTTCTCTTTGGATTTTCGCGAGGAGCTTATACTGTTCGATCCCTGGCGGGTTTGATTGGACATATTGGTGTTCTCACAAAGAAAGGAATGGAAGACTTTCCTCGTGTTTTTCAAGATTATGAAAATCGAAAACTTCGAGATGAAGCATATGTCGCAAAGCAAACTCAGTGGGAGAGGATTAAAGGTGTCAAGATCAAGGTTGTTGGATGTTTCGATACAGTGGTATGTTGCTTGAGTATAAAAAATTTCGAAATTTTCTAACACATAAGAATGGATAGGGAGCCCTTGGTGTTCCAACAAACCGACCTATACAATCTATGAAACGAAGCAAGAAATACGGATTTCACGATACAGAGTTGACACCAGGTTGGTCATCTTACAAAAATTGATCTCAAACTGCTCACAATTTGCAAGGAATTGAGAATGCGTTTCATGTCATGGCTTTAGACGAGGAACGGGCGCCATTCATGCCAAGTTTGTAGCGCAGACCGGCATATGCGACCAAGTACAATGATAACGAGGAAGAGGACGACCAATCTTCCACACCGTTACTCTCCACGAATTCGCCTACGAACGAACCTCTTCCTGTGCATACGAAAACTGTATTGCGGCAGATCTGGTTGCTTGGCTGTCATACAAACATTGGTAAATTATGAGCGCTATATGATTTCTTGTAGATGTGCCAAGCTAACTTAATATAGGTGGAGGCTATCCCGATCATGAAGTATCAGACATCAGCTTCTTCTGGATGATTGACCAAGTCTCCCCCTTCTTGTTTTTCGATAGAGAGTATCTTGACTCTTTACACGATTGTGATGATATACATGCAAGCACTCACTGGGCCGCCGGCGAAATCTACGAATCCTACAAAGGCATAGCAAAGTTATTCGGCACAGCAACTAGAACACCTGGTGGTTATTATGTAAAACAAAGAGCAGAAGAATTAGAAGCAACTGGCTATGCTGGCGCCACGAACGAAGAAATCCATCCAAGTGTTCGTTTACGTATTCTGCACACTGGTGGTGAATGGTGGCCTAAAGCCTTGGACGGTTGGCGAGCTGTTCATAAAAAGATTACCGTGAAAGATCAAACAGAGATGCGTTGGGTTTGGATCAATCCTGTCAGTGGTCGGGAACTTAGAGAATCAAAACTCGGGCCTGAAGAAAAAGGACTCGCTGGGCCAGCATTGATAGAGCTGATGGACTCCATGACTGAGATGCCAAGTCAAAAACACCATGTACCATCTCCATCGTGCCTTCCGTCCTTTCTTCCAGCGTCAACTCCAGCTCAGAAGAGAAGAGCATCAGTAATGGAATCACTCTATGGTGATTGAAGCGTTTTGAGCATTCGGCAGTTGGACTAGTTTTCGAGGAGTGTAATTATGAGTCTGCAGAATTGCTTATCGTCGAAGTATTGTTTCTGTTGTACAGCATGGATCTGTGTTGATTCAAAGTCCCTGAACGTTGAGGGTTTACAATGAATTGAGTTAGCGAACGACTGCGATTGATGTAACTAGACCCACTCTAGTAACATGTGCTTGCTGTATCGGTGACCTTCCAGGTTGGCTAGCATAAAAACAATTGTGATATTCAAGTCAGCACTGTGCACAAATCTTCTTTACCAGCCCTCAAGTTGTGTTGATGAAACATCATTCCAGGTCTACATGTCACCTCGAAAAATTGAAAATAGTAACATCCAATGCTTGAGAAGAGCATGTGTTTATCAATCCCATAATTTATGGAAGTGCGATAACCCTGTTAATGGACTCGTCAACACGGCAGTTTCATGTTTGTCTGCAAACCACCTAAGAAGATCGAAAAGTGAAGTTTTCTTTGGTACTGAACCTTTGTCTTCACCTATGTATATATAGAGATAGGCTCCGGGACTTAGCGGCACGGCAATTAGCATAAAGTGGATCCCTTATTGACGTCAAGCTTCTTCTTGGTGTTTTTTAAATTTGCTTATTTTTCCAATGTTTTCTTTTGAGTGGCACAAATCCTTGAACACCCTTCTCGTATACTTCAATTACCTAAGTACATACAAGCAGGCATTTAACTGACTTAAGCTTCCACATCTGTTTCAATTGCAAGACATGATGCATCACTTTCTTTCAACCATGCTACTTCATCCAAAAAAGATAACAAACATTTTAGCATGTGATAATTGCTTTCGCTGGCGTCGTCAAAATGATAAGAATGGTGCAAATCCTTCGCTCTTTATTACAATTCGATCTTGTTTTACACAAATATATATTGGGTTTCAATAGAGTTCATTTGGCACACACAGTCGCTATATAGCATACATACACAAGATGGCTTTCCATCCAGTTCTCTTCCTCTACCACCTGTATGAGAGGATTGTCATCTGGCTCTTCTCTCCCAAGCCTCCAACACCGGGCGCAGTCTTACGCGGTCCTAAAATCGCAATCATTGGTGCTGGTATTACTGGTGTTTCGTCGGCAGCACATTGCGTCGGGCATGGATGTGATGTAGTCCTCTTTGAAGGTCGTACCGAGGAGTATCTTGGTGGTATATGGGCACGCGTTAACAAGACATCTGGACTACAAATTCACTCTGTCATGTATCGTTTCCATCCTGCAGTCCACTATGATAGCGAGTATCCGAAGCGAGATGCGATTTTGGCACAGGTTCGTGGTATCTGGGAACAATATGGTGAGTTTGATTGCTGCTGTTTTGGACGCCCATGTCTTTGTGAGACCTTAGGAGGGTGATCAAGATGCTCATAGGAAATAGGTTTAAAGGAAAAGACAAGATTCTCTACAGATGTGACAAAGGTTGAACAAAGAGGTTCAAAGTGGATTGTCAACGGAAACGAGGATGAGAAGTTTGATGGAATTATCGCTGCTGTTGGTACGTTTTCAAACCTTTGTTGATGTTAATGATGCTTAAGACTAACACATCGTAGGCACATGCGGGGAACCCAAGATGACCCACTTACAAGGCAGCGAAAAGTTTCACGGAAAGATTCTACATTCAAGTCAACTGGATGGGGTTGATGTTGCTGGCAAAAACGTAGCTATCATCGGTGTGTCTCTTGCAGTTGCAAATCATGGAATATATCTCAAGCAGTGTTCTGACAATAGTTAGGTGGAGGAGCGTCAGCCATAGAGGCTTTGGAATATTGCGTTGCAAAAGATGCTGGGAAGATTAATATTCTCTCACGAGTAGGTGGCTCCATGCACAACTATAAGCAAAGCTAACCATTGACGATTTTCAGTCTGACAAATGGATTATCCCTCGTAACCCTCTAATTGATGGTTTGTTGTCAATGAACATCTTTGGTTATGAAACTTTTTTCTCGATCGTCCCTGAGTTTTTGCTCAGACAATTCTTCTACAGAGATCTCAAAGAATTGGCTCCTGAACACGGTCAAGGCCTTTACCAAGGCACGCCTATGTGTAATGACCAAGTTCTGGACCAAATTAGAGAGGGTAAAGCAGAATGGTTGAGAGGAGATATTAAGACGTTTGAAGAAAAAGGCATCAAATTCAACCATAGACAACAAGGAACACCAAAGGGTGGCGTCGGCCATGAAATTATTGTTCCTACAGATGTCATTATTCAAGCAACTGGGTTCCACAGACCAAGCTTGTCATTCTTGCCAGAAGAATGTTTTGTCGCACCATACTCTCCTCCGAATTGGTACTTACAGGTACGGTTGCATATACTGAAGCCCATTATACAATCATAGTCGATAATTTTACCCTCATGAGTTCAAATATGTCTTGCTTGGTAGGTTGTCAGAATTTTGGCTAACATGTCAAACTCATCAAGGTTTTCCCACCTGGACATTCAAGTGTATGTGCAAACAATTGCACATTTATAAACGCAGTCGGTATAGTTGGTGCTGTTCATATCGGCGGTAAGTTCTCTTAAACTAATGCATCGACCATTATGGAACACCTCAAAGAGTATTGAACTAATATAGCCGATTGTTTTATCTAGTGTACACACGTATACTACTCATGTTCCTCGTGGACCCATTGACTCGTCCACCAGCCATGTTTATGCGCAAATGGGTTGACGTCACTAAATGGTTGAAGAGAAGAGCACCAACAGCCGCCTTTGACTTTTTCACTTATGCGGAACTCCTATGGTGGTTTGTCTTTGTATGCGTCATCAATCCATTCAGATGGAAGTGGGCAATATTTGTCTTGTTTGGATTCGGTGAGAAATTCGCATTGGACGTAGTCCATGTTGAGGAAAAGATCTGGGGGTATGAGAAGCTTAAGAGAGGACCCATCTAGGTTAATGCCATTTCAAACACACGAAATACGCTTAGAATATTGTAACAGGGGTTCCCATATTTAGCGATTTTGAGATAGGTGATGGGTCTCAATCCATAAAATTAGCACTTATGAACACTCTTGTTTGTATGTCACTTTCTTTTCACTAAATATATTTTACATCTGAATATCATTCTCATATACACATAAGACATACCACCCCTTCATTCCACCTCAAATCCCTACCATCACGTGTTCAGATAACACATTCTATAACCTAGTCTTCCTTTTGCTTTCATACATGTTATTTCTGATTAGACTCCTATTTTTCAGATTATCAATGCAACTATGGGACAGACTCAGTGTAAAGTCGTCGCCCGTTGTAATATTCATACGTTTATACACAATTTCTTGGTTTTGGCTTCCTCACATTGAAAAGTTCGTAACATACAAACATGCGAAGCGATATGAAGTGTGGTTACAGAATAAATCTCGTCCTATAAATGCATAAAATACAATTCTCAAACAGGCACTTAATATCAGAGTCAGATCAAGTTGACATAAGAAGTGCATTGTCATCCCTGTTCGTCTATCCATACGTCAAATATGTATTGGCAGATCTCCCTTCTAGCCTTCAAGCTTGCATGCTGTATAGGACACGTCCGTGCAGTACACTCAATCGTGTATCAGACTTTCCACTCGGACCCTTATCAAAAGTACGGGTACCTGCTGTGTCTATGTAAAACATCAAACCTTGTTTGACCTCACCCAAATAATAACATGTTAACATTGCGACTCTTCTTCTTGTACAAAGCAAGAATTGATTAGCGCTATAGCACCATATGGAATTATGAACTCGAATATTGATACATTTCAGACTTGTATGTAACAAACTCAAACATCAGAATCACATTGGTAGAGATGAATTATGATGAAAAGATGAAAAGATGAACAACACAAAGAAACGAGCTCTTTGAAATTTGTCTTACGTGTCTGAATGGAAAATGCTTGGCTTTTAGAGAAGTTTCGAGACTCAAAAGATTCTTTCTTGTCTACCAACAAAAAACTGATAGTTTGTGGATGATCAATTGTCAAATGCTCGTGCTTTTTTCAAACAAATTGAATCTCTATTCTTATTGTATCAAACGATGTGCGCGCAACTCGAATATTCGAGTTGGATGGAAGAAAGACAGAGATGTCTGAGATCTCTAGGATATAAAGGTGGAGACGTCGTCACAGATGTCCAAAATATAATGTATAGTTTAACAGAGATCATGTACTACATCCCACAGCTCTACATCACAGCAAATCTACATATAACTTAGAGTCTAAATCTGACAAATTTTCAGTCTGGAAATTACAAGTAACATAGAATAGAACCCAGACCCTTGTTAATTGAGCATAACAAGTAAACAAAACGAAGGATAAAGAAAGTACTAGGTGCTCGAATCTAAGTCCGGATAAACCATCAAGTAAAAGACACGCAACAAAAAATCGACACAGTGTTAAAATGGAAAACAAAGAAGAATATTCAAACATTATCTCTAAGCACCGTAAAACAAACAATAAAGAAGAAGAAACGAATGCTCCCGTAAACAATTCGAAACCAGAAAGTGATATAATATCTACTGGCCGAAGAACCGAACAAAAAATGAAGCTCAGTAACCATACGGCTGTGTCATGTTTGACAGCGAAAGAGGAAAGGAAAGATAGATTGACTTCGGACAAGACAATCCCTCATTATGATCACTCGGAAATCGATGATGATCGTATCGACGAAGAAAGCTTTGCAGGGGAAGAAGAGAAGTGCATTCTTGGAGGTTCTTACAAGAGGCAGAAGTCATATGTATGTTCTTCGAGTGAATATGCCAATAATCCCGGGAAATTATATAAGGGAAACAAACCCGTTGTTGCACGACCCACAAAGCAGATTCTAGGTATCGAATTATTGTCAGATGGCGATATCGCTCTAAAGGAGCACTATACCGAGTGTGCTGAATCGCCGGAGCAAACAGTCGACAGAATGCGGTCTGAAACCCCAAAAAGCACATTTTCGAATACTCCTGTTGATTGTAGAAAACTGTCGCACTATCAGCGCCAGTCTATCAATAGCCCGCTACCATGTTCTGGTCAAGCAGTGAATCCAACAATTCCAAAAGAAGATTCTACATGTGAGGATTCAAATATCATGACATATGATATCAAATCTACTCCTACGTCAAATCCGAATCATCTTTCCCACAAGGCTAATAGTAAGGAACCATCTGTAAAATCAGCAAAAATATCATATTCTTATCAAACTCTGCCCTCTGTAGAAACATCTTTCCCTACCTTTGATCATTTGCACGACAATTTATCAAAACCACACAAGTCGATGCCATCTCCGTATTCAGTCCAAGACCAGGGACCAACATTTCCTAACAATGTCCCTATCTTGCACCCGCAGCCCAGCGCAGCAGGCTTAGGTGGTATCAACACACCTCCTGACGCAGCCGAGCCGGGAATCAGCCAAGGTGACTCAACAACAGTAAATAAATCACTCGTACAGTTCAAAACGCCTAATTTCGGTGGTACAACTCCTCGCGACTCAGAGGAGGAAGACGCAAATGACGTGGACCCACATACAGTTCTAGAGAGTGCCACCAAACGAAAGGCATCAGACACTAACGGAGACGTCACATCAGAGAATGAAGGGAATGATCATCTAGATGGTTCTCGAAAGAAACGATGCAAAGCGACCGGTTCCACCAGGAAAGCAAAATCCTCAAAATCGGACGAGAAGCGGGCAACCTGCGAGAACTGCTATAATGGACACCTTAAATGTTCTGGCTTCTTTGGACCAAACCTGGTATGCGAGCATTGCTACAATAAGAGAAAAAGATGCATTGAGAGGATTAAGAAGCGAGGAAATAAGGATGCGAAGCCGAAAAACGTGGCTGTAAAGCAAGACGAAGAAGAGTATGCAAGCAGAGAAACTGACGACACAAAAAATGACCTGCCGGATGGGACTGCGAATGGTCGTGATGATCGGGGTGATGATAGTGATGGTGAGCGGTAATCCTCTTTGTCTTGAAATCGAAAAGGACAACTTACTGATCAGTCTGTCATGGAATCTAGATGAAGAGGATGATCTTATTGGTAGCGAGCCTTTCGATTTTCCAGATCACCTTGCCGTTTCAATGAGATCACCTCCATCAGCTTCGCAGCCATATCTAGAAGCAATCCCAAGATCACTGCCAGTACCACTGACAGTATCAAACGAAATTATCTCCAACGAGCGGGAGTCACAAGCCTATAGCACACACCCATCATCAGCTGCGGAATTGGCGGCGCTTCAAACGATGCATCCAGAGGTCAATGTCAGGGTCTTACAAGCAGCGCAGGCGCTTATGCGAATTCGTCAAGAGTGTGATAAAACGCTAAAGGAAATGGGTGTCCAGATTTGAATGTAGTCTTCAAGCAGTGTACTGTTGATGAGATGTAGTGTTCCCATCGCGTTTTTATGGTGACGGATCCGATCCATGCGCATTGTTTAGATGTATTTTTCACGTATTGTTGGAAATGAGATCATCCCAAGTGAACTTGACCATGTGATTTGTTGCCAATATTTCCTGAACGGCCGAAACGATCAAAGTCACTGTTTTAAGTGCTTCCTACGTGTCGTTCACGTTTAGTGAGAATTTGGAGTATGATATCCGCTTTGGTGAGTGTTACTTTGTCGTTTATTGGCCGGTATGAATTGGCTTATTACTTGACGGGCAACGTTGCGATTTTTCTCGTTCAGATATTCTTTGATGAGTGAGATATGAAGCTCTATTGCTTGCTGCAAGTCCGTCGTTAATGGTATCTGAAAATTAAACACGCTATTTGAGTTATCTTAATATTTACTAAATAAAGACATACCCTTTTCATGATAGTATAGTTTGAAATGGCAAGATATGTGGCACCGATTGTAGTATATATTACTACGAAATCTCCATGAATTGTAAAATACAGTCAGAAAGAATACTAATCAATATTCTGAAGACTCTAGACCAATTTGAGGGGCCATTTGAAGTAACAAACAATCTGATCAAGTACACCAGGACAGAATAATACTCAAAACATCAGCGAACGAACAAAAGTCAAAACCAAAAGATAATCAATACAGGCCACATTCAAAGAAAAGCTTTTGATTAAACAGCTTGGGAAAGAGTATACTCCGTCTCTAATTCTTCCTTACACCTTCCACTCCTGTAGTTCTCAATATATAGTCGAATCAAGGAAAAATCAATCTGGAATACGGAGAATAGACCCTGTCAGCGTGTCATAGAAACGAGGATAATTACAGGAGAAACATCTACCTTTGAATCATCACTTGGGTTGCAGGTACCGTTGTTTTCCCTCAGCATAAGTCTGTTGGCTTCTTTGAGCATAGAGTCAAGTGTTTTGTATGTAGGTGGAGAAGTGTCTGGTACAATGGGGTCCAAAATCATTACTTCCCCATCAGGATCTGTCGCTTCAAAATTTCCATAAGGAATTGCCTCAGAAGCCACTTGTATATCCGTATATGTCGCCGACTTTTTGGTCCTCATCAATTTTTCGTAGATACATCCTTTTTGCCACGTTGAGATTGCGGTAACATGATGTGGAGGTAAGTTGTAGGAGCAATTATAATCAGTATAGCGAAGCTCTGGGTGGATTCGGGAATGTAAGGTTCGAAACGCGCTTCTATAATCGTCGAATTCCTCAGATTCAAAGTCTGCCATTTCGGCCGTCTCTGTGACAACTATAGTAAGCTGAGATTTTTCGATAACATCTTTGTCTGGTAACATTTGCGTGATTTTATGGGCTGAATCTTGGACGTCCTTGGTTTCGTTAGAAGAAACACAACCGCCATTTACTTCTGACAGTTGTCTGTCTTGTGAGATTTCTGATGAGAAAGACTTTTGCGAGGCATAAGTTTCTTGAGCTTCATCCTCTACCATTTCTTTCATGCTACGTGGAGCAATATTAGGATCCTTTGGAAGCTTTTCCGACTCGCATTTGGAAAGTGAATCTCCATAATCGCTGTCGCTAAGAAGGTTATCCCCTTGACAGAATTTACGAAGAACATGCTTGGGTAGCTTCAACGTCACGACCAAAGAACTCGCAGGTGATGTGTTCTCAGTCTAGTAGGTTTTTAGCATACGATTATCCTTTCGCACTCTCCGTCTGCATATTCAAAGGATGGGTCGACATACATAAGTTTCTTGTTTTAGAGAACCAGCACTTCGTAGCTCTTTCAAAACCTGATGCTGACCGCTAGCTTCTTCTTCACTGTGTACACTCTCTGTCCTCTTCCTTTTGGAAGCCTTTGGATATATAGGCCATGATGCGAGACTTTGACAATATGGTTGTGCAACATCATCGATCATATCCTCTGATAACAACATTGCTAATATCACGTCAGTGATCTAGTATTTTGAAGTAAGGGTTCACAGCGAAAAAGAATCTACCTATTTGACGTTTCTTTAAGCGTGGCTTTTTTTCATTTGTGACATGTACCAGACATGCGTCTTTAGTGGTGGTAGCTGTCTTGAGCTTAGTTGTGGTTGATGATAAGATATCATAAATCTTACTAGTTGGACTAGTTTCCTTGATACTTCTCAGCCCCTCCTCATTCTTTGCGCGTGAAGAAAGAGCTATTCTTTTCGAGTTTTCGTTGTCAATTTCATCATCCGTAGCCTCTCTTTTGCGCTTGATGGAGCCGACTAAAGTCGTAACATCGTTGGGCACTGTTCCTGGAAAGCAATTATTCAACTCAAGCTTTGGAGATGGTTTGATAGCACGACCGTAGCGTGACTTGTTCGGTGTTGCTGAGATTTCCTTTGTGTCTGGCTCTGTAAAGATTTGGTTGGGGTCGTGTCTGAAGGTATTTAGCACCACGTCCGAATCTAATTGACCGCTCAATATTCCCTCAAAGCAGGTAAGATGATAAAGCGAATGATCAACGCATCCTTCACCAAAATACTGAGGTGTGACTTCACGGCTCTCCTGCTTTTCCAGACAGATTCGCAGAGCACCTGGCTCAATGACAGAATTACAAGTCGGGACTTGGCAATGTGAAAAGTTATTCTTCTTTCTTCGGTCTTGTTTGATTTTCGGTTGAATCTGAATATATGCTTCGTAACCATCTGCTCAAAACGATGTGAATTAGCCAATGACCTTCCTTTCAAGTTGCTACTCGAATGGTACAGCCGTTATCATCATTCATGGACACACTCAAGAATTTGTCAA
>Ga0160427_10001254_pt1 | contig 15676 bp, 18 predicted proteins | sample SolpanmetagenomL_FD_108194 | JGI IMG/M metagenome (GOLD analysis project Ga0160427, IMG submission 108194) | Solar panel surface microbial communities from Lawrence Berkeley National Laboratory, California, USA - L | ecosystem: Engineered > Built environment > Solar panel > Unclassified ...
ACCATCATCCAGCACGCGGTCTGGCTCTATCATCGCTTCACACTGAGTTACCGGGACGTCCAAGAATTGCTCCACCAGCGCGGCATGATGGTCAGTCATGAAATTCTCCGCGAGTGGTGTATCAAGTTCGGACCCCTCTTCGCTGAAGACTTGCGCCACCAGGAACCCCGACGGGGTTCCCGGTGGCATCTCGACGAGGTGTGTACAAGCGTGGACGGCGTCCGACATTGGCTCTGGAGAGGGTTCTGTCAGGTTAATCTTGCGACTGGCAGACGAACAGCAGGGGTGGCCTGAAGTTCAGGCCACCCCTGCACCGACCTCACGCCACATCTGGAATGCCCGATATTGGTTACTTCTTCTGATATCGGCGGAAACCGTCGTTCTTGTATGGCGCTGAAGGTTGGTGACTCGGGCGTGGAGATTCAGAAATTCCTGGGTTCGTTTGATCTTCCTGAAACCAAGCTGACCACGCTCTTGTTGTCGTGTGGGACGGTGCGATTGTTCGACAAGATTATTACAGCGGGCAGTTGAGATCACCTGCTGATGGTCGACCTCCTGAAGCGCCGGAAATTCTCGGATGGCAGCTCCGTAACTGCCCAACTTGTCGGTGCAGATCGTCTCTGGAACGTGAAATTCTCCAAGCAGTCGAACCAAGAACGTTCTTGCTGCTTCGGTATCTCGGTGGCGTTGCAGAAAGACATCGAGCACGAAGCCGTGCTCGTCCACAGCCCTCCACAGCCAGTGACGGACACCGCCGACGGAGGTACAGACTTCGTCCATGTGCCATCGGGAACCCCGACGGGGTTCCCGATGACGCAGCCCTTCAGCGATGAGCGGCGAGAATTTGATGTTCCACTCGCGGAGCGTGTCGTGGCTGACCTCGATGCCGCGCTCCTGGAGCAGTTCCTGCACATCCCGGTAGCTGAGCGGGAAACGGTGGTACAGCCAGATCGCGTGCTGGATGATGCTGATTGGGAAACGGTGGCGAGAGGGTACAGGGTCAGTCACAGACCCACCCTACCGAATAACCTGACAGAACCGTTCTTCGACTTGCCCTGTTTCTCCTCGAACATCCTGGTCCTCTCTGGCTTGCAGTGTAGGGGAAAGGCCTTCATGACACGGACGCAGATGTCGGTCCGTTCCGGTACCCGTACCCTTTGGCCTCTCGGCGTCAGTCGAGGCGACACGACTCACGCGAGAGGGCACTCAGCTTTCTGACATGCTTGAATGGAAACTATGACCCAGGCGGATGGCCAGCTTCCGGTCGGCGGGTTCAACCCCCTCGTCCCTGAATTCGACGTGTTCGACCTCGCGCAGAGCGTACGCTTCTGGTCCCAAGGGCTTGGTTTTGACATTGCCTATGAACGCGAGGGGTTCGCCTACCTGGAACGGGAGGGGGCGCAAGTCATGCTGAGCCGAATGAACGGAAACTGGATAACTGGCCCGCTGGACGCACCGCTGGGTCGTGGCATCAATTTCCAGTTCACCGTCAGAAACGTCCTTTGCCATGAGCAGAGCGCAATGCAGGGTGACAGCGGCTTCAGCATACCGATGTACAGCGGCGCCCATGCGACGTGCTCAACCGGGAATTGCTCAGCGGTGCGGGTGACATGGATCTCTACGCCCGGGACAGTCAGGGCCGGTATGTAGTGGTGGAGCTGAAACGGGCCAAGGCGAGGCAGGAAGCCGTGCACCAGCTGTCCCTCTACGTGGACGCCGTTCGGGCCCTCCTGCCCCATTCTGCGGTCGTGCGGGGCGTCCTGGCGGCCCCGTCTATCAGCCGCCCGGCCGCCTTGACCCTCGAGCGCCTGAGCCTGGAGTTCAAGGAGATCCACGCCCTGCCGAGCGCGCAGGAGGCGGCCGCGCAGCCGGAGCTGTTCTGATGCTCCTGGACTGGCACCCGGACCTGCGGACCCGCTGCAACCTCGCACTCCTCGAGTACCTGAAGACCTCCACGCTCCCCGATGTTCAGGTCCTGGTGCTGAACATCGAAGGAGGCGAGTTCTATCTCCTTTACAGCGAGTCCAGGCTGGTTTGCTTAGGCGACTACCTTCACAACCATCGGTCGAGTGTTCAAGCACCGCTCTTCGAAGTTGAATTCCGGACCAGGCCCGACTGGAACATGCGGTTTTGCCCCATGGAGTACCACGAGGTGGCCTTTCGCTACGCGGCGCTTCCGTACGAGATTCAGTATCTCTCCGCCTACCTGCTGGACGATCAGCCTCCCGGCGAGGCGTGGAAACCCGCGTGGGGTGTGCCGGTGCTCCGCTCGGAGACGGAGGATTCGTTCTCGGAGTACACGTCGATGATCGAGACCAGGACGACCGAGGACGGGGTCGTTTGCGAATTTCTGTTTCTGGACGAGAACGGCGAGAATCCGGAGTTCGAGAACGCACTGTTCATTCCTTTCGACTACCGCACGCTCCCGGCACCGAATGCCGTAGGGTGCGAGGTGGACGGCACGTTCTTCCTGCTCTTCAATGACCTCCAGAAGGAACGCTACTCCTGAGCGCCGAAGTGCGTTCCTCTCGAAGGAATGGTTGGGGCTGTCGCCCCATGGAAGACGATCGATATTGGAGTTGCCAACTTGAACAGGCGTGGTGGCAGAGCAGTTCCCGTTCGCGTCTTGCGGGTTGCTGGTACTGGAGACGCTCGGAGGACCCCCTCTGGAGCTTCGCCGCCAATGGGTATGTTCGGGTCCAATTTCAGCGCGTGACCGATACGCTCTTCAGGCTGCTCTCAGTTCCTTGCGGCGCCGACTACGCTGTTGTTCTCCGCAGATCCCTGGGCGGGCCGGAACCAGAGGGTGCGCCAGTCGGCCTCGCCGAAGGCGGCCATGTTCAGGCCCTTGAGGTGTGGCGCGTGGTGGAAGGTGCCCACGCGGTGGTAGGTGAAGGTCACCCATCCTTCTCTGGTCAGCCACTGCTCAAGCTCGCCCATCTGCTCCTCGCGACCACCGAAGTCTAGGCTCTGGATGACACGCAGCCGGGCGTCGAGTTCGCCGAGCACAGGCTCGGGCAGCAGGTGCCGGAAGGGCAGGTTGGTGTCCTTCAGCGCGGCGATGAAGGACAGGTGCGGCTCGTCCGAGAACAGCTCGGTGCACAGGATCAGGTCCGCCCCGACCATCGCCTCCTCCGAATGGAACACCTCCTCGAACAGCCACGGGAAGATCTCAATGACGATGCCCACCTCCCTGGCTCGCTCCTGCAGCCAGGCCGCCTCCTTCTGAAAGCGGTAATCCGCCTTGCCCAGATACAACATCCTCAAGGTCTCTCCCTGATACCCGCTCTCTGAGAGAAGCGTCCGCGCGTCCAGAGGTGGCGGGACTGGAGAGCGCCGCGATCGGTCGGGCAGGAAGCTCCTGGCCGGAAGCATAGCGTCCGGGGCACGCCCGAGATCGGTCCACATCCTCTGCGCGTCCAGCAGGGAGGTGAGAGCCAGCCGCAGGTGCCGGTCGGCGAGGGGGCTGTCCGGCTGACCGGAGGCCACGAGGTACGTGGCGCCCGGTTCGATTTCCAGGGCCGGGACGTCCTCCGGTGTGGAAGGCTCCTTGGAGAGGGAGAGCACACCTGCACTCGGACCCTGAACGAGGAGCACCTCGACCTGATCCAGCAGAGGACGGCCGAGAAAATAGCGGTCGTTCGCCTGGAACTGCAGGCGCTCCTCTTTCCGGTCGGTGAGGCGGAACGGTCCGGTGGCGGTCCAGACCCGCTCGTCGAAGGGCACATCGTGCGGCAGGATCACCAGAGCAGCGTTGGTGAGGAAGACCGGGAAGAACAGGTTCGGCTCTCCCAGCTCGAGTTGCACCGTGTAGGGGTCCAGCGCCCGGACGCTCACCAGGTCAGCCAGGAGGAACGCGTAGTTCGCCGGACCGGTCTGGAAGCGCTGGAAGGTGTGCAGGATGTCAGTGGCTGTCAGTTCCAGGCCGTGATGGAAGCGTACGCCTTTCCGCAGGTGCAGCGTCCAGGTGCGTCCACCGTCCGTGGTCTCGTGCGCGTGCGCCAGGTGAGGCTGGACCTGCTGCGTCTTGGCGTCGTAGCGCAGCAGGGTGTCGCCCAGCTGCGAGATCAGGTTCATGGTGAAGGTCAGATAACAGCACAGTGGATCGATGGGCGGCAGATCACCTCGCCACATGTAGCGGAACACGTCCCGGCCCTGCTCTGGACTCGACCAGCCGAACAGCGCCCGCAGGGGACCGGCAGCCTCCAACCGCAGTGCTGCAGGCATCGGCAGGTTCAGCAGGCGGATCAGCACGGGGGTGTCTCCCGCCTCGGCCAGGAGTTTTGAAGCGCGGAGGAGTTCGTCGCGCGCCGGCCGCAGGAAGCGGAGCTGTGTGACGTGGCCTCGTCCCCGCCCGGAGCGGTATTCGATCCGGCCCTGCTGCTGCAGTTCCGACAGACGGCGACGCACCTGCCGGGGCGTGCAGCACCACGTCTCCGCCAGGACGAGGACCGGCTGAGCGAACCACACGCCCACGTCCTGACGATCGTTCTCCGCGAGCCGCCAGCGCAGGTACCAAAAGGGGACATCCGGATTCGCCGCCGTCTCTTTTTCTCCCCTTTTCACATCTCCAGCATAGGGCCATGCCGAAGACGTTCCTGCTCCATCTGTGGCCGAAGAGATGACGGTTCACGTTCAGGTCCCCAGGACCCACCTGCACTTCCTCGGGCGTTACCTCGCGCTGGAACGGGGGAAGGCGGCGCTGCTGAGCGTGCTGATCCTGGGCAGCATCGCGCTGCAGCTCGCTGCCCCCTGGATCTTCGGGCAGTTCGTGGACGCCGCCCGCGCGGGCGGCAGCACCCACTCGCTGGCAGGATTCGGAGTGAAGTTCATTGTCATCACGGTCCTGCTGCAGGGCCTGAATGTGCTGACCAGCGTGATCTCGAGCCGCGTGGGGTGGCGCACCACCAACCGGCTGCGCCTGGACCTCACCGAACACTGCCTGGGACTGGACCAGGAGTTCCACAAGCGGCACACCTCCGGCGAACTGATCGAGCGGATCGACGGAGACGCGGGGCTGCTGGCGGCCTTCTTTTCCCGCCTGACCGTGGATCTGCTCGGAAACGCGCTGCTGCTGCTGGGCGTGGTTCTGGTTCTCCTGCGGCTGGACTGGCGCGTCGGCCTGAGCGGCGCGGTGTTCGCGGCGCTGGCGCTGTGGTCCCTGACCGTGATCCGGACGCGCTCGCGGTCGGCTTGGAGTGGCGTACGAGACGTCACCACCCGTACCTTCAGTCTGGTCGGCGAGGCGCTGAGCGGCATCGAGGACCTGCGGGCCAACGGCGGCGTGCCCTACCTGATGAACCGCTTCTTCGCCCTGCTGCGGGAGTGGTGTCCGCTCCAGATCCGCTCGATGATGACATTCGCGGCCGCCTGGGCGGCCCCGCTGCTGATCTTCGCCTGCGGAGACGCGATGGCCTTCCTCCTGGCCGCCCGGCTGCACGCCCAGGGCAGCCTGAGCCTGGGCGGGGCCTCCACCGTCTTCTTCTACGTCGCGCTGATGGCCCGCCCGATCGACCAGATCCGGGTGCAGCTGCAGAACCTTCAGCGCGTGGACGCGAGCCTCACCCGGGTGGGCGCCCTGCTGGAGGAACGCTCCGGACTGGAAGACCACGGCCAGCAGAGTCTGCCGGCAGGAGCACCCACCGTGAGCTTCGATGGCGTGACCTACCGCTACGCCGCCGAGGGACCGGCGGCGATCAAGGACCTGACCCTGGAATTACGAGCCGGTCGAACCGTGGGCGTGCTGGGCCGGACCGGGAGTGGGAAGACACCCTGACCCGGCTGCTCTTCCGGTTCTGTGACCCACAGTCGGGTGAAGTCCGCCTCGGTGGTGTGCCGCTCAGGGAGCTGTCCCTGACGGCGCTGCGCTCCTCCGTGGGCTTGGTCACCCAGGACGTGCAGCTGCTCTCCGCCTCGGTGCGCGACAACCTGACCTTCTACGACGCCAGCGTGGCCGAAGAGCGCCTGTGGACCGCCCTCTCGAACGTCGGCCTCTCGGAGTGGTGCCGGGCCCTGCCCGGTCAGCTGGAAGAGCCGCTGCGACCGTCGGCCCTTTCCGCCGGAGAGGCGCAGTTGCTCGCCCTGGCCCGGCTGTCCCTGCAGGACCCGCAGCTGGTGATTCTCGACGAGGCGAGCAGCCGCCTGGACCGGGCGACCGAGGCACGGCTCGACCGGGCTCTGCGGAAGCTCCTGGCCGGACGCACGGCCCTAGTGATCGCCCACCGCCTCGCCACCGTCTCCCAGGTGGACGACATCCTGGTGCTCTCCGGCGGACAGGTGGCTGAATTCGGGGCGCGAACCATGCTCGAACGCGACCCGGACAGCCACTACTCCGCCCTGCGCCGCGCGGGCCTTGAGGGGGTGCTGACGTGACACCGGGCCCGGTTCCCGTACCGTTGGCCCCGACCTTCACGCTATTGTTCGCCCTGATCCGCTACCGACCAGGCCTGTACCTGTTCACGGCCACATTGTGGATCCTGGTGGAGGCCGCCCCGCTGGTGCCGGGGCTGATCCTGAAGGCGTTCTTCGACGCGCTCGCCCGTCCGGCAGGGACCCTCCAGCCGTTCGTCACGCTGGCCGCCCTGAGCGTCGCGGTGGCCCTCGCCCGCATGGCCATCATCCTGACCGCCTTCGCCTCCGACAGCCGCTTCCGCTTCTCCGTCAGCGCCCTGCTGCGCCGCAACCTCCTGCAGGACCTGCTCTACGCCCGGCAGCCGGCCCTGGTCCGGGACCGGGTGGGCGAGCTGCTCAGCCGCCTGAGTGACGACGTCGAAGGCATCGAGAACGCCGTGGACTGGATGCTCGACACGCTCGGCAAGGCCGTGTTCGCCCTGATCGCCCTGGGAATCCTCGTGCGTCTGAATGTCCTCGTGACGCTCGCCGTCTACCTGCCGACCGTGCTGGTCCTGACGGGCGCGACCCTGGCCGGCAAGCGACTGGAACGCTACCGCCGCCGGAACCGCGAGACCTCCGGAGCGGTGTCGGCCGCGCTGGCCGAAATTCTCGCGTCGGCACAGGCGATCCAGGTCGCGGGCGCACGTCGTCCCGTGATGGCGCACCTCGAGCGCCTGAACGCCGTCCGTGAGGACGCGGGGGTGCGTGACCAGTCCTTCAGCTTCGGTCTGGGAGCGGTGTTCCAGAACGTGGTCAGCCTCGGGTCGGGACTGGTGCTGATCCTCTCAGCGAGCTTCGTGCGGAACGGCACGCTCAGCATCGGAGACATCGCGCTGTTCGTCTACTACCTGGGATTCGTCACCAGCTTCACCGAATTCTTCGGCAACTTCCTCGCGCAGTACCGCCAGACCCGGGTGGCCTTCGCCCGCCTCGCGGAGCTCACCGAGGAGCCGAGCGGACGCTCCCTGGTCCGGCATGTGCCGCTCCCACTCGACCGACCGGAAGCGGCAGGCGTGCCTGAAGAACGCCCGGTGCTCCGGCAGCTGGACCTCCGTGGCCTGACGCACCGCTTCTCCTCGGCAGGCGGCATCGAGAACATCGACCTCTCGGTCCCGGCCGGAAGTTTCACCGTGATCACGGGCCGGGTCGGCTCAGGCAAGACCACCCTCCTGCGCGCCGTCCTCGGTCTCCTGCCCCTGCAGTCCGGAACGATCCTCTGGAACGGCGAGCCGGTCGAGCGTCCAGGTGACTTCTTCACGCCGCCCCGCAGCGCGTACACGCCTCAGGTCCCCCACCTGTTCAGCGCGGACTTGCGCGAGAACATCCTGCTCGGCGCGGAACTGGGACCGGGTGCGCTCAAAGACGTGGTGAGACTCGCCGTCATGGAGGCAGACGTCGATCAGCTCCCAGAGGGGCTGGCCACCCAGATCGGCACCCGCGGCGCGAAGCTCTCCGGAGGTCAGGTGCAGCGGACCGCTGCCGCCCGCATGTTCGCCCGTGGAGCGTCGCTCTGCGTCTTCGACGATCTCTCCAGCGCCCTCGATGCCGCGACCGAGGACCGGCTCTGGACCCGCATCCGTTCACTTCAGCACACCACCTGCCTGGTGGTCTCACAGCGCCGCGCCGCCCTCCAGCAGGCTGACCGGATCGTGGTGCTGAAGGACGGCCGGGTGGAAGCACAGGGAACCCTGGAGGCATTGCTCGCAACGTCAGAAGAGTTCCAGCGCCTCTGGGCGACCGAAGCCGGACTGAAGCGTCCCTTGTCCGTCCGGCGGATGATCAGGACAGAGCTTGGCGTGCCTGTCTACAAATCGGTTAAGTAACATAGAAGAATACAAAACTCCCGGCACCACGGTGTCGGGAGTTCTTCAAACCGGTGCTTATTTCCGTTTTGGAGCGGGTTTCTTCGTCTTTTTGGAGGTGCTCACCGTTGACCGACTCTTTCCCAGCGCCTGGCCCTTCTTAAAACTGGCGCCCATCTTCTCGCGAGTTTGTGCAGCCAGTGCCTTGAAGTCCACCAGCCCGGCTTCGATCGCCTCAGCGCTCACCTTGATCTTGCCGCCCGTCCGGGCGGTTGACAGGTCCTTGTTGACCATCTCGAACCAGGCTTCGAACGCTGGGGTGGCGTCAATGACCATGTCCCTGACAGTACGGGTATAAGTCTCTTCGCTTCCACGCCTGACGTACTTCTTGGGCAGTACGAAGCGGGCGGGAAGATCTGCGGCCGCGACGTCTCCTTCGCGGACATCATCGCGCAGCTGCTTGACAAAGGTGTCGCTGCGTTGAGAGTTGTGAAGTTTCTTGACCTGATCGCTGAGAGTGATGTATGGCACCAGGGAAGTTCATCACGGTTACTGGAAGGAAGCAATAAGTACACCTGATAGAGAGACGGCGTCTGAGACAGTGCCTTATACGCAATCGTCAGAGAAAACCCACCAGCGCCTTTCATAAAGCGGTCGAGCAAAGAGATGTCGGGCTTGGACGCTCACTTTGAGCAGACGACCATCAGGCAGATCTGTCATCCCGCGGGTGTTCGGCTGCTCCCGAGATGACTCATGAATCGCAGCGCCATTGCCCTGCTCCTCGCCTTCGCTTCCTCCCTCGCCCTCGCCACGGACCTCCAGATCTACCTGACATTCATTGAAATGCAGCAGCCGGCCCTTCCGGAGCTCACCTTCCTTTGCTCCAGTCATGCACCGGTTCCCACCGAGCGGGAAATCATTTCTGGTTCAGGACATAGACCTGGTATCGCCCTTCATGCACGACTCCGAAGAAGTACAGCGGCAGCCCACTGAAGATCTCATAGCTCCCCGGATGGGGATACGGATCTCCCAGAAAGGGATAACAGTATTGTTCAGGCGCCTCCGGCATCTTCGTGAAGTTCCAATCGTCCACGATCTGCAGCAGAAAGATGAACGGCTGACCTTGGTAGGAGACTGGCGTTTCGTCCCCGTACCAGGTCCAGACCGGCCTTCCCCCGATGTGGGTCGAAGCCACCTTCGTCTTCCTGGACGGCCTGAGCACCAGGCGCTCGAACTCGATCCTCGGCTCCAGGTCCCTCCTGAGTTCGTGATCGCCCGCGTCCTGCACCATCACCCGGAAATTCTTCTGAAAGGTGTCCAGGAAGCCGTCCGGCGGTCTCTGCACGTCCGGCGGCGATGGGGGCGTGCCGAAGTTCAGCGGCTCACAGGACGTGCACCCGAAGAAGGAGAGGATCTTTCCCGCCCATTCATGGCCTTCCGGGAGTCCGATCTGAAAGTAGAAGGTCATCTGAGCCGCGCAGAAGTCACAGGTGGGCAGCGGGACGTCTCCTTGGAGGTTCGGACATCCCCCGACGAAACTCAGTACGCCGTCCGTCTGTGCTTCGCCCGGGAGCCGGATCAGCTCATGTGCTTTCATGTCACCACCTGACCGGCGGGAACTGATGGACTCGCCCCACCGCCAGCTCATTCTGCCAGCGTGGAGAGCAGAGAAGAGAATCAGTGCAGCTCTGGTGGCGTCCTTGACCTCACGTATCCGACAGGAGCACCACGAATGAAAGGAACGGTCTGGACCCTGATCGCCGTCTTCGTCTCAGCCTGCCTGTGGTTCGTCCTGAAAGATGCACCGCGCAACCAGCCCCTGGATCGGCAGGTCTGGCAGAGCGACGTGACGGCCACCAATGGCCTGCGCAATCCCCGCCGCAACATGGTGGGCGCTGTACAGCACTGGGTGCGGACGGACCACCCTTCCCGTCAGGTGATCCGTGCCGCGCTGGGAGCGCCCGATGGCGCGAGGACAGAGGGGGACAGCTGGATGGTCGGCTGCTACAGCACCTTCCTCTTCTGCACGGATGGACAGGACCTCGTGGTCGAGTACCGCAACGGCCTGGCGACGTCTTCCCATCTAAACGACTATTGAGTCAGGCGCTTCTGATTCTTCAAGCTCAGCGTTCCCCTCATGATGGTCCCTTTGCAACACCTGGCGCGTTACCACACGGGGTCTGGCCAGCCCGCCTGGCGTTCTGCTCGAAACCGCTGCACCCACACCTCAGCCCGGGTATCCGCCAGGCGTTCGCACGCCGGAAGCTCAATGATTTCAGGAGCCTCCAGATCGAGGAACTTCAGCGCTTCACGGACTGTCTGCTCGTAGTCGCGGATGAAGTCCTCGTAGACCACGGTCAGTGGTTGGATACCTGCGCTGGTGAAAACGTCTCCGATCAGGGCTTCGCGCAGGCTGGCCTCCACAAACAGGTGGTCGATGGCGTCGTAGCTGTAGCTGTCGGTCAGGTCTGTCAGAAGGGGCATTTCACCTCGTGGGCGATGCCATTCGCCCGACTGGATGGCTCTCCACCAGGAGACGGCCAGCCGCACCTTGTCGCGCCGGGTGATGAAAATATGGCGGCAATTCGGGAACGTCGTGGCCCAGATTTCTGCCACGGAGAGGTGGGCGGGCAACCCTTGCACCGACCGGAAGGCCTGCGTCCAGGCATCGAAACTGCTCCGGGTTGGACCATATTTCAGGCCGAAAAAGCCGTTGGAGGTCATTCCCTGCTGCCAGACCTGATGCAGCTCGTCCAGGGTGAACGTTGCTGGATCGCGGTCGTTGAGGGCTTCGCGCGGGCTTCCGGCCTTGCCTGTGCTGGCCAGTGCCGCTGCGAGCAGCGTACTTCCGGTGCGTTGAGAGAACCAGATGATGCTGCTGCGGTCCGGTCGGAGGACGTCCATGGCTCAAGGTAGCTTTGCCCAGGAGAGGGAAACATTGGCCACTTGGCTTAATGACCGCCTCTCCCTGACTCGGAATGATCCCAAGATTTGACCCTCCCTCTCCAGAAGTCATGGCTGGCATGTTCGGATGAGCTTGCGGACCATTGGCGTCTCCCTGACGATGAGGATGCATTTTGCAATTGACCTCCGTAAGACCGTCTGGGCGCTTGATGCGCCCTGATAGGTCAATCAGCAAAAGGCCGAGTGTGCGGTATCGGAGTGGGGCAGGCGGCGGCGGCGGCGATTGAGGACAAGTACGGTGAGACCCTGTTTGAATACCGAGAGACGCTCTTTCAGGACCTCGCTGAAGATCCTGAAGAGTGATGGGGTCATCACCAGCCGCTACTTGTTCGGTCATTTTGAGCTGAATGCCCCAAGGGCCAAGAAGAGCAGAAAGACCGTCACGATGCCCATGAAGATGATACCCACGTAGAAGATCGCCACGCCGATCACAAACTTCCGCAGGCCCGGCTTCAGTACCTGCCAGTACGGCGCATTCATCTCCTTCGCTTTGACGCCCGCGCCCAGGAGGACGAGGACGGCCATGACGATCACGGGGATCGATGTGACAGAGAAAAACATGAACCAGAACAGGTCAGGCTGAATATCGAACACATCCTGATCGTAGCCTCGGGCGGCGTGACAGCCTGCTTCAACTGTGGATCTACACCGATCATGTCGGGCAGTTCTTCCACACTGTCGACGCTCTGCAAGGGCGTTGAGGTTAGGGGGTCAGGCTCGCCAGGATGTACGTAGGCCGGGCATTAAGGTTCCTGCATACGTCAATGTTCCCGCCACCGGAACGGCGGGAGACACCAGGCCATACGTGCCGTACCCGCTGATCTGCTGAAGGCCTGTGTCTGAGGACACCGACAGCAGTTTCAGAGCCGTCCTTCGATTTACTGGAACGCCCGTCTGCCAGATACGTCCGCACTTCAGCATGCCCTCTGGCAAACTGCCAGTATGCCTTTTGATCTCATAGATACCGGGAGAACCACATGACCCCTGAGGAAGCCGTACGAACCCTGGCGGTGATGCTCAGGACATGGGAGGACTTCACGCAGGAAGATGTTCATCAGCGTCTGCTACACACCGGACTGTCCGCCAGAGACGCTGAGCTGACCTACGGCATGACGCAGGTGGCCTGGGGCCGGGCGTTCCTGAACGGACTGGGGATTACCTTCGCCCCGACCTACGTCTTCGTGGGTGCGGGTGGCAGAGAGATCGAGTCGGGGCGCCTGACAGCGCAACCCCATTACCAGACTGCGATGGCCATCGCCACTTCGGAGCAGCCGTTCCCCGGGTTCCTTCGGCTGGCGATGATGTCGGCTGACGTGCGGGTGGTAAACGAAATGTTCAACCGGGGATCGAACGCCTCTGACCTCATGACCGGCCCGCCGCACTTGGTGTTGATCGACGACGTGGACGATACCAGGGAGAAGAGCCGGAAGCCCTGGTGGCGTCCCTGGTAGGACGTATCGAGGCCAGAACAGCGACACGCTCATCTGAAGCCTTGGCCTATACTGCCTCATGACTCGCTTCCTGCCCTATCGCTTTCACGAACAGGCTGGGGATGAACTGATCTTTCTGGATGAGCTTGGAGGTGAGCGCCGCATTCCCTTCAAGTTTATCGACGTGTCTTTACCACCATTGACAACCGCGTGTTTCGTCGCCTAGTTAACGGCAGGTGCGTGGGTCTACAACAAGCATGGCGAATTGAAGACGATTCCTGCTCCGACGGCGGACAACGCAATAGATGCGCTCAGCCGATTCATGCGTGAACTTCGTCGATGTGGATTCATCTATGACCAGACAGATCAGGGCTCTGCCCGGTCTGGTAGCACACCTGCGTAGCTGGAGGAGCACCCGAATAGCTCCGAGATCATAGGCTCAGCAGGTGCCGCATAGGCATGGGGAGCTGATTGAAACGGTTGGTGCTGAAGCACAGAAACCTCAGCGCGGTCAAATGCCGAAAGACATCCGGGACGTGAGTCAACGCATTGTGCCCAAGATCGAGAATACCCAGGACGGTGAGATTCCCGTGCCTCGGGCAGCGCTTCAAAGGCGTTAGCGGAGAGATTGAGCGTGTGCAGGGTGGTGAAGATCCACAGCCAGTTGGGCATGGCTTACAGCTGATTGTCGTACACGCTGAGGACCTGCACAGCGGCGCAGGCTGGCAGGGAGGAATGTGAGGCCCGAAGAGTTGGGATGTGGTCGGTCACGAAGTTGGGATGCGTGGCCAGTGCGGTGAGCAGGGCTTCACCTCGGTGATGTGGTATGTGCTGACAAGGAGAAGAAAACCCGGACGGCGCCGTGGAATCAACCTAAATTATGCGTCACTGTAATCGGCGAGACAGGGCAGTCAGGTTGAAGTTGAGTGCTGAAGTAAACCAAGTCGTCACTCCTGACCTGACTGGAGATAGGTACGGATTTCCCAGCATTCATGTCGATTGCACACAGGCTAACGTTCAAGCGTGGTCTCCTCCGGGTGAACTGCAAGCGAGAGGGCCCGGTCGATGCCGGGTAAGTGCCAGGCGTTTCGGCGCGAACCTGTGTTCTGATTGAGACAACCATGGCCCAGACGATTGAGCAGTTCCACTTGGCCCTGAGCCTTTTACAGAACACGCCTTCCCTGTGGTCAGACTTCATTCCTTCAACGACCCCTTTCCTGGTCTTCGACGGGCAGGACAGCTGGCTGCTTCAGGCCGATCCCCCGCTGCCCGCCAACTGGCAGGGCCGAGAGGGGGAGTGGTGTTTTCGTGGACGCCACCCTCAGTTGAATGCCAATACGGCGATCAGGCTGGACGACCTTCTGCCAGCCGCGACGATCCTGCTGTCTGATCTGCCGGATACACTGTCCACCCGGCACCTGACCGCCTTCGCGGTGCATGAGGCGTTTCACGTCTATCAGGGTCAGCATCCTTCCTCAGCCTGGAACGCGGACGAATTCAGCGCCCTGACATACCCCGTCGGGGACGAGCAGGTGCTGATCGCCCGAGCAATGGAAACGCACGCCCTCCACCGCGCTTTGCACGCAGAGCGAGACTGGCAGGACTGGGCAAGGGCAGCGCTCGGATGGAGAGAGCAGCGCTTCAATCGCCTGTCTGCGGCGCATCAGGCGTATGAGCGGGCGCTGGAGCAGGTGGAAGGGTTGTGTTGCCTTAATCGGATTGGGTAGGCTGACCCGACGTGACCGACCGGAAACCCTACCGCCATCGCTTCGCCATGACCATCATCCAGTACGCCGTTTGGCTGTACCACCGTTTTCCTATGAGTTATCGGGACGTTCAAAAATTGCTGCACCAGCGCGGCATCGAGGTCAGCCACGAGACCCTCCGCGAGTGGTGCATGAAATTCGCTCCCCTTTTCGCGGAAGACCTGCGCCACCGGGAACCCCGGCGGGGTTCCCGGTGGTACCTGGATGAGGTCTGCACGAGCGTCGATGGTGTTCGTCACTGGCTCTGGAGAGCTGTGGACGAGAATGGCTTTGTGCTCGACATTCTTCTCCAGCGGCATCGGGACACAGAAGCTGCGAAGACCTTCCTGACCCGATTGTTGGGCGAGTATGACGTTCCAGAGGTCATTCATACGGATCAGCTCCGAAGCTACGGAGCTGCGATCCGGGAGATCGCGAGCTTGGTGAACGTCGACCATCAACAGGTGATCTCCACGGCCCGCTGCAACAACCTCATTGAGCAAGAACATCGATCCACACGACGTCAGGAGCGAAGTCAGCAGGGCTTCAGGCGGCGGAAACGCGCTCAAGAATCCCTGAGCCTCCATGCCCGGATCACCAACCTGCACCATCATTCCCGCACCAGCGTTCCCGCCACGACCCGAAAAAACAACCAGAAAAAAGCGTTCCAGACGTGGTCAACGGTCGTAGCAGGGGTGATCTGAACATCAAACTACTCCTGCTCTCAGTCTGCCGTGACGCCAGTTAAGGCAACACAACCCTTTGCACCCGTATGGAGAACGGCTATGGGCCGAGTTCCACGCCCCGCATCACGATGCATCAGGAGAGATCCGCCGAACGGAATTGGCTGGCTTGGTCCGAGCCTGGCACGAAGAGCGGAGCCTCCTGGGTCTAGGTGTCTTGATTGCTCGCAAACCCAACGATGACTGAGAGGAGTCGCCATGAATAATCATCCTGGAGCTGGGCTCTTTGATCGAGGAATCCAGATTGCAGATGGGATCGTCCGCAGGCCAAGAGGGTACTGGAGCGTCACTGTCAACCATCTCTTGCAGTGGCTCGACGGGACCGGCTTTGATCTGTCTCCAAAGCCGGCAGGACTTGATGAGCACTTCGAGTACCTTGAATTTATTGACGGAGAAGATCTGGAGTGGCCATTGCTGCCCTTCATCCAGAGTCTGGACGGTGCGCGCGCCGCTGGCGCCTTCGCGCGCAAACTGGAATCGACGCTTGCAGCCTACGAGCCGATAGAGGACGCGCGTTGGCAATTGCCGACGGCAACGCCTGTTCAGGGTCCTGTTCAGCACGGGGACGTTGGCCCATGGAATTTGCTCTGGGACAGTGA
>Ga0160427_10001256_pt1 | contig 15675 bp, 9 predicted proteins | sample SolpanmetagenomL_FD_108194 | JGI IMG/M metagenome (GOLD analysis project Ga0160427, IMG submission 108194) | Solar panel surface microbial communities from Lawrence Berkeley National Laboratory, California, USA - L | ecosystem: Engineered > Built environment > Solar panel > Unclassified ...
GAGGCGGCTTTCGGGGTGGTCGAGGTCGGGGGCGAGGGCCGAAAAGCCGGCCAGCGCAATGCCGGGCAGCGAAAAGGGCACGCCGGGCACGAGGCCCGCAATGGCCACGCCCGTGATGAGGCCAATGGCCAGGTGAGCAGAACCGCGCAACTACTTAATTTTGGGGGTTTTCGGAATTATTCAGGCGACTGACACAATCTTTTAGCTGGTCGTCGTGGTCGAGTAGGCGAATGAGAAAGGGCTCATCAGGCGTCGAAAGCAGTGAGCAACTGGCTCGTATGCTGTCCATTTTCTTCGCGCATCAGGCGCTGACCGCTCGCGCCAACCGGTCAACCCGGCCATTAAGAGCGTTGCGCTTCGTGCGCACTTCATGCATTTTGAGTAAGATTTCGGACACTACTTCGAGCAAATCGCGGTTAGAAGGATTGGCCATTGCTAGTAATTTTAGCCCAAGGTACGGCAAACCTATGGGGCGCCATTGTAGTACTACCCTCGCTGCCCGACCGGAATAATCCCCGGCCGGGCTGGCTGCTTTTAGTTTACTGTTAGAAATAATCCGTGCAAGTAGCTGATTTTCTCCGCCTTTATCGCCTCGATGCCGAGCTGCAAACCCTGAGCGCCCGCCTGCTGGATGCGGCCAAGCCTGCCAGCGACCGGCAGTCGGCCGACGATGCGGCGCGGGGCGGCGAGCTGCGCGTGCAGCTACGCGGCCTGGTGGGCTCGCAGGATGCCGTGGTGGTGGCGGCGGCCGCACACTTTGCGCATCCCAACGTGTTTATTTTGCACGATAAGGAGGAGGCCACTCTTTTCATGGCCGACCTGCGCCACCTGCTGCCCGACGGGCCCGAGGCGCTGCTCTTCCCTAGCTCCTACAAGCGGCCTTACGAGTTTGATGAGACGGAGAACGCCAACGTGCTGATGCGCGCCGAGGTGCTTAACCAATTGAACGCCAGTCGAGCACCCGGTGCGGCGGCGCGGGGTGCAGCCCCGCTTATTGTGACTTATCCGGAGGCGCTGAGCGAGAAAGTTATCAACCGGCAGAGCCTTGTGCAGCACACGTTCGCGGCCAAAGTGGGCGATAAGCTGGACGTAAATTTCCTAGGCGAGCTGCTAGGGCAATATGACTTTGAGAAGAGTGACTTTGTGTACGAGGCGGGGCAATATGCGGTGCGCGGCGGCATTGTGGACGTGTTTAGCTACGCCAACGAGTTGCCGTATCGCCTGGAGCTGTTTGGCGATGAGATTGAGAGCATCCGCACGTTCAACCCCGAAACCCAGCTTTCGGTAGAGCCGCGCCCCTCGGTGAGCATTATCCCGAACGTGCAAACTAAGCTGCTGCAAGAGCGGCGCGAGTCGTTTCTGGAGTTTTTGCCGCGCACCAGCTGCCTGTGGGTCAAGGATATGCGCCAGACATTGGACGTGGTGACGGACTTGTTTGAGAAGGCCGAGAGCAATTTTAAGCGCCTGCTGAGCGAGGCCGGCGGTATGCAGATTGTGTCGAAGCCAGCCGATTTATTTGAGGCCGGCAAGAGCTTGAAGAAATGCCTAGAAGAGTTTGCCATCGTGGAATTTGGCAAGCGCTTTTACTTTAAAAACCCGCAGGAATTTAAGTTTACGGCCAAGCCGCAGCCCAGCTTTCACAAGGATTTTGAGCGGCTACTGAAGAACATCCGGGAGAATAAGGGCCGCGACTTTACCACAATAATCGCGGCCGACTCGGTGCGGCAGGCCGACCGGCTGCGCACCATTTTCGACGAGCTAGACCCCAACGTGCAGTTTCAGCACCTGCTCATTGCCCTGCGCGAGGGCTTCGTGGATGAGCAGCTGAGCCTGGCCGTTTACACTGACCACCAATTATTTGAGCGCTACTACCGGGCGCAGGAGACGCGCAAGTTTTCAAAAAAGAAGGCGCTGACCTTGCGCGAACTGAAGACCTTGCAGCCCGGTGACTACGTGACGCACCAGGACTACGGCATTGCGCGCTTTGCGGGGCTGACGCAAATTGAGATTAGCGGGCACGTGCAGGAGGCCATCCGGCTCGTGTATCGCGACGACGATGTGCTGACGGTGAGCATCCACTCCTTGCACAAAATTGCTAAGTACAGTGGCGCGGAGGGCACACCGCCCACCATGAGCAAGCTGGGCTCGCCGGAGTGGGAAAACAAGAAAAAGTCGGTTAAGAAGAAGGTGAAGGACATCGCGGCCGACCTTATCCGGCTGTATGCCAAGCGCAAGAGCGCACCAGGCTTCGCATTTTCGAAGGACGGCTTTATGCAGGCCGAGCTGGAGTCGAGCTTCATTTGGGAGGATACGCCCGACCAGGCCAAGGCTACGGAAGACGTGAAAAACGACATGCAGCAGCCCCACCCAATGGACCGCCTCGTGTGCGGCGACGTAGGCTTTGGCAAGACGGAAGTGGCTATCAGAGCGGCATTTAAGGCGGCGGCTGATGGCAAACAAGTGGCGGTGCTCGTGCCCACGACCATCCTCGCGATGCAGCACTACAAGACGTTTCGCGACCGACTAGCCAACCTGCCGGTAACGGTGGAATACATCAACCGCTTCAAAACGCCCAAGCAGACCAAGGAGACGATGGAGCGCGTGGCGGCCGGCAAAACCGATATCCTCATCGGCACGCACGCCCTAACCAACAAGAAGCTGCAATTCAAGGACTTGGGCTTGCTTATTATTGACGAGGAGCAAAAATTCGGGGTTAAGACCAAGGATAAGCTCAAGGAAATTAAGGTGAACGTGGATACGCTTACGCTCTCGGCCACGCCGATACCGCGCACCTTGCACTTTTCCCTGATGGGCGCCCGCGATTTGAGCGTGATTGCCACGCCGCCGCCCAACCGTCAGCCGGTGCAAACGGAGCTTCAGGTGTTTGATGAACTCATCATCCGCGACGCCATTGCGCGGGAGCTGAAGCGCGGCGGGCAGGCGTTTTTTGTGCACAACCGAGTAAGCGATATCGAGGAAATCGCGGCTATGATACTGCGCCTCGTGCCCAACGCCCGCGTGACCTACGCCCACGGTCAGATGGACGGTGAGCAACTCGAAAAGCGCATGATGAAGTTTGTGGAAGGCGAGTACGATGTGCTGGTTTCGACCAACATCATCGAGAGCGGGCTGGATATTCCGAATGCTAACACCATCATTATCAACCGGGCGCACCTCACGGGCCTGAGCGACCTGCATCAGATGCGCGGCCGGGTGGGCCGCTCCAACCGCAAGGCGTATTGCTACCTGCTGACGCCGCCCGTAGCCAACCTGCCCTCCGATGCCCGCAAGCGCCTGCACACGCTCGAGGAGTTTTCGGACCTGGGGGCGGGCTTCAACGTGGCCATGCGCGACCTCGACATTCGGGGGGCGGGCAACCTGCTGGGGGGCGAGCAGTCGGGCTTTATCAACGACCTCGGCTACGAGGCTTACCACCAGGTGCTGGACGAGGCGGTGCAGGAATTGAAGGAAACCGAGTTCAGGGACTTGTTTCTGGGCGAAGGTACTACCAGCCAGCAGCGCTTGCAGCAGGCGGCGGGTGCACTCGCAACCACCGGCCACGGCCCGCGCGATTGCCAGATTGAGACGGACCTGCCGGTGCTCATCCCGGATACCTACGTCAACAATGTGTCGGAGCGCTTGCAGCTCTACGCCAAGCTCGACCGCGCCCAAAAGCCCGAGGAGCTAGCTAAGCTGGTGGCCAGCATGACCGACCGCTTCGGGCCGCTGCCCGAGCAGGTGCAGCAGCTCGTGGATATTGTGAAGCTGCGCTGGCAGGCCGGCCACCTGGGCTTCGAGAAGCTAACGCTGAAGCGCGAAACTCTACGCGCCTACCTGCCCGCCGGGCCGGGCTACGAGACGTACTTCCAGGGCGAGGGCTTCGGGCGCATTCTCAACTTTGTGCAAACCCACCCGCGCACGGCCCGCATGAAGGACCAGAAGGACAAGCTGCAGCTGACCATCGACGGCATTAAGAACGTAGGCATGGCCCAGCACCTGCTCGTGACGCTAGGCGCTGAGGAAGTCGTATTGACTTAAAACCAGTATCTTATCTCGCAAAAACAGCACTGCGATGGATATTAATAAGCGTTTCGACCAATTAGAAAGCCTGTTAGTGGACCTGGCTCGCAAGCAGGACCAGCAAGCCGACCAGATAAAACAACTCATTGCCGAGGTAAAGCGTCAGGGCGAAGCCCTTGACCACATAGACCAGCCAGCGGCTGGATGGCATTGGCGAGCAGATTGATGCCATCATCAACATCTTCAAAATATCGGAGGCGCGCCACACCCAGACGGAGCAGCGCCAGGAGGAGATGATGGCCGAAATAAGAGCGCAGGGCTAGGCCATTAAGGCGCAGGGCCACCGCCTCGATGATGCGCTGAACGTGCAGCTGCAAATGCTGCACCTCATGCAGGCGGGCAATGACAAGGCCAACGACTTGGCCCAGCGGCTAGCCCCGCTCGAAGTGCAGGAGCCGCGCCTCAAGCGCCTGGAAGATGAATTATTTAAGGCGGCCAGCTAACCACGCACGTCCGCAAACGACAACGGCCCCCGCATGAGTCATGCGGGGGCCGTTGTCGTTTATTAGGATTATTCCTGGGTGGCTCAGTGGCCCTTGGGAGCTACGTAGATGGTGCCGGTTCCCCTGCTGGGGTCGCCGGCCAGGCTGACGCCCTCTACCGAAATTTGGAAATTTCCGCTGCCGTCGGCGGTGAAGAACGTAAACTCAGTCTGGCCCAGGATGCTGGTCGTCAACTGCGGGTCCCAGAAAAGGGTGAGGCGGCGGGCGTCGGACGAGGGGGCATTGAGCACGGGTGCGCCGTAGCGAGGCTGGTAAAATTCCTTGGCCTGGTAGTAGCCCGGCACCTTGACTACGAGCAGACCGGGGGCGGCCGTTTTGTCGTCGTCGCCGTGGTAGTTTTTGTTGCCGCGCTTGGTGTACACGGCGATAACGCCGCCCGCGCCACCGCCAAAAATGGCCGCTTCGTTACCTTTAAATACCTCCACGGCCTCTACCTGGTTAGCCGGAATGGTGTTGATAACGTCGTCATCTACCCGCTGACCATCAAGCAGAAACAGGGGGGAACCGCTGCCGCGAATCTGCACGCTCATGTTGGGCGGCGAGCCGCTTATCATGAGGCCCGCCACGCGGCCCTGTAGTATCTGCAACGTGCTCATGCCCGACTGTGCGGCCGGCATACTAGTAAAATCCACTATGGTGTTGGCTACCACGCCGGGGTAGAGGCGGCGGGTATCGTTGGCCGGAATAAGCTCCTTTTTGCCGGTCACGGCCACGTTGCCGAGCTGCACGTTGCGCAGGGCGCGGACAGCCTCGCCATCGGGGTCATTTTGGCGCTCCTGCACCTGCTGCTGGCGGCTGCGGCGCAGGTAATCGGCTACGGCGGGCGCGGCGACGGGCAGCGGCGGCAGGGGCGCACCGAAGGTAGGCGGCCCAAAGTCGGGCCGCACTATCACGTTGCTGCCGCCAGAGGTACGCCGTGCCTGCAAGGTGACGACGGCCGTGTCTTTACCCGGAAAGCCAGTGAAGCGGAAGCGCCCGTCGGCGTCGGTGGTGGCAGTGAGAAAGTTGCGCACCGGCTTGCTTTGCACGAAGGTGAGCTGGCTATTGGGAATGCCGCGCTGGCCCATGCCGGTGACCTGGCCGGCCAGCGTGAGGCTTTGCTCGGCGCCGTAGAAGAGCGGCGGCGGGGTGGGACCCAGCACCTCTTTCCACACGTAGCGGCGCCAGCCCTGGGTGAGCAGCAGGTCGTCGAGGGCGCGAGCGGTTTCGGGGGTGGGATTCTGGAAATAATAGGCCGGGTTTTCGACGTAGCCGGCGAGGTCAGACGTCAGCAGCAGGCTGGACGCCACGTTGCCGGCTTCGGGGTCGAGGGCCGCCGCGCCGGCCTCGGCCACCGTCACCGACAGGTTGCTGGCGACCGGCTGGCCGGTAGCATCGGCCACTTGCACCTTCACGTGCACCGGGTCGTGGGGGGCGTAGGCCGCCTTGTCGGTGGTGAGCACCACATGCAGGGCGGGCGGCCCGTTCAGCACAAACGCCAGGCGCTCGGCCTGCGCCACGCTGTTGGTATCGAACAGGGTAAAATGCAAAATGCCGCTGGGGTAACGCGCCTTGGGCACCTTCCAGATAGCCGGCGTGCCATCGTCGCGGATGGGCCGGGGCACCAGGCCCACCAGAAAACCCCGCACCTCGGTGAGCAGCAGCACCGGGCCGGGCACCGGGGCGCCGGCCGTGCCCCGGTAGCGCGCCTCCACAGTGTAGCTGTCGCCGGCATCGAGCACGCGCAGGCCGTAGCCGGTGGCCTGCACCGCCGGCAGCGGGTAGTCGGCGCTGGTGCCGTCGGGCAGCTTCACGCGGGCGTGGTAGCGCTGGCCGGCGGCGGGCGTAAAGCCCAGGTGGCCCATGCCCGCGTGCTGGCTGTTGAAGGCCGCCACCACCGGCTTACCCTGCTCATCGAGCACTTGGCCACTTATGGCCAGGCTGCGGCCGCTGGCCGCCTGCGCCTTAAAGCCCACGGTGGCGGGCAGGCCCGCCACGAGGGTACCGCCTTCGGGAAAAAACTGCACGTCGGGCTTGCCACTTGCCAGGGCTGGGCGGGCGGGCACCTTTGCCGCCGGGGCCGCGCTGCCATCGGCCACGGGCGTGCTGGGCGAGGCGGGCCACACTTGCAGCCGGCGCTGGTATATGTAGTCGTTGCCCACGTTGCGCATCCAGCTGGTGTAGGCGCGCAGCAGGTAGGTGCCGGCTTGCAGCGAATCGTCGAGGTTGAGGTCGCCGTAGGCGCGGCCGCCTACTAGGCGCAGGGTACGGCGGGCCACCACCTGGCGCTGGGGCGTGAGTAGGTCCACGTGCAGCACCTTGCTCAGCGTGTCGGGGCGGTGGCGCAGGGCATCTACCACGTAGGCGCTGAACCAGATGGTCTCGCCGGTGCCATAGGCCGGGCGGTCGAGGTGCAGGTACACCTTCTCGGGGCGCACGGCCAAGTAGTAGGTATTCAGCTTGTCGGCAATTACCTGGATGGGGTTGCCATCGGTGGGCTGGCGAAAGGCCATGAGCCCCAGCCCGCCCGTGGCGCCCAGCACCAGCCAGCTCGCCAACCGCCTGGCTACGTGCTTATTGACCGAAAATTTCTTTCTCATAATAAACAGCAAAAACAGGCCCGGCCCCGCGCGCCCTGCACGCCGACGCCGGGCCGGGTAGCGAAAGTAATCGGGAATGAAGAAGGCGGAATGAAGAGGTGCCTTGCCCACGCCCTTGCCGGTGGTTGGGCTCCGTAAAAATCTACCCTAAAAAAAGAAGGAGCAACTACCTCCGGGCAGTTCCTCCTTCTTTCTTCGTTACGCGTTAGCTATCGGCGCTTAGTCGCAGCCCTCGGGGCCGCAGGCCGGGCCGGCGGCCAGCACGGTAGGCTGGGCTTTGGGGTGCGCCTCGGCCCACACGGTGTCGAGCACTTCGGCAAAGACTTCGCTGGGCTGGGCGCCCGACACGGCGTATTTATCGTCGAAGACGAAGAAGGGCACGCCGCGCACCTGAATCTGCTGGGCTTCGTACTCGTCGCGGCGCACTTCTTCGGCGTAGGTGCTGGCCAGCAGCGCGTGGCGGGCTTCAGCAACGTCGAGGCCGATTTCACCGGCCAGGCGGGCCAGCGTGTCAATCTCGCCCACGTTCTGGCCTTCGAGGTAGTAGGCGGCAAACAGACGCTCCTTCATGGCATCCTGCCGGCCGTGGTGGGCTCCGAAGTGGATGAGCTGGTGGGCCAGGAAGGTATTGGCCGGAATGGCTTTATCGAACTGATAAGCAAGGCCCACCTCCTGGGCGGCCTGGGTCATGTAGTCGTTCATGCGGCGGCCTTCAGCTTCGGGCACGCCCTTTTTCTTGGCCAGCGAGGCGTGGATGCTCTCGCCGGGCACGGGCTGAAAGTCGGGGGTCAGCTCAAAGCTCTTCCACTCGATTTGCACGTCATCGCGGTGGGCAAACGCGCCCAGGGCTTTCTCAAACTTACGCTTGCCGATGTAACAGAACGGGCATACTACGTCGGACCAGATTTCAACTTTCATACGGCTAGGGGCTTGGGTACTGAAAAGGCAAAAACACGAAGCCCGGGCACGGGCCAATTGTTTTAACCGGGGCTTTTTGTGGCTCCTAACACTCTGCAACTGGCTTGCGTTCGGGCGGGCCGTGGCTACCTGAATGGTCCTAGCGCAGCCGGAAGGGCATTTTGCAAGAAAAGTTCGTTAAATGGCTTGCTAAATTTAAATTTCCTGAATAAATCCTGTTCCTTTGCAGGAAATTCTCCTCTTTTTTCTATGACAACATTCTCTACGCTACAACCTTCCCTACCTGCGGCCGAGCCGGCCGCCCCCACCCGCCGCAGCTGGCTCAAGCGCCTGGGCGCAGCCGTGGGCAGCGCCTTGCTGGCCAGCCCGGTCCTGGCCCGCGCCACCCGCAGCCCCCTGCAAGTGCAGGAAACCGACCCTTATCTTGGGGAAATTATGCTGTGCGTCTACGGGTTTGTTCCCAAGAACTTTATGGCGTGCGACGGGCAAATGCTGTCCGTCAATGGCAACCAGGCGCTCTTTGCTCTGCTGGGTACCACCTACGGGGGCAACGGCCAGACCACTTTTGCCCTGCCCGACCTACGGGGCCGGGTGCCCCGTGGCTCGGGCAATGGCTACACGCTGGGACAAAGGGGAGGGACCGAAACCACTACTTTGAACCTGAACACCCTACCTGCCCATGCGCACGGGGCGCAGGCCAGCAGCGCCACGGCTTCGGTCACCTCGCCCCTGGGGGCCGTGCCGGCCGTGCCCACCGCCGCCAACCTAAACGGGGAAGCAGTGGCCGTGCTGGCCTACGGAGCCGCTGCCACCACAGCAGCCACCACCACGGCCCCCACGGGCAGCAGCGCGGCTTTCAATAATCAGGCGCCCTATAATACCATCCAATACTGCATTGCAGTGAATGGGATTTTCCCCGTGCGGGGCTAGTGCGGCCGGCGCCCGCTGGCGGGCGCCCCTTTTTTCGTCCTCTTTCTTCACGTAGCCGCTATGCCACTACTTGCCAACGCTGCTGGTCCGCAAGACCAGCTTGCTACTTCTTCTATGGCCCCCACCGAAGCCCGCCGGGGCTGGCTCAAGCGCCTGGGTGCCGTGCTGGGCGCCGGCCTGCTAGCCCGCCCGGCCCTGGCCAGGCCCGCCAGCCCCGCCAGCCCCGCCCAAATTCAGGGCGATAATGTGTATGTGGGCGAAATTATCCTGATGGCCATCAATTATGAGCCCCGGAACTACGCCTTTTGCGACGGGCGGATGATGAACATCCGTGACAACCCGGCCCTTTTTTCCCTACTGGGCACCACCTACGGGGGCAATGGCACCACCACCTTTGCCCTGCCCGACCTGCGGGGCAACACGGCCATCGGGCGGGGGCAAAGCACAAGTGGCACCCAGTATACTCAAGGCCAGTCCTTTGCCAACCAGAGCCGGGTACTGACCACGGCCCAACTGCCCGTTCACAACCACCTCGTGCCGGCCACCGACGCCGCCGCCACGAGCAGCACGCCGGTGGGCTTCGTGCCCGCCACGGCCGGCGGCACCAACGTCAACGGCGAGGCCGTGGCCGTGACGGCCTACGCGCCCACGCCCAACGTGCAGCAAGCCACCGGGGCCATCGGCAGCGCGGGCAGCTCGGCAGCGGTATCGCTGCAATCGCCCTTTCTCGTGCTCAACTACTGCATCGCGCTGCAAGGCATTTTTCCCCAGCGGACCTAAAGCAGCTGCCTGGCTCGCTGGCAGCCGGAGCAGGCGGCAGCTCCAGCCGCATCCCTTCGTTTTTCCTCTTTCTTTTTTTGCTATGAGACTTATTGCTACCCGCCAAGGGCTGCTACCCGCGCCGGCGGCGCCGGCCCCGGCCGCCCGCCGCAACTGGCTCAAGGGCCTGGGGGCCACGCTGGGCGCGGCCCTGCTGGGCCGCGCTGCCCAGGCCAGCCCCACCCAGATTACCAGCGACTCGCCCTACGTAGGTGAAATCATGCTGGTAGGCTTCAATTTTAACCCGCCGGGCTGGCTGGAATGCGATGGCTCGCTCCAGTCCATCAACGATTATGATGTGTTGTTTAGCCTCATTGGCACTACCTACGGGGGCGATGGCATCAACAGCTTTGCCCTGCCTGACCTGCGGGGCCGGGCCCCCGTGCACCGGGGCCAAGGCCCCGGCCTGAGTAGCTACCAGCTGGGCCAGAGCGGGGGCAAGGAAAGCACTACCCTGGCGGCCAACAACCTCCCTACGCACAGCCACCCCATCAACAACAGCGGGGCGGCGGCTACCAGCAACACGCCCACGGGCCTGGTGCCGGCCGTGCCCAGCGGCACCGATGCCAACGGCGAAACCGTGGCCGTGCTGGCCTACGCCACCCCCGCCACCGGCACCGAGGCAGCCAGCGAAATCACCAATGCTGGCAGCAATGCGCCCAGCGCCATCGAGCTGCGCTCGGGCCTGCTGGTGATGCACTACTGTATTTCCACCAATGGCTATTATCCTTCCCAACAGTAGCGAGGTAGCCGGCTTAGCACTTTCTCTTTTTTGCCAGCGGCGCCCCGGCGGCACGCTGGCGTTGTTTCTCCTCTCTTCCAATACTGTATGAAACATCCTTACCAACTGGGGGGCTTGTGGCGACAAGCCTGGCTGCTGCTGCTACTGGCGCTGGCCATGCCGCGCGCCTGGGCCCAAACGGCCACCACCATCTACTACACCCAGGGCAGCAGCACCACCACCGCCGACGCACTGGTTTCGGTAGCGGCAGCCGGCGGCACGGGGGCTACCCTGGCCAGCGGCAGTACCAACTTCAGCCAGCCCACGGACGTGGTGCTGGACAAGGCAAACAGCTACCTCTACGTGGCCGACCAATACGTGGGCACGGGCGGCATTTACCGCTATACCACCGGCGGCACCGGGCGCACCCTGGTAGTAGCCGGCCTGCCCGGCACCACCTACAATGGCCTGGCTTTCGACGCCACTACCAACAAGCTCTACTTCACCCAGGCCGGCGCCACTGCCGCCACCGCCGCGCTAAAAGTGGTGAGCCTGGGCGGCACGCTACCGGCCACGGCCACCAGCGTAGCCACGCTGCCCACCACCTTCACCCGCCCCGGCGACCTGGCCCTGGATGCCACGGCCGGCGCGCTCTACGTGGCCGACCAGCACACCGCTGGCAGCATCATCAAGGTGATTATCAGCTCGGGAGCCGTGACGACGCCCGTGGCAGGCGTGGCCAATGCTACCTACAACGGCCTGGCCCTCGACGCGACCAACGGCCGGCTTTATTTTACGCAGGGCAGCACCGACCCCACGCTCGACGCGCTGAAGCTGCTAACCCTGAGCACTTCGGCCGTAACGACGCTGGCCAGCGGCAGCGCTAATTTCAGCCAGCCCAGCGACCTGGCCTTTGAGCCCGGCCCAGCGGGCAGCGCAGGCCAGCTCTACCTGGCCGACCAGTACGTGGCGACCGGGCCGCTGCTGCGCTACACGCTGAGCGCGAGCAATGGCGTGGTGAGCGCCGGCAGCCGCACGTCGCTGGTGTCGGCTACTGCGGGCGCGGCCTACAGCGGCCTGGCTTTGCTACTCGTTAACCCAACGGCGGCCCCGGTGGTTAGCGGACCGGCCAATGGCGGCTTGGTGAATACCACCACGCCCACCTATTCGGGCACGGCCCCGGCCAACAGCACCATCACGGTCTACGTAGACGGCAGCAGCATCGGCACCACCACGGCCAACAGCGCCGGCAACTGGACCATTACCCAGGCCACGGCCCTGGCCCAGGGTAGCCACACGGTGTACGCCACCCCAGACCAGCGGCAGCAGCGTGAGCGCCAACTCGAACACGAATACCTTCACCGTCGACTCGGTGCGCCCCACCGTGGCCATCTCCTCTTCGGCCGGCGCCAGCGGCAGCGGCACCTCGACCACGCCCATTCCTTTCACCGTGACCTTCTCGGAGCCCGTGACGGGCTTCGTAGCTGGCGGCGTAAGCGTGACCAACGGCTCTATCGCCGGTTTCGCCGGCTCGGGCTCAACTTATACCTTCACCGTAACGCCCACTGCTAATGGCGCCGTGACGGTTAGTGTGCCGAACAACGTGGCCCAGGATGCGGCTGGCAATCCTAACACGGCCTCCCCCTCGGCCTACTCGCTCACTTATACCCAGCCTACGGCCACGGTGGTGTCGGTGACGCGCCTGAACCCCTCGCCCACGGCTACGACCCAGGTGCGCTACCAGGTTACCTTCTCGGCCAGCGTAACGGGCGTGAGCACCAGCAATTTTACGCCGACTATCACGAGTGGGACCATCAGCGGCGCTTCGATTAGCAGCGTGAGCGGCTCGGGCACGACCTACACCGTGACGGTGAACACGGGCACCGGCAATGGCACCCTGCGCCTGGACGTGGCCAACAGCACGGGCCTCTCGCCCACGGTAACAAACGTGCCCTACACGGCCGGGGAGCAGTATACCATCACCAAGAGCTTCGCGGCGGCCCCCACCTTGCGCATTCAGGGGGCGGGCAGCGTCAGCGGCAACTCCGACGTGACGGCCTTCGTGGATGCGGTGCAGGTGCTGCAAAGCGGCACCAGCACGGTCGTGGCCAACGGCGTGCAGAATGGCAGCTTCGAAACCAACAACGTCTCGCCGGGCAGTTACCTGTACCAGGCAGATGGCGTAGTAGCCCAGCCCTGGAGCTTTGGCGTCCAGGCCGGCGTGTCGCGCAATAACAGCGCCTTCGGCTCGACGGCCGCCAGCGGCGACGCGGTGGCCTTCCTGCAAAGCCTGGCTGGCAACAACGGCAGCGTGTCGCAGAACCTGGCCGTGCCCACGGGCAGCTACCAGGTCAGCTTCCGGGCCATCCAGCGCAACTACACGTCGCTCGACCAGCAGCTGAACGTGTTTGTGAACGACGTGTTTGTGGGCAACATTCAGCCCAACAACATCCCGACGTACGACACCTTTACCTCGGCCGCGTTCAGCGTGACGGCCCCGGCCCTGACGGCGACCGTGAGCACCACTTCGGCCAGCCCCACCAGCACGGCCCCCATTCCGTTCGCCGTGAGCTTCTCGCAGAGCGTGGGCACGAGCTTCACGGCCTCGGACGTGACGGTGACAGGCGGCACGCTGAACACCGCCAGCTTTAGTGGTTCGGGTAGTGGCCCGTACACCTTCACCGTAACGCCCACCGGCACGGGCACCGTAACGCTGAGCGTGGCGGCCAACATGGCCAGCGATGCCAACAACACCCCCAACACGGCCAGCAATGCGCTGAGCGTGCAGTTCGTGGCCCCCACCATCACGGTAGGTCCGGCTTCGCTGCCGCAGGGCACGCGGGGCACGGCCTACAGCCAGGCCCTGTCGGCCTCGGGCGGCACGGCTCCTTATACCTACGCCATCACAGCCGGCGCGCTGCCTTCGGGCCTGAGCCTGAGCAGCAGCGGCACGATTGCGGGCACGCCCGCGGTGAGCGGCACGTTCAACTTTACGGTGACGGCGACCGACAACTCGTCGGCTCCGGGCCCCTACAACGGCTCGCGCAGCTACACGCTCACCATCGCGGCGCCGACCATCGCCGTAAGCCCGGCTACGCTGCCGACGGGCACAGTGGCGGCCGCTTACAGCCAGGCCCTGTCGGCCTCAGGCGGAACGGCTCCTTATACCTACGCCATTACGGCCGGCGCGCTGCCCGCTGGCCTGACCCTGACTTCGGCTGGGGTGCTGGCGGGCACACCCACGGCGGGTGGCACGTTCAACTTCACGGTGACGGCAACCGATGCTTCGACTAGCGCCAGCGGCGGCCCCTACACGGGCTCGCGCAGCTATGCGCTCACCATCGCGGCTCCGACCATTGCGGTAGCGCCGGCTACGCTGCCCGGCGGCACGCGGGGCGCAGCCTATAGCCAGACGCTGTCGGCTGCGGGCGGTACGGCTCCCTACACGTACGCCATCACGGCCGGCGCCCTGCCGGCGGGCCTGACGCTCTCTTCGGCCGGCGTGCTGGCGGGCACGCCCGCGGCGAGCGGCTCGTTCAACTTCACGGTGACGGCGACCGATGCCTCAACGGGCAGCGGCCCTTACACTGGCTCGCGCAGCTATACGCTCAGTGTGGCGGGCCTGACCATTGCGGTGAGCCCGGCTACGCTGCCGGCAGGCACGGTGGCCACTGCTTACAGCCAGGCCCTGTCGGCTTCGGGCGGCACGGCTCCTTATACCTACGCCATCACGGCCGGCGCCTTGCCGGCGGGTCTGAGCCTGACCAACGGCACGATTGCGGGCACGCCCACGGCGGGTGGCACGTTCAACTTCACGGTGACGGCGACCGATGCTTCGACCAGCGCCAGCGGCGGCCCCTACACGGGCTCGCGCAGCTACTCACTGACCGTTGCGGCTCCCACCATCGCGGTGGCCCCGGCCACGCTGCCCAACGGCCAGCAGGGCGTGGCCTACAGCCAGACCCTGACGGCCTCGGGCGGCACGGCTCCCTACATGTACGCCATCACGGCCGGCGCCTTGCCAGCGGGCCTGAGCCTGAGCAGCAGCGGCACAATTGCCGGCACGCCCACGACCAATGGCACGTTCAACTTTACGGTGACGGCGACCGATGCCTCGACGGGCAGCGGCCCTTACAGCGGCTCACGCAGCTACTCGCTCCCCATCGCGGCCCCGGCCGTGACCAGCGTGACCTGGAACGGCAACAACACCACCGACTGGTTTACGGCCAGCAACTGGACGCCCAACCAGGTGCCCGACGCCACGATTGATGTCGTCATCCCGACCTCGCCCAGCGGTGGCCGCTTCCCGATTATCGTGGCCAACTCCTCGCCGGCCAACGCCCGCAACGCGAGCATTGCTGCCGGAGCCTCGCTGAGCATGAGCGGCAACACGCTTATCCTCGCGGCCAACCTGACCAACAACGGCACCTTCCAGCCCGGGGGCGGCACGGTGGTGTTGGGTAACTCGGCCCTGAGTAACATTCTGGGCGCCGGCAACACCCGCTTCTGGAACTTGACGGTAGGCAGCAACGGCGCGCAGCAGAGCACCTCGGCCAGCACCTCGGTGCAGCGCGTGCTCGCGCTCAACGGCAACTTCACGACCAACGGCAACCCCTTCACGCTGCTCTCCAGCGCCAGCGGCGATGCCTTGGTGGTCAACAACGGTGGCGTGGTGACGGGCACGGCCACGGTGCAGCGCTACCTCGACCCCAGCCTGAACCCGGGCCTGGGCTACCGCCACTACAGCGCCCCGGTGGGCAACACCACCGTGGCCGACCTGGCCACGAGCGGCTTCTCGCCGGTGCTGAACCCGACCTACAACACGAGTGCCACGCCCAGCACCGAGCGGCCCTTCCCCACGGTGTATGGCTACGACCAGAGCCGCGTGAGCCTGCCTAACACCTCGACGCCCTTCGACCGGGGCTTCTTCTCGCCCGCCACCCTGGGCGACGCGCTTACGGGGGGCCAGGGCTACGCCGTCAACCTCAGCGCTACGCAGCTTGTGGACTTCAACGGCACGCTCAACACGGGCACGTTCACCCAGAGCCTGGCCAGCAACCGCGACGCGAACCCCGACGGGGGCTGGCAGCTGGTGGGCAACCCCTACCCGGCCCCGCTCGACTAC